>Ga0209641_10004248_pt1 | contig 11842 bp, 9 predicted proteins | sample RifCSP16_1_FD_184022 | JGI IMG/M metagenome (GOLD analysis project Ga0209641, IMG submission 184022) | Soil microbial communities from Rifle, Colorado - Rifle CSP2_sed 16_1 (SPAdes) (version 2) | ecosystem: Environmental > Terrestrial > Deep subsurface > Rock core/Sediment | place: Rifle...
CAAATGGACAGGCATGTCCGCGTCATAGGGAACAGGCTCATGGTGGGGGAGAAATACATTGTCCCCACGCGCCGAAATATTCAATTGATTCAGAATCCGTTCCCCGTTTTTTGGGGAAGATCTTCTTCCTTGTTTTGTGACAAGAGTATCGATCGTTTCCTTCAACCGCTGGGAATAGAACTCGAACTTGCCCGAGGGTGTCGAAAACAGTTGATCCGTTCCCTTTTTCTTCCGGATCGGATTCCACCAGCCGCCCTGTTTCATGAGCCGGTCCCAGAACTCCTCAAAAGAGGCGTATTGTCCGATTTGCCATCCACGTTGCTGAAGATATTCTATCCACATCGTGCCGACGCCTTCGGATACGATGGCTCCGGCGCCCGACCGATAGACACCTTTCAGCGTCTCCTTCAGCTCATCTTCGTAGGATGCCAGGGGAAATGCCCGTGCAGCGGAACCGCCAATCCTCTTTGCGAGATCGATGACAACATCGCCGCAATGTCTTGAGTCGTACATCGGGGGAACCACCGGGTGTTGCGTCCCTACATGAGTGAATCCGACGGATTCGACGTTGGAAACTTCATCCCATCGCTCCATGAAATGATGGTCGGGAAGGATCAGATGTGCGTGTTCGCTCGTTTCGTTGAGGATGTGATCAAAACTCACCACCAGCGGTATCTTTTTGAGGGCTTCGGTGAGCTCGGTGTGGCCGGTTGCCTCGAAGACCGGATTGCCGCCGCAAATGAACAGAACACTGATCGGATAAGGTTTGCCGGCAAGGATATTCTTCGCGAATGTATCAATGGAGAATTCCGCAAGAGGGAAAGCCCCTTCATCGGTTCTGCCGATGGGGGGCTGACGCAATCCTGCGCGGGCGATTCCATCCTGGGGAATGGCACCGGCTTTGGTAAAGGGGGGTTCATCGACAAAGAAGAGGCCGCCTCTCTTGTTGAAGTTGCCGAGAAGAGCGTTCAGACTGTGCACGGCCATGGAAGCAAACGTCCCGTTTGTGTTTTCCGCGGCCCCCTGCCCGCCCATGACGAGGGCGGGCTTGATGTTCCCGAGTTCTCTCCCCAGTTGCAGAATTGTAGAACTCGGGACCCCGGTCAGTTCCTCCACCTTTTCCGGATAGTAATTTCCCAGAACCATGTTTTTGAAGCCAACGTGTCTTACGCCGGATGCCTCTGTGCGATCCTCAAACCCGAACGTATGCTGACGGACAAAATCCTTGTCATAGAGTTCTTCGCGAACCAGCACATAGGCCAGGCCGAGGGCGAGGGCTCCGTAGGTTCCAGGCCGGATGGGGATCCATTGATCGGCGTTGCCGGCAGTGAGGCTCATCCGGGATTCGATTTGCACATAACGCGTTTGCTGTTCTTCGTGATGGCTATAGAGCTTTGTGTAGTAAACGGGGGAATACCCCTCTTCGAGGAAATTGGCCCCGAAGCTGACGACGAGCCTTGCATTCAGGATATCATAGGCGGGGAGAGAAGGATGTCCCTGGACCAGGGCATACGCGGCGGCATCGTTCTGTGAAGAAGAGAACTGGAAGTAATTTGGCGAGCCATAAGCCTTCATGAAGGCGTGAATATGTCGCTTCATCAGGCGGCCTTCCGTATGACCCAGGAACGCCACCTCGTGTGACTTGCCCTGGCTTCGCAGCTCGATCAGCCTGTTGCCGATGGTTTTGAGTGCTTCATCCCAACCGGTCGATTCCCATCTGCCCGCGCCGACAGGGCCTGTTCGTTTGAGCGGCCCTTTGATTCGATCCGGGTGATAGAACGAATGCAGGGCATTGAGTCCAAGAGGACAAAGGCCTCCCTTGTTCACAGGATACACAGGGTTGCCTTTGATCGAAACGGGGACGCCGTCTACAAGTCGCACGCGAAGTCCACATCCTGAAGGGCACAATCCACAAATCGTATTCTGCCATGATTCAATCCGTGGACCATTCTTTGCTTTTTCGAGCCATTCGCCCGGCATTGCAATGACATCGTCAAGGCCCCCGACGAGGAGAGTACCTGACACGCCGCCGAACAGCTTCAAGAAGTCGCGTCTCTTTATTTCCATCGAATTCCGGTCCTCATCTGTGACATGCGAGGCAATCGTTCGTAACATTGTTCTCGCGATGACACTTCATGCAGTTTTCCATTGTGAGAAGAAGAAACTGGGAACTCACAGGAAGGGCAAAATCGTTGACATTCCCGTGGCACGTTGTGCAATCAAGCCCAGCCTTGACGACATGGCGGCGGTGTGAAAAATAAACGTGGTCGGGAACACGATACACGCGTTGCCACGGAATTGTCTCTGCCCGCTTCACGAATTCCAGCAATTTCAGCTCTTCGGGGGATTGTGAAATTGGCTGGCCGGAATGGCATGTGCCGCACACATCGAGGTTTGGAATGGTCGCTGCAGAGGACGTCTGAACGGTTGCGTGGCAATCCGCGCAGCTGAGGCCTGCGGTCTCGATGTGGGTCTTGTGGCTGTAGGCAAGAGGTTGGGTGATGCCGGTATTTGCTTTGGAACCGAGATAGAAAAGGATCACCGCACCCAAGGTGACAACAACTCCAAGGCGCAGAATCCATTTCATGCGGGGTGTCAGTTTGTCCATTTCGGTGTCTCGGATGCGGTGATGGCTCGCACAGCTTAGTTCTTCGAAGCCTTCCGCAGATACGTGTACAGGTCCCGCATCTCGACGGTGGAGAGCTGCGGCCATCGCTTGTTTTGAGTCAGAAGCATGTCTTCCATCTGTGCCGCATGATTCCACATAAGCTGGATCATCTTGACGGGAGAGCTTGTCCCCTTGGCGGAACGAAGGTCCGGCCCTTTTCCCTTGCCACCTGATTGGTGGCAGCTGGCGCATCCTTTCTCACTGAAGAGATCCTCTCCCCGCTGTGAATTTCCTTCTTTGTCTTCGAAGCCAAGGAAATAAATATATGCGATGATATCGGCCATCTCATTCCCGCTGAACTGCGGCCAATCAATGGATTCACGTTTCATGTATTCGAGCATGGCCTGGCCGTGATTCCACATCGCGCTGGCAACCTCAGTGACGCCCTTCTTGAGATCAATCTTGATGAGCCCTGCTTCGATGCGCTTCCGTTTTCCTTCCCCTACATGGCAATTGGAGCAGTGCTTTTGCCCGAAGAGTTCGCGTCCCTTTTTTGGATTCCCCACGGAGAGACGCACTTCGACGTTTGCAGTGCTGACCTGACGCAGGTAAGATGCGATATCGACGATGTCCTGGCCCGTCAACACAGGGTACTTCGTCTTCCCTTTGCTTATTTGATCGAGCATCGTGGGCCCGTGATTCCACATTGCCTGGACCAGATAGAGCGGGGCAGAATATCTTTGAATATTCCTGAAGTCAGGCCCTATCGTTCCTCCCTGCCCGCCGACGCTATGACACGAAATGCATCCCTTGGAGTTCAAGAGGCTCTTGCCGTTGGCGACGCTTCCCGGCTCGCCGAGATAACGCAAGTAGTAGAGGAAGCCAAGGAGGTCCAACATTTCAGCCTCGGTCAGTGTCGGGCGTTCCATTCTAAGCTGTCTGAACTTCCGGTTCATCTCTGGAGTATGATTCCAGATGATAGATGCCAACTCCAATGCACTTCCAAAATATTGATCGTGACTCAAATCCGGTCCTGCCGTGCCTCCATAACCGCCCACTGCGTGACATGTTATGCATTTCTTTTCCTCGAACGTGATTCTCCCGTTCAGAGGATCAGTTGGCAGTTCTAGTTCTTGTGCTTGGACCAACCCTGCGAGAAGAGTCGCCGACATCGCGGCCATTGCATGAATACGCATATCACTTCTCCTCCCTGTTAAGTGAAAGGGATCCCTGTTTCCTGTGTAAGCCTCTGTATACATAGGTCAAGACGCACGCGAGAGTGATGAAAACGGGAATGGCAATAATGCTGATAGCTACGGAGGCGCCGGGGGCATCATTAAGGTCGATCGCGAGCACGATGAGATTGATGATCCAGATGGTAATCGTAACGACGAACACCCAGATAAGAAGGACGCTGAGGAATTGAGCAAAGCGGATTGCCTTACCGGCTGTGGTGCTGGGTGAGATGTCCGTCATCGATTCATATGCTCCCCGGTGTGGTGCCAGGGAAAGCTCAAGAACCGTGCCAACTGGACTGATATCCCGCAGCTTAGTGAATTGTCAAAAAATCGTCTCAGAGTCTAAAAGAGCGTGGTTTGCAGTCCAGCGGATTCATCAGAAAAGGCCTCTCCCAAATCTGCAAATAATGTGGGGCAAACCTCTCAGAAATTTCCGAGATGCGTTAGCGAGGTGAAAACAGCGGATTATCAGCTTTGCGCCTGTTCTTTTTCGATTCGTCGAATATAAACGTACAGGGAAACGGCGAGGATGGTGATGATGAGGGAAGCCACCAGGAGTCCCCAGCGGCGGAAAAAGTATTGGTCTATTGCCTCACCGGCTTCTGCCGTGACCGTTGATGCAGCGGCGAGGCCGCGATCGGCAACTTCCTGAAATTGCTTGAGATCGAAAGAATGAACCTTGGTGCGTGTTTCGAGCCGTGCCTGACGAATTTCACGGAGTTTGAACTTCGCCTCCCCGACCTCCATTCCCTTTTGCTCGGCCTCGGAAACGAGTGAGATCGCCTCATTCTCTGCGGCAATGAGACTGTCCGCCAGAGACCTCATGGTTCGGGCCACCGCGAATCCTTTGATGTTCTCGTTCTCTTTATGGCACCAGGCGCAGACAGCACCTTCACCGACTCCCAAGAGCTCATCGGTTGCAGCAACGATCTCGTGATTCCCGTGGCATGTTTCGCATTCAGGCAACTTTCGCGAATCGAATGCTTTCTTGTGAGGGCTGGAGGAGAACAACTCGGCATTCAACGCGTGACACGTTCCGCATACTTTGGAAACCGATTCCAATCCCGGCGGTGCAGCACCATGGTTGCCGTGGCAATCGTTGCATGCAGGTGCTCCCAGATCCTTTTTCTCCAACAGGGCCTTGCCATGGACGCTCTTGGCGTATTGCTGGTGTTGGTCCGAGGCGATGCCGTATCCCTTCATGTAGCTTGCGTCGGAGTGGCACTTTGAACACGTGGCGGGAAGATTGGTGGGATAGACGCTGGACCTGATGTCTTTTGCAGAAAGAATTTCATGGCTTTCGTGGCAGCTCGCACATTCGGCCGCCTTCGGATCTCCGCTCTTGTTGCGTTTTCCGTGAACGCTGGTTCTGTATTTCTCGAGCTGATCGATGGGGAGGCTTGGGTCGTAAGTTCGCATGAAGGTCGCGTTGGAGTGGCACTTCGCGCACGTGGCGGGAAGATTCAAGGGATGAACAGGGGATGTGCGATTCATCTTTGTGACGATCCCATGTGCCCCGTGACACGAGGTGCATTGTGCAATATGTTCTCTCCCCGAAGTGGAAAGTTTCCCGTGGACGCTTGTCTCCAGAAGCTCCATCTGATCCAAAGGAAGGGCAGATTCGTATCTCTTTACCATGACTGCAGCGTCGGAATGGCACTTTGCGCATGTGGCAGAAATGCGGTCTCCCTTCGGAACGCCGATGAATCCCGCCTTCGCGTCCATGGCGGCCTCCATCTCTTCCTTCGAGGCATCTCCCCCGTGGCAGTCTGCACAGGACAATCCCTTCGCGTAATGAATGTCTTTCTTGAACAACGCAACGTGGCTGTCTTCGATGGCTTCATGGCAGGTGAGACACTGATCTTGCGCCATGATTGCTGTTTGCACAGAAGTCAGGAGGAGGAACACGAAGCAGGAAATCCTCAAGCTATGACGCTGAGTCATGCAAGCCATCCAATAATTGTAAAGAGGATCATGTACAGCACGACGAACAACCCGACGTAGTTGACCAAACGGTTCTGCTGGCCGGCGGCGCTCTTTCGGTCCCAAAAGGGAACGAGAGTCCATATGAGCCCCGCGAGACCAAAGAGGAGAATACCGAGTACCTCTCCGTCAACGAAAAACACCTGGGCAGGAATGTACTTCAGGGATTGGAACATGAACATAAAATACCACTCCGGCTTTATACCGCTGGGTGCCGAGGCAAATGGATCGGCTTTCACGCCAAGCTCCCACGGAAACAGCACTGCGAGGATGGCGATCACGTTCAACACCAGAAGCCACAGAAGAAGATCCCGGAGGAGGAAGTTGGGGAAGAACGGCATGGTCTTTTGATTTGCGGGTGAATTCTCAAAACCGATCGGCTCACTCATGCCTTGACGCTGAACCAACAGGAGATGGATTCCAAGGAAGACAACAAACAGGCCGGGGAAAATGGCGACATGGAAACCAAACATTCGCGACAGTGTTGCCCCCGTAACATCTTCGCCGCCCCGCAACAGGATCATGATCGGTTTTCCGATCAGAGGCACGACGCCCGCAATGTCGGTGCCGACTTTTGTGGCAAAGAAGGCCAATTCGTTCCAGGGCAAAAGATAACCGCTGAAGCCGAAACCCATTCCCAAAAACAGCATGGCCATCCCGGTAAGCCATGTTATCTCCCGAGGCTTGCGATATGCCTTCGTGAAATAGACGCTGAACATATGAATGATGGCGGCAAGGATGAAGAGGTTGGCGGCCCAGCTGTGGATGGAACGGATCAACCAACCGAATTCCACCTTCGACATGATAAACTGGATGCTTTCAAAAGCGAGCTCTTCGCTTCCTTTATAATAAAAAAGAAGGAGAATCCCCGTTACCACCTGAATAATGAAAAGAAAGAGAGAGACCCCACCGAAATAGTACCAAACCGAATGTTCATGGACGGGGACGTATTTCTTTCCCATGAACTCGATCAAATCACGGAGCTCAACCCGTTCGTCAATCCAGCGATAAATAGTGAGAAGTTTGTTTTTCATACATTCTTTGAAATGAAGACTTCCTCACCCTGCACGACGACGCGGAGCGGATCCAACGGCCGCGGGGGCGGGCCGGCAATGTTTCTCCCCGTAAGGTCGTACTTGCCGTTGTGGCAGGCGCACCAGATCACCCCCATATCCTTGCGAAACTGCACAGTGCAGTCAAGGTGGGTGCATGTGGCGTTGAATGCGCTAAGTTCACCGTTGGCTGCCCGAACCAGGATCACGGGTTTGTTGCCGAATTTTACAATCTGCCCGCTTTCCTTCTCGATATCCTGAAGCTTTCCGACCTTGACACTGGTCACTTCCACTTCTGCCTGCTTTGGCGGCTTCAGATACGCGACCAATGGATAGAGGATGGTTGCTACCCAAGCCAGGAAGCTTCCTCCGAGAATGTATTTGAGGAAGTCCCGCTTGGATTGCTTTGCTAGCGTTTGTTCGATGTTTTCCATGAGTCGGATTCTATTGAGCGCTGTGACAATCGCTGCAAATCATCTCTTTCCACGAGTCCCCGATGTCGACGGGATGCCGGTATTCCAGCCCGCTGACCGAAATCCTGAGCGGTTCTTTCTCGAACTGCTGCGAAAGAATCGTGTGACAGGTGTTGCAGTCCTTTGAGAGGACTTTTCCATCATCTGCCTGATGCTTCCCGTCATGACAACGGAAGCATCCGGGGGAATACATGTGGCCGATGTGATCGGGATACTGCCGCCAATCATGCTTCATTTCGGGAAAATAGTTGCGTGAATAAATGGTCTGGAGTTCTTCGATTGCTTTGCCGATTGCCGCCTGCTTTTGAACTGCAACCTGAGGGTAGTTCGAGCGATAGAATTCCTCCACAACCGTTCGAATGCTGTCGAGCGCAACTGCCTTTGTCGAATAGGGTTTTTCCAGTGCCTGGACAGCTGTGCTCTTGATATAGGGAAGGCTTCGGTCGATCCACCCGAGCTCCATAACATGGTTGACCGATTGGGCGGGTTGATGATAGATGTGTGTGGGTCGGTTGTGGCAATCGATGCAATCCATGCGGCGATGCTCGACGGCCTGGATCTCTTCGTCGGAAACGTTCGCTTCCGTGTTCCGATAGATCCGCTCGACGCCGTCCCTGCTCTTGACGCGAACCCAGGGAATGACCATTCGTTCGCTATCCAGGGCAGCGTACGTCACTTCATTGTTGATGTTCATGTGCCAGTGAATACCTGATGTCGGTCCCGCCTCGATATTCCCGCCGCCAATTTTCATCAACAGCCTGATGTTCCATTTGGTGTTTTGTTCGTCGGCAATGAAGTTCGTGATGCTCCGCTGCTTTTCGCTGAAAAAGTTGCGGGGCCAATGGCACTGTTCGCAGGTTTCCTGAGCCGGACGAAGATTCTCAATGGGTGTGGGGATCGGCCGGGGATACTTATTGAAAAGTGTGGCATAGACCTGGTAGGCGCCCGACATCTTTGAGCGCACAAACCAGCCCGCACCCGGTCCAATGTGGCACTTCACACATCCAACCCTCGCATGGGGAGAGAATTGATAGGCAGTGTATTCCGGCTCCATGACTTTGTGACACATTTCCCCGCAGAATTGATCGGAGTCGGTGTATTCGTACGCTTTGAAACTGCCGAAGGCGGAGAACATGAGGAGGAGAACGCTGCCGACAGAGAAAAAGAAGAATGCGGTTCGATGACGCGGATTGTTCAAATCGATGTGAGGGAGCCGCAGTCCGTGTGGTTTTCCGCTTCGCTCTCTTCGGTGTTCCCGCCAGATTCCGATGCCGATGAGGATGAGTCCGAAAATAAGGATGGAAGGGAGGACGACAAACGCGATGATCCCCATGTACGGCTTCTGCTCCTCCGAAAAAAGCTCCAGCACCATGAGGAACAAAATGAGGCCGAAACTGACGGAAGCAATCGTCGCCCCCGCCAGCGTAATCAGGTTGTAGAAGCTATCAGGGAAGATTCTCTTCATAGTTCTCTTTTGTTTCCGATTTCCCCGAAAACCTAACAACTAAATTCCTCAGAGTCCACCCTTTTATTGGTGGAACTCTGGGTCACATCCGGAAAAAGAAGAAGAAGGGTCAGCGTTTGACGACATCCCTGGCACGTTCCTTCTCAAGGAAACGCTCGATACGTTGCTTATCGGACAGGGCTGTTTCGATACGGCGTAAAGCTTCTTTGATGTCGTTGCTGGATGAGACGTAGGAGAGTCTGATGTACTCCTGATCTTCGTCGGGGGGGCGGGTGCAGAAGCAGTGCTGGCTGAGGACGGCGACACCGGCCTCGTGAAGCAAGAATTGCTGCAGCTCACGCGAACTGTCGAAACCATGCTTGCGGCATGCCCGGGTGACATTGGGATAGGCATAGAAGGCCCCTGCCGGCGTGTGACACGAAAAACCTTCAATCTTGTTCAGTCCCTCCACGATAAGATCCCGATTCCCCCGAAACTCTTCGATCATGGCAGTGACGTAATCCTGAGGTCCGGTCATGGCCTCCATCGCGGCATATTGCGTGAAGGTTGCGGTGCACGAATTGGAATTGGTCATCAGGCGGCTGACGTGGAGCGCCAGTTCTTTCGGCATGACGCCGTACCCCACTCTCCAACCCGTCATGGCGTAGGTTTTCGAGTGTCCGTCGAGAATAATCGTTCGTTCTTTCATTCCCGGGAATTGACTGATACTCTCCGGCTTTCCAGAATACAGAATCCGTGAGTAGATTTCATCCGAGAGCACCCAAAAATCGTGCTTGAGAGAGAGCTCGGCGACTTCGTGCAGATCTTGTTTGGGTACAACCCCGCCGGTCGGATTATGGGGGGAATTGATGATCACCATTCTTGTGCGGTCGGAAATCTTCGAACGAAGCTCCTTCACATCGAAACTGAAGTCACGCTCTTCCCGCAGCCGCAGTGGCACCGCTTTTGCCCCCACAAAATTGGCCATCGATTCGTAGATGGGATAGCCGGGAACGGGATAGATCACCTCGTCGCCTTCCTCGATGCACGCCAGCATGCTGAAGAAAATAACCGGTTTTCCGCCAGGGACAACAACGACTTCGCTGGGGTCGACAGGGATTCCCCGTGTCGTCGAAACATAGTCCGCGATGATGCGTCGGAACTAGATCGTACCGGCGGAGGGACTGTAATGCGTCAGGTCCTTGTCCAGGGCTTTCTTTGCCGCCTCTTTGATATTGGGCGCAGTCCCGCAAGCCGGCTCGCCGATCGAGAGTGTGATAATGTCGCGGCCCTTGGACCTCAGTTCATTGACTTCGGCAAGCACTTCAAACGCAGTTTCAGTGCCGAGACGTGACAGACGACGTGCGAGTTTCATAGTGTTCTCCCTGTCGTGAAGACTAATACTTCATTTCGACAGATCGTTTTTTGAGGTTGATGAGTTCCATGGCCTTGTGGGCAATATGTTCTGCGCTGACTTCGAATTCCTTTACCAGCTCCCACGGGGCGCCGGATTCGCCAAACCGGTCCTTGACACCAATCGAACCGGTGATGACCGGCGTCTGATATAAGGAAGGAGATTCCGTGATAATGCGGCACACTCTGTCGGCGAGGCCGCCGATTTGATGCTCTTCTGCAGTCAGAACGACGCTTGTTGCTCCAGCTGCGTCTGTGACCGCTTTTTCGTCAAGGGGTTTGAGCGTGTGCATGTTGACGACGCGGGTTTCGAGATCGAAGTCCTTTTTGAGGATATAGGCCGCCCGCATGGCTTCAGGAACCATGGGACCGCAGGCAATAATTGTCAGCTGTTCGTCTTCATTCTCGTACTCGGAAGCCAGAACCGTTTCAAATGCGTCCACAAAACGCGGCTGTTCGCTCCTGTATCTGATGACATTCGCTTTGCCGAACTTGAAGGGGGTGTGTTCCGTGGAGACGATCGGAGTCGCCTCGCGTGCGAAACGAATGAATTTCGGACCCTTCATTCCAAAAAGAAAATAATCCGTCGCTTTTCTTGTTTCCGTAATGTCGCAAGGGACTGAAACGCTCATGTTGGGAAGTCCGCAGATCTGGAAGAGATCTTCAAGTGCCTGATGTGTCGCACCGTCGGGGCCCACGGAGACGCCCCCGTGCGCTCCGGCGATCAGGACATTGAGCTCACCGTAACACACCGTCGTACGAATCTGGTCGAGGCAACGTGCCGCGGCGAAGGTTCCGTAGGTGCCGAGCACCGGGATCTTTCCTTCGCGGGCAAGTCCCGCGGCGACACACACTGCGCTTTGCTCCGCAATCCCTATACTGATCCAACGGTCTTTTCGCTCAGGATTCTTATCATGGAAATCGCTGATGGTAATCGATCCGGATATATCGAGACCCAGACAGACAATGCGCTCATCTCCTCCTCGCTCTCTCAGCGCGTTGCCGAACCCTTTGCGTGTCGGCTGCATTTCGACGCGCATCAACTCATCGCTGTTCCACCAATAATTGCGTTTGAACTTCGGCATCTTCTTTTCGAGTTCCGTCTCGGCTTTCTTCTGATGGGCCTTTGCCGAAAGCAGCATTTCGTCGACCGGGAGTTTTCCCTTGAGCCCGAGCTGCTCGAGCCCCTTGTTCATTTCGTCGATATTCGGTGTCTTCCCATGCCATCCGGCTACATTCTCCATGAAGTCGACGCCTTTTCCCTTGATCGTCTCTGCGATGATGACCACCGGCTTTCCCTTGACCTTCTGTGCCTGACCGTACGCTTTGACAATTTGGTCCATCTTGTGTCCGTCTATTTCAATCACTTCCCATCCAAAGGAGCGGTACTTCTCGGCGAGCGGATCGACATTCATCACTTCTTTCACCCAACCGTCGATCTGGAGACGATTCTTGTCGATAATCCCGATGAGGTTGTCAAGCTTGTAGTGGCCTGCCTCCATCACCGCCTCCCAGATCTGGCCTTCCTGCTGTTCACCATCTCCCATAATACAGTACACTTTTGAGTTCGATTTCTTGAGACGGAGCCCTAAAGCCATTCCCACAGCAATGCTGAGTCCCTGGCCGAGCGA
>Ga0209641_10004249_pt1 | contig 11842 bp, 10 predicted proteins | sample RifCSP16_1_FD_184022 | JGI IMG/M metagenome (GOLD analysis project Ga0209641, IMG submission 184022) | Soil microbial communities from Rifle, Colorado - Rifle CSP2_sed 16_1 (SPAdes) (version 2) | ecosystem: Environmental > Terrestrial > Deep subsurface > Rock core/Sediment | place: Rifle...
GAAGCAATAATAAATGCTCTTCCTGTGGTAATTGAAAATTATCCTGAAGCCACACTTGATGTTATCGGTGATGGGGAATTAATGGAACGATTGAAACAATTGGTATATAACTTGTCGCTTGATGGTATAGTAATATTCCATGGAAATATACCGCATAAAGAGGTCTTAAAGATCCTTTCAAATTCACATATCTTTGTGTTTCCCACATTCAGGGAAGGCTTTCCCAAGTCTCTTCTGGAGGCAATGGCATGCGGGTTGCCATTGGTGGCAACCAGAACATCTGTGATCCCTTCATTAATTTCTGATTGCGGATATATTATGGATTATCCCAGTCCGGAGGAAGTGAGTAATGGCGTGTTGACCTTGTCCAGCGATCCAGCACAGTGGTTAAAATTCTCCACAATTGCACACCAAAAATCACTTGAATATTCGCTCGAGAATTGGCGGGATATGATTGGTCAGAAACTGGAAAGTGCTTGGGGGAAATTATCAAACCAATGAATAAAACAAGGGGTCTATTTATTAATATCCTTTCCCATACAAAAATACCCGCTTTGGCTCGAAAACTGTTGGTACGCAATGGTCGCTTTGTTCTGATGTTTCATGGCGTATATAAGAAGAAGTATCCAGAATTACCGGATATCATGCAGAGATATTTTTCAGAAGATGAATTTTCTTATGTACTTGACTGGTTGAAGTTTCGATTTTCCTTCTTATCCCCGAAAGATTTTTTGAATTCAAATAAACCGGGGGTTTTGTTAACATTTGATGATGGTTTTGCAAATAATGCCAATAATGCCTTGCCCGTTCTTGAAAAATTTAATGCCCCGGCTGTTTTTTTTGTAACCACCCAGCATGTCATGGATCCTGAAAATTGGCTGCCTGCAACCAGTGAAATGATCCCCTCATTTTGGGGATCTCCAGGTGATGTACCAGCGTCCATTGCTGCCGATCTGTTCAACGGGATGAGTGAGCCTGATCTTATAAAATGTGCCCAACATCCGTTGATAACAATTGGATCTCACACGGTATCACATCCTTATCTTACGAAATGCACCCATCAGCAGGTTACTGATGAATTAATTTCATCCCGAAATTATATTAAATCTATGACTGGTCAGAAAGTTGATCTTCTTGCCTATCCTTCCGGGGATTACGATCGACACGTGGCGGAAACTGCGAAAAGAGTTGGTTACGTGGCTGCATTCGCTGTAAACTGCAACAAAGTCGGTATTCCAAATTTTGAAATTCCACGCATCGGTTTATTTCAACCAGACCCTGCTTACTTGGATCTGAAATTGAGTGGGTTGTTCAGGGTACCAATCAAGCCTGACAGTAATATTCATCATGTCTGAAAAGAAATCTACTTATCCAGTTAAAATACTCCATATCACAGGCGGTCTTGGATTGGGTGGTTCAGAACGACAATTGTTCCTCACCCTAAAATATCTCCCTAAAGATAAATTTGAACATCATGTTATTAATCTTAATCCTCAACAGAATTTTCTTACCAGGGATATTGAGAATTTGGGAGCTTATATTTGGGATGTTCCAGGTAATGATAAGTCAAATTTGTATCGTCTTTATAAATTAATAAAACTATGTGGATCTATTAAACCTGATGCTGTCCATTCATGGTCTTATTATGCAAACTTATATGCAGGTTTGTGTGGATTATTGACAGGAGTTCCACTTCGAATTGGTTCTCTGAGAAATTCCTATGGTTATACTTCGGAACTACCCAGGATTATTCGTTTTATATCTGAAAGAACAATTCATTACTTGCTCGTAAATTCTCATGCAGCCTTATCAGAGATTCAAATGAATGGTTTCCCGGTTTCTCATTTACGATATGTTCCGAATATTGTTGAAATTCCAGACACCGCCGAACTCTCCAGTCGAATAGATATTCCAGGGTTTAAACCAGGTTCATTCTTGATTGGAACAATTGGAAACATCCGTCGTCAAAAGAATCACAGATTTCTTATAGATGCTGTGGCAAAATTAAGTCAAAAATACAGCGTTCAGGCAGTTATTGTTGGACAGGAAGTGGATACAGAACCCGGCCTGAAAACAAATCTTAAAGATTTGATAAAAGATTATGGAATTGAGGATCGAATATTATTCCTGGGATTTCGACAGGATATTTACTCCCTATTGAATCAATTCAATTTATTTTGCCTGACTTCCGATCATGAGGGAATGCCAAATGTGATTCTTGAAGCAATGGCTGCGGGTAAACCTGTTATTTCTACAGATGTAGGTGATGTAGCTGAGGTAATCCATGATGGAGTTAATGGTATTCTTGTAAGACCGGGAGATGTTGATGGATTTGTGGACGCGTTGGAGAGATTAATCGAATCCCCCGATCTTATTGGGAAAATGAGAGAAGAGAGTCTGGATAGGATTAAAAAATATCATTCTCCCGAAGTGGCATTAAAACAATTGGAATTTCTATACTTAAATGGGAAATTTGAAAAGCACAACTGACATTTCCAAGTTTGATTCTCTAAAAATCCTGGATGCGAATCAAGTCTCTCAGGATTCTTTGTATGAATTTCTTACCTCCGTTTATTCGAAGGAAAGGGCAGAATTCTTGGAAAGGTATTCACCATGGTTGTTTGTGGAAGGTAAAAACCGTTGGGTGGTTCTCATTGGGAATGCAATTGCTGGATATTGTGCAGTGATTCCCGGAAAAATCCATCTCAGGGGGGAATCAATCCCGATAATTTGGTGGGTGGATTTAATAGTAGGCTCAAAATATCGAGGATTGGGGCTTCAATCACTTTTAGATTCAAAAATACGGGAGCTGGATATTATTAAATTCGGGATCCCAAATAAGACTGCAGCTGGGATTCACCTTAAACATGGATGGGGAGTTCGAGATGACTTGCGGGTGTGCTTGCTTCCACTTTACCCAATGAAAGTAAACCATATTAATGATTCAGAGGGAATTAAAAAGTGGTTATTAATTGTTTTGGCTTTGGGACTGTCTCCAATTGCATGGTTTTGGCGGAAATATCTTAATCAATTTACAAGATGGTCTTCATGGTCCGAAGTTGATCCTGATATTGGAAAATTATCAGAAATATTTGATGCATATTGCCCTTCAAACTTGATTACTGATTGGAGAGATGAGCAATATTTCCACCATCGGTTTATATGCGCCCCGTATAGGAGCGAATTGAAGTTCTACTTTGCAGGTCCGCTTGATTCACCCACGCATTACCTGATAGCTCGCTTTCTAATTCGAAATGGAATTAAAAATGTTCGAGTGCTTGACATGTTTGGTGACTTTAATGATCTAAAAGGATATAAAGATCTACTTAAACATCTTATTCAAGAATCAGTTGAATGGAATGCAGCCCAGATCACTTGTATGTGTTCGTTGCCAGGAATGAATTCTCTATTAAGATCATTGGGTTTCTGGATTCAACAAAAAACGAGGTTTTGCTGGTATCCTAAAGAGTGCTGCAGATTGGAAGATTCTTCTACTGAATTATGGATATCATTGGCAGATAGTGATAATGATTCACCCGATTAATGGATTACTATAAACAATGGCATATTCATTAAAGCCACAGGAAAACCGTGTATTGTTGGAAAAAACAAAACATATTAATAATCATTTAAGGAATTGGCAGGCGTTATTTTTCTTTGCGCTCCACATTCCAATTGTTCTTTTATTTAGAGAATCAGAAATAACAACCACAGTACACGCATTATTAACCCTTCTAATAGGGTTATTTTGGGTCATTAAGGACAAAGAACCTGATCGTCCCATCCTCGTGCTTGCTTATATCGCTGGAGCGGAACTATTATGGCGTGGCTTGCACGCCCATGTTTTTTGGGAATACGGAAAATATTCAACAATTATTCTTCTATTAGCGATGTTATTAAAGTATAAAGGACCGTACAAGATGGATTCAAGTGGGATCATATTCATTATATTATTAATTCCATCCATCTTCTTGTTGCCATCATTTGATAGGGAAGCAATCTCTTTCAACCTTTCAGGTCCATTGGCTATTTCATTGGCAGTTACATTCTTTAGTCAGGTTCAGCTATCGAAAGAATTGATAAGAAACTTGTTAATAGCATTTATTGCTCCCATTGTTGGATTGGCAACCTTGACGCTTTTAGGCATATTCTCCACACCCGAAATAATTTTTTTGAATGATTCTCTTTATTCAACTTCTGCAGGAATTGGTCCAAATCAGGTATCATCAACCCTTGGTTTGGGTGTACTGGGTGCGTTTTTCTTATTGGTGTTGATGAGAAGATATAGGTTTACCTGGTTAATCGTTCTCGGGATATTTTTTTGGTTGTTGATCCAGGATGCGCTCACATTTTCCCGGGGCGGTTTATGGACAACCGCGATTGCACTTTTAACTGCAGGTTATTTTCTTTGGAAAGATAAACAATATAAGCATTATTTAATTGGGACAATTGTCATCGTTGGTCTGATAGGAATTGTGGCAGTTTTTCCCGTGTTAAATCGTTATACTGGAAATGCGCTGCAGGTAAGGTTCAGCAGTTTGGATCTCACAAAAAGAGATATTCTGATTCGAGCTGAATTGAAGGCATTTCAAGAAAACCCTTGGTTTGGAGTTGGTCCGGGTCAATCAGGTAAATATTTTGAGGCAATTTTAGGTAAGAGCTATGATTCACATACGGAATATACCCGCTTGCTCGGAGAACATGGAATTTTAGGTGGATTAGCTATTCTTGTTCTTATTGTGATCACTCTAAATCGATTGTTTAAGAAAACCTCTCCATATCACAAGATGTATGCTCTCTCTTTTACTGCCTGGGCATTATTTTATATGACCCATTCAGCCACACGTACAGTAGCTCCTTCTTTATTATTTGGTTTGGCTTCTGCCATCTTTATTGATTCAACTGATGAATAAACTGCGGATTTTGGTCATAACTTCTGAGTGGCCAACAGAAGATCAACCTAATAATGTTCCATTCTTGGTCAATGAGATTAACCATTTAAGAAACCATGGTATCGAAATTGAAGTTTTTCCCTTTACAGGAAAAAAAAATCCTTTGATTTATCTACGAGAATGGATAAACCTTCGCAAGAAATATGACATATCTCAATTCGATTTAATTCATGCTCAGTGGGGACAGAGTGCATTATTGGCTCTTCCCAAAAGTCTGCCCCTTGTCGTCACATTTCGTGGAAGTGACTTGGAAGGTATTGTAAATGAGAGAGGGCGTTACACGCTTTCAGGAAGAATATTAAGGTTCATTAGTCAACGAATTGCGAAAATCGCCGACCATGTGATCATTGTTTCAGAAAGTTTAGCTAAATACTTACCCCTCCATAAATATTCAGTTTTACCAGTTTGTTTGGATACAAGTATTTTTAAACCGATGGATCGCGATGATGCCAGAAAAGAATTGGGTTTGTCCCCTTATGATAAATTGGTATTATTTCCATCCAATCCGAATAGACCTGAAAAAAGGTATTTATTGGCGAAGGCATCTGTGGCTTTATTAGATAAGAATGTAAAATTATTGACTGTTTTTGATGTTCCCCATGAGAAGATGATGCTTTATTATAATGCCAGCGATACTCTCCTTATTACCTCAACCCACGAAGGATCTCCCACGGTGATGTATGAGGCGTTAGCATGTAATTTACCCATTGTTTCTGTAGATGTCGGGGATGTTCGTCAAAGAATTGAGGGGCTTGAAGGGTGTTATATATGTGAAGTAGATGCACCAGAAGCATTAGCTAACTATATAAAAAAGGTATTAATAACAAAAAATCGCTTAGTAGAATATTCCAGGATGGAAAAACATAACGTTAATACTTTTTGTGAATCAATTAAGAAAATATATGAATCTTGTTTATAAGTTTAATTCGTGGGTTTTGTAGCCTTCAAAACACGGAAAAATTATATTTACGAAGCAAATTAAGCCAATAAATTTATTAATGGAAAGCATAATTCTAATCTAATGAAAATATTTATAGATAATTTCACAGTAGGTTCAATAAAGGTAAATTTAAATCCTATTCAAAGAATAATAAAAGATGAAGGTTACTCTTTAAGTTTCCCACAAAATGTTAGGTTAATGTATGAACTTGCTAATTCACCTGAAAGTTCTGATTATTGCGCTCTTCCCTTCATGTGGAATGATTATGTCGATAATGGAAAATTAGGTCTCGCAAAAGAAATCAAAGATAAAGCAGAAAAAGCTGGAAAAAAGCTTATAATATTCAGCTCAGGGGATTCTACTGCAAATATTCCATTCAAAGATTCAATAATAATCCAATCATCTTGTTATCAATCACGTGATGGTATTAACGGTATTCAAATTTTATCAATTCCCTCATTTATAGAAGATTATATTCAATTGTATTGTAATGGAGTGGAAAACTACCGCCAGAAGAAACAAATACCCGTAGTAGGTTTTTGTGGGCAGGGGCGAGGTTCGCTTTTTGATTATGTTAGACGTCATTTGATTCTTTCTATAAAGAAATTGGCTTTTAGAACCCACATAACCAAATGGGAACCGCCCGTTATTGAACCCACATTATTCAGAAAAAGGGTACTGCAAAGGGTTCGAGCTAATAGTGGCATAGAATCAAACTTCTTGGTTAGATCAAAATATCGAGCGGGGTATCGGATAAAAAAGAAAGATCCATTCCATATATCTAGATTGGAGTTTGTTAAGAATATTCTTGAATCGGATTATACAATTTGTATGCGTGGTGGAGGTAATTTCTCTGTTCGTTTTTATGAAACACTAGCGTTGGGAAGGATTCCAATATTTATTAACTCAGATTGTGTTCTTCCCTTTGATAAGATAATGAATTATAAGGATTACATGATTTGGGTGGAACAAGATGAACTTTCGTATCTCCCTGAAAAAATTATTGATTTTCACAGATCATTAAGTGATAGTCAATTTACTGAATTACAGAAAGCCTGTAGATCATTGTGGAAGGAATATTTTACAAAAAACGGATTCTTCAAACACCTTCCTGAAGCCTTGAAAGTGTAAATATATCCTTATGATTTCGATTATTCTCCCGATACGAAATGAAGAGCTATATATTGAGAAGTGTCTTAATACCATCCTTACTCAAAATTTTCCATTAAATAAGGTTGAAGTTCTAATTGCTGATGGGATGTCTACAGATAACACTCGTTCAATTGTTCGGGACTATTCCTTAGAACATCCCATCTTGGAAATTTATATAATTGACAATCATCACAAAATTGTTTCTTCAGGAATGAATAAAGCTCTTCGTCAGGCTAAAGGCGATATCATCATTCGTGTAGATGGCCATTGTTTAATAGCTCCAGATTACATAACCAATTGTGTAAACCATCTCCAAAATGAAGAAGTAGATGGAGTCGGTGGTCCAATGAAATCTATCGGCGAAACTGCACTTGCGGAAACAATTGCAATAGGAATGAGTTCACCTTTTGGAGTTGGTAACTCAACTTTTCGTACAACTACTGGAATAACCAAGTTGGTTGATACAGTTCCTTTTCCTGCTTATACGAGAAAAATAATTGAAAAGGTAGGTTTGTACGATGAGGAATTAGTTCGTAACCAGGACGATGAATATAATTTCAGGATCCGTGAGCAAGGGGGGAAGATCCTCCTGGCAGAGGACGTTAAATCCACCTACTTTAGCCGAGGATCTTTGGGTGATATTTGGAAACAATACTATCAATATGGCTTTTGGAAAGTTCGTGTTCTTCAAAAACATCCCCGCCAGATGTCGTTAAGACAATTTGCTCCACCTGTCTTTGTAATGACCTTATTAATATCAGCAATCCTGGCGATCTTCCCAACAACGAGACTTTTCTCACTGTTTATTCCAATACTATACCTTATTACCAATATAGGTGCCTCCATCATCACTTCTATGAAGAAAGGTTGGAAACATCTTCCACTCTTACCAATTGTTTTTGCTATCCTGCATCTTAGTTATGGTAGTGGTTTCTTGATTGGTTTGATTAAATTTGTAAATCGTTGGGGTGACAAGAAAGGGAAGGTTCCTGATTTTGATTTTAATTCAGTAAGATCGAATAATGCAAAATAAATCCATCCTTTCCCGCTGGCTGCCCGTTCTCCTCTGGGCAACCGTCATCTTCCTCGCATCATCCAATCTCGATCCATACAAACCGCTTCCACCTCGCTGGATCGAACCCTGCTTCTCGACCATTCCAACCAGCCCCAGTTGTGCTGAGTATTTGGGTCGTCTTCTCCATATGACCGAGTATGCCATCCTTGCTTTCCTTTCCTTCCGTGCTGCCTTTTGGGATAATAGAAAACCTCGGTTGCTCACTATTGTTGCGGTCCTTATCTTCATCGAGTTATTTGCTCTCTCGGACGAGATCCACCAGTTGTTCGTACCAGGAAGGAACTTTCAGTTACTTGATTTAGGTCTGGATCTCCTGGGAGTATTTTTAGGATTATTTCTTTTTAGTAATTTTAGAAATCGGAAAAATCGTGAATAAGAATGCTGATCCATTTTTAAAAATTAGTAAATAATTCTATTTTCAATATATCAGCAAATAAAACGACAGGGAGATATTCAATTCGGATATATATTTAACCACAAGGATTGAGGGAAGCAATAGAATTAGAAAATATTGAATTAAATAATTTCCATAAAAAAATTAATCCATTCGATCTAATAAATGATTCTTGCATTATTTGGATCGATGATGTTTATAAACAGTTTCTAGTTGAATACCACTACGTGGATTTCTGATTCTTACTATTGAATTATCAAATATTAACAAACCCGACCCTCCCTGGATTAGAGACTCCGGCCACCATATAGGTGCATTATGAAAATGTTGATCATGGGTTAATTCTCTTGAACTGAAAAATTGTTGTAATACAGACATGATTTCTCCAACCCTGCTCTTATCAAATAATATTGTGTAGTCTTTGTCTTGATGAGTCCAATTATCTTTAAACCCTATTTGAAGCATCTGTTTATCTAAACTAAAGTGAAGTGATTCAGAATAACGGAACTTTCTTTTTCTTGGCAACTTCCAATTCATGTGATTCAAAAAATCATAGATGTAGTTTTTGTTGTAATTTACATTAAATTCATTTCTTAATACTTCATCCACACCGTTTAGATCCCATAAATCTGAATGGTTCTTACTTCTTTCAAGGTCATTATCCAACCTCTCTCGCAATTCTTGTTTTTTCTTTTGGTTCAATCTTGGAGGCCTACCGGTTGCTTTATGCAATTCCAATGCATCAGGACCCTCTTCTTCCAGTTTCTTGCGCCATTTGCTGACAGCCGCCTCAGTTACACCAAGCTGCCTGGCTATTTGTACTTGTCTCAACTCACCAGCTTGTAGAAGTCTAACGGCTTCTTCACGCTGATCTGCCATTTGGTTCCTGGTTAGGTTTTTTGATTTTTTCTTCACAGAATAATCTTAACCGATTTATCTGAAAATGTGAGAATAATTTGTAAAATTGTTACCATTTGCTATCATTAATCGAGAAGAAATAGCTGCCGTTAATTTGAATTAAGAGGATGATCCAATTCCTCAACATGGTACCATTATCCAGTATGTCAACCATAAGTATTGATTTTATTAAAAATGGTTATATAATGAAGTACCGTTAACTGAGCTTAACTCAGCCTTAATCTGCTATCATTTATAGAATAAAAGTTTGTCTAATTGAATCAAAAGTCAAATTTGGTATGATACGGGGAGAAAAATGCCACCCACTGACAAGCAAGAAAGATCTTCAATGATTATTAAACGATCTCATTCGGGATCAATATATTTTTTCCTTAAACGTTTTCTCGACATTATATTTTCTTTTATTGCGCTATTATTCCTTTCCCCAGTCCTTCTCTTTGTTATTCTTCTCCTAAAAAGAGAGTTTCAAGGCTCTGTTTATTATCGTGCCAGGCGTCTTGGTAGAAATGGTCATCTGTTTGATATGTTCAAATTCCGTACAATGCGCGATGACCTTCAAAATGATATTCGCATTACCGCAAGCGATGATCTCCGGATTACGCCATTTGGACGCTGGCTTCGAGAAACAAAACTTAATGAGCTCCCTCAACTCTGGAATGTGCTTATAGGTCAAATGAGCCTGGTTGGTCCGAGACCTGAGGATCCTCAAATCGCTGCTCAGTGGCCTGGGGAAATACGTGACCAGATCCTTTCGATCCGCCCTGGAATTACAAGTCCCGCATCAGTTGTCTATCGTAGAGAGGAAAAGATGCTTTCTGGCGAAGGTTTCATGGAAGATTATTTGAATAACATCCTTCCGGATAAGCTTCGTTTGGATTATTTATATGTAAAGAACCGCAATTTGTTAGTTGATTTGGATATTTTTCTCTTGACAATTCTTGGGGTCATACCTCTTCTGAATAAATACCCGTTTCCTGAAAACCAATTATTCTGGGGTCCAGTCTCAACATTCATTCAAAGATACTTTTCCTGGTTTATTGTTGACTTGCTTATTTCATTTTTGGCAGTTTCTTTTACTGCCTTTATCTGGCGTTTGGGCGGACCCCTGGATCTGGGGTGGAGTAAAGCCTTCATTTTGGCAGCTATTCTGGCTGTTCTCTTCAGTATCGTAAATACGATTATGGGTTTGGGAAAAGTGTATTGGCAGAAAGCAAGCCCTGCTTATGCCTTGGATCTCCTTTTTTCAACCACGTTGACAACCATGGTGGTTTATATACTAAACTTGTTCAATCCAGGCGGCACCTTGGTGTCACCTGAATTGGTGATTATTATTGGTATTCTTGCATATTTATTCTTTGTTGCAGTGCGATATCGTGCTCGCCTTATTACAGGATTTGCTTCCCGCTGGGTCAGCTATCGTGATCGCTCCCAAAAACTTGCAATTGGTGAAAAAACATTGATTGTTGGAGCAGGGGATTGCGGGCAGCTCGCCGCATGGTTATTGATTCGCTCAAGGTTTAATAAACCGTATACCATTATTGGGTTGGTTGATGACGATCCCCGAATACAAGGGCAAATGATTGATCGCTACCGGGTCCTTGGTCAATCTATCGATATCCCTCGTTTGGTAGAAACATTGGATATTGGTTTGATCCTCTTTGCGATCACCAATCTCTCTCTGAAAGAGCGCGATCGAATTCTATCCATTTGTCGCTCAACATCTGCCCATCTGGTAATAATCCCAGACCTGTTGGATTATTTCCATGATCAGTTGGCTCGTCAGGTATAATCGTCATTAATGAATTACCTTACGCGGTAACAGACAATGCCTGAATTATCTTCCAAAACTGTATTGGTGACTGGAGCTGGTGGTTTTATAGGTAGCCACCTGGTCGAAACCCTTTTTAAACTCGGCGCAGATATTCGAGCTTTTGTCCGCTACAATTCCCGTTCAGATATTGGGTTGCTATCTCAACTTCCAGAAAGTCTCCTATCGAATATTGAGATCCAGGCAGGGGATCTTCAGGATCCGGATGCAGTCCGAAAAGCCGTTAAAGGCTGTGATCTGGTTTTTCACCTTGGGGCTTTAATATCCATTCCTTATTCATATAGGCATCCAGTCGAAGTCGCTCAAGTTAACTTCAACGGGACGCTGAATATCCTCCAGGCTTGTTTGGATTTTAATATCGATCGTCTTGTTCATACATCAACAAGCGAGGTTTACGGCACAGCTAGAACTGTTCCAATGAATGAAATGCATCCTCTTCAAGGTCAATCCCCTTACTCGGCCAGTAAGATTGGCGCCGATAAATTAACCGAGGCATATTTCTGTTCATATGATCTGCCAGTCGTGACTGTTCGTCCATTTAACACCTATGGTCCTCGTCAATCTTATAGGGCGGTCATCCCAA
>Ga0209641_10004251_pt1 | contig 11837 bp, 14 predicted proteins | sample RifCSP16_1_FD_184022 | JGI IMG/M metagenome (GOLD analysis project Ga0209641, IMG submission 184022) | Soil microbial communities from Rifle, Colorado - Rifle CSP2_sed 16_1 (SPAdes) (version 2) | ecosystem: Environmental > Terrestrial > Deep subsurface > Rock core/Sediment | place: Rifle...
CCCGCCGCTATTTGGGCTCCGAGTCCATCACGATCTGCAGGAAGCTCTCGAGGTGGCTGGCCAGGACCGGGTTGTCCGTGTATCCGCAGGCGCCGAGGTCCGGGGAGGCGATCAGGGCCCGCTGGCGGTCGGCGATGATATCCGTGGCGATCAGGCCCCGCCGGAACACGGGGACGGCGCCTTCCGGGACCTTCTGGAGCGGTTCCGTGATCACGGTGACGCGGATCCCCCGCTGGAGGGCGTTCTCCAGTTTCTTCGACATGGCCTCGCGGATCTCGTAGAACTGCGGGGTCGCGACAATGAAGGTCTCCGTCGACCCGTCCAGGAGCTCCCCGATCTTCGCGAGGACCCGGGCCTTGCTCGTAATCGTGTAGACCAGCTGCGGGTCCCCCTTGTCGCTCAGCACCTCGTGGAGGTCCTCGAGCTTCTGGAAGGCTTCGGACAGGTGGTCGAAGACCTTGGTGCGAATCTTCGCCGGCGGCTCCGGCTTGAAGATCGAGGGTCGGCCCCGCGTCGAGATCGCGTAGCCCTTCAGGCACAGCCCCTGGAGGACCTTGTACGCCGATGTCCTGGGGATCTTCGCGGTCTCGGCGATCGTTTCGGCGCTCCCGTAGCCATGGAACACCAGGGCGAGGTACCCCCGCGCCTCGTATCCGGAGAGCCCGATCGACTCCAGCGTCTTCGCCAGCGTCTCCTGCTCTCGCTCGACATCCGCGCGAGTGACGAGCCTCTTCTCCCCGCCTGGCTCCACCATGAGGAGCCCGGGGAAGCCCGTGCGTGAGTTTAAAGGTTCGGGGGTGTGCGCGGCGCGTGGGCCATTGGCACAGAAGATATATGAGGCCGCCCGAATACGCCCGGTGATGGGCGACCGCCGTCGGAGAGCGCGCTCCCGGCTGTTCCTTCTGGTTATCGCGTTCCTCCTCATCAGCCCGCCGGTCCGGGCACCGGCCCCGGACCCCTCCGGCACGCTTCGGGTGGACAGCGACACGGAGCTCCTTGGCTTCGGGAGCCTGCAGGGCGGCGGGAAGATGACGTGGGTGCTCACCGGCGGCCAGGCCCTTCGGTTCCGCGAGAAGGTCGTCGGCTTCTACGACGAGACGGGCATCATGCCTGACGGGTTCCCGAACATGCTGACGCCGCCCGGCTTCGCGGTCCACGTGCCGGGCGACACACAACGGGGCAACGGCATCCTGGAGGAGCCCGAGGGGGACCGCTACGCGAGGGACCTGGGGTCCTTCCTGATAGGGCAAGGCTCAGGGTTCGACTATCGGTACGTTCGGATCACCCGCGTCAACAAGCTCCAGCAGGACCTGCCCGTCATCCAAAGCTCCAAGGGCTTCATCGGCACGACCTTGTCGAACCAGGAGCCCCTCGAGCTGCGCTTCTGGTACAACGGGTTCACGGTGGGGTCCGACGTGCAGGTCCCGCTCTCCGAGCTCGAGTTCGCGAACGCCATTCATGCCGTCTTCGACTACGAGCTCTCCCAGGACTTCGAGGGGCTCCGGCCGGTCGATGCCCGATATCCGTTCACCAAACCGTTCAACATGACCACTGCGGGGGTGATGTGGGTGAACACGTCCGGCGGGTTCGTGGCCAACTGGGCCCGGGGCTCCTGGCCGCCGCGGTACAACGCCTCCGCGACCCAGTCCACGAGCCAGTACCTGGACACGTCTGACCTGGCCCCGCTAGACCTGCGGTTCGGTTCGGAGGCCGAGATGAGGTTGGACTGGTCCGCGGATGTCGGCGCCGGCGACGGCCTGCGCGTCGAGGTGTGCGTGTATGACGCCGCGACGGCGGGATGCGCGGGAGCCTGGGAGGCCCTCCGGGACCAACGAGGCAGTGACTTCCTCCAGGACACCGGAGGCGGCATCGGGGCGGTCCAGACCAGCGTGTACGACTTGGACGCGTACCTCGGGGACCGGGTGCGCCTCCGATTGAACTTCACCGCCGATACGGTCCTCGGGGACGACGGGGAGGGCATCCGGATCCATGCTTTCGACCTCAGGGCCCCTTCGTACGCGCAGGGCGTCATCCACAACAACCACGCGGACTTCCTCGTCGGGACGGCGAACCTGAACGCCTGGAACCTCGTCGCCGGCGGAGGCAACTACATCCGGACCCCGGCCGGGGTAATCGGCCTCTACTCGAACACGTTCGATGCCTCCGCGGTGCCCGGCGACACCGTCCGCTTCCAGTCCTTCGATTTCTTCGAGAACCAGCAGATCCTCTTCGGACTCGTCATCGTCGCGGCGTGGCTACAATCCTACTTTATGGACAAGTTCTACCTCGACTCGAAGGCGAAAGTCGCCCTCCGGTCCCGCGCCGCGTTCACTCGCCCGTGGTGGCTGATCTGGACCGGCCGGATTGTCATCCTCCTCATGATCCTGTGGTACTTCTTCCCGGGGATGTTCGCCGCGTTGGGAGCGAAACTGATCATCCCCGGCAGCTTCCTGTGGGGCTGGAGCATCGGCGGCTCGCTGGGAATGGTCCTTTTCACGCGGTTCTTCTTCGTGAAGAAGGCGGCGGCCATGCCGGTCGCTCTCGCCCGCGAGGTGCCCGCGGCGGCGGGGCCCGCGCAGGTCTGCAACAACTGTTTCAACCCGATGACGGACCCGAACGACCAGTACCGGTGCGAGTGCGGGGAGAACTACCACGCCCACTGCGCCGCGAACCTGAGCGCCTGCCCGTCCTGCAAGCGCCCCATCCAGCCGGTGCCCACGGCCATGGTGGCGAAAGGCCCCATGGTGGAGGCCACGTGCCCCTCCTGCGGGGTCCCCAACCAGGTCCTCGCTTCGGCGGACCTCGCCGCCGAGCGCTGCGTCGCCTGCCAGTCCCCGCTGAAGCCGCTCCAGCGCGGCCTCAACTACCTGGTGGTCGCGGCGGGCCCGGAACCGGCGTACCGGTGGTTCAACGGGCTGCTGCTCCAGAACGTCCCGGGCCTCATCCTCTCGAAGACGTTCCCGGAGAAGCTGAAGCGGGAGTACACGCTGGGCAACGCCGAGATGTTCTGGATCTCCGACACGTCCCCGGGCCCGAAGATCCTGGATCCCCGCCGTTTGGACTTCGAGATCATGCGGGCGTTCAGCAACTTCGTGAAGGCGAACCGCGGCGGCGTGGTCATGCTGGACGGCGTGGAGTACCTCGTCGTCGAGAACGGCTTCGACAAGGTCTTCAAGTTCCTCAAGAAGGTCAACGACCTCTGCGGGCCGAACGAGATCACCCTCTTCGTGCCCATGGCGCCGAACTCCCTGGAGCAGGAGGCAATGACCATGGTCGTCAAGGAGTTCGACCGGATTGAATACGTCGGCCAGGCGCCCCCGCCCCCGCCACCCTCCACTCCGCCTCCGCCCGACGCCCCCCCGCCGACGGACAGGCTCTAGGGCTCTGGGCGCTGCGGGCAGTCTCGCCCTAGTCCGTCCCGCGCCAGCGTTCGGCGAGGTCGTTGGGAACGCGCAAGGCGTCGAGCACGCGCCCCACCACGAAGTCCACGAGGTCCTGGACCGTCTCGGCCTTCCCGTAGAAGCCGGGCATGGCCGGGAGGATCGTGACCCCAAGCCCCGCCAGTTTCGCCATGTTCTCGAGCGCGATGGGGCTCAGGGGCGTCTCCCGCGGAACGAGCACCAGGGGCCGGTGCTCCTTGAGGCAGACGGCGGCGACTCGGGGGATCAGGGTGTCGGCGATTCCTGCGGCGATCTTGGCCAGGGTGGTCCCGGAGCACGGCACGATGGCGGCTGCGTCGTACCGCGCCGACCCGGAGGCGATCTCGGCGGTATGGTCGTCCGGAGGCCAGGTCCGCGTCGCCAGCTTCCCGAGGTCCTTGGCGGTGAGCCCGGTCTCCAGGGCCACCACCTTCTCTGCGTCCCGCGTGAGGACGAGGTCCACCTCGTGGGCCTTCAGGTGCCGCAGGAGGGTCACCGCATACGGCGCCCCCGAGGCGCCCGTGACCCCCAGGACGATCCGCATCTCACTCCGTGACGATCTCGAACGTCCCGCGCTCGATGATGAGCGGGAAGTACGCCCGGTCGTGCTTCGTCTGGCGCATCTTGATCACCGCCAGGAAGAGGTTCACGTTCCGCTCGTCCTTCTGCATCTCGAGGTGGAGGATGCCGTCCGCAAGGAACTCCTCGACGCCGTACTGGCCGAAGAGCAGCTTGTCCGGCTCGAGCATCTCCGAGACGAGGAGCGAGGTCACCCCAATCGCCCGCAGGCGGTCGAAGAAGTGGAACACGTCGTTCCGGGGGTTCTGGAAGTTCGCGAGCGCGTAGAGCGCGGCGAGCGAGTCGAGGACGAACACGCTGCACCCGAACTTCACTTTGTAGTTCGTGATCGTCGTGAGGATGGCCTGGGGCCAGTCGAGGGGCTTCTCCCCCTCGGCGTTCGCCTCCTTCCGCAGGCGAGCCATGTCGACGATGATGATGCCGCCGGTGCCCTCGATCGCCTTCGGGTCCATGCCGAGGCGGGCCGTGTGGTCCACGAGGCTCTCGCGGGACTGCTCCAGCGTCAGGTAGACGCCCCGGCGCCCCTCGCGCTTCGCCGCGTTGTGGAGGATGCTGAACGCGAGGGAGGACTTCATGGTCCCCGCGCGTCCGCAGAGGAGGACGACCTGGCCTGCGAGGATCCCCCCGCCCATCTTCTCGTCCAGGTTCCGCACACTCGTCGAGATGCGGTCTTCGGGCATGGGGCGCGGGATGGGCGGCGACGGTATCAATCTTTGGCGGGGGTGCCGGCTCCGATTTCTCCATGAAACCCCCCACAAGGTTTATGAGGCGACCCCCCTTTGACGCGCCCCTCAGGCCAGGGTCCTCCATGACCACCGTGTTCGATGTGCCGCCCGCTGCCCTGATCGACCGCGTCGCGGAACAGCTCAAGCAGGCCCCGCAGGCCGCCCCTCCCGAGTGGGCTCCCTTTGTGCGCACGGGCGTGCACACGGAGAAGTCCCCGACCCAACGGGACTGGTGGCACCGTCGCGTCGCCGCCGTGTTCCGGAAGGTGTACATCCTTGGCCCGGTCGGGACGGAGCGCCTGGCCGCCGAGTTCGGCGGCCGACGGGACAAGGGGAGCGCCCCCTACCACCCGCGCAAGGGCTCGCGCGCCATCGTCCGCCTCGCGATGCAGCAGCTCGAGGAGCTGGGATATGTCTCGAAGGCCGAGAAGAAGGGGCGCAGCGTGACGGGGACGGGACGGAAGTTCCTGGACACGACGTCCCGCGAGGTTCTCCTGGCCCTGGCGGCGAAGAACCCCGAACTGATGAAGTACGGAAGGGCCAAGTGAGATGGACGACAACGAGCTCGAGGCCATCCGGCGGAGGAGGATCGAGGAGCTCCACCGGAACCAGGCCGACCGGACCATGCAGGAACAGCAGCGCGCGCAGGTCCAGGCGCAGAAGCAGGCCGTCCTGAGGCAGATCCTCAGCCCGGAGGCGCGCGAGCGCCTGGCGCGCATCGAGCTCGCCTACCCGGATCTCACGGAGGGCATCGAGGACCAGCTTGTCCAGCTCGCGCAGTCGGGCCGTGTGAACCAGGTCATCGACGACGCGACCCTGCAGCAGATCCTGCGGCGGATCGTCCCGAAGAAGCGCGAGATCACGATCGTGAGGCGGTGAGCATGGCGAGGAACAAGCCCGCGGCGAAGAAGGTCCGGCTCCTCCGGAAGATGAAGCAGAACCGGCGCGTCCCCGCCTGGGTCATCCAGAGGACGAGCCGGCGGTTCACGACCCACCCGAAGCGCCGCAGCTGGCGGCGTCAGCAGATCAAGATGTGATTCCATGGCCGAGGAACGAGAAGAGGAGCGGCAGTTCACCGTGAATTTGCGCGACGCGTTGAAAGCGCCGAAGACGAAACGCGCGCCCCGCGCGATGAAGGCGCTCCGGCAGTACGTCGCGCGCCACATGAACGCGGAGCCGAAGAAGGTCCTGATCGATGACGAAATCAATGCCCTCATCTGGAAGCGCGGGATCGAGCACCCGCCGTCGCGCATCACCGTGCGCGCCGTCTGGTTTCCGGAGTCCGAGGAGGTCGCCGTCACCCTCCCGAAGGTGTGAGGCTGCTGCGCAAGCTCGAGTTCTCCGGAAACCCCTATCTCGGCGTCTATGGCATGGCCTGCGAGGCCGGAGTCATCCTCGCGACGGGGATCCCCGTCCGTCAGACCCGGGAGATCGGTCGCGTCCTCGACTGCGAGGTCGTCCAGACGACCCTCGGCGGCTCGACGGTGGTCGGATCGCTTGCGGCCGCCAACAGTGAGGGCGCCGTCGTCACGGACCTGGCCGGGCGGGACGAGCTCGCCGCCATCGCGCGATTCCGGCCGAGGCGGCTGGAGCACCGGATGAACGCGATCGGGAACAACGTCTTGTGCAACGACTTCGGCGCGGTCGTGAACCCCGACTACGATCCCAAGGCCGTCCGGGCCATCGCGGACGTCCTGCGCGTGCCGGCGGAGCCCGGGACCGTGGCGGGGACGAACACGGTCGGGTCCGCCGCGGTGGCGACGAAGAAAGGCGTGCTGTGCCACCCGCACCTCACCCCCGAGGAACGCGCCCTCCTCGAGAAGGTCCTGCGCGTCCCGGTCGCCACGTCCACGGCGAACTACGGGACGCCGCAGGTCGGGGCGTGCCTCCTGGGGAACTCTCGGGGCGCCGTCGTCGGGTCGCGCACCACCGGCATCGAGCTGGGCCGGATCCAGGACGGGTTGGACCTCTTCTGAGGTCCTGGCCCCTTGCGACAGACGTTTTAAATAGATTGGCTCCGGTGAGAACACCGCCATGAAGACCCTGGTCCTGTGCGTCGACCGGGACGACGACATCGGCGCCAAGGCAGGGATTACCGGACCGATCATCGGCCGCGAGGAGAACCTCCACGGCGCGAACCGGTTGGCACTGTCCGATTCGGAGGACCCGGACGTCAACGCGATGTTCTACGCCCTCAACGTGTACGACAAGCTCGTCCGCGACGGTGTCCCCGCGGAGGTCGCCACGATCACCGGGGACGTTCGGGTCGGGCCGACCTCGGACCGCAAGCTCACCCGACAGCTCGACGAGGTCCTCGAGTTTGTCAAGCCGACCGCCTGCATCCTCGTGAGCGACGGCGCCGGCGACGAGTCCGTCTTCCACATCATCACGTCGCGCGTGCGCATCGACGGAGTGCGGCGCGTGTACGTCCGGCAGGCCCCGGCCATGGAGTCGACCTTCTACCTGCTGACCCGCGCGATGAAGGACCGCCGGATCCGGTTCAAGTTCGTGGTGCCCTTCGCCCTGTCTCTCATGATCTTCGGGGCGCTCTACGGAGTGAACAGCTCGTGGGCCATCAGCAGCATCCTCTTCCTCTTCGGCGCTTGGATCCTCCTCGGCTCCATGCCCATGGGCCTCCGGGAGGTCCTCGCCAAGCCCGGCGAGGCCTACGAGCGGATCTTCCAGGGGAACGTTTCCGTCTTCTTCAGCTTCGCGGCACTGATCCTCTTCCTCGTCGCCGTGCTCACCGGCCTCGATGCCGCGAACCGCGGCGCGGACTACCCGCAGAAGTTCCTCCTCTTCCTCGAGGGGAGCGTCTTCTGGATGATGATCGCGGTCCTCATCTTCGAGGGCGGAAAGGTCGCGAACGCCTACCTGCAGCGGGGCCGGGCCCCCCGCCACGTGCTGGCCGTCGCGGCGGCAATCATCGCTCTGGCCCTCCTCACGATCGGGCTCACCCAGACGCTGTCCCCGGCCTTCGGGCTCCAGCCGGCGAACCTCACGGTGATCCTGGGGTCCGTGGGGCTGTCGGTGCTGCTCATCATCCTCGCGTACCTCACCTACCGCCCCCGGGAGAAGGCCGATCCGGAGCACGGATGGCGGCCCTGACGCGCCCATGCACTTCACGGAGTGGGAGCCGTACTACCGCCAAATCCTGAAGGACTTCGGATACGACCGGCGCCGGGACGAGGAGGCGGCGCGATCGCTGGACTCCCTGCTTGTCGGGCGCCCGGTGCCGGAGGAGGAGTTGGGTCGGGCCCTCCTCGGGCGCGAGGTCACCGTCGCGGGGAATGCAGAGTCCCTGCTCGAGGAGATTCCCGGCATCGGGGAGTTCGTGGTGGCGGCGGACGAAGCGGTCAGCGTCCTCCGGGAGCACGGGCGGGAGCCCCAGATCCTCGTGACGGACCTGGACGGGAAGGTCGAGGACCAGGTGGAGGCCAACGCGCGGGGGTGCGTGGCGGTGATCCACGCGCACGGAGACAACCTGACGGCGCTCCGCGCGTGGGTGCCGCGGTTCACGGGACCGGTCGTGGGCACCACCCAGGCCGCCCCGTTTGGCCGGATCCGGAACTACGGCGGCTTCACCGACGGGGACCGCGCGGTCTGTCTGGCCGCCCATTTCGGCGCCTCCCCAGTGCGCTTGGCAGGGTTCGATTTCGAGCGGCCCAACGCCAAGGACGCGGACGCCGCGACGAAGAGGCGCAAGCTCGACTGGGCCTACATCCTCATCGACGCCGTCAACTCCGGGCTCTAGGGTTCTACGGCCTCCACCGGGGGACGAACATCGGGGTCTCCCGCCACCACCGTTCGAACTCCGGGCCGAAGCTCCCCGTCAGGGCGCGACGTTCACCGAAGGTGGCGTAGGCGGTGCCCGCCACGAGGAGGAGGAGACCCAGCCCGCCGTAGGTCAGGTTCCCCGTCACCAGGCAGAGGCCTCCCCACCCGAGGAACCAGCCCAGATAGATCGGGTTCCGGATGTGGCGGTAGGGACCCTGGGTGACGAGGCGTTTCGGAGCCGCCTCCGGAAGAGGCGTCCCGTGCCCGTAGAGGCCGAAGGCGGCCGTGGCCCAGAGGACCAGCCCGTATCCGAAGAGCAGAGCGGGGTACCCCGCCGGAGCGAGGGCCCGGAGAGCCGGCAGGCGGAAGAAGGGCATGACCTCGGCGAGCCAATACCCCGTCACGAACGCCACGAGGAGGAAGGTGGCGATGAACGCGAATCCCAACGCGGTCCACTTGAGGCCTTCGCGGTCCATATCCGGCCCTCTCCGCGCGGCGGCTATGAGGTTTCGGGCTTTCTCCTCTTCATGCGCCACGACAGGATCGGCTCGCGGGCCGCCTGGACCTCGTCCACCCGGGCCACCGCCGCGTGGTGCGGGGCGTTCTTCAATACGTGGTCCGGTTCCCCGAGGATCGCCTCGAGGTCGGCGGCGAAGCCGTCCATGGTCTCCTTGGCCTCCGTCTCCGTAGGCTCGATCATGATGGCCTCTTCGACGAGGTGGGGGAAGTATACCGTCGGCGGATGATGCCCGAAATCCATGAGGCGCTTCGCGAGGTCCATCGTCCGGAGTCCCCGGGCCTGGAGCGGGGAACCGCTCGCGACGAACTCGTGCATCCGCGGGCCGTCGAAGGGGACCGGGAGGAGCCGCTCCACCTTGGTCTTGAGGTAGTTCGCGTTGAGCACGGCGCGGTCCGTCACCGCCGCGAGCCCGTCCGCGCCCTGGGCCAGGATGTACCCGTACGCCCGGAGCAAGAGGCCGTAGTTCCCGTACCATGCGCGCACCTTCCCGATGCTCTTCGGACGGTCGTAGTCGAGCCGGTAGGTCCCCTCCACCTTCGCCACGACGGGGACCGGGAGGTACGGCTCGAGATGGCGCTTCACCGCCACGGGCCCGGCGCCGGGACCGCCGCCGCCGTGCGGCGTGGTGAACGTCTTGTGCAGGTTGAAGTGGACGATGTCGAAGCCCATCGCCCCCGGTGACGTCCGCCCGAGGATGGCGTTGAAGTTCGCGCCGTCGTAGTACAGGAGGGCCCCGGCCTGGTGCACCGTCGTGGCGATGCCGAGGATGTCCCGCTCGAAGAGGCCCAGCGTGTTCGGATTCGTGATCATGAACGCGAGGGTCTGCGGCCCTACGGCATGGCGCAGCGCGTCGCCGTCGACACGGCCGTCTCTCGAAGGCACCTCGACGACCTCGAAGCCGAGCATCCCTGCCGTGGCGAAGTTCGTCCCGTGGGCGGTGTCCGGGAGGACGACCTGGGTGCGATGTTCTCCGCGCGCCTCGAGGTAGGCCTTCGCGAGGAGGAGGCCGGTGAACTCCCCCTGGGCTCCCGCAGCGGGCTGCAGCGTGACCGCGTCCATGCCGGCGATCAGTCGGAGCATCTCCTGGAGCTCGTACAGGACTTGGAGGTGGCCCTGGACCGTCGACTCCTCCTGATGCGGATGCGTGCGGGCGACCTCGGGGAGTCGGGCGATCTCCTCCGTGAACTTCGGGTTGAACTTCATCGTGCAGGAGCCCAGGGGATAGAAACCGGAGTCGATCCCGAAGTTCATCTGGGAGAGCCTCGTGAAATGGCGGACCACCTCGGGCTCGGGCAGGTTGGGGAGGTCGAGGAGCTCGCGGCGCAAGCGCGGCGGGAGCGGGCAGTCCGGCACGCCGCCGTTGGGCGCCCCGGCCTTCTCGAAGAGGAGCGGCTCCGCGTAGTAGGCCTGACGGAACTTCATCGGGTGAGCGCCTCCAGGGCCTTCACGAGGCGGTCCTGGTCCTCGTCGGTATGGACCTCGGTCGTCGCGAAGAGGGCGGACTGCCCGAGCTCGGGGAAGGCTTTCGTCAGGGACAGCCCGCCGTGCACCCCTTGGTCTAGCAGCGACCGGGAGATCTCGCCGTAGTCCCTCGTCGAGCGGACGACGAACTCGTTGAAGTGGTAGCCGTCGAAGAGCGGGGCCGCGAACCCCGGGACCCGGTTGATCGCCGCCATGAGCCGCCGCGCCCGGTGCACGTTCTCCGCCGCCACGCGCCGCAGGCCGTTTCCGCCCAGCACGGCGGCGTACGCCACCGCCGCCACCGCCATCAGCGTCTGGTTCGTGCAGATGTTGCTCATCGCCTTCTCCCGCCGGATGTGCTGCTCGCGGGTCACGAGGGTCATGCAGAAGGCGCGGTGCCCCTTCGCGTCCTTCGTGAGGCCGATGATCCGCCCCGGCGCCTTCCGCACGTGCTCCGCGCGGCAGGCGAAGATCCCGAGGAGCGGCCCGCCGAAATTCACGGCGTTCCCCAGGGGCTGGCCCTCCCCGACGACGATGTCCGCCCCGTAGTCTCCGGGGGCCTTCGTCACGGCCAAGGCGAGGGGGTTGGCGCCGACGATCAGTAGGGCTTCTCCCGCCGCCGCCCGAATCTCGTCGACGCGGTCCTCGAAGGGACCGAAGAATCCCGGGTTCTCGAAGTACACCGCCGCCGTGTCCGGGGTCACCCCCAATCGCAACGCTGAGAGGTTGAGGAGGCCGGTCTTCTCCTCCCAGGGGATGTCTCGAATCCTCATCCCGGCGCCGTGGAGGTAGGAGGTGAGGACCTGTCTTCGCTCCCAGTGCATGCTGCGCGGGACGAGGATTTCTTTCCGCCCGTTGAGGCGGTGCGCCATGAGGGCGGCCTCCCCAAGGGCCGTGGAGCCGTCGTACATGGACGTGTTCGCGACATCGAGGCCGGTGAGCTCGGCGATCAGGGACTGGTACTCGAAGAGCGCCTGGAGGATGCCCTGGGAGAGCTCGGCCTGGTAGGGCGTGTAGGCCGTGTAGAACTCCGAGCGCGACGTGATCGCGCGCACACTGGCGGGGACGAAGTGGTCGTAGAGCCCGCCGCCGAGGAAGGTGGGCATGACGTCCCCGCCGCGGTTCTTCCTCAGGATGGCGGTGATGTGGTGGACGACGTCCTGCTCGCCCCGGCCGGCGGGAATCGGTAGCCCCTTGACGCGGACCTTCTCCGGGATATCGTCGAAAAGCGCCTCCACGTTGGGGAGGCCGAGTTCCCTTAGCATCGCGTCCTCTTCCCAGCCCATTGGAACCGGGGGCGGGAAGGCGGAAGGCCCTTAATCCTTTGCGAGCGCCGCCACGGGTCTCTGGAGAAGC
>Ga0209641_10004254_pt1 | contig 11827 bp, 11 predicted proteins | sample RifCSP16_1_FD_184022 | JGI IMG/M metagenome (GOLD analysis project Ga0209641, IMG submission 184022) | Soil microbial communities from Rifle, Colorado - Rifle CSP2_sed 16_1 (SPAdes) (version 2) | ecosystem: Environmental > Terrestrial > Deep subsurface > Rock core/Sediment | place: Rifle...
CCAAACATGCCCATTTGCCCGATAGCCTGAGCGGCCATCTCTGCTGACATTCCTGGTTGTCTAGTTTGCATTTCTCTAACAGCTTGTAAAAATGCTGGACCTAAAGCAGAAGATAATTCTCTTGCAAAAGCTCCAGGATTAATTTGCATACCCTGAGCTAATTCTCTTCCTGAAGGAGTTGCCAAAGCATTAGAGGCCATTGTACTAAGATCACGTAAAGAGAGATTGCCTCCGCGTAATTGAGCCATTCTTGTTGGATCTAGAGTTCCTGTTACCGGATCAATTAAAGCTAGCCCCATTGAACGCATAATAGGCATTTGAGAAGCTTGTAATTGTTGTTGCATTAATAAATTTCCTAGTCCTTCTCGACCTCCTACCATAGCTAATTGATTTCTGCTTAGCATATCCTCTTGTAGCATATAATTAGTTATTGAAGCAGCATTCACTCCTATTTGCGCTCCAACACCACCGGAAATTCCCATTTGCATAGCCGCCTGTCCTCCTCCTGCGGCTAGCTGCAGTGCTTGCCTTCTTCCTCCTATGTTCATTGTAGTTCCAGCTATTTGTAATCCCAAATCACTAATAGCTCCCTGGCCTATGCCTAAACCTCCCAAACCAGCTAAAGTCGCTTGTGCGTCCTCATTAGCCAATTTTAATTGTTTTGTAAATCTATTTATATTTTGTTGAAATTGTTGAAATTCTCTTCGCATCTCCTGGCCTGTTTGATCAGGTCCTATTACGCCGGCTTCAGCAGCAAAGGCTAGTTGTTGTAAAGATTCTCCAGCACCAAATAAAGGACCTCGAAGAGACTCAGCAAACCCGACCATACCTCTTGCTTGATACTGATCTATGCCCCTATTTTGTAAAACCCTTTGCGCGTCCGTCCTAGTTTGAAGACGTTCTAATCCAGCTCCAGCTGCTATAGATAGAGGCAGAGTAAGAGCCAATCCAGAAATCAAGCCCATACCGGGAAGAAACATTGGTAATGTAGTTAGAGCTTCTGTCACTCCTGCTGTCATTCCCATAGCAAAACGTTCACCGAATTCAGCTCTCGCTCTCCCTGGAAATTCTTGCGCAAACATATTTTGTGGGGGAGGAGGGAAAGGCATTCCTAAACCAGCGCTCATTAATCCAAAGGTAGACATTTGGCTTACTTCGGATCTAGGAGATGCCATAAAATTCATAATGTTTCCGATAGGAAGCATTTGAGAAACAAATCCTAAATCTCTGATAACAGTATTAGGCGCTGCGGCAAAGCCGGCAGAAATGCCCATTCCTCCCAATCTTCCAGTAACATTTAATCCGGAACTAACAGCTTGACTGATTTCGGCAGCCTGAGATTGAATATTAGATGTATCTAACTGAACCTGATAGTTAAGAGTTGGCATCTTGTGCTTTTTCTTTTTGTAAGTCCTCTATACTCCGTATCTTACCAGACATACCGCGATTTTTAAAACCTATTTCGAATATTTTACCAGCAAACTCCGAAAGTACTTTTTTGCCTTTTTCATCAAACATCTGTTCTTGTAATTTTCGCTCAGGCCATAAAGCTTGTTCATATAACTTTATATAATGAGGCAGTTTATTATTTGTTTCGAATTTAGAAGAAGATGTGACAATAGCATTAACTAAAAGAAGATGTTCTAATAATTTAACAGTTCTTTCTCTTTGAAAATAATCTAAAAGTAGTCTTTCTTTAAGAGAGTTGCATTCAACTTCCACCCCATTAGCTAAGCACCAAGCTCGTAACAATCCTAATGGGGTGTCGGTCAGTTTTTTGAGAGTCCTCCTTTTAACATTAAAGTTACTCGTTTACTGAATTCCTGGCAAATTTGTCTCATTAAATCAATTAACTCTCCTGGAGAATCTTCAATAAATTTATATCTAAGATCTTTATCTTCTTTTAAATCAACCCCTCTCAACTTAGTTAGTTTTTCGATGGGTTCGTTGTTGATTAACCGAATCATATTACTAAGCATTTCAAAAGTATAATAGTTACTTAAAGCTCTTTGGCCTATCTGTTTATTTCTGCCTAAAAACTCGCTCGCTCCAAATTCCATTGCCTGAGCCTCTCGACCTGGAAGACTTCTAACAGATATTTGCAAAGAATCTGAAATTATGCAAACGTCTTCTACCCATCCTTCCATTATCAATTGAGTCACGCTCATGGTCGGAATACCTTGCTCAGAACTTTTCCATCTGAACGAAACCGGGAGAGTTTTATTTGTCTCTTCATATAATCTTATTAAACTTTCATAAGATAAATCTACATAAGCATATTCCGATTTTCTCCACCAATCTAATATTTTTTGTTCATTTTTCTCTTCTAATTTCCATCCATCAGGCATAGGGGATTGAGAAGCTTGGGGCTCGGGCGCAACCTCGGATTTTATCTCTTTGATAGCTGTCTGTAGATCGGGGTTATCTCTAACAAGATCAGCTATAGAAACGCGTTTTTCGTCAGTCATATTAATTATCCTTATATAGTAAAAGTAAACAAATGGAGAAATATATTATGGAAGATATACTAAATCAACTACCTGACAAGATTAAGATTCTACCCCCTAAATGGTTTATAATTAAGAAAAAATTATATACAATAGCTTGCGGAGGACCGCGAGGCGTGTTAACATTATCCTTTCAGCCATCTTTTAAAATTAGATTAGAAAGATTCGAGGAAATAATAAAACAAGTGTTTAAAAATTTCAATGACGTAGAAGTTATTCTTCTTCCTCCTTTAAATTTAAGCTCTTCCGAGCAAAAATTCAAAAATGCCTCAGATCCAAAAAGTCCAATATATTTACCAGGTGCTAAATTTACACAACCTGCTTGCATAGAAGTTAAATTTCAAAATTCTTCATCTGAACTAATTAAATTAATTATAACTAAATTATTAGATTCCATAGATGTTTTAACTGCAGAAGTAATTTCCAAAGGATTGAATTAAAATGTTTGAACCAGGGTCCAAGAAAAAACTAATCAAAAATGCTGCTAAATGTAAAAAATGTGGAGATATAATAGAAAGCACCCACGTTCATGATTTTAAATATTGCAAATGTAAACAAATCTGTGTAGATGGCGGATTGGAATATTTAAGAAGAGGAGGTAATTTAGAAGACATAATAGACCTAAATGAATATGAAATAAGGTCTTCAATAAAAAACCAAGATGACCTTATAGAAGCTTTAGAAGAATTACAAGCTTTTTGCAATTATTTTATATACTTAAAAGATTTTGAAAAAGAGAACCTAGACGACGTGCAAAAAGATTACAAATTATGTAACTTTCTTTCTAAACAAGACAAAGTATTCTTAGATCTAATAGACAACGTGAAGCGCTATTTTATTACTAAAAAAACTCAGAATACTTTTAAAGATATCCAAGAAGCAAATTATTCAAAAGAATTATTTGAGTATTTACAAAAGATAGAACCAAAAACTCCAGATATAGCTTATAAAGAAGACGATGATCTTTAATTCGCCAATTCTTTGATAGAATTATCAACCATTGTTGTAACGCCGGCAACTAATGTAACGCTGCCTATAAGTACACTAGCATTAACACTAATTGTTAGATTCGTTAAAGGGTCTATAAAATCTTGTTGTAATCTATCTAATAAATTTGTAACAATTTCTATATCTACTAAATCCTGACGCTCCAAGGGACTAGAATCTAATTTTTTCTTACCTATATTTTTTATTTGAATTTTTGGTTGCCCAACCGGCTCTGCTATATTAGTTCCTGAAAAAAGAGGACCCGGAGCGTCTAATTCCAAAATTCCATAATCTCTAGGTCTCAATAATATATAAACAGTATCATCAGGAAAATCATCATCTAATGTAATTTGTATTTGTTTGACCCGTTGCATCACAAGTTGCCCGACAAGTGACACAGTAGGAAGATTCAGTCTATATAATACTCTACCGTCTCTGGTTAAAATTTTTCCTGTAGATAGTAATATAGATCCAGAAGCCGGGTCAGTCTCCTCAAGAAAAAATCCGGACAATATGCCCGGATCGTGGAGATTGGTTGGTAATAAGCCCACAATTAACCTAAAAGTTCAGCTAAAGTAGATTCAATACTTTCTTGCTGTCGCAAAGATCTCGCCTTAACCCCCATGTCTACAGGAATTATCTGATCGAACTGAACTGTTACGCCTTCCGCAATTAACACTGAGCTTGAGTTAATAGACCATTGATGGTTCTCGATATAGCACTGTTCAAGATACACGGCTCCGTAAGGAGATCCATCTGAGTCTAAAAGAAGAACAAATAATCCGAAGGGCTGATCAAACAAATCTGAATCTAAATTAATAAAGAAGTCTGCAAAACCAGGAAGATTGTCAACAATAGGAGTTGATTCGGCCCCCCTAGCTCCCGATGCAGAAGCGAGTAAAGAAGCCACAGTAGGGTGTATTTTGGAGGCAGGATAATAAGCATATAAAACTCTAAGCAGTGACGGACCATGATACAGAGTTCTAGCTAAATTTAACCTGCCTATATTTCTACCAGGAATAAAGTAAGATCTCTTTGATCCTATTTCAAAGAGTCTTTGTAATTGTTTGTTCTGGCCCATTCCAAAGCTCTCAAGAACTCCAATGGGATATGCATAAGCATTTAATTCCTGCACCTGAACATTATCTCGAAATGCTGAAGCGTCTCCAGCAAATCTAACATTAGGAGGTCCAGCAGCAATAAGGGTACTTGCCGCGTTAATAAAATCGCCGCCAGATAATTCGTGTTGCACATGGAAAGATTGAAAATCCCACGTTGCTATAGATGTCGAGGCCTTAGAAGCCATTTAATTTCTCCTCGGTTTAGCCGCCTACTAATTGGAATCCTATATTCAAGGTCACAACGATCTTATTAGTAGGAGCAAATACTCTCCATTCAACTTCTACATCGATAGTATCAGGAGAATTATGATTCTGGGCAAGCTTAAGAACCCTGCTATCCATACCAATAATCATATCTTCTTTCAAATCTCTTAAAACGGCTTCGACAGACGGTCGAAGTTGTCTTTCTATAAACTCCTTACTAACGTTAGTTCTTCCAAGAAGAGGAGTAAGTTGTAATCTAAAAAACTTAGCTCCATAATCAGTAACCTTAGTAACACTAGCCTCGGATCTTTCCAAACTTGTAATATCAGTTGATAATTGATGTCTAGTTGTTAGAGGAGCGCCAGACACTCTTTGAGTAAAAATCCACACTCCTCCACTAGATATAATGTCTAATTGAGATTTAGAAAAGAATCCATTAGATCGTAGAAGCCCTGTAAATCCAGCAACTGGTAATGTTGAATGTCCTTGAGAAGGCTTTAATGATCCCATTTGACCCGCAAGAGCCGCCCCTAAATAATAACCAGGAACTTGAGTATTTATTCCAGTTGTTGGGTGTGCAATCCTCACTACATCAGGATGAATCATAAATAATCGTCTATCTTGAAAAGCTTGTGCAAGAGCCTTAATATTATTTGCCAATTGGAATTTAGTAAAATCAGGAGTCCGAACAAGATAGCTTATATCTGTTATAGATGTTCCCGCTGTAAATTGTCCAACTATTGTAATTTCTGTTTCATCAATAATACTTGCTACTAAAAGCAAAATAGGACTATCAACAGAAGGAGTTCCTTGATCTATCCCATCAATAAAAATCGAGTCCGCGCCGCCTATTGAAGTAATATGAATTTCGTCTCCAGGTACAATTAAATTTGTTAGAAATAAAGCTCCTGCTTCATCGAAAGTAGAAGTAGGATAAGGACCGCCTCCTGTAGGATCTACTCCTATAAGAACTCTTAATACTTGTTTTTCCGTAAACAAATCTATTACAGGATTGATAAGACCGGTTCTTTCTCTACCTTCTCCTGGAGAAGACATTTGTTCTTCATGCGCTTGTAATAACTGAAAAACAGTAGGACTCTGAGTTAAAGGAACTATACCCCAAACATCTATATCTTCCAGGAATTCTAGAGCGGTTTGATACTCAGAAACTGTGTCGTCTCCTACAGCCACTCCTAAAACACTTAAATTAGAATTTTGCAGAGCCAGAGACATTCCAAAAGAAATAGGATTCTCTGGAACAGCTAACCCAAGCTCTGCTTCTAATGAATTCAAATCTTGGAACTCAAACAATTGTTCTTTAGTATCTGTTCTTCTGGCACGATAAGTAATGTCTACAGTACCAGCAGACGATCCTCTACGCTCAATTCTATATTCTATAGAAGTTTCAGTAATCAAAGGTTGATTATTAGCACCGAATGTATCTCCGAAGGTTGTTCCAGCAGAGAAACCTAAAGTAGCATTAGCAGTTCCCGCACCAATGATTATAGAAGAGTTTGAGGCATCTCTAGAGAGAATTTTTACAAAACCGTTATCGTCAGAAGCAATTGCTTCTGCGAAAAATGCTCCAGAAGCATTTATGTCTACAACAACTTGAGCAGCTGTTCTAGCAGCCCCTGCAGTTAGAGTAATAGTTGGAATAACAACACCATTGATAGTAAAATCTAGTGTATCATTAACAGTAACAACAACAGCAAACGGATCGTTGACTGTGCCAGTAACTTCAGCTGCTTTTCCTATTCCCAATGTCGTGTGGGCGCTAAGGGCCGGTGTCTCAAACAAAATCGAGGAAGCGAATCCCAGATCTCTAGATGTTATTCTAACAAAAACATTTCCAGCAGTATTAGTAAAGGTGTCTGCAATTGCCTCTGCAGTAAAGGCTAAATCAGCATTCAAATCATCAACAATATCTTGAGCTGTCTGAGCTGCTCCAGCAGTTAAAGTAATTGCAGGAATAGCAACTCCATTAATAGTTAATTCGACAACATCATTAGTAACTGCAACAATAGCATAGGGTTCTGCCACAGTGCCTACATTATTTGCTGGAACATTTCCAGCCGCATCCAATTCAGTTGGAGAGGTAATCGCGGTTACTATATAATCTCCTGGTTGATTAGATTGTCTAGATCCCCCTATTTCTAAATCAGAGAAATCTGTTATAAACTGAACAATATCTCCCTGACGAATTCCGAGAGTAAAGAAGTCCCTACTTATATCTTCTAATGTTGTGCCAGAAGTAGTGTTGAGTTGTGTATTGGCTAAAAGTTCTTTTTCAGGCGATAAACTCGCAGGAATAGTAACACTAGTAGCTGAAACGACAACACCGAAACCTGTTGTAATATCAAATCTATCTTCTACTGTAGTAATTCCTACTTCTGTCTCAGCTGTTTGAACAACGGCTCCTGCTTTTATGTCCGGATATGTTAAAACTAAAGAGGATCCCGTATATAATCCAGCAGCCAACCGAGTTTCAATTTGAAAATTAGTTCCTATAATAACTGGAGCAAGAATAGGTCTAATTAAATTTGGAGTTTCCTCTATGAATACCTGTCTTACTTCAACAAGAGGCTCACCTGTATTTGCTGCCATTATGACTCCTGTTCACTAACATTTTACTTCTTGAATCCCTGTTACAGAACTCAAAAATATATTTTTAAATTCTTGTTCCTGAGAAGGAGTTATTTTCCAATTTACTTGATGCCATATATCAATTAAAACAACTACTCCAACAACTTCTGTAGCAACATCTGCTCTTAAGGGCTGTTCTGGTCCAATATCTGTTACTCTTATATCTATCAATCTAGGAACAAGTTGACGTATAATTCTGCGAAACATTGTAAAACAAGCACAGACTAAATCAGCTATATATTCTGCCTCAAGTCCCTCTTTACTAATACATTGGACCGCTAAAGAAGTCTGCATCGCATCGGCAAAATTACCACCTGAGTCGCCTAAAAAACCTTCGCCTCTGAATTGATCGATACTTTTATGCATCCAAGAACATCGTTGCCTTCCAATTATTATTTTCTGTTGTTTTTCTACTGTTTCTAAATTAACTGTGTATTTATCTGCTATTTCTATAAGAGTTTTTTTAGGATTAGTATCATATTGAAATTCCGGTATAATAGAAAAAAAGGTTCTCAAAATCTTAATTACAGCCGTTTTAGCATAGTCTGTAAATAGATGGTGAGGTCTTTCCGGTAAATTTTGAATTGTTGTAGACATTTATACCAGCCAATGTTTTAACAAAGGAATGGAATCTGTTGTAATATCCAATGGACGTTGAAATAAAGGAATATTAGATTTAGCCTCCTCTATAACATTACTTAACTTAGCTAGTGCTTTATTTACCCCTTCTTTTATAAAATTTTTTTCTCCTGAATCGTCTTCCGCCAAAGGGCGCAATTTTTCTTTGTCTCCTTCTATATATACACTATCCCCAGAAGAAACAACTTTAACTGATGGAGGAAGTTCAGCATCTTCTGATTCTCTTAATAAGCTTGAGTGTATTTCTTCCCTCATAGTCTGGGCCATCAAGGACGCAAATTTTATCCTAAATTCAGACGATCTTATCCAGTCTTCATGAATTGGAACAAATTTAATCTGAAACATCTTGCTTCTTTCTCATGAATATCCAGTCGTCTTTTTTTGTTTTTCTCAAAATCATTTCCCCTTCTCCAGGTATATCAAATACTATTTTATCTGGGGATGTAGAAAATATATCAACGGTCTCGCGCTTAATCTGTTTTACTTTTCCTGCACCATATGAGCCATAAGGTATATCTCCCTCAAAATCCATATAATCTAATGTATGAGTACTTTGAGGAATAGCAAGTAATTTAGGATTTTTAATATCTGGAAATTTGGCTCTTGGGACAGCCCAAGAATGCGCAAATTCTGTTTTAGGATCTCCTAAACGAAGATCCCAATGTTTGCCCGCTCTAAAAGCATCGTGTTCTTGAACAACGAACTCCCATTTTTTATTTTTCAATGTAGGAATTTTCCGAATTTTTCGATGTCGAGGTATTCCAGGTGCGAATTCTACGTCAAAAGCTAACTTAGCTTTACGTAGCTTAGAAATAGCAACGGCTTTATGTTGAGCAAGAGCCTGCTCATAAGTATCATGCTTTCCTAAAACTTGTCCATTATTAGTATATAGAAAGAATTTATTTTTCTCTTTTTTAATTTTTGCTTCCTTATAAAAAGAAGTTTTAGCTAGCAGATCTTCTAATTTACTTAATGAGTCAGGATCTGATTTATCTGGATGGAAATCTTGAAGAGAAGGAGCCCTTAATTTACCAGAAGGAAAAACTTCTTTAGCTTTAACTCTCGCTATTAAGCCTTTTATTAACTCTGGATTTTTATAAAAAACCTCTCTCATTTTCGAAGATAGTCCTGTTCCCACTCTAGTAGGATTCTCCTGCGTCCCGACTAATAATGCACCTATACCTTTACCCTCAATGCCTCCCTCGCCCTCAGTAATCCCAACCACAGGTAAATCATGAGTTGGAGAAAAAACTATTTTATATAATTTACCTTCTTTAGGATATCCTATTATTCCCTCCTCTGTCTGAGGATGATTTCCTGATTCTATTTTTTTTAGTAGTGTTTTTTTCTCAGAATGAGAATAAGCCGTTTCAGGTAGATCAAACACTGAGATTTTTGTAGCAATATCCCTAAGTAATTCTAGTTTTTCATGATTGTTTAATTGAGAGAGATCTACTCCAGGAATTTTTTCAATGCCGTGAAGAGCGGCCTGGAGTTCATCTTTATATTCTATTTTTCTAGAGTTTAAAATGCCTCCAACTTCTCTAGCAGCTAGTTCTGGGTGCCATGCTTCTCCTTGAAGAACAGCTCCATATAATTCTTTAGGAACTTTTGCGTTTTGTAGTCCTTGCAGTTTTTCTGTATGCTCAATAACGTCTCCGGTCTTCTTCGATCTCCTGTACGAGAATGCTCGAATACCCCTTGGCCCCAAGGTATAATAGACAAAAGCCCCATCTAGCTTGGCTTGCCAAATGTCATCATTATTTGGATCTAATTCGTTAATAGATTTTAATACTACTGGGGGTTTTGTGTCTGGTATTAAAGCAGCTGATTTCTGTATTCCAGAAATCAAACCTCGCATGAAAACGCGATTTGTCCACATTTTATTGGTTTAGTCTTTTCGTTTTCCTAATCCTTTTAATGTTTGAGCAAGTCTAGCTCTACGTCCTAATTTGCCTCCTTTTTCTGCAGCGGTTTCTAATTTAGCAGCCGGTATTTTCTCTTCTTTAGGAACTCCTAATTGTTTTTTTAAAGCGCCGGGCTGTTCTATAGCTTTTTGTATCCATTTTTCTGCTGATTTTTTAGATTCCATTTTTTTTGTTTCTTTACTCTCCTTTAATAAATTATACAATCCATATAATCCGGCTGCCCCAACACCGCCTGCTCCTAAATATTTCAACATAGACAACAATTTAGCCTTTTTAGCTGCTTCTTCTGCTACTCTCTCGGCTACTTCCTTTTCCCAAGCATTAGCTATAGCTGTTCCTGCTCCCCAAGAACCTCCAATTCCCGACCCCAGCGCCGCCCCTAGTTCTACTCCCAAAGGTGCTCCTATAGGTCCCCCTACTAAGCTTCCAATGCCTCCTCCTAAAGCCCCTCCTACTGCTGCTCCGCCCAAAAAGGCAGGTACGGACCTACCTAATCCTCTAAAAAAAGTTCCTACTCTACGTCCTTCCGGAGCAGCTACCGGTGCTGCACCAAAGATAGACCGGGCTATATCACCAGGAATACTTCTTTCTGCTTTTTTTTCAAGAGATTGTAAAAATCCTCCCATGAAAAATCTATTAGCAGACATTTTCTCTTCTTTTGCTTTATATTCTGTATCTGCTTTTTGCAGAACTTTTTTCAATTTTCCGGGACCTTTTGCTCCTCCGACCTCTTTCATTTTCTTTTGAACTTTAGCTTGCCATTCCTGAGGAACATTTTTAGGCGCGGATATTTTTTGTTCCCTCATTTCTTCTCCTTCTGTAGGAAATTTTTCTTCAGCTTCTGTCTCTGATTCAGGCTCTCTTTTAATAAAACTTGACCGAGCTAAGTCTAACGGCATATCTCCAAAATCTACAGCTTCTTTGGATTTCCACGAATCGCATACCCATTCTTTATTGGCCTGAAAATCCCATTTCGTGCATGTTCCATCGTCAAAAAAAGTGCAAGTAGCACATTTCTCAGATCCAGTAGATTTTCTGTAATTAGGGGCGTCTGCTCTAGCTGATAATTTAGACAGATTGCCAAATTGATGAGATATTCCTGCTATAAAAGCTATTTTAGCTGTAGCAATATTATCAGCTATTTTTTCGGCAAGTTGAACCTTTTGTCTAGAAACTTCGGCCTGACCTGATAAACTAGAAACACTAGATATCTTGAGGCTGCTTTCTTTTTCCGTCTCTTCCGTATATTCTTCTAAGCCTTCGTAAGCATATTCTAAAGCATCCTCCCACGATAAGTCAGGATTTACTCTTTGCAGCATTTCTGCTACTTGCATAACTTCTGGAGGCGGTGATTCGGGTCTATTCATATAATCATATAAAGCGGCGCCCCCGACTCCTGCAGCGCCCCCAGCTAATCCTGGAATGAGCAACCTTCCAAAAGCCTGTTTCGCAGCCTCTACTAAATTGGCCTTTTTAACCAAAGCAGGCTTAGTCATATCATTCATAGCTTGAATAGCTTTAGAAATATCCATAATTAATCTCCATTATTAATTCTTTTATTTAATTCATCTAAAAACCCTAATTGAATATAACCTGCCAGCTTCATTTGAGTTATTCTATCATTAACTTGGTTTAAGTCGCTTAAAACATTATTAATTCCTGAGATATTTGATCCGGCAGACAATCCCATCAAATTTAGATTAGGAAATTGATCAGAGTTCGCAGCTACCTGCCCAACTTTTACAGGACCTCCTTGAGTATTAATAGTCACGGAGGTCCTGTAAAAGTTGGGCAG
>Ga0209641_10004256_pt1 | contig 11825 bp, 9 predicted proteins | sample RifCSP16_1_FD_184022 | JGI IMG/M metagenome (GOLD analysis project Ga0209641, IMG submission 184022) | Soil microbial communities from Rifle, Colorado - Rifle CSP2_sed 16_1 (SPAdes) (version 2) | ecosystem: Environmental > Terrestrial > Deep subsurface > Rock core/Sediment | place: Rifle...
GGGGAAAAACGTTTCCTCCCCCTGTCCCCCTCACTGAGGGGGAGAAAGGGGGAGAGGGTGAGGGGGATTTGGGGATGAATAACTACGTATGAACATAGGCAACTTTTTTGGCATTGGTCTGGGTCCCGGCGATCCTGAACTCCTCACGTTAAAGGCGCTTCATACTATTCAGAGGGCAGATTGTATCTTCGTCCCAAAGTCTGATACGAAAGAAGACAGCCTGGCGCTGGAGATCGTTAAAGATTATGTAAAAGGAAAAAGGGTAATAGAACAGGTTTACCCCATGACAAAGGACAAAGAAACCCTGAACACTGCATGGCTGAAAGCTGCGGAAGAGATTCATACTGAAGTTAAGAACGGATATGATGCGGTTTATCTAACGCTAGGCGATCCCATGACCTTCAGTACTTATATCTATTTGCTTCGCCATCTGAACACCATGTTGCCAGCACAAGCCATACACACAATTCCCGGCATTACTTCTTACAATGCCGCTGCATGTGAAGCCAATTATCCTCTATTGACAGGAGACGAGCAGTTGGCTGTAATTCCTGTCCCAAAGGACATTACAGAATTGCGCCCTATTCTGGAATCATTTGATACGGTTGTTCTGATGAAGGTTGCAAAAAACCTGGACGAAGTGGTCCAATTACTTGAAGATATGAAACTTTCTGAAAATGCCTTGTTCGCCTCTTATATTGGACAAAAGAATGCATATCTTACATGCGACATCGTATCATTGAAGGGTAGTGGAAGAGGATATATGTCAGTTCTGATTGTAAAACGGAGGAAATATATCACCTAAATTCTGCAATGGGGCACAGATTAACGCAGATTAAAAATCTTTTCTAAAAAGGCACAAAGGCATAAAGATTAAAGTTAGACAGGATTAACAGGATAAAACAGGATGAAATAAGGTAGCTTTTATCTTGTTAATCCTGTCTAAAAGATTTAAGGAGCAGGCTCTGACACCCTCGCTTCGTGAAATGTGGCCATTTCATTCATTAATTTTACCGCTGCCTCCATCAGACCTATGCCCAAGGCAGCGCCTGATACCTTCACCAACCGTATTTCCCCCAAATCCTCAAGATTGGTGACCCAGTTTCTTTCTACGCATCCTCTTTCCACACGTTTTTCTATATAACTATACTGCAAAGGTTAACAAATAGTGTTTTTCCAATTTATAGATTAGTCTTAACATTTGTTTGTAGCTATGGTTAAGATTATTTTGCAAATCACAATTTGTGAACCCTTACAGTATAGCTACAACTAAACCATTGTATTCGCATGAAAAACGAATTTCTCCGCTGCCACACGACTTAATTCATCATAATTTGCTACGACCAGAACTTTTTTTCTCCAGACATACTGAACCTGTGTTTACTGTTTACATCTTCTCCACTCCCGTCCATCCTTTGCCATCAGGTCGTCTGCTTCTTGCGGTCCCCACGTACCTGCCTCGTAGTTAGGAAATTTTCTATATGGTAATGCTTGCCACACGTCTTGTATTGTTGATACTACATTCCAACTGGTTTCGACCATGTCAGCGCGTTGAAATAGAGTTGCGTCTCCTACCATACAGTCATATAGTAACCTCTCGTGCCCGGTGCTCGGAGTACTGCCAAAATAATCCTCATATTTGAATTCCATATCAACCGTCCCCAGCCGTACGAGTGGGCCGGGAATTTTGGCGCCGAAGTTTAACGAGATGCCCTCATCAGGCTGGATATGAAGCACTAATAGGTTCGGTTTCAGATGTCCGACAGAGGTTTTACGGAATAAGACAAAGGGGGCGCTCTTGAATTGAATGGCAATCTCGGTAACGCGGCAGGGAAGCCGTTTCCCCGTCCTCAGGTAAAATGGCACATTCGCCCATCGCCAATTATCAATGTACAACTTCAGCGCTACAAAGGTCTCTGTATCAGAGTCGGCAGGAACGCTTGGTTCTGACCGGTAAGCAGGCGCTTGCTGATCACCGGCAGCGCCTTCATAATATTGCCCTCTCACTGTTGACCTGAGAACTTCCTCATGAGATAGGGTTTGAATTGCCCGCAAAATCTTGACCTGTTCATCCCGCACAGCATCAGCATCAAAAGAAATCGGCGGTTCCATTGCTGTTAGAGTAACCAACTGAAAAATATGGTTTGGCACCATGTCCCGCAATGCCCCTGCTTTGTCGTAATAGCCGCCGCGTTGCCCCACGCCAATATCCTCAGCAACCGTTATTTGCACATGATCGATGTATCGCCGGTTCCAGATGGGTTCGAAGATACCGTTTGCAAAGCGAAAGATCATGATATTTTGCACAGTTTCCTTGCCAAGGTAATGATCGATGCGATAAATCTGACTCTCACTCAATACTTTACTGATTTCTTGGTTAAGGGCACGAGCGGATTCGAAATCACGCCCGAAGGGTTTCTCAATAATGACCCGCTTCCAGTGGCCATTTTCCTCACGTGAAAGTCCTGCTGCGCCAATTTGCTGAATAATTTGTGAAAACAAATCAGGCTCTGTAGCAAGGTAGTAAAGATAGTTCCCCTGTGTGCCGTATTTTTTGTCTGCTTCTGCTAACTGATTTTGAAGCCGTTGGTATGCGTTTGGGTCCTGCACATCACCCGATACGTAATAGAGCCGTTGGATAAACCACTTCCACAGGTCTGGATCAACCAAGCCTGTAGCAAACTCTTTTATATCCTGACTACACTTATCGCGAAATTCTTCGTGGCTCATCCCGCGGCGACCAAATCCAACAACGGCAAACGCCTTAGATAATAAGCGCTCTTTTGCCAGGTTGTAAAGCGCAGGGATGAGCTTGCGTTTGGCCAAGTCACCGGACGCTCCAAATATTACCATGATACAGGGGTCACCGACATGCCCCAATGGTTCGCTGTTTCTGCTCTTTTCACCAGCGCCGTCCATTCGTATGTCCTCCTCTATAGTATTACTTTGTAAAAACTTGTATTCCCCATTTTTATGAGGACAAGTTTATGTAAGTTTTTGTACATTGAAAACCACTAAAACCGAAGCACTAAATCCGAAACCTCGTTTCCAATTTAGGTCATTTGATATTAGAATTTATTTCGAATTTGTCAAAAAAAACAAACGATAGTATTATTATTCAGCACTGAGTAACTCTTTTTGGTTGCGGCATAGCCGCGCTACGATTTCTCCTGATTAATTGGAAATCTCATCTTTACCACACTGAATAATAACAACCGAACGTAATAGTTCTGCTACCTTAGACAGGATAAACAGGATTAACAAGATAAAAGCTACCTTATTTCATCCTGATTATCCTGTTAATCCTGTCAAAAATTAATTTATTTATATCCTGTTATCTTGTCAAATCTTTTTCCTCCGGTGAACTATTACAACCAATGCTATCCTTCCTGTTTCCGTTCAGTATGGCCACCAAATTTTTGTCGCATAGCCGATAACAACTTTTCAGCATACGTGTTCCCCTGGCGTGAGCGGAAACGTGCAAATAGTGATGCTGAGAGCACATCAACCGGCACTGCTTCTTCAATAGCCGCCATAATTGTCCAGCGACCTTCGCCTGAATCCTGCACATTCCCGGAGTAATTTGATAAGGTTGGGTTCTCAAAGAGAGCCATTGCCGTAAGATCGAGAAGCCACGACCCGATAACGCTCCCGCGACGCCAAACCTCAGCTATGTCGGCAACTTTGAAGTCGTAGCGATGGCCTTCGGGTAAATCGTTGGTGTTGGCATTTCGTAAAATATCGAAACCCTCCGCATATGCCTGCATCAAGCCGTATTCAATGCCATTGTGGATCATCTTCACGAAATGCCCGGCGCCATTTGGACCGCAGTGAAGATAACCATCTTCCGCGGTGCAATCCATGTTCTCACGTCCCGGGGTACGTGATATTCCTCCAGTCCCTGGCGCAAGGGTCTTGAAAACAGGCGTCAGATGTTTGACGACATCGGATTCTCCGCCAATCATGAGACAATAGCCCCGCTCTAGTCCCCAGACACCACCGCTTGTGCCTACATCAACATAGTGAATACCCTTTCCCTTCAAAACTTTTGCACGGCGCACGTCGTCTTTGTAATAGGAGTTGCCGCCATCAATGATGATATCGCCTGTTTCCATGCGTTCGGCCAACGCTAATACCGTCTGTTCGGTCGGATCACCCGCCGGGACCATGACCCATGCCGCACGTGGTTTGCTTAATTTGTTAACAAAGTCATCCAGGGACGTCGCTCCGATAGCCCCCTCACCGGCTAATAGCCTCACATTGTCGGGATTCCTGGTGAACACAACGCACTGATGTCCGCCTCGCATCAAGCGCCGCACCATGTTCGCTCCCATTCTTCCCAAACCAATCATACCTAATTGCATACTCTTTCTCCTTTCATACTTGTTGTCTGATGGCCATAACGCATCTCCAATATGCGGATCTTTTCCAACCTTCTACTGTGGCGCTCTGCACCGGCAAATTTAGCCTCCACAAATGCTCGAACAAGTTCTTTGGCCAGTTCAAGCCCAACCACACACGCCCCCAACACCAGAATGTTCATATCATCATGTTCTACCCCCTGGTGAGCCGAGTATGTATCGTGACAAAGCCCTGCGCGAATACCGGGCAGTTTGGTTGCCGCAACTGAGGCGCCAACACCACTACAACAAATTAGAATTCCACGGTCTGCCTGATTCTTTAGGAGAGCCAGCCCCACTGCTTCAGCAAAATCCGGGTAATCGACAATCTCAGTACTAAATGTACCCACATCCACGACCTGAAATCCCATCTCTCGAAGAAAAGTGGCCAGATACCCTTTCAATTCGAATCCCGCATGATCTGCACCAATAGCAATCCGCATATTTACCTCCATGTCATCTACGACTCTTCGACCAACATTACATCTCTCAATGAGAAATATTTTAGAAGCAATATGTCAACTGCATGTGGTTCCAGCACGCTTGTCAATCATTTTCATAACAGTTCACCCCCACCCAAACCTCCCCCCTCCCCCTGTCCCCCTCAGTGAGGGGGAGGAATACAAGGGAACTATGAGTATTCCACGCCCCTGGTGGGAGGGGTTAGGGGAGGGGGTGAACTGTTACTCATTTACTCATTTTCAAACCCATATACATGTTCAAAATAGGCTCGCAGTATCTCTGCCACACTCCAGGCCTGTGAGATGCACCCGCGTGGCGTATGGGGTGGGTCTCCATCAAATATCTCAGAAACTGTCCCTAATCCAGCATCAAACAGGTGTTCATAAAATGGCATAAAAAGTCCTTTGATATATTTTAGGGTATCCTTATTACCAGCATAAGCCCTGACATAGGCCGAAATATATGGACCTATCAACCACGCCCACACCGTACCCTGATGATATGCCTTATCTCTTTCGTAAACATTCCCGCGATAATAGCCAGTATAGTCTTTATCCTTTGGTGAAAGGCTTCGCAAGCCGTATGGCGTCAACAGATGCTCTTTCACTATCTCAACCACGTTCCTCTGCCTCTTTTTTGACAGCATCGTATAAGGCAGACTCACTGCAAACACTTGATTCGGGCGAATAGCCGTATTCTTTGTTTCACCGTTAATAAAGTCATATAGACACTGCCCTTCATCAAACCAAAAGGCATCATTAAATGACTTACTTACGTTCTCTGCTAAAACAGTATAGTCTTTGCTCTCATCGCTTAAATCCATTTCGCGTGCAAGAAATGACATGATTTTTAAGGCATTATACCATAACGCATTAATTTCCACAGCCTTTCCCATGCGCGGCGTCACCACCCAGTCGCCCACCTTCGCATCCATCCACGTCAGTTGAACTCCCTCGACGCCTGCATAAATTAACCCATCCAAATCCATATGAATGTTGTATCGCGTCCCCTTCTGATAATATTCAATAATCTCTTTTAATACACCGTATAAATCTTTACGAACAGTCACCAAATCCTTTGCGAAGCGGAGATATTGGTACACTGCCTGAACGTACCACAGCGATGCATCAACGGTATTGTATTCAGGTGTCTCGCCATAATCAGGAAACCGATTGGGTATCATTCCTTTACTTATATACTGTGCAAACGAAAGTAATATTTCCCGTGCATCTTCGAATCTGCCATGCACGAGGGTAAGCCCAGGTAATGAAATCATGGTATCGCGTCCCCAGTCCCCAAACCAGTGATACCCCGCAATAATGCTTTTTTTATCGTTTTCTCGTTTCACGATAAAACTTCCAGAAACAGTCAGCAAAGACTTGCACAACTTGGTAATATTTTTTACTTCTACTTGTGGAAGTTCGAGAGACAAGGACGGAGGTTGGAGGCTGGAATCGCTTACCTCTAACTTCAAACCCCTGTCTTCTTTTTCACGCAGTGCAGTTTCTTTCTCCAATATCTCAAATACATCTAATTTGTTGTTTTCATTTGTGGAGGCAACGATATGACAATCCTTCCCTTTATTCAAGTCGAAGTGCAGGGCAAATGGGCTAAAGTGGTCTTCGTGTGACTCCAAACCACGTTCAATCTCCTTTGGGTACTCCATGTTTTTATACCAGAATGAGGCCTTGTCCATTGTCTGTGCATTATGAAAAAGATACATGGGTGTAAACCCTTCATATGGCTGTAAACATATCCTACCGTTAGCAAGAATTTTATAATCGGTCTTAAAATCTGGATTTTCGTGGGTAATCCAGTGATAATCCCGGAACGCAACCATAACCCTTACCTTCAACGTAAGGGCGAACGTCCGTTCGCCCTTACAATTCACCTGATACAAAATTACTGTAGTATTTTCTCCATGAACCATAAACACTATTTTTTTAATGATTATTCCATTGATGGAATAATCAAAGGTGGGAAATGGATTTAAACTGAATTGAACGAGATTATTATACCCTTCCGGATAGATTGTATTAGGATAGATGTTTGTAGACAGGGGAAACTCCCTCCCATCAATACAGAGAAATTCTTCCAGTTTGGAGAGCAATAGGGTTCGACCAAGCGGCGGCCTTGTAGCGGCCATAAGCAGTCCGTGATAGCGTCTTGTATTTGCTCCGATTATCGTAGATGAGGCATAACCACCGATCCCATTAGTCTCCAACCATTCCTTTTCAGTAGCTTTAGAAAGGTCATGACAGATATCTTTATTGAATACTATCGTCATATTAAAATTGCTTTTTTGATAGAAGTGTTTACTTTTATGATTTTCTCATATTTTATCAGTATTTTTAAGGGTTTCAATTTGATTATTTTTTACTTTAATCCACTTTTATATTCCTTTATACTTAAACAAAGAAGTTTTACGACGAGGATGATTAACAGTCATAGCAATCACAATAGAGTATAAAAATATAACACCCTCCCTTAATCCCTCCTGTCCCCCTCTCAGAGGGGGATAAAGGGGGAGGGAGGGAATGTCCCCTCGCCCCTTGTGGGAGCGGCTCTGGGTGAGGGGTATTTTCGTGTCAATACTTTAATAAGGAATATTTACCCATGAAATGTCCGCACTGCCTGGAATCATTTCACGATTTCTACGAGGTAATACCCGTTGGTAACGACGCAGACGGTAATTGGGGTGTTGTTAGCAGGAAGTGTCCATCCTGTGAACGAGTGGTGCTTGTTTTGGTGAATGGCAAAATAGGGAGTATTGGAGGCCGATCCATGCTGGAGTCTGTCAAAGGCGAGCGCTTGATTTATCCGAGAACCACAAGCCGTGTGCCACTCCCAAAGGAAGTGCCTGAAGAATTCACAGAGATTTACAGAGAGGCATGTATCGTTCTTTCTGATAGTCCAAAGGCGAGCGCAGCATTAAGTCGTTGCTGCTTGCAGCATCTGTTGCGAGAGAAGGCACATGTTAAGCAAAGCAATCTCACCAACGAAATCCAGGAAGTGATAGATAGCGGAAGTTTACCGCCGTACATAGTGGAGGCCATTGATGCCGTTCGAAAGATTGGCAATTACACGGCACATCCAATCAAGAGCGAAAGGACTGGCGAGATTGTGGACGTTGAGCCTGGCGAGGCAGATTGGAACCTCGACGTGTTAGAAGCCCTCTTTAATTATTATTTTGTTCAACCGGCAACAATAAAAAAGAAGCGGGAAATACTTAATCTCAAACTTAAGGAAGTTGATAAAAAAGGCGCGAAAAAAGCTTAGGTTATACAACCTGACAACGATATAAAACCAGGAAATATTTAAGCCTAAGTATAGATATTTGAAACGACAGAACTGCGATACAATAGGTATAAAAATCACATAAAAAATGCCAAAATATTTGATAACATTGAAAATCATTTAGTTTAGGGGCTAAATAATACTCTGGAGGTTTCCTACAGGGGAGACTTCTGCGTTGGTTATTTTAACTTAAGGGGATGGAAACAGGTTGCAGTCCAGATAGACAATTTAAAAGGCGATGATGGTAATTGTTGCAGATTGCTCATAGGCATGCAAAAACCTCCGCTTGAAATCATACGGGAATATTTCTATAAAACCGAACAGGATATTATTGACAATCAAACGGCATCAGCCATAAAGAGGAAATTGGCACAAGAATTTAAGGATCAATTAACCATTGGCATACCGGCAGAGGAAGACGGAATTGGTTTAAGAAAGCTGTCTCAACAGATAAAAAATAAAAAGTTAATTGTTAAACTTTTTTTGAGACATCCATTACATGCCAAATTATATCTTTTATTCAGAGATGAGGTTTTACCAAAGCTGAGGAGATACCGACTTGAAAAGAAGAACCGGCCGTCAGGCCAGGTGCGCTGGTCAATGATATCGTTTGGCCCGGTCTGCAAAACCACATGCGCTCCCGTAAGCGGTTTCTTTGTCTCTGAATCAACAACTTGACCGTCTATGACACATTCAAAAGGGGCTATTGTATTCTGCCCGCCTTCGGGCGGTTCGCCCGGCTTGTCCCATTCATCGAAAAGCCGAGAAGCGTTCGTGTAATCGATTACGCGGAACCAGAACTTTTCCGTATCAGGACAGAGGCGGCTTCCACGTCCGGCAATCTGCTTGAAGGACACTATAGAGGAAACGGGCTTCACGAAGACAACATTGCGCACGCTCGGCGCATCAACGCTGGTGGTCAGAAGGCCAACGGTAGACGCTACAACGGGTGTCGTGCTTTCCGTATTCTGGAATTTCTCAAGTACCGACAACTCAAGCCTTGTGGCAAGTGTGCTCAATGATAATTTCCCTTCTCTGTAAAGTTTTATCATAAGAAACTCCCATCCATGTCTTTTATAATTTATTTTGCAAGGTTTCTTTCAAACACGTTTCGAATATGGATAATGCAATATCTGCGTCGTCTTTTGAAAGGATCAAGGGCGGGCAAAAGCGGATAGCGCTGCGTCCACAACCCAAAAGCAAAAGCCCTCTTGAGAATGCCTTTTGGATAATGCTATCTCGCACTTCTGGCGCATATTCTTTTGTCTCTTTATCTTTTACAATTTCGGCAGCAAGCATAAGTCCCAGCCCCCTGACATCTCCAATAATGGGATATGTGCGTTCTAGTTTCTTCAATTCGTTTATCATGTAATCGCCTTGTTTGGCCGCATTATCAATGAGTCCTTCTTCAAGAAGCCTAATGGTTGTAAGCGCTGCCTGACAACTAACAGGATTGCCACCAAACGTACTTGCATGGCTGCCTGGCAGCCAATTCATTATTTTCTCCGATGCAACCGTGGCAGATATGGGAAGACCTGATGCTATACCCTTAGCAATAGTAATAATATCCGGGATTATATCAAAATGCTCGGAGGCAAACATCCTGCCTGTTCTCCCCATGCCTGATTGCACTTCATCAGCAACATAAAGGATATTAAAGTCGCGTGTCAACTGATACAGCGCCTTGTGGAACTCTTTTGGAGGTACTATGTATCCGCCTTCTCCCTGGATAATTTCGACAAAAATTGCCGCCACATCTTCCGGAGGGACTTTTGTTTTAAACAATTCTTCCCGTATCCAGGTTACACATGCCATATGACAGTTATCTGGAGTCAGACCATAATGACATCTGTAGCAGTATGCATAGGGGATATGAATCACTTCAGGAATTAAAGGGAGAAAATGTTTGCGCTGATTTAATTTGCTCGCTGTCAGAGAAAGCGCTCCCATGGTTCTTCCATGAAAGGCATTGTAAAAGGCAATGACAATGCTGCGCTTGGTGTGATAACGTGCTAATTTAAACGCAGCCTCTATAGATTCTGCGCCAGAATTCCCAAAGAAAACCCGTTTGGTAAAAGAGCCAGGACAGATCGCTGAGAGTTTTTCCGCCAACTCAATCTGCAGGGGATTATAAAAATCCGCACCTGACATGTGGATAAGCGTATCAGCCTGGTTGGTGATTGAAGATATTACCTGATCGTGATTATGACCGGTATTGCAGACAGCAACACCTGCCGTAAAATCGAGGAAAACGTTATCATCAACGTCCGTAACAGCCATACCTTTTGCACTTTTTACCACCAATGGGTAGCTCTTTGTCGAAGAGGGGGAAACAAATTTCTTTTCCTTTTCCAGGGAGTGCGCTGCGTTGGGGCCGGGAAGTTTCGTGCGTATAGATGGATAATTTTTCATTATATATTTTAGAATATTAAAGAAGGTGTTTCTGAACAAGTTTTTTGTTCGGTACAATTAAAAGAACGTCGAATATTATATCATAGACATCATAGTTAACATCAAGTTTCTCGAAGTGTTTACGCCCGCAAAATATTTTATCGGTTTCTGTATTTCGAAGTTTTTCAAAGTCTTTCGTTCCTTTTGTTTTTCTCGCAAGACATAAAACCGTTTCATCCTGTTTTAGAATTGCCAACCATATTGTAATAATCAAAATAATTATCCACTTTGATATTCATTACTCTTTACCAATGTTTCAAAGCTCATGTTTACCATTACCGCATTATGTGGAATTAAAACATATTTCCAGGGTTTCCCTCCATTGGGAATAGTAAAATCGGTAGCATACTTACAATACTCTAAGGCTGCCTGGGCTTTTTCCTGAACATCTGCCGATTCTATATCCATCTCTTTCTTCGTTTCTATAAGATAAATAGCATCTTTTGTTTCCACGACAAAATCAGGGTTGTATTGCCGCGAATTGTGCTTCCAGTATATGTGAAATTGATTCGATGCAGGTCTTAGCCACTTAAGAACTGCCCTGTCCTGCTCTAAAATGACCGCAAAATCCTTTTCTGTCTTGGAATCAAATTTATACAGAGTGTGGCATGCCTTTCTGAAGCCACTAAATACCTTATTGGGAATGGCATTGGTTGGAGTGATTGTCTCTGTAAAATGATGAATGCTGTCTTTCGTATATTTTGAAAAATTATGTTCTTCTATTCTTGTAAAAGGCTTAACCATTGGTTTTTCATAGCTTGGCGCTTCAATGTAAAAATGTTGCATTAACTGTGAATAAATATACCCTCCAATCTCTTTTTTATTATACTGAACGACATTCATCAATTTGTCGTCATCAAGGTACGTCCTGAATTTCTCAATTGCCTGACGGGTTAATTTAAAAAGCAAATCAGATTGTTCGTCATAATCTATTTCAGGGTAATTCATGAGTTCATTAACAATGATATTTTCTGGACTGTCATGTATACCTCTGCCCTTCCCGCTTATAATATCAACACTGTTTTCCTGTTCACGAAGCTTTTTTACTAATATTTCTTCCGATACAGGTTGGTAATTGAGATTCCTGGCATCAAGGTCAAAATCCTTAAAGCCTGACCTTACTTCATTGCTTTGCTGAATAGTAATTCTTGGAATTTCTATAATATTCTGCACAAAATCATGTACCACCGATTCATAGGCCTCATCAATTTCTTT
>Ga0209641_10004257_pt1 | contig 11824 bp, 11 predicted proteins | sample RifCSP16_1_FD_184022 | JGI IMG/M metagenome (GOLD analysis project Ga0209641, IMG submission 184022) | Soil microbial communities from Rifle, Colorado - Rifle CSP2_sed 16_1 (SPAdes) (version 2) | ecosystem: Environmental > Terrestrial > Deep subsurface > Rock core/Sediment | place: Rifle...
GCGTCGAGGTGCCGACACCAGATGGACCCGTGACCATCGAGATCCCGGCGGGGACGCAGAGCGGGCAACGATTCCGCCTGCGCAAGCGCGGTGTACCTCGGCTCGGGGAGAAGCGACGCGGCGACCTGTGGGTCGAGGTATGCGTCGTCGTCCCCGCCGTCACCGACGACGGTGGCCAGGCCCTGCTCCGCGAGCTCGCGCGCGCACTCTCCGCCCCCGCTGCGGCTGGACCAACCTCCGCGTCGGGGGGCGGAAGCCGGAGGAGCTGAGCGATGCCGCGATCACGACGAGCCGCTCCCGCCGGCGTGGCCGGCGAGCCGAAGGGGCCCGGGGGCTTCTACATGATCAGCGTCGTGGCAAAGGCCTATGGAATCCACCCTCAGACGCTGCGCCTGTACGAGCGCGAAGGGCTGCTCAAGCCGTCGCGCACCGAGGGGAACACGCGCCTCTACTCGGACGAGGACCTGCGGCAGCTCGAGGTGATTCTCAATCTCACCCGCGATCTGGGTGTGAACCTGGCCGGGGTCGAGATCGTCCTCAACATGCGGCGCAAGATGGAGCAGATGCAGCAGGAGGTCGGTGAGTTCGTCACCTGGGTGCGGGAGGAGCTCGCCCGCGCCGCGCAGGAAGGCTGGCAGGAGCGTCTGCAGCAGGCCCTCGTCCGGCTGCCGCCCACGCCGCTCGCTCCGGGGGCGGATTCGCCGCCCGGAGGCGAGGGCGGGGACAGTCTATAATGGGTGTTCCCCGAAGCGACATGACGGCGAGCAGGAAGAACCGCAGGGCTCCGCCGGAAGAGGAGAGAGAGACGCGGGCTCGCCGGGGCGGGGCGGACGGCCTCAACGCGTACATCCGCGAGATCGCCAAGTTCAAGCCGCTCAGCCCGGATGAGGAGAAGGCCCTCGCCCGCCGCATCCAGAAGGGGGACCAGGAGGCGCTCAAGCGCCTCGTGGAATGCAACCTGCGCTTCGTCGTCCACTACGCCAAGCGCTATCGGGGCCTGGGGCTCGCCTACATGGACCTCATCCACGAGGGCAGCCTCGGCCTCATGGAGGCGGCCAAGAGGTTCGATCCCGAGCGGAACGTCAAGTTCATCTCCTACGCGGTGTGGTGGGTGCGGCAGGCGATCCTCCACGCGCTCTCCGAGCAGGCGCGTGTCTTCCGGCTGCCGCCGAAGCTGTCGGGCCAGGTCTCGAGGCTCGAAACCGCACGCGCCCGCCTCGCCTCCGAGCTCGAGCGCGCCCCCACCACGGAGGAGCTCGCCGCCCGCGCCGAGTTGACGGCGGAGGAGGTGGAGGCCCTACTGCTGACGGCGGGCGGCAACGTCTCGCTCTCGGCCGCGGTGGGGGAGGATGGCAGCCTCGAGCTGGGCGACACTCTGGAGCAGGACACCATCCCCTCGGTGGAGATCGAGATGATCCGCTCCTCCTTCGAGGAGCGGATCAAGGCGATGGTGGACGAGCTCGAAACCAGGGAGCGCGACGTGATCCGCATGCGCTTCGGCCTTGACGGGGAGGAGCCGAGGACGCTGCAGGAGATCGGGGAGAAGCTGGGCCTCAGTCGCGAGCGGGTCCGCCAGATCGAGAGCCGGGCCAAAGAGAAGCTGCGGCGCAGCCGCGAGGCGCACGGGCTGCGGGGCTACCTGAACTGAGGGGGGAGATGCTGTGAGCGCGAGCTGCGAGCGGTGCGGGGGAACCGGCTTCGAGATCGCCGTCCGCGACGGCCGGGAGTTCGCCATGCCGTGCGCGTGCCGCCGCACGGCGGCGGACGGGGGCGACCCCGTCGCCGCCTGCCACATCCCGCCGCGTTACGAGCACTGCACCCTCGAGAGCTTCGAGCCGGGGAACGCGTCCCTGCGGGCGGCCCTCGAGCGGGCGATCGCGTTCTGCGAGGGCTACCCGCAGCTGGGCGCCGACGAGGGCCTGGGGCTCCTGCTCTGCGGCGGCAACGGGGTGGGCAAGACGCACCTGGCGGTGGCCGTGCTGCGCGAGCTTGTGGTCAGGAAGGGGGCCCGGGGCCGCTACTGGGATTTCCACGAGCTCATCCGCGAGATCAAGTCCTCCTACGACCCCGAGACCCGGACGACCGAGCTCCAGGTGCTGGAGCCGGTCGTGGACGCGGACGTGCTGCTCCTCGACGACCTCGGGGCATGGAAGATGACGGACTGGATGAACGACACCCTCTTCTACATCCTTAACCAGCGCTACATGACCAAGCGCCCGACGATCATCACCACCAACTACCAGGACGCCAGCCGCGAGGAGGCGCTTGCCGCCGACCCGCTGCGCCGGCGCGAGTTCCTGGTGGAGCGGATCGGGCAGCGCCTCCGCTCGCGGCTGATGGAGATGTGCCTCGTCGTGCGCATACAGGGTGGCGACCACCGGCAGGCGCGACAGCTCGCCAACCAGGTCGCGCTGCGGCGTCCTTGACCGAGGCCGAGACCCCGGTCGGCCTCTACGTCCACGTCCCTTTCTGCGTGGCGAAGTGCACCTACTGCCACTTCGCCATCGATCCGCGACGCCCGGACGCGGAACGCCAGGACCGCTACCGGCGTGCGCTCGAGCTCGAGATCGCGGAGGCGGAGCCGGGGGAGGCGGACACGATCTACTTCGGTGGCGGCACCCCGAGCCTGATGTCGGCTTCCCGCCTCCAGAGCGTGGTCGACGCCTTGCGTCGTCGATTCCGGCTGGACCCCGCGTCCGAGGTGACGGTCGAGGCGAACCCAGGAGACCTCGACCGCGCCGGGTATCGGGAGCTCATCGCGGTCGGAGCGAACCGCCTCAGCCTCGGAGTCCAGAGCCTCGACGACGCCGTCCTCCGCGAGATGGGACGGCTCCACTCCGCTCGCGACTCGCAGCGCGCGGTGGAGGAGGCACGGCGGGCTGGCTTCGCGAACGTCTCCATCGACCTCATCCTGGGCTGGCCGCACGAAACGGGGGAGCGCTGGCGGGCAACGCTCGAAGGGGTGCTCGCGCTGGCTCCCGACCACGTCAGCCTCTACCTGCTGGAGCTGGAGGGAAAGACCGCCCTCGCCCATCGGGCCCGGCGCGGTCGGGTCGCGCTGCCGGACGACGACCTCGTGGCCGACCTCTACCTCGAGACGGTGGAGGTCCTCTCCGCCCGTGGCATCCGCCGCTACGAGATCTCCAACTTCGCGCGGGTGGGCTTCGAGTCTCGGCACAACCTCAAGTACTGGGAGGATGCCCCATTCCTCGGCTTTGGAATGTCCGCGCACAGCTACCGCGGGGGGCGGCGGTGGTGGAACCACGAGCCCTACGCCGTCTACTGCCGGGCGGTCGAGACGAGCGGGGGGCGGGCGGCGGTGGCGGGTGAGCGCCGGCTCGCCCCGCGCGAGCGGGCAGGGGAGGCGCTCTTCACCGCCCTCCGACGTCGGGAGGGCGTCGAGCTGGCGACGTTCCGGCGGCGGTATGGGTTCGACCCCGCCCACGAGCATGCTCTGGCCATCCGCGAGGCCGTCGCCGCCGGCCTCCTCGAGGCCGCCGGCGGCCGGCTGCGTCTGACCGAGCGGGGCGTGTTGCTGTCGAACGAGGTCTTCCGCGCCTTCGTGTGATGGGTTCGACTAGCCTCGCCCGGGGAGGGTTCCCCCGAGCAGCCTGCCCGCGATGACGGCAGCGGTGCCGGTGAACTTCATGCCCGCCACGTGCTTCCCACCCGGCGCCAGGCGGTGCCACCGCACCTCCGCCCCCAGGCTGAGGTCGGTGGAGCCCTCGACGCCGTAGAGCGTCAGGCGCACCGAGTCCCCGATCGCTACGTCCTCCTCGAGCTCCACCCGGCAGCCGCCACCGCTCACATCCACGATCTGGCCCGGGACGCTCCGCCCCTTCGCACGCAGTTCGACGTCCACCCGGAGCAGGAGCGGCCGCCGAATGCGCCGCCGCTTCTCGGTGCGGTCGGCCGTGCGTAGCCAACCCGAGATCTTGTGCGCCACCCCGACGATCTCCTCCGCCGCGACCGGCTTCACGAGGTAGGCCGCCGCCCCGCCCGTGATGCAGGCGGAGAAGCTGTCGATGTCGGCGTCGTAGGCGAGCACGACGATGGGCACGCCCGCGAGCGGAGGGTGGGCGCGGAGGTTGGTGAAGGTGGTCATGCGCTCCTCGCGGGACGAGGAGTCGTCGAGGAGGACGAGCTGAGGCGGCACCACGTCCATCATGGCGAGCAGGTCCGCCTCCGTGCAGGCGGCCACCTCGAGCCCGCCCCGGAGCAGCACGCCTTCGAGCCACACCCGGTCCGGCGAGTCGGGACCCACGACCAGCGTGTACTGGTAGACGGCGGTGCCCTGGGTTTCGCTCACGTGGCCCCCGAAAGGCGGACCGGCGGGCGCTCAGCCCCGCGCGCGGTCGCGCAGTCGGCGCAGTGTCTGCTCCACGTCGATCATGAGTGCCTCGGTGGTGCTCTCGAGCTGATCGAGCCCCCGGTGGAACTGGTTGTAGTCGGCCTGGGTGGGCTCGTCGGCTTCGGTGAGGTTCTCGAGTCGCGCCGCCCACTCCATCAGGCTCTGGAGGCTGGCCTCTCCGTGGGCGTCCATGTGCGAGGTCTCGGTGCGCCCGAGGTCCAGACCCCGCAGGAACGCTCCGATCTCCCGCCGCCGGTGCTTGGCGCGCTCGACGACGCCCTGAAAGGTCCGGCGGAGGTTGCCCCGGGGGGGCACCACGGGATCGATGTGGCCGCGCGCGAAGCGCTCGCGCGCCCAGCCGAGGGTGCGGGCGAGATCCTCGCGATCTCCGACTGCCTCCGGTGACGTCCTCTTGCCGAGCACCTCGTTGAGCGCCTCGTCGCCCACCGGGCGCTCGGCCGCCACGCAGCCGCGGAACAGGTAGACGACCTCCTCGGTGCGCTGGGGGCCGCCCGGCAGCAGCAGGTCGCCCGGGGCGAGCAGCTCGCCGTCGGGTCCGCGGCGAAGCGCCATGGTGCGACGCGAGGACTTGCGCGACGAGGACTTGGCGGGCGCCGCCCCCTTCGCCGTCGCCTCATGTCCCTTCGACGCGGCCGCGGTCCCGGCTGCCGCCTGGCCCCTGCCCTTCGGGCTGGGGCGGCTGGAAGGCGGGCCCTTGTCCGCGGGGGCGGCCTTGGCGGCAGGCCTCACCTTCCCCGCCGCCGTGTGCCGGCGCGGTGCCTTTCGCACTCGCTCTGCCCGGCCCGGTCTCTTCTTCTTCTTGTTCTTGCTCTTCTTGCCGGACATAGGATTGCTCGCTGCTCGCACCCCTAGGGGAGGAACTTCTCCCGCACCTCGAAGTAGCCTTTTTTCGGTGTGTAGCGGACGTTGGACAGGCTGCGAGGCGGAAAGCGCATCGCGGGCTTTCGGCCTTCGACGATCTTGGCGCGAATCTCAGGGCCGGGCGACACGATCTTGCCGACGACCGGGCTTACGGCAGCCTTGGCTCTGGGCAACGGGTAAGAAACCCCCCGAGGGTAGGAAACCCTGAGGAGTGTATCACATACGGCCCGCGTCGGCCGTCGCCTGAGGATCAGGCGTTCGCGGGGAGGTCCAGTTCGTCCGCGAGCAGCTCGTAGGCCATCTCGGCCCGCCGGAGCAGCGTCTCCTGGTCATCGATGGGGCGGCCGCCGAGCCGCCGACGGACTTGGTCACCCGGTCCGGGAGCCATGAGGACTCCAACGACGGCCCCGACCACACCACCCAAGAGCGCGATACCCACATACGTGCTGATCCGTCGAGAGCTGGCCATGGCGCTGACTTTCAACCTCCCACCCCATTTACGATGCAATCGCCGTGCCGTTCCCTCACCTCTCGATAAAGACAGGTATTCACCCGTCTCCACGCCATCCTGAGCGCTCCTCATCCCCTGCGGCCCCCGTTTCTGTCTCCGGGTTGCCGGATCGTCGTGGCGGAACGGCAACAAACCGGACCTGGTCGGCGACAGACCTGTGACGAGGATCACCCGGCCTGCCGACCCGCCCCCCGACCCGGCGGGGGGTTTGCCGGGAGGAGGCGAGAATCCGGTTGGCGAGGCGGTAGCCCTCCGTCCGGTGCGACTGACGATGCGGACAGGCTTGCCGGTGGTGAGCTGTGAGTACATACCCGCCGCGCTCACGCCGATCCCCTGCTGGTCCAGCACGGCCCCGGCCAAAGCTACTCCAGCCAATCCCGGTCCTTGAGCTTCTTTGGCAAGTACTCTTCGGTGATGAAGCTGATGCCGCGCCGGGAGAGCGCTTCGAGCTCGAACTTGAGACCGCTGCTCACCATTTCCTGGATCTCCCGCTGCCAGTGCGCCTTCTTGAACCACGGGTAAGCGAGCATCTGCTTGGCCCGGCTGTTGTCGCCGTCGTCCATCTTGATGGCGACGTTGCTCGGCAGCCGGTACTTGCCCTTGTCGAACGACGACAGGCCGACGAACCGCGCGTCGGGCACCGCCATGCGCATCGACTCGTAGGCGAGGTTGATCGAGCCCTGCTTCATGACGCTGTAGATGTAGAAACCCCATGGGTCGTTGTCGACCAGCACGTAGACCGGTAGCTTGAGCTCCCGGTGCAGCCGCTGCACCAGCCGCCGCACCCCCCGCGGGGGCTGGCCCCCGCCCTGGACAATGATGCAGTGATTGCGCTTCCAGAACTTGTCCTCGTTGAAGCGCGTCCACACCGCGTCCTTCTCGATTAGCAGGACGTACTTGGCCTCGTGCTTGCGGAACGTGATGACGTTCTCTTCGACGATGGAAGGCACGGCCCAGCCGCCGGAGCCCATCCGGCGCAGGTCGATGGTGTCGCCGCTGTCGGTGATGGTGATGGGGCCGACCATGGAGCCCTTGCGCGCGGCGAACAGGTGCAGCTCCTCACGCAGGGCGTCCAGGGTGACCTCGAGGTCCTCGATGATCGGGTCGGACTCGTCCTGCTCTTCGAACGTGTTCTGGCGCGTGTCGCCGATCGTGTGCTTGGTGACGTAGTAGAGATCACGGATGCTAGTGGTCTTGCCCGAATCGATGAGCTCCTTGCAGGCGTCGCTCACAAGGAAGGTCTGCATGAACTTCTTCGCCATTGATACGTTGAAGAAATAACGCTTCTGCTTCTGCTCGCCGAGCTCGATGAGACGCCGCTTCTCGCTCCAACTGACGTTGGCGAGGGAGCGCACGGGGATGTCGAGGAACGGGTTCCGGCCGTTCTTGACCGTCTTCAACACGCCCTCGGCGAGCTTCTCGATCTTGGCCGTCGTCTTCTTGGAGACCGCGCCGCCTCGCTCTTTGTGGCCGGTCCGCCTCGCGGACGCGTCTGGGCGCATGGGCGCTACTCCTCCGTCGCCTCGGAGCGCGGTTTCGTCTTCGGCTTGCCCTGGCGCGCCTTGAGCTCCTTCATCGCCTTCTCTTCCTGCTTCATCTCCGCCGCCGTGACCTTGTGTGCCACCTGGAGAAACTCTTTCTTGATCGGGCTGGGCTTCCGTCCTGTGATCTTCCCGATCGCGGTCGCGACCTCCTCGATGTAGAGCTCGAAGATGCTGCGCCGCTGCGCCTGGTAGTCGGCGGCCTTGCGCTTCCGAATGAAGGTGGCGAGCCTGCGGCCGCATTCCTGTGCCGCGAGCTGGATCTCCTTCAGGATGTCCGGGTAATGGGCCACCGCCTCCTTGGACTCGCTGGTGAACGGCACCCAGACCGAAGCGATGTGGACGAGGAGGGCCATCGGTCCCACGGGGAGCGAGCCCTTGGGCTGGCTCAGCAGGTAATTGCGCCAGTCGGTGTGCACGATGGCGTCGGTGATGCCGCAGGCGCCGCGCTGGAACAGGAGCGGGACGCGGTTGGCGAAGCGGAAGAGCTCGATGGTCTTGTCGGGGGGCCAGCTCCCGCCGTAGGCGAGGCCGACCTCCACCTGGAACGGGTTGCCGCGGTACACCTTCGGAGAGCGAGTCACGGTGGCGATGAAGTAGCGGTGGCCCTTGATCTTCTCCACGCCCTCATCGGCCGGGGCATCGGGGACGGACGACTCCGTGGCGGCCGGCTCCGCCGTGGCCTGCGGCTTTCCGGCCGCGGCCTTCCCGGCCTTTCTCGCCAGCTTCATGCCGGCCGAGTCGAGATCGAGCTGGGCGTTCTCGTCCTCCCTCTCGCCCTCGCTCTCGATCACCTTCAAGAAGCTGACGAGTCCCTTCCTCATCAGCTCGTCACCGATCGGGCTCAGGCAGTTCGTCGGGGGGCTCATGAGCTTGGTCGCGGCGATGGCCTTGTGCAGCTCCTCGGCCATGGCCCGGTTCGCGCCGAGGACGCGCGGCCTCACGGGCTTCTTGCCCCATGGGACCTTGGCCAGGATGTCGCTCGCGGCCTGGGCCGAGACGCGGCTGAAGGTCGTCTGCAGGAAGCCGCGGACGTCGTGGCTCTTCGACTCGCGCGCCATCAGCATGAGGGCGCCGAGCTCGACGCCGTGGGGGTGCGGCTTGATCTCGAGCGCCTCCTTGGGCAGCTCGCTCGTGGCCCGCGGGAAGCCCATCGTCTCGTTCCCCGGCCGGTCGGCGTTCGCGCGCTGGGCCGCGCCCACGGGCCGCGTGTAGCGGATCGTGGCGTGCGGGTTCGCGAGCGCCGTGTGCTCGACGTAGCGGTTGACGAAGCGCTGCCCCTGCTGCCAGTTCGCGACAATCTCGAGCTCGACGCGAGTGCCGTGCTCCAGATGCCACTCGTCGAGCGTCTCGTCGTGGGTCACGACCGGCTCGTTCTTGCGGGTATCGATCTGGATGTCGAAAACGTGCGCTTCTTTGCGCTTGCCCACCCGGCTCGTGACGCGGATTGGCTTGCCGGTGGTGAGCTGGCCGTACATCGCGGCCGCGGAGATCCCGATGCCTTGCTGACCCCGCATTTGGCGAAGCCGGTGAAACTTCGAGCCGTAGAGCAGTTTGCCGAAGATCTTCGGCACCTGGGCCTTGACGATCCCCGGACCGTTGTCCTGGACGACCACGAGGAATCGGCCTTCGCCCTTGGTGAGCTCCGCGTTCTTGTGGCTCGCCTCCAGGGCGAGGTCGTGGACCTCGACGTGCAGCTCCGGGACGATGCCGGCCTCCTCGCAAGCGTCGAGCGAGTTGTCGACGGCTTCCTTGATGGTGGTGAGGAGTGCCTTCGAGGGATTGTCGAAGCCGAGGAGGTGGCGGTTCTTGACGAAGAACTCGGAGACCGAGATCTCGCGCTGCTTCTGGGCCAGCGTCTCCGCGGTGACCCGCGGCGACGGGCGCGCCGCCTCGCCCGAAGTCGGGGGACCGGGGGTCGGGGCGGCGGCGGGCGCGGCACGCCCAGGGGGTTTGTTCGCGGCCTTCTCCCCGGCGCGGGGCGACCGGGCCGCCTTGCGCGGGACGGCTTTGGCGTCGGGCTCGGCGAACAGCTCGAGCTGCGGCCGGGCCACGCGGTGGCCCGGCCGGGCCGCCGGCTTTTTCTTCTCTCTCCCCGTCCTCGGCGGCCTCCGTGCGCTCTTTCTCACGTCGAGTCCTCTTCCTCCGGTCTCTCCGGCAAACGCGGCAGTTTAGCATCGCACCCCGGGGGGTCTGGACGGGACCGCTGCCGATAGAATCCCGCTCATGAGGTCCGCGGAGCTCACCCGGCGGCTGCTCGCCACGGGCGTCTCCTCACCGCTCCTGAGCCGGCTCACCGGGCGCCTGGCCGACCTTCGGCTCCCGTCCTGGCTCCTCGTGCCGCTGATCGCGGCCTACGCCCGCCGATACGGGGTGGCTCTCGACGAGGCCGCCGATCCCGCCGACGCCTATCCGACCCTCAACGCCTTTTTCACCCGCCGCCTGCGAGAGGGAGCGCGGCCGGTGGCCGACGGCCCAGGGCTCGTCGTGTCGCCCTCCGACTCGCGCCTGAGCGGCATCGGCCCGCTGCCGCCCGACCAAACGCTCGAGCAAATCAAGGGGCACCGCTACACTATCGGGGCCCTCCTGGGCTCGGCGGAGGACGCCGCGGCCTTCCGCACCGGTGTTCAGGCCACGCTCTACCTGGGCCCCGGCATGTATCACCGAGTGCACTCGCCCGTGGACGGGGAGATCCGAGCGTGGCGCTACGTCCCCGGCCGCCTGTTCCCGGTCAACCCGCCCGCCGTCCGGTCGATCCCGGGGCTCTTCACCCGGAACGAGCGAGTGGCCCTCTTCCTCGAGTCCCCGTCCTTTGGTCCGGTCGCACTCGTCCTCGTCGGCGCCGCCAACGTGGGGCGCATCACGCTCGCCTTCGCTGACCTCGTGACGAACACCGGGGCGGCGCCGGCGCGCGTTCGGCCGCAGTCGCCGATCCCGGTGCGGCCCGGCCAGGAGCTGGCCACGTTCAACCTCGGCTCGACCGTGGTGCTCCTGGTGGCCGATCCCTCGCTCCTGCCCGTCGGCCTCGGCGCCGGGGATCTCGTGCGCATGGGCCAGGCCCTCTGGCGGCGCCGCTGAGGGCGCCAAGGCTTACCCCTTCCGGAGCGGGAACGCGGTAGGATCAGAACTTCCTCGGGACGGGACGTCGAGCGCGCGACGAAGATCACGGGAGGTATGTATGAAGTGGCTGCGGACGGCGAGCTGGGTGCTTCTGCTGATCGTGGGCCTTGCCGTGCTGGGGTTCTCGCTGCTCTCGGCCAACGTGGCCTACCGCGAGACGTACCCTGTCGGCGGGGTCTCCATCACCGACATCGCCTCCGGTCGCGAGGTCGTCCTCCTCGGCCTGCGCGGCGTGCGGGGCACGGCCGCGGCCTGGGCCGCGGCCTGGGCGGCGCTGTTCCTGTCCGTCGTCCTCGGCCCGTATCGGCGTGGCGACGTGGCGAGCTGGTGGGGGATCCTCGCCTCCGCCCTCGTCTTTGCCGCGGTGACCGCGCTGCGGGTGCCGCTGCTCGGCATGAGCGCGGGGACGGGAACGGCCCTCGTGCTCCTGGTGCTCGTGATCGTGGCCCTGCTCCTCGACGTGCGGCGTCTGGCGGGACCCCGGTGAGACCGGCGGTGCCCGGCCTCCTGCTCCGGCGGCTCCTGCCGCTACTCGCACTCATCCCCGCGACGCTCACGGGGGACACGCATCGGCTTACCCCCGCGACGGGATACCCGACCTTCGCCGCCCGCCCGCCCGTCCTCACGGTGAAGCCTGGCGACGTCCTTGAGAGCGAGACCCTCTGGGGCGAGTGGTACGAGAGGGCGGGCGGGGAATGGCCGGGTGAGGTCGGCCCCATCCGGATCGAAGGCGCGGAGCCCGGGGACACGCTGGTCGTGGAGATCCTCAAGGTGCGCCCGAATCGGGACACCGCGGTCTCGACCCAGGGGGGCCGCTTCGGCGCGCTCGTTCCCGACCAAGGCACCGCCATGCTGAACGAGCCCTTCCCGCGGGGCCGGTACGTCTGGCGCCTGGACCGAGCGGCAATGACCGGAACCGTGGACCTTCCCGGGAGCGCCGTGAAGTCGGTGACCCTTCCCCTCCGGCCCATGCTGGGCCGGGTGGCGACGGCCCCCGAGGGCGATGAGGCCTTCGAGGGGCTGTGGCCGGGGCCCTTCGGCGGAAACATGGACGCCGCGGACGTCCGGGAGGGGACCACGGTGTATCTGCCGGTCTTCCACGCCGGTGCCCTCTTCTACTTCGGCGATGGGCACGCGCTCCAGGGCGACGGCGAGGTCTGCGGCTCCGGGCTCGAGACCTCGATGGAAGTGGCGCTTCGGTTCTCGCTCCTCAAGCACAGGATGATCGCCTGGCCGCGGCTCGAGGACGCCGAGCACATTATGGTCGCGGGCAGCGCCCGGCCGCTCTCGGACGCGCTGCGCATCGCCTTCGTGGAGCTCGTCGAGTGGCTCGTGGCCGACCACGGCTTCTCCCGCGAGGACGCCTACCAGCTCGTCTCCCAGACCGCCGTCGTGCGCGTGGCGAACATGGTCGACCCC
>Ga0209641_10004258_pt1 | contig 11823 bp, 13 predicted proteins | sample RifCSP16_1_FD_184022 | JGI IMG/M metagenome (GOLD analysis project Ga0209641, IMG submission 184022) | Soil microbial communities from Rifle, Colorado - Rifle CSP2_sed 16_1 (SPAdes) (version 2) | ecosystem: Environmental > Terrestrial > Deep subsurface > Rock core/Sediment | place: Rifle...
CTACATTAAATCTTTTAAATGCTTTATCGAGACTGCTTTTGAAGTCCTTGTTGATGTTACCGGGACGATTGTGGCTATAGTTCTCACCTCTAAATATCCATTTATATTTAGATTGCGGTTTTTTTTTCGTAAAAAAAGTTGTAAGCTTTATACAGTTCGCCCCAATTGGTGGAAGTCTTTTTGTATTGCTTAATTCCATTCAGGATTTTCTGATTGCCCATAACCGCTCCGGAGGAGTTTTTTATATCTAAAAATCGCCGTTAAGGTTTTTTGAGTGCTTTAACTCTTGTGTCCCCACTCCAGATAATTTCTTTTATCGACTTTTGTGTGTTTTCCCCAAAGTGCTCTAAGGCAGCAACCAACATATAGTTAAGTATAGGAAAAACGATAATTAGTTTTATATACACTGCGAAAACGGGATAGTCAAGAATCTTTTTCAATCTTTTTCAAATTTTTTTAGTGTGTTTTTAGGTGCAACTAACGGTGGGTGAGTCTCCTCTTGAGTTTAACTTTAACAACATGCTATGGTAAGTTATGTTACAAATTCATTGAATGAGGAGGTAATACTGTCATGTCTAAAACAATAGATGCTGTATTTGAAAATGGTGTCTTTAAACCCCTGGAAAAAGTTGAAGTAAAGGAACACCGAAAAATCAAAATAATTCTTCCCCTTTCTTTACCATTCTTAATTCAGGCAGTTTTTTGTCCCTCCTGTTTCATTTTTTTGACAGCCTTTTCTAAAATTGATGTTGCAACTTGAGAAGGACTGATTGAAACACCACTGCTTTTACTTAACCTTTTTGCAATTGACTGTAACTCTTTCCAATTCCTTTGTGAGAACCTCACTTTCCTTTTTACTTTTAATCCTTTAATAGTAGGCCGTCCACCTCTTGAAGATAGATTGGATTTTATCCATTCCCTAAGCTCATCTAAAAAAGGCGGAGCATAGTAAAAAGGAATATGAATTTTATCATGCCCTGTAGCCCCTGTTATCTTTTTAATCTGTGATGGAGTAAATACTCTTTTCATAAAAACACCCCTCAGAGTACGGGAGATCGTCTGAATCCATCCACCCACTTCCCTTACTCTGAGACAGAATGTGCCTTTAACTTTCTCTTGGGTATGTCTATCTTTGATAAATCTGCATGAATTAATGCAGATGCTATTTGGCTCAAACTTACTTTAATCCCTTCCGCTTCCTTGTAATATTCACCAATCGCTTTAAGTTTTTCCCTATCTCCCCTAAAAAAGGATATCTTATCCCGTTTTTCGTTGGTTCCTTTCAGTTTTGGCCGTCCTCCAGTTGAGAGTAATCTATCCATAATAAACTGACGTAAAGTAAACAGAGCAATCGGTCCCTGTCTTGCATCTATTTTAACCCCGGCATCTTCAGCCCCTAAAGCTTTGGCAACAAGTTTAGGATCAATCAATTTTTGTTTTAGTCCCTTATCTATAATCAGTTTTTGTGTTGTCCCTTTGTCTATAAATCTTTTCATTTTATTTACCCCCTTTCAAATTTTCATTTTGAGTCATATTTTAGAATTCTATAAAATCTACCGTCAAACTCAAATACTATCTCTCCTTGATTGGTTTCCCGACCGAATCTATGTAGGAATTCTCTAAACAGTCTGATATTTTCTTCAAACTTATCTGAGTAAATGTATGTATATATTATCGTAGTTTTCTCCCAGATAGTTCTGTTTGTTTTTGGGTTCAACCATGTACCATCTGCAGGCGGAAATGCTGTTGCTCCTCCTCCAATTTTCGTAAGTACTTCTCTGGCTTCCTTGAGCCACCGGTTAAGATGTTTTATCTGCTTTCCATCCTTGTCTTTATTGGGAATATATAAAACTAATTGCTGTGTCGAGGGAGCTTCTTCAGTTCCTAAAACCTTTGCTAAATCTAAAATGACATCATCTAAGCTATCATCTATCATAATATTTCTTTTTCTTTAGAGATTATCACTTTTGGGGACAAAAGTCAAGAAATTAGTGAGCAGGAATTAGTGAGCAGTTTTTCGCCCCTGCACCCCAAAAAATAACCAAATCATCAAATAACCAAATCCCCCTCACCTTAATCCTCTCCCCTTTGGGGAGAGGGAGGGGTGAGGGAAATTCACTGCTCCCCCATGAAATAAGATTTGAGCCTCTTTTTCAGAAACATCTTTCCGTAATGGGTCTTCAGATACTTCTCTCGCCTCTTAGCATCATCTTCTGTCAGACACGCTTCATAGTACATCAGCTTAAATGGAAGCCTATGCCTTGTGGATTGCACTTGTCCCTTGTTATGCTGCTCAAATCTTAGTTTCAAATTTCTCGTATATCCAACATATTGCTTGCAGTCTTTCTCACTGAGCAATACATATGTGTAATTCATGGACTTCATAATTAAAATTTGAAACTATTTCACGGGGTCCCGCCTCGAACGCACCGGACATAGCTGCCATTCGACCTATAGCCGTAGCTGACAAGGCCATCGTTGACATCCACACTCCACACATAGGGAGTACCGTCCGCACCTGTAGTAGACGCCCAGTAGTAGGACGAATAGGCATTCGGGAAATACATTTTATTTATTGTAGGTTTTTCTTCAACATCTATTAGTGATTTAAGTTCATCTATATTTGGCAATCGCCAGTCATTATACCCTCCAAAGGAAAGTCCTTCACAATAGGTAATTGCAGAATTCCAACTCATCTTATCATTCTCCCCCTGCTGCCACATAAGTTTTGTGTCATTATCCGTCACAGTCCCATTACCATTATCTTTAAATTTCCTTGCCTTTGCCTTCTTCTTTTCTTCTTCTGCTCTTTTCCTCTTTTCTTCTAATGCAGCTAATGCAACTTTAGTATAGTAAAACTTCCCTGTTTTCTCATCCTTCAGCCCTTCTCCTATCAATAAATAGTATTGAACCATCTTTGTCCCCATAACATTGCGCCTTTCTTCAATGACTTTGCCTCTGCGAAATATCCGTTAAGAACCACACCGAACACTACTATTATTGAAAACAGTAGCCTTAACACCTCGTACCTTTTTCTAAAAAGATTATCCATTTTTTAAACCCTCCTTTCTCTTTTACCCGCAATGAGCGGATAACGTTCTTGGTGCATGTGAAGTGTGAAGCATTTTTCATTTTACATATGCACCGTGTTATATGAAGCGACAGGGCCTACCTCTTATCATAAGGCTTTTATCTTTTTGTTTCGTCCTATTTTATATTTTTCCGCATTCTTGTTGTCTCCAATTTTTTGATGAATAACTGACAGGTTGTCATATGGCCTCTTAAGATAATGAACTTGTGCTTTTGGTAATATTCAAAGATAACTTATAACACTCACCCGCTTTCTTAAAATCCCCTAAACAGTGATAATAATTACCCATACCTATATAACTTCTTGCCTCTCCAGCCTTGTCTCCTATGTCTTTTTTAATTACTAATGAGTTCTCAAAACACACGAGAGCTTTTGGTCCATTGCCTAAAATAGTATAGACATAACCTAAATTAGCATAAGATCTTGAGGCACTCGCCTTATCTCCTAATTCTTTGCTTATTTTTAGCGACCTCTCATAATACTCAGCAGTATTTCTGAAATCACCCAATCTATAATAGGCACTCCCTAAACCCCTGTAGCATCCCGATTCCGCTGCCTTATCCACCGTGTTTTTAGCAATACTTAAAGCTTTATTATGAGACTCAATTGTCTTCTTGAAATCTCCTAAATGCTGGTATACATCTCCTAAACTTGAATAGCATCGTTGTTCTGCTTTCTCATCTCCTATTTTCTTAGTAAGTTCGAATGATTGATTAATAAATTCGATAGCTTTTTTGAAGTTTGAAATCCTCTCTAATAGTAAACCAGTTAAAAAATATTTGAGATATATCTTATCTCCTTCTAATCCCTTCGTCCATTCATCAAGGTATGTTTTCCATTCCACCGTTGATTTAATTACGCCATATTCTCTAACGATTTCTCTAAGAGAATTCCACAGATTTTTAATAAAATTATCTGTATTGCATTTTATCCTTTTCCCTGGGAATTTCCTAAATGGATTATTAAATTTTTTTGTTTTTATATCTTCTATTTCTTCCAAGTTGTCAGAATGTTCAAGAAATATTATTTTCTTCCGACTTTTTTCTATACTTTGTATTTGTGGTGTTATATCAAAGGTGTCTGAACAACTGTAGCCAAGAATCAAGACCTTCTTGTGTCTTCCACTTGAGAATAAGTGTCTTATTATATTCATTCTCTTATCAGAAAGAGTTTTACTCGCAACTGCTTTCAGCGTCGTCCTTATACTATCCTTGCTATCAGCACTTCCGTGAATTTTAAAAATTCTTATTTTATCACCTAAGTTATCAAAATCTATTTCAGAAAAATGCTCTTCTTTATAATATCTCTTAAAATCCACATCTTCCTTCAGCCCTTCTTTTTCTACTAATGCCTTTTCTATGAGCAAATCAAAATTGGTGGTGAATATTGTTCTAAGGTAACCATTCTTTGCAAGCCTCGCTATTAGGATATGATTTATATTTGGTTCCCCATCTTTAAAAATATCTAATATTTTTGAAATATCTGTATTCTCTGAAAGGCTTTCCATAAACGCCTCGAAAGGGAGATTAGATTTCATTACCTCGTCAATATCTTTCTTATCAATCGGCAATTTTTCAAGAATGGATTGTTTTAGTTTATTTGCTAAAGGTAAACCGGAATTTTTAGAAATCCCAGCACCACAAAATATAGCAAATTCTTTCTCTTTAAGCCCTAAAATATCCAATAAATAAGATGTTTTTTCATTCATTTTATTATTTCTCTATTTTCACAAAGGGCAGGCTTTGGCATTTCACGCAACGGTCGGCGTGTTTGTGAAGTGCGAGCGATAGCGAGCATTTGGGGAAGCGTAGCTTTCCACAAACACCGTGTTATACGCCGTCGCCATTATTCCTTACCTTCGCCTAAATTGATTGAAGTATAGATAATGCCAATACCTCCGTCTTCATAATCAAATTCTACGCCTTCTCTCATACCTCCCTCATTGCCACCATATGGATGCCTAAAAAATTCGTCGATGAAATTTATAAATTCAGCTTTTTTCTCTTTTTGGGCTTTTCTCATTATTGCAGAAAGTAACTCACGGAGGAAATCAAAAGCAGGAGTGTTATAAATTCCAATATCTGAATAAGTTAGCTCTCCAATATTGCCTCTTAAATACTTATCCACAAACTCATGAATATTAGAAGCAGAACGAGAAAAACCAAGAATACCTATAAAATAGGGTGGGGAAAATGGAATGGGCATTCCGTGCCTCCATAGTTTTCGCCAAAAATAGAACAATTCTTCTATATGAGGCCAATCAAAAGGTATGGGGTAAGTAAAATAATAACTCGGTGGTTCCCAGAATTTGGATATATTGACTATATCGATGGATTTTCTATTTCCCACGGAACTTTCTAATTGTGGAGCACTTACAAAAACAAAATCTCCTGGTCTGAAAAGCAAATTGAAAGAACCTAAACATCCAGAATAATTAGGTAGATTGAACTCCCTCATAGGAATTATAGAACCTCTTATCCCCCGAAATGATGGGAAACGGGAAAGTAAATAGATTTGCTCTTTGTTACTGAGATCCCATCTTAATTTATCGTCATCTTTTTTGAACTGTGAAATCGTAAACTTTTCAAAATATTTTCTCCCGTTATAGATAACGGATAGTATGAAAATGAGGTCCCCCAATTCTCTTTGGACTCTTTGCCCATAATATTCAAATTCTACCTGAGACTTGTTTCCGTGAATAAAAATACTTTTGGTGGAAATCTTAACTCTATCGGTCGATACTGACAATCCATTCAGGTTATTTATAATTCCTTCTACTATTGAGATCATTGCTGGTTCATAAAATCCTTGCTGGTATCCTTTATTTAAACCTATTTGAACTCTGCTTGCGAAATCCTTCTCATATTTTGCAAAATGTTCTGTCTTTATTAACTGAAGGTACTTTTCTACTACTTCTTCTATGGGCATTTTAATTCCTCCTTATGGCGATGGCGTATAACGTTTCCGTTGCAAAAGAAGCCCGAAGGGTTTGAACATAAGTCTTTTGCAACGTGTTAGCCGTCCGTTGCAGGCAGTTTTTAAAGAGAACATATGGCTGATTATTGCCAATAGTGTATAGAAAATTAAAAATATCGGTTTTAAAATACCACCCCAAAATCAGGTGGTCAATAGAAATTTAAAGATAAATGAGACACTTCCCATATTTATCTAATAGCCTTTTCATTTCCCAAAAGAAATGTGGAAAGCATCCCTGAAATTTCCCCATAAAATAACCAAATCATCAAATAACCAAATCCCCCTCACCTTAATCCTCTCCCCTTTGGGGAGAGGGAGGGGTGAGGGGAATTCACTGTCCTCCGCAAACGCATCGGACATAGACCTTAAATGACTTATAACTGCCGTAGACACCGCCAAGGTCGAAATTCACACCCCACGCATTGGACGAATCGCTCGCATCTGTAGTAGACGACCAGTAGCCGGAATTATTGGTATTCGGGAAATAAGCTCCATTTATTGTAGGTCAAAAAATGACAAAACGCAGCCCCAAAAGTTTAAAAATAGCATTTACTGGCAAAAATCTAACTCATTTTCACGCAGGATTCAGGTTTAAAACTTAAATTCACTGTAAAGTTGGGCAGCAAGTGTTTTATTATGGGCCATTACAAGTGTAGGCTTCTGAACCTTTTCTATGACATTTGCCATTGTGAAGGTCTTGCCTGAACCTGTAACACCGAGGAGAACCTGATGGTTAATACCTTTCAGGATATTATTGGAAAGCTTCTCAATGGCTTCGGGCTGGTCACCCTTTGGTTTAAAATCGGAAGTGAGTTTGAATTTATCCATAACATATGCCTTTAAATTAGTATACTCCAAGACAGAACATGACAGAAGCAAGAAATCATTTACCCCGTTAGAAAGCCCCGTGTGAACCTTCCTGTTAGAAAGGCAAAGTCTTTCTAACGGGGTTTACAAATCTAAGAAGAATCTATTTGACAGCTATCTTTCAAAAACCTATAATTCACATATTATGAAACATTCATGTTACACAGTAACACAAAGGATAATGAAAATAATTCCTTTATTTATGGTAATAACTATTACCTTGAACACTGGTATAATTACAAAAGCCGCAGAATTAAATGAGAATCTTCGCCCCTTTGGTGAAATAATAGGTCGTTATGATTATATGGATAACTACGATTTTAACAATAACACAAACGATAAGGAGGAGACATTTTATGCAAGGACAAGGCTTGGGTTGGATTTTGGATTCAAACACATAGGAGGACGTTTTCAAATCCGGGATTTCAGACAGTTTGGTAATTCATTAAGAAATTTTCCAGACAAAAGCAATACGAAGATAAGAGAGGCATATATTGACCTTATAAGTATTCCATTAGAAAATATGGATATAACGATAGGTCGGCAGGAGATAGCAAAAGGAGAAGAACGGATACTTGGGAGTAATGACTGGCACTGGATTGGATATACCCATGATGCGATAAGCATTGCCGTAAAGCCAACACCCTATCAGAAATGGAATGCCTTGTTTATCAAGGTTGGAGAAAGCAGTATTGCCGATGGAAAAACTATAGATAACAGGGCGTATGTGTCGGGATTTTATACAAGTTTTTTTCTGGAGTCCTTTGAGAAGCTTGAACCATACTACTTTTATCAGAATTATGCTTCATCGCCCCTTATACCCCAGATAGTATCTTCCGATTCGCAGGGCAAAGATTATAAGGTTCACACTTTCGGTCTCCTGACAAAATTAAATATAACTGAAAATTTATTTTTAGGATTTGAGGGAAATCTTCAGAGTGGTGATTTCGGCACTAAAAATCTTGAATCCTTTCTTTTACATACAAAAGTCGGAGTGGAAACGGGTGTTCAGGAGATTAATTCAGTCATTTTGTCATATGATATCTACTCAGGCGATAAGGATCCAAATGACAACACAATAAATACTTATCAGCCCATCTTTCCTTCCTACTATGAACACACCGGTCTTATAGGATGGTTTGGTATGAAAAACCTTACAGACTTGAGATTAAGTCTAAGCGGAGACATTTTTAATTCCCTGACATGGAAAATTGATGGACATCTTTTTAGTGTGCACAGGCTTGAAGATGGTGTCTATCTACCCAATAATACATTATACAATTTCGTTTATAACTCAGCCTCATATAGTTCCACCTCTAATGACTTAGGGCGGGAGGTAGACATCATATTAAGTCTTCCCCTGATAAAAGACATGACTTTGACAGCAACAACGTCATTTTTAGAACCGGGGAAATATGTGGAGGATTCCTTTGGCTGCAAAGGAGGAACAAATACTCATTTTACAATAGGAGTGAAGTGGGGGTTTTGATGAATAGAACATTAAGGGTTTTGGTTTTTACAGCATTATTTTTCATTTTCACGGGCGGCTATACATGGGCATCTGACGGTAAGGTGATTACTATCCGAAATGGAAATCTGGAAATCTGGAAAGGCAGCTCATGGGAAAAAATCGGACAAGGCAGTTCTGTGTCTCTTGGTGACAGGGTGCGAACAGATAAGACTGCTGTTGCTGTAATTAAACTTTCCGAAATAGGAAGCTTTACTCTTGGTCCTGACACAGAAATGGAGGTAGGAAAGGATAAAAAAGAATTCAAGGCAAACTTAAATAGGGGTTCTGCATGGCTTAACTCAAAACTGCCAAAAGGAAGCAAGGCATATATATCCACATCACTCGCTACAGCCGGTATAAGGGGGACAAAATTTTCTGTTATCATGGATGAAAAAGGTATGGATATATGCACATGCATAGGTGAAGTAGATGTCATATTAAAAGACGGAAAAACGTTGCAAGCCCCAACCGGGAAATTTGTATCTCTGAAGGGCGAAGAGGTTGTTCCTGACAATGCACAGTCCTCTCTTCTGATTCTAAAGAGGGTTGGAGAGGGTAAGAATAAACGATATGACTTCTGCTTTGATTGCCATATTGTTGGTGGAAGAGGTGAGATAAAACGAGACTGGGATTAATTTACTCTCTCTGTATTGCCTTTCTAATATCTTTTCTGGTCTTTCTTGATCCGGGAGACCAGCTATCCACTTTTGAAAAAAAGACAATTGATGTCCGCCATCGTTTTTATGCAGCCCCCACATCATTTACAGATAATATCATCATTCTGAGCATTACAGAAGATTCAATAAAAAAGCTGGAGCCTTATTACGGACGCTGGCCATGGCCCAGATCGTCATATGCAGAGGTGTTGGATTATCTTGTTGCTGACGGGGCAAAGGTAATCGGGTTTGATATTATATTTTCAGAGAAATCTGTCAGGGGGGAGCTTGACTCAAAACAAATCAATGAATTAAAAGCACTGTCCATGAATACAGATGTGCCTGAAATAAGAGAAGAACTGGTGATGAAGCTGGATGCCATCAGGCCAGAATTGAATGATGCAATATTTGTTTCAGCAGTACAAAATGCAGGAAATGTGTTTCTGGCATCTGTGTTTTATGCAGATTATAAAGATATTGTCCAGAATCCTAATATTGAAGCAGACAAAGATACAGTAAGTAAGATAAATACAGTTCTATCAAAGTCATCAATCCCTCTTCCATCTCATTCCACCCATTTAAAAACTTTCTATAACGCCACAATACCGTTTTTTGAGGTTGCTGGCGCCTCAGCAGGGATAGGTCACATAAACCTATTCCCTGACAGTGATGGGGTGTCCAGGAAGTTTCTGCCTGCTGTGGTATTTAAGGATGAGGTGTATCTATCCTTCCCCCTTCAGATTGCTGCATTTGCCAAAGACATACCTGCCAAAGAAATTAAGGTAAGTAAAAAAGGGGTAATCATAGGAGATACAATTATGCCATTGCTTTCCGATGGCAGTGCCTTTATTCCATATCAAGGAGGAAGAGCCGTAAAAGATACACACGATAGCGGTGCATATGAGCCTTTCTACAGATACATCTCCTATCATGATGTAATAGCATCAAAGGACCTCCGTGAATCAGGGGAAGAACCTATACTTCATGAGAAGACCTTTAAAGATAAGATTGTGTTGATAACAGCCACTGCTGCCGGACTTTCAGACCTCAGGGCAACGCCGTTCAGTCCTGTCAGTCCGGGTGTGGAGATACATAGCAATATCATAGACAGCATACTATCAAAAAAGTTTTTAAAAACAATCAATCCTAATTTAGAAAAAATATATCTTCTCGTTCTTACTTTTATTATAGCGCTGGTTACGCGGTTTACAGGTCCTTATGGTATTCTCATTGTCTCTACAATAATGGTCTCAGTATCTGGTTTTCATTGGTGGTATTTTAGTCATGGATATATACTCCCAATCGTAAATCCTCTTGCATCAATGACAGTTACATATCTCGGAGTCCTTTTATTGAAATACATCAATGAGAGAAAGGAAAAATCATACATAAAAAAAGCCTTCGGACAATATATTGCACCAGCAGTTCTTGAGGAAATACTCAAGTCTCCGGAAAGTCTCAGACTCAGTGGGGAAAAGAAATATATGACTGTCCTGTTTTCTGATATTGAAGGATTTACTACCCTGTCAGGACAACTGCCCCCTGAGGAAGTAAGCCATATTCTTAATGACCACATGGGGAGGATGGTGGAGTGCATCCAGCAGACAGGAGGGACGGTTGATAAATTCATAGGAGACAATGTTATGGCAATGTGGAATGCACCGCAAGAACAGAAAGACCATGCCGCAAGGGCTTGCGAAACCGCATTATTAATGCTCGTGGCGTTGAAAAATAGGGGCAACTGGATGGAGAAGCTGGGGATATTTTTAAATATCAGGGTTGGGATCAATAGTGGGGAGATGGTCGTTGGGAATATGGGATCCAGTGGAATATTTGATTATACAACAATTGGTAATGAAGTTAATCTATGTTCCCGCCTTGAGGCTCTTAATAAAGATTTTGGAACTCGTATTGCTGTCTCTGAAAACTCTTATAAGGAAGTGAAGATATATCATCCTGAAAAATTTATCTTCCGCCGCATGGCGAGAGTTCTCTTAAAGGGAAGCGCAACACCCATAAATGTATATGAACTGGTGGGATGGCAGAATACAATTGAAAAGAAACGATTGGATATAATTGAGAAATACGAAAAAGGATTTGATTTATTTATGAAAGGACAATTCCCTGAAGCAGAAAAATTGTTCAGGGAAGTTATAGAAAAGGATCAATCCGATACACTGTCAAACACCTATCTGTCTTTAACCGATTATTACGAAAAAAATCCTCCACCTGCAGACTGGGAAGGAATCTATACCCAAAGGACAAAGTGATACTGAGATACTTAATCCAAATTAATCCTTTTTACCTATCTTTATTGCACAGAACGATGCACACATAGTGCAGACATCGTTTTCAGACGGCGGGTTTTCATTCCTGATTTTTCTTGCCCTTTCAGGGTCTACTGAACAGCTTATCTGTCCTTCCCAGTCAAGGGACTTTCTGAACTTTGCCATTTTAATATCCCTCTCAATTGCACCCCTTATCCCCTTTGCAATGTCTCCGGCATGGGCAGCTATCTTTGATGCAATTACACCTTCCTTTACATCCTCTACTGTTGGAAGGCTAAGATGTTCTGAAGGTGTTACATAGCAAAGAAAATCTGCACCAGATGCAGCGGCAATTGCACCACCAATTGCAGATGTGATGTGGTCATATCCGGGTGCAATGTCTGTTACAAGAGGTCCGAGGACATAAAATGGTGCATTGTGGCATAACCTCTTTTG
>Ga0209641_10004263_pt1 | contig 11819 bp, 15 predicted proteins | sample RifCSP16_1_FD_184022 | JGI IMG/M metagenome (GOLD analysis project Ga0209641, IMG submission 184022) | Soil microbial communities from Rifle, Colorado - Rifle CSP2_sed 16_1 (SPAdes) (version 2) | ecosystem: Environmental > Terrestrial > Deep subsurface > Rock core/Sediment | place: Rifle...
CGCTTAACCTGTGGCCCGTGGCCATTGCTGTTTTCGTTAGACATGACAAATCCTTTATGTCCTTTAGCGCCTTCTACCAGGCTGTGGCCCGCGCATTTTGGCAGCGAATTTGTAGCCCAAACGCATTGGTCGGATCAAAAACGTAACTCAAGCCTAATTCATAAACTCTGGTATTTTCATCCGTCCCACCCAGATCGAAACTTTCCCAGGCCCCCGGTAAATCAACCGTCACAAATTTCTTATTGGTCGTTTCTATAACCTCGTTGTTGCCAAAATCTAGCCTCACCAGCCGCTTCGTCACCGCGTCCCAGTTGGCAAATTCGGTCGCGGCAGCGGCGGCGGCAGCTTCAAAGGTCAGTTTGGCCGTGATCGCCAGTTCGCCGATGGTCAGTGCGCCCACGTCCAGGGTATTGGCCGCAAAATATTTTCGGGCCAACTGGTTATCAATCTCCACCTCCCAGTTAATCAGCGTCCCCGTCACCTGCGTCGTCCCCGGCGTCGCGCCAAAGGCATCCACAAACAGTTTGGTCTCCCATCCCTCAATAAAATCCGGCAATCGCTCTGCCAGGCTGCCCGTCAGCGCCGCCGCGGCCAGGTTCATGCCAAACACCTCGGCCTCCACCGTCGTTTCCTCTTTCACATTGCCACTGAATTTCAGCTTGTTAATATAGCAGCCGCCCGCCTCCCAGGCCCGCGCCCCATCATCCCACTCAATCGTAGCTGGGGCCAGGGCGGTCGTCCCCGGCACAAATGTCCAGAGTTTAGTGGCGCCGGCCCCGGTCGGCGTCACCCCGCCCTTGATACCCATCAGTAAAAGTTCAATAATCTCGCTGGCCGATAGCGGCATTTGCAGCGTGCCACCCACCGTCGTCGGCCCCAGGGTAAATGCCCGCACTGTGTCCCGCGTCCCCGTAGCGAAGCGGTGCGGCCGCGCCGCCCGTTCCCGGCTCAACTTCGAGCCATCAGTATTAAAATACATCCGCCGCGTGGCTGGGACGGTAGTCCCTGGGACCGTTTCTAATCCAACATTGAAAACATTGCGCCATATCTCTCCCGCCATTATACAAAGCCTCCCTTTTATGCTAAAATAAAAATAGGTTTTCTTTTGAGGTAATTTCTTATGCCCGTCCTAATTAAAAAAACTTGTGAGTATTGCCACCAGACATTTGAAATTTCCCGGTCACGCACCGCCCGACCTGGCCGTGGGAAGTTTTGTAGTAAAGCGTGCTGGCGAGCTTATCAGCGCACCAGTCGGCCACGACAGACCACCTGTCAGCAATGCGGTAAAATCTTTTCGGCCAGCCCCCATCGTATTGAACGGGCCGAGGCGAAATATTGCAGCCATGAATGTCATTGGCTGGCCCAAAAGCGCGAGCTTGTCGATTATTTCTGGTCGCAGATTGATCAAACCGGCAGTTGTTGGTTATGGATAGGCCCTATCAATAGTGGTAATGGTTATGGTCGTTTCAGCTTTGAGATGCGGGAAGTTTACGCGCATCGCGTTTCTTATGAGTTGCATTACGGTCCAATTCCAACCGGTCGCCAGGTTTGCCATCACTGCGACAATCACCTTTGCGTGCATCCCGATCATCTCTTTCTGGGTACTCAGCGAGAAAACAATCTCGACCGTGATTTTAAAGATCGCGTCAGGCATGGCGAAAACCACGCCTCTGCAAAACTCACAGAAGCCGATGTCATAGCTATCCGAGAAGCCTATGCTGCCAATCAAACGACTTATCGGGCACTGGCGCAGCAATACAACGTATCTCATGGAACTATTAGCGGCATTATTGGCCGTCGTACCTGGAAGCGCGTGCCCTGAACCACTCATTCTGCCTCCTCTTTCTTGTCGTTTTTGGCCTTCATCTCGGCTTCAGCCTTGTAAAGTGGACTGGCCGCCACCACCGCCTGCTGTTCCTCGGCCAGCGCCGCCCAATCATCCTCAGTTAAATCTCGCGCCGGGATGCCGTGATGGAACTCCCCCCCGCTCCCAATATATTTGAATTTGATTTTCTTTTGTTCTGTCATCCCTATTTCCTACTTCCTACTCCCTACGGATTCACCTCATAACTGCCCTGCTGGGTCACTGTGACCATCACCGGATACTCCCGATATTCCTTCCCGGCCCGCAGTTGGTAATCGGGTTCATCGGCCGCCTGGCTGCTCGCCTCAAGGCCCAGCACCGTGCCCAAGAGCGTCAAATCGGCGTACAGCGCCCCCAGAAAGGCGTCTACCAGGCCCATCAGCGTCGTCTCCGCCGTCGCTTCAGCCCCATCCACCCGGTAGGCGAACATACATAAAAAGCGCGCCTCCCGCAGGAGCGTGCCCGTCGCCCGGCGCGCCGTCGTCTGGCCGCCCATCGTCACATAGCTCATCACGCGCGGCCCCACACTTTCCGGCACGCCGATTTGGACCGCCCCCATTCCACTGAGTCCCTGAAGGACCGCCACCAATTGATTGGCCACAGCCAGGCTGTTGAAGCTCATTCTCTGACCTCTGACTACTGACTACTGACTACTTCTTCCTTACCTCATATCGAATAGAGCGCCTGAGCCGGTAACTGTGTCCCTTCTTCGGCCCACGGGGGGCGTTCTGACGGGCCAACCGCCTGGCCCACAGCGCTAGCCGCCGCACCACCCACACCCCCGGCGCCGTTACCTTATCCAGTCCCTCGCTCAAATCATGGTCTGCTCCGGACAGCACCGTATCAATCGCCCGCCGGATATAAAACGAACCGCCGGCGCGCCGGGCCAATTTGCCGCTGACTCGATGCCGGCCAAATTCGATGCCGTAAGAATATGGAAGTCTGCTATAGACCACTCCTACATAATTTCGGAGTGATTCAAGTCCTCTCTCTATGCGGGCGAATTGTTTCTCCGCATCCTCAAGACCTTTGAGCGTTATCTGCATGTTAGCCTGCTTTGTGGTATGTTGGAATAGACAGGAAGCTCGGAGGGGCATTAAGACCTTTAGCCTCACAAGGCCCGCTCTACCTCACAGCGCCGATAAACCACACTGCTGTCCGGCCCGCGCAGCACCCCCGCCGTCCCTTGCCGCACATTCCAACGCTCGCCGTCCACCAGCACCTGCGCCGTATCCGGCATCGTGTAATTCTCAGCCCACAACAGCCGCCGCCGGCTGCCGATGTTCTCCCGTTCCTGGCCCACATCCGCCGCCCCCGGCTGAATATAGGCCAGCCGGCATACCAGCCCGCTTTTGGCGACCGTCGTAAAAGCCCCATCCGTCGCGTTGGGCGTATAAACATCCGCCGCCTGATCCAACCCGTACATCTGACCTCTGACTACAGGGGAGAGAGACAGGAGAGATGTCAGTAGTCAGTAGTCAGTAGTCAGATACTGACTACTGACATCTGGCTACTCTTTGTCTCTCTCCCCTGACTGCTTCACGCGTGTACCCGATACCGGTAGCGCTCAATCACCTGCTGCACCGCCGGCGGCATGGCCTGCTGTACGTGACTGCGGGCAAAATTCACCGTCAAATCCGGCAGGCTGTAGGAATCCAGGCCATAAGCGCCGGGCTGTAAATGGGATTGCATCCTCATGGCCACCAGCTCTATCGTCGCCTGTTTAATATCGCCTGGAACGCTGTTCACCGGCGTGTAATCCACCAGCAGCCGTTCATAACCGCTTTTCATAAGGAGGATCAGGCCGGTGGCCGGGTCGCGCAGCTCATAATCCTCATTGGACACCAGCGTTTCTTCCGTCTCGCCCAGTGCGACCCGCCCGGTCACGCTGGCTACACTGGTCACAGGGGCGTAACGCAAAAATACCAGCCGGTTAATCGGGAAATGCCTCTCATCTGTTTGCACCCCTACCAGCCAGCCCCGCCCGGTCTCTTCGTCAATGTCAATCTCGGCCCGCTCGATCAAATTATTGCAGTGCGTTATCTGGCCTGCCGTGAACGTCTTACCCAGAAAATCGGCCACGTCTGGCGCCGTGCAATAGCCCTTGGCTGCCATCAGGGCGCAGCCTCTTTTTTACCCCGGCGGGATTTCTCGACTTCCGCTTTTGCCGCCAGGGAGTCTTTGGCCGGCAAGACCACCAATCCTTTATCCAACCAATCCACCCCAGGCGGCAAATCAAACTCCTGCCCCTCGACGATCCGATGTTTTTTTCCATCCGTGTCATAACCCACAAAAGAAATGGTCGCTTTGACTTTCATTCTGCCTCGCTTTTCTGCTTGCCCCATACTGATCCGCTGCACCCGGCTGGCAATGACATCGTGCCAGTAAATCGACGGGTTGCTCGCAAAAACCGCCGCAATAAAATTAAAATCACTGGAGTACTCCCCCGGCAGCCACGCGCCGGCATGGGCTTGCCACATCTCCCGCCTGACTACGTAGGCGCTGCACCCCACGCCGCCCCGGTTCACGCCATGGCCCCAATCCTCCGGGCCGGGCAATATCCCCCGTGGGCCGTGATCCATTTTCAGCATGATCACGTCCAGCGACCCCTGGGACGACGCGGCGACAATCTCTTTCAACTCGGCAATAAGCGCAGGATAGATACACTCATCATCATCGTCCAGTAGCCAGACGAAGCGCCCCACCAGGTGGGGCGCGTACATCCCCAAATTCTCCTGCGCCCAGGCGATCCCCCGCCTCTTGCCGTCAATCAGAAGCGTCTGCATAAAATCGGTGCAGATTTGCGCCTTCAGGCTGTTTTGGTTGCGTTTCAGCAGCCCCGGCCGCTGGCAGCAACGGGTAACAACTTCCAGGAAGGGGCTGCGTCCTGAGCCTGTCCTGAGCGAAGTCGAAGGGCTGCGTCCTGAGCCTGTCGAAGGGTTCATCGAGGGGGCCATAATACCTGTCCATCTATGTCCTTGTGCCCGCACAGCACATTCATCTCCGCCCGCATGCGATAGCCCTTCCGGTAAACCGTCTGAGTCCATTCCCAATCAAAAAAACCATCGCTGCTCGATTTTTCAAAGGGTGTCTCCTCCAATACTTGCCGCCTTATAAGGGTGCAGCCCAGCCCGCTGCCGGAGCAGTCGATCACTCCCCGCTTTTGGGCCGCCGCCCATAGCCCCGGCTGGATCTGGATGCTTTCGCCCATATTCCGGGCCTGGGTGGGCCAATCATAGTAGCGCTGCAAAATATTGCTCACGTTGCCGCCGCGGAATTGATAGCAGCCATACGCCACATCGCACTCCAGGGCCGTCAAGCGATTTAGCGCGTCGGGCGGCGGGATGATGTCATTCTCGATCACCAGCATGGCCTCGTAAGGACCGGCCAAAAATAACTCCTGTGCCCGCCTATATTGGTGCAGGTGATCCAGGTAGGGGGCGCCGGTCGGGTTATCTCGCTGGAGCAGTAGGGATATCGGCCCCTCCCATTCCAGCGAGAAAATAGCCGCGACCGTTTCAGGTTCCAGCCGGTAGACCGGCGTAAAAACCAAAATATCTAGCATCACAACTTTTCTTTCCCGTGGGAGAGCGCTTCGCCTACCCTTGGGGTACGCCGGGACGGTGTGGGGCCACTGCGTTGGGGCATTGGACCGCCGCATCGAGGCGCACCGGTGGCCCCAATCACTCCCATCGTTTATGCACTGGGATGCTGCCCAAAACCGAGCGCGCCAGCCTGAAGCACGCCATACACGGCCCGGAAAGAATATTTCAGGATAACCAGGCCATCAACGCTGTAGGGGTCCATGATGAAACGCAGTTCAGGCGCTTCACGGTAGCCCATGTAAAACCAGTTGCCAAAATAAAGATCTTTAGCACTGGCCGCTGTCGCCGCCACCTTATTGCTATAGTGGACCGGATAGCCCAGCAGTTCCTTTTGGAAGGATCCACCCGGCGTCTGGGCATATAGGCGCGGGCTTCCGGTCAGGCTGGCCACGTTGCCAAACGTGGAAGGCCGGGCCACCCAGGCAATCGAGCCGCCGTCATCCTCCAGGTAGTAGGCCAGGGTATCGTTAAACACGATGTCCTCCGGCTCCCCGGCGGCTATCGCCGCCGCGGCGGCGTAGGTCTTAAGCGCCGTGCCGTTGGCCGCCGCCTCGGTTATAAGCATAGCGTTGTGGGTGCCGGCAATCTGGCGGCCCATCCGGTCGCCAATATAGCCCATCAGGTTGACGTCGTTATCCTCCATGATTTCCTCGGTCAATTCGATCTTGCGCGTCTTTTTGACCAAAGTAAAGGCTTTTAGCCCGGTATTCCCGGCATCCCTTTCATAATTGTTGGCGTGCGCGTCAGACTGTTCCGCTGTGGTCGCCAGCTCCTCCGGGTCGGCCGCCTCATAGGGATGGTTGACCGTAGTTCCCTGGCCGGGAATGCGCTGGCAGCCCAGGCGTTCGGCCAGCATGATTTCATTTTTCCGCATGGCCACCCGGTTGACAAACCCAGTCGGCACAATATTGCCGCCATCGGCCGCCGTGGTGATGTTCATGGTACTATCCACCACCGCCGCCTGTAGGGTGTTCCGCCATTCATACGCGGTCGGCACATGGAGCGTAACCCGGTTCACGCCCAGTTCGTCTCGTTCCAACAAATGAGAGACACTGCCGGCGTCACCCGTCCGCACAAAATGGGCCATGGCCGTAATTTCATTATCACCCCGCCGCCCTTTAAGAACTGCGGGCGCGCCCCGCTCCTGCGCCCGCCGCTTTTCTTCACGGGTAATTTCCACATCCAATTGCTCAATTTGAGCCGCGATTTCGTCATCGCGCGCTTTTTCCTCATCCGTTAGCAGCCGGTCATCAATTCCGGTCAAAAGTTCTTTGGCCTCATTGACCAGATCGGCCCGCTGCTGCACCAAAAATTGATATCGCTTGTTCATAATTTCGCTCCATTTATGGCTAATTTGTAAACTTTAATGACACATTCGCTCCACGGAGCATTTATCCGGTTCAACGGAACCGGGTTATCCCCGGCTGAAGGTCCTCGCCCGGCGCTGTCGAAAATCGGCGTCGTCCGCCTTGATCGGCTTGCGTTTCTGGCTGTCGGCCATCAAACCGTTAATTACCTCATCAATGGGGGCCACCCGGTCGGCCATCCCCAGGCGCACCGCCTGCTCGGCGCCTACTACCCGGCCCTCGCCAAAGCCAGAAATAACGTCAGCTTGACGTACTCCCCGCCCGCGAGCCACCGCTCGGGTGAACATATCATAATAATCGTTGATCCGGCCCTGCACTGCCTCCATGGCCTCCTCGCCCAGCGGCTCAAACGGGTTGCCCTCGGTTTTATATTTACCGGCTGCAATCAAAGTGATCTTGACTCCTAGCTGGTCCAGCGCGGCGCTCATATCCTGGTGTATGGCAAACACACCGATGCTCCCTACCTCGCCCGATGGCGTCACCACCAATTCACTCGCGGCGCTGGCCAGCCAATAAGCGGCGCTGGCTGCCAGCGTGTTAGCCACGGCGGTGATGGGTTTCTGCCCCCGGGCCTGGTAGATTTCATTAGCAAGTTCCTCAATCCCACCCACCTGGCCGCCTGGCGAATCAATATCCAGTAAAATACTGCCCACCTCCGGGTCAGAGAGCGCGGCCCGAACCGTCGCGGCCACCCGCTGCACGCTGACCGCCCCACTGGACTCCAGCAGCATATTTCCACGGGGCATGAGTGTGCCCACAATCGGAATAACCGCCACGGCATTGCCCCCAGAGCCCATCGTCCGCTCAGAGCGAGCCGCTTCCAATTTTTCATCTTGAAGGGCTGCTCTGATTTCTTCCAGGGTAAACCGCTGCCCTGTGGCCCGTAAAATCAAAATCTCTCGGATCACCGCTAATTTTTCCGGCAGGATAGCCCACGGCAGCGCCTGCACCGCCTGAACAATGTGCTCGTACATCTCAATCCTCACTTTCAATGGCTAAATTAGCCAGTTCCAATACCCGGCGTGGCTCCCACTCGGCCAGGGCCGCCGCTCCTCGCTCTAAAAGTTCATCCCGCCCGCGCCGGCAATAAGCAGCCGCTTTTTCAACCGAGACGCGCATCGCCTGGCTCACCAGAGCGACGTGGTCGTGATAAAAGCGGTTCACCTGTTCGGTAAAATCCGCCTCCCCAGCCACCCGGCCCATAGCCGCAATTTCCTTACGCACCAGCCGGGCCGCGCTCTCTTCGGCCAGCAGTCGATAATGGGCAGTTCCCCCCAGGCCGGCAATTGGGCCGGCCGGACTCATATTCAACGGTTGAAGATAGATATCTCCCCCGGCGACCGGGTTCTGATTTTCAAATTGTCGGATCTCATTCACACTCAACCAACCCCACTGCCGCCCGATAGCATAGGCATTGTAGCGGGTCAGGATGTCGCCGCGTAGCAAATGCTCCACCACAAAATCAGCAAAATACGTTTGTGGAACTAAAATCAAATCCCGCTTGATGGCCTGGCTCCAACGGGTCAGCCAGGGCCGCAGGGTATAGGCCAAAAAGCCCAGGGCCATCTGCTCGATGCCGGACCCCCAACTCGTGGCCTTGCTGGTCAAGCCGACCATATGCGGAGGGACCCGAAACCATCTTGTGACATCCTCCGCCTGGAACTCCCGCGTCTCCAAAAATTGGGCCTCCTCCGGGCTAATGCCCACCTGCTGCCATTTCAGGCCCTGCTCCAGCACGGCCACCCGATTTTGGTTGACGCCGGAATGCAGCGACTCCCACTCACCTTTGATCCGCTTGGCCGCATCGCCGTTCAATTTGGCGTCAGTCGTTAAAACCCCGCCCGGCCGGCTGTCATTCCTGAAAAAGCGGCCGCCGTAACGCTCGGCCGCCAGGGAAAGTCCCAGCGAATCGCGGGCGTAGGAGATCACGCTGACCGTATTCCAGCCATCCAATGATAGGCCGCCCACCTCAAAAATATCTTCGTTATTGTAGGGTTTCGCCCGGCCGTTATCCTCTGTGACCTGGTACCTAATCGTCCCACTGGCCAGTTTCTCTTTCCTGACATTATCAGGATGCAGTGGGATTAATTGATCAGCAAACCCACGTAGGCCAGCCTGGATTTTGGCGTAGCCGCTGCCTCTGAGTAGGGCATGGGCCTGCATCATTTGCACAAATTCAAAGGCAGTCTGGATGTCATTAGGTTGGTCGTGCAGGACTGCATAAAGGGGATGATTTTTGGCCCGCTCCCGGCCCATTTCATTTTCCATGTAGCGATAAATCACCAGCGGCAGGCTGGCAATCGTCTCGGATAGCAAGCCAACGCAGGCGTAAACGGTGCTGATCTTCAGCGCCGTGTCCGGCCCCACCGGTATCCCGGCCACGCTGTCACCCAGAAAACCGGGCCAGGCGGCCATTTGCCCCCAGGTATCCGCGCGCGCCGGCTGCCCACCAGGTTGCCAATTTAAAAATTTTTCAACCAGGGCCATGTTGCCCCTTTATGCGCACCAGCCCGACAGCGATCAGCAGCAGTCCCCCTGCCACCAGCGCCGCCGCCGGCATAATCAGATAACACCCGACGAGCAGGCAGCCCACTCCGCCCACAATGAGCAAATCATTCATGAATTCTCACATTGATGCAGACAATAACTCATAAAATCACAATCCCTGGTGATTGATCTATATGACGAATGGCTCGATCTAAAGCCATGGTGAGGGCAACAACACCGTCTATCTTCTCCCGGCTTCTGGCCTTATCCGGTTTGATGTTGCCCGCCGGATCCTCGACTGCCACCAGGTTGTCGGCCATCCAGGTCAAAACCGGGTTGGCGCCATGCGCCAATTTGTGGCTCGCTATCAATTTACCCAGCTCCTTCAGCGGCGGCGACATGCTGAGAAATCCCTGGCCAATCGGTACCACCCACTCCTCGCCGCCCATATCCTGAAGCCGCTGCGAAACCAATGTGGCCCCATAACGGTCATAACCGATCTCCCGGATGTCATACTCCTGGGCCAGCTCCTCGATCTCGGCCAGGATAAAATCATAATCCACCACATTGCCGGGCGTCAGCTTCAAAAAGCCCGCTCGCACCCACACGTCATACGGTACCTGATCCCGTCTCACCCGCTCAATCATGTTGTCCATGGGTAGCCAAAAACGGCAAATCACCTGGTACGGCTCTGGCTCCTCTGATTCTTCGGCCTCCTCATCGGGCGGAAAGACCAGCACTAAAGCCGTAATATCGTAAATCTGGCTCAAATCCAGCCCGCCGTAACAGGCCCGGCCCCGCAGTTTCTCCGCATCGATGGGCCAGGTTCCGCAGGCTGCCCAGTGAATTGGATTGACCCAGCGGGTGACGGCCTGAGTCCACACATTCAAATGCCAGCGCAAAAACTGGTTGAGTTCCGCCGGCTTGTTGACCGCCTCATGAGCCGCCTCGCGCATCGACTCAAGTTTCTTACTCACGCCCAGCATGGGATTGGCTTTTAGCCAATTCGCTTCGTCCTGCCAATCATCGTCCTGATCCAGGTCCGGCCAATCCTGCTTGGTGTCCAGCGTGTAGATGATCCCAAAATAGGCGTCGTCGGAGAGTATGCCCTTCAGGATCCGGGTCACATACTCCCGCTGGCGATAGCACACGCCCTGCTGGTCCACCCCCGCCGTCGTGATGGCCAGCATCAACGGCTGCCGGCGGCTGCCGGTCCCGGTTTTGAGCACGCCCCATAGTTCCGGCTGCGGCCAGGCGTGCAGCTCGTCGGCGATCACCCCATGCACGTTCAGCCCGTCCAGGCTGTTGTAATCGGCCGACAGCGGCTCAAACTTGCTGCCGCTCTTCAGCTCGTGCAGGTTATCCCGATAAACACCGATCATCTGCCGAAGCTGCGGCGAGCTTTTGACCATCCTCGTGGCATCCCGGTGGCTAATGCGGGCCTGGTCTCGCATGGTCGCGGCGCTGTAAACCTCTGCCCCCGGCTCGCCGTCCACAAAAGCCAGGTACAATCCCGCCCCAGCGGCTATGGTCGTTTTCCCCTGCTTCCGGCCCACCTCCAGGTACGCCGTGCGAAACCGTCGGCTGCCATCCGCCCGTTTCCAGCCAAACAGGCTCCAAATCCAAAATTGCTGTGCCGGTTCCAGGCTCACCGGCCGCCCGGCCCATTCCCCCTTCCAATGCCTGAGCACGCCAAAAAACGAGATGGCCACTTTAGCCGCCGTCTCATCAAAATATAGGCCGCGCTTATAGCCGCTTTCCAGATCTCGCCGGTGGCGTTCGCAGGCCAGCCTCACCCAGCGGCAGGCAATTTGTTCGCCATTCAGAACAGCGTCAACATACCGCTCCGCTGTGAATCGCGTGTCAGTGGAGATCCGCAAAGGGCCGGCCTGGCCTCTGGCAGCGATGTCGCCCTTGCCCTTCGTCCGGGCCACTTCGTCAATCGCCTGTGTCTGCATCTGCATCTACTACTTCCACCACCGCCTGGAAAAGTTGTTCGGCCAGGCTGAGCTGCTCTAATTCTGCCGGCATTTTTAAGCGCGTGCGGGAGCTGGGGGTCAGGCCAAACTCAGAAGCAAACGCCTTGAACGCCAATGAGTTGTCCTTGAAAATTTGGGCCAGGGGATTTTTTTTAATCCCCTCCTTCGCCTCAACGGTCAGGCCCTCCGCCTGCAATTCCCTCACCGCCTGCACCGCAATGGCAAAATGGTCGGCCATCAGCCGGAAAGCCGCGCTGTCCACCCCGGTTAGAATTTGCAGCCGCTCGAGCTCCGGCGCGTATTCATTCCAGAATTTCTTTTGCAAGCCGCCCATGCCACGCGGCCGTTTGACCGGTACTTTGGGCTTCGGCTGACTCAGGTTTAGGGGTCGGTGACCAGGGTTACCCTGGATTTTCTTTAGCTCAATCGGCTTAGGTTTAGGTCCCCTGCTTGACATAATATAACACGTCTAACCATTTCCCTTTTTTATAGAAATTCGCGGCGGTGTGAGCGAAGC
>Ga0209641_10004265_pt1 | contig 11816 bp, 6 predicted proteins | sample RifCSP16_1_FD_184022 | JGI IMG/M metagenome (GOLD analysis project Ga0209641, IMG submission 184022) | Soil microbial communities from Rifle, Colorado - Rifle CSP2_sed 16_1 (SPAdes) (version 2) | ecosystem: Environmental > Terrestrial > Deep subsurface > Rock core/Sediment | place: Rifle...
CGGCGGGTACGACGGGCACGGTGACGGCCACGCCGGCCACCGGCTTCACCTTCACCGGCTGGAGCGGGTCGGCGACGGGGACGGCCAATCCCTTGACCGTCACGGTCAATGGCAACATGACGCTGACGGCGAACTTCGCGTCGGGCGAGCCCTGCCAGGACTCGTGCCCGGTCGCGAACGGCCTGACCTGGGAGTGTCGGAAGCGCTTCGCGCTGGGCACCAACTGGGCCTGGCACAACTTCGCGGCCGACTTCGGCGGCATCGCCGCGTGGAACCAGAGCGGCGTTTCTCAGAACGCGAGCGCCTATCAGAACGACCTGGCGGCGATGAAGGCAAAGAAAGCCGGCGTGATCCGATGGTGGATGTTCCCCCGATTCTGGTCCAGCGGCATCTCCTTCGACGCGAACGACGTTCCCCAAGGTGTCGGCGGCAGCCTCATCGCCGACGTGCAAGAGGGCCTCGAGCTCGCCGAGCAGGCCGACACCTACCTGGTGCTCACCCTGTTCTCCTTCGACAACTTCAAGCCCACGGCCGAGGAGTCTGGCATCCACACTCCCGGCCTCCAGCCCATGGTCCTCGACGCCAGCAAGCGAAGGAAGCTCCTCGACAACGTGATCGCGCCGATCGCCGCGGCCGTGGAAGCGAGCCCCTACCGGAAGCGCGTGCTCGCCTGGGACATGATCAACGAGCCGGAGTGGGCGATGACGGGCCCCAATCCATATGGCAACGATCCCTTCGAGGCGCAGTCCGGCCTCCAGGCTGTCACGCACTCGCAGATGGTGACGTTCCTGAACGAGCTGGCGGCAGCGCTCCGGGCCCACTCCAGCGCTCAGCTCACGCTTGGCGCCGCGGCCATCAAGTGGGGGACGGCCTGGACCCATCTCGACCTCGACTTCTATCAATTGCACTACTACGACTGGGTCTACGAATGGTACCCGTACGGCACCGTCACGCTCCAGTCGCAAGGGCTGACGGACAAGCCCGTCGTCATGGGTGAGTTCCCGAACGCAGGACTGTCGGCAATCCCTTCGAAGAACCTCCCCGCGCGAACCGCGTCCCAGTTCGCCTCCGATCTGCTGGACCACGGATACGCGGGTGCGCTCTCCTGGTCCTATACCGATACGTCGTTTCCATGGAGCTCGCTCGACCTGGAGACCTTCGGCAATGCTCACGCCTGCGAGACGAGCTTCTGAGGCGATGCTGACGAAGAACTCCAAGTGGCTTCTGGCTGCAGCCGCGCTGGCTGGAGCGCTGGCGATCTCGTGGGTGTGGTCCGCCGATTCCGCCGATTCGAAGCGCGCGGCCCAAGGTCAGGTCGCCGAGCGCGAGGTGCCGCAGGCCCTCGGCGGCGGCGCGGGGGTCACTCCCGGGTCCGCACCCGCCGCCGCGACGAGGCCGCGAGCGCAACCCGCCGAGGGCGTGAAGATGGAGCGACTGCGCTCGCTCGCCGACGACGACCCGGGGGCCGCGCTCGAGCTCTCCCGCGAGATCGAGCGCGAGTTCCCCTCCGGGCAGATGGCTGACGAGCGCTCCCTCTTGACGATGAGAGCGCTGGTGCACCTGGGGAGGATCGCTGCGGCGCGCGACGAGGCCACCGCATTCTTCGAACAGCATCCCGAGAGCCCCTGGGCGGAGCGGGTCGAGCGGCTCACCGGCGTACATCCGCACGGCAGGGGATCCTTCCGGAGGTGATCTCGTTCGCGCGGTGTCCCTATCTCTCCACGGATGGGACGCGGATCGTTTTCAGTTGATCTCGCCGATTGAACGGACGTACGGTGAACTACTCCCGTCTCCCCCCGAGGGGGTCTTCATGCTCGCCACCCTGAAGCTGCGTGGAAAGGTCTCTGCCTCGAGGCCTCTCCTCACCACCGCCGTCGTCTTCGGCCTCACCCTCGTCGCCTGCCATGGCTCCGGCGTCCCGTCCACCGACAGAAGATCCAGGAGCGCTGCCGTCGCCGTCACCGGCGGCGGCATCACCGCCGACGTCGTCGCCGTGGAGGCATGGTCGGGCGGCTTCAACGGCGCGGTCCGCCTCATCGACACCTCCTTCTCCAGCCCCATCAGCTCGTTCGCGATCGTGTTCAAGCTGGGCAGCGGCTCCGTCACCGGCGTGCCCTGGAACGGGACCATCACCGGGCCCGACGCGTCGGGGAACTACACCGCCACCGAGCCCTCCTGGCTCCAGAACCAGCCCATCCAGCCCGGCCAGACCTGGAACGTGGGCTTCAACGGCGGGGGGACGTTCACCTCGTCGACGATCGTGAGCGTCACGATCAACGGCCAGCCGGTCAACTATGGTCCTGCGGAGCGCCTGGAGCCGTGCCGCTCGCAGGCGCTCTTCGGCAGCGAGCGTCACTTGCAGGGCATCACGCGGGCGATCTTGATCGACGTGCTGGTGCTCCCCGAGGCCGGGTAGGCAGCGCTTCCGTCCGGGTAGGCCTTGAACGCCTGGTAGTTGTGGTCGCTCACCGCGATGCTGAACTGCGAGCCCACCGTGGCCCCGGTGCTCGAGTCGCGGACCTGGGCGGCCATCCCGCTGCCCGAGCCCCAGGAGAGCAGCATGTTGTTGGCGCCGTAGGGGACGAGGTGCGGGTGCGCGGAGCCGCCGGCGTTGGTGATCGACTTGTCCGAAGCGCCGGTGGTGAAGTGGTCGAAGCGAACGGTCTCGTCCTGGCTCCAGGCCACCCAGTAGCCGTCGGTGCTCGACATGACCAGGTCGCCGCCGAAGAACCTGCCGTCGCAGTTGGCGCTGGCGACGGTGGTGTAGGCGGGCTGGGCGATGCGACAGTTGTTATCGGTTGCGCACACCATGGTGAAGCGGCTCTTCCGCGGGTCCCACACGATGCGGGATTGCCAGGCGTGACTGCAGCCCACCTCGAAGCTGTTGTGGCCGGAGAGCAGCTTCCCGCTGGGGTCCACCACCTGCATCCGGTCCCCCTCGTGGATGTCGACGCAGCTCCCGTTGTTCACGGTGATGGCCACCCCGAAGTAAGCGGCCCAGTTGGTCCCGTCGTAGGCGATCCGACCGTGGTGCTGATACCACCAGACGAAGCGGGCGCCGTCTTGGTAGCCGGCCAGGCTGGAGCTCAGGTTCGTGACCTGCGTCTCCCACAGCACGGTGCCGGCGTCGTCGAAGCGCACCATCCACATCGTGCGGCAAGGGCTCGACGTCCCGCCGCAGAGCTTGCCAGTGCCGCACTGGTCGGTGCCGCCGTTGGTCGCGTTGCGCGTCAAGAGGACGACCCCGCCCGCGTCGTCAGCCCACAGGTCCTGGAGGTCAACGCCTGGGAAGCTGAACGGTGTGCCGACGAGCTTGTCGTCGCAGTCGAGCCGCCCGACGTAGACCTTGCCGTCGGTACCGAGCCAGGCCACCCGGGAGCCCCCCGATGGCATCGCGGCGATCGCCAACGGCAGGGGGCTGGTGTCATCCTCCGTCCCGTAGGAGGTGACCGGGACGCCCACGTTGATTTCGGTGACCTTCGCGGTCGGCGCGGTGCAGCTTCCGACCGGACGGGAGCAGGCCGTGCCGCCTGGGGCGAAGCTGGCGGTCAGCGTCGTGTCCGCGTTCACCGTGATGGTCACGGGATTGGCCGTCCCGGTCGCGGCCCCGCTCCAGCCGGTGAACGTGGAGCCGCTCGCCGGCGTGGCCGTCACCGCGCCCGTCGTCCCGGCGGCGACGGTGTAGGTGCCCGGCGCCGGGCTCGTGGTCCCGCTCCCGTTCGTCGCGATGGTGACGCTGTAGGTCTCCGCCTCGCCGGCCGCGACCACCTTCCACTGCTGGTTCGTCCCGTCGTTCGACGGCCACTGGACGATCCTGGTGCCGTTCGCCGTCCCCGCGCCGTAGGCGTCGAGCACCATCCCGCTCGCGCGCGACGCGATGCGGAAGGCCCCGCCGCCCAGGTCGGCCCCCGACCACTGCTGGCTAGCGCTCCCGTCGCACGTGGCCTGGACGATGCTGGCGCCAGCCGAGGTGGACGCCCCGCTCACGGCGAGGCACCTGTCGCTCCCGACGACGCGGAGCACGTAGTACCCGGCCTCCGCCCCCGCCTCGAGGCGGAACTGCTGGCTCGCCGCGCCGCTGCAATCCCGCAGCTCCAGGGCCGCCTGGTCGGCGGTGGAGCCGCCGACGACGTTCATGCACCGCCCGCTCGGGACGCCCACCAGGTTGAGGACGTCGCCGAGCGTCACCCCCAGCGCCTGGGTCCCGAGCGCGGAGGCGCCCGGCTCCCGCGAGCCGCACCCGCCGCCCGCCGCGATGATCAGCGCCGCCGCGACGCGCGCCGCTACAGGATTGCTCAGGGGGGTCCTCTTCATGCGAGTCATTCGAAGCTCCCTTTCATAGGAAGGAGGCGATGGGGTCACGAGCGGCAAGGCAGGATTCGCACCGCTCACTCGAGCGGATAGGACCCCTTCTCGGTCGCGAGCTGCGCCCGGCTCACCCGCACCGTCGCCTTGCTGCCGTCGACGTAGTGCACGGTGAGGAGGAACGACGCGATCGACGACTGCAGCACCGCGCTCACGGGGACCTCGAACGAGTTCTCCGGGTCCGTCGCGTAGGGGAACGTCCCGCGCGTCGCCGCGTTCGAGGCGTCCTGCCACTCGATCGTGTCGACGGCCGTGGCCGGATTGCGCACCTGCACGCGCGACCACCAGGCGTTGCTCCCCTGCAGCACGGCCAGGCTGGGGACGCCGTCCGACACCTCGGGGTGGCCGGCGCAGGAGACGAGGCGCCACGTGCCGTCGTAGCGCCCCGAGCCGTCGAGCATGACGGCCCCGGGCGCGGCGCCGCCCAGGTCGATGCCGCAGTAGGCGTCGGGGCACTTGTCCATGATGCGGACGACCACGGTCTTCGGCCCCTGCGAGGTGAGCGCGGTCGCCTCCGCGCACTGCCCGCAGATGCGGCCGCCCTGCCACAGGCCCCTGCCGTCGCCGGGCTGCACGTTGACGCTCATGGCCGCGAAGGACATGACCTTCGTCATGCCGTAGTTGCAGGCCCCGCCGTCGCTGGGCGCGGTGGTGTACATGGTGACGTTGCCGACGCCCCCGACGCTCGACACGGTGGGATAGACCGGCGTCGCCGCGTTGCACTGCCCCGGGCATCTGGCCGGGAGGCCGGTCGAGCCGCCGGAGAAGGTGGCGGTGAGGGTCTTGTTCCCGTCCATGGTGACGGTCACGGGGTTGGCCGTCCCGGTCGCGGCGCCGCTCCAGCCCGCGAAGGTGGCCCCGCCCGTGGGCGTCGCGGTGACCTGGACCGCGGTGCCGGACGCATAGGTGTGCGCCCCGGGCGCGGGGCTGGTCGAGCCGTTGCCGCTCGCGTCGATGGCGAGGGTGTAGCTCACGGCCGCGCCGTTCGCGAAGCTCGCGGTCAGCGTCATGTTCCGGTCCACCGTGATGGTCACGGGATTGGCCGTCCCGGTCGCGGCCCCGCTCCAGCCGGTGAAGGTGTAGCCGGTGGCCGGCGTGGCCGTCACCGAGCCTGTCGTCCCCGCCTGGACGGCGTAGGCGCCCGGCGCCGGGCTCGTCGTCCCGCTCCCGCTCGTGGCGAGGGTGACGGTGTAGCTCGCCACCTCGCCGGCCGCGACCACCGTCCACTGCTGGTTCGCCCCCCCGTTTTCCGGCCACTGGATGATCTTCGTGCCGTTCGACGTCCCCGCGCCGTAGGCGTCGATGGCCATCCCGCTCGCGCGCGACGTGATGCGGTAGGCCCCGCCCACCTCCGCCCCCGACCACTGCTGGCTCGCAGCGTCGGTGCAAGTGGCCTGGACGATGCTGGCGCCGGCCGAGGTGGAGCCCCCGCTCACGGCGAGGCACCGGTCGCTCCCCACGACGCGGAGCACGTAGTACCCCTCCGCCGTCTCGAGGCGGAGTTGCTGGCTCGTCGCGCTGCTGCAGTCCTGCAGCTCGAGCGCGGCCTGATCGGCGGTGGAGGCGCCGACGACGCCGATGCAGCGCCCGCTCTGGACGCCCACGAGATGGATGATGTCACCGATCGTCACCCCCAGCGCCTCGGTGCCGAATCCGGCCCCCGAGGCGCCTGGCTCCCCCTTGCCGCACCCTGCGGTCGCGATGACCAGGACCGCCAGGGCAGCCGCCGCAGGGCTCCGCTTGAAGGATCTCCTCACGCGCGTCATTCGGACCTCCGAGGGCTCGTTCAGCTGCATGGGACACCGTTCAGCGTGAAGGTGGACGGGGCCGGGTTGGCGGCGCGCGAAAGGCCGCCAGGTCTCCCTCGCGAGCGGCCTGCTGGAGCCCCTTCGCGCTGGACGAGGCCTCCCCCGAGCCGGAGCCGCTGGAGGAATCCTGGCTCCGGCTGCAGCCGGCCGAGGCCGCCGCCGAGGCGGCCAGGGCGCAGCACAGCGTGGCCATGCACCGATGGCTCATTCGATCCTCCCGCGGGCCTCCGAGAGGAGGCGCGTGGCCGGGTCTCCCGGGGCGAAGGGTCCGGATTCCGGATGGGACGACAGAGGGCGGAGCGCTCGGGATCGGGTCACGCCGGCGCGATCGCCCCCCCGCAGCGGCGAGCGGCCCTCCCTTGACCCGTTTCCTCCGGCCGCTGTCTCTCTACGATTCGGTGGGCACCTTCGGGGGGAGGCGAGCGGTCACCGAGCGTGCCCGCACCGGCTGAGAAACTTCATCGGCCTTCTCCGCGGCGATCGCGATTGCCGCCCGAGGGGCCAGAAGGGCAATCGATGTCAGGATCATCTCGTCAGGGGGCGCGCCGCGTCGGTGGATCCCTCTCGGCCCTCGCCGTCGCCTGCGCGCTCGTCGCCCTCCTCTCGCCCCCGCGCGCGCTGGCGGAGGCCTACACCTGGCGAAACGTCCAGATCGTGGGCGGCGGCTTCGTCCCGGGCATCGTCTTCAACGCGACCGAGCCGAACCTGGTCTACGCCCGCACCGACATCGGCGGCGCGTACCGCTGGAATCCGAGCACCAGCAGCTGGATCCCGCTGCTCGACTGGGCCGGCGGGGGCGACTGGAGCCTGACCGGCGTCGACAGCCTCGCCACCGATCCCGTCGACCCGAACCGCGTGTACGTGCTGGCCGGGACCTACACGAACAGCTGGGATCCCCGCAACGGCGCCGTCCTCCGCTCCACGGACCGCGGCAACACCTGGCAGAAGACGGACCTCACCTTCAAGTCGGGCGGCAACATGCCCGGCCGCTCCATGGGCGAGCGGCTCGCCATCGACCCGAACCGGAACAGCATCCTCCTCCTGGGCGCCCGCAGCGGCAACGGCCTGTGGCGGAGCGCGGACCACGGCGCCACCTGGTCCGAGGTGACGAGCTTCCCCAACCCCGGCGCCTACGTGCAGAAGGCCGGCGACGTCTACCAGGGCGACGTCGTGGGCGTGGTCTGGGTGGTCTTCGATCCCCGCACGGGCTCCAGCGGCAGCGCGACCCAGACCATCTACGTCGGCGTCGCCGACAACGGGACGAGCATCTACCGCAGCACCGACGGCGGCGCCTCCTGGGACGCCCTGCCCGGCCAGACCACCGGCTACCTGCCGCACCACGGCGTGCTCGGGTCGAACGGCCTCCTCTACATCACCTACAGCGACGGCGTGGGGCCCTATGACGGGCAGAAGGGCGACGTGTGGAAGTACGACACGGCCAGCGGCGCGTGGACGTCGATCAGCCCGGTCCCCTCCTCGAGCTCCGACGACTACTACGGCTACGGCGGCCTGGCGGTCGACGCGCAGCACCCGGACACGATCATGGTGGCGGCGCTCAACTCGTGGTGGCCGGACACCATCCTCTTCCGCAGCCTCGACGCCGGCGCCACCTGGACCCGGATCTGGGACTGGGCCGGCTATCCCAGCCGGAGCTTCCGTTACGCGCAGGACATCTCCGCCGCGCCCTGGCTCACCTTCAACGGCAACCCCTCCCCGCCAGAGACCGCGCCCAAGCTGGGCTGGATGGTGGGCGACCTCGAGATCGATCCGCACGACTCGAATCGGATGCTTTACGGCACCGGCGCCACCATCTACGGCGCCGACGACCTCACGGCCTGGGACTCGGGCGGCACCATCCATATCTCCGTGAAGGCGAAGGGCATCGAGGAGACCGCGGTGCTCGACCTCGTGAGCCCACCCTCGGGCGCCCCGCTCCTGAGCGCGCTCGGCGACGTGTGCGGGTTCCGGCACGACGACCTCTCCACCGTGCCCGCGAAGATGTTCGGGAGCCCCACCTTCTCCAGCTCGACCGGCATCGACTTCGCGGAGCTCTCCCCCGGCTTCGTGGTGCGGGTCGGCAACGCCGACACCTCGAGCGGTGTGAAGCGGGCCGCCTTCTCCTACGACGGCGGCACGAGCTGGTTCCAGGCCAACAGCGAGCCGAGCGGCGGGGGCGGCGGGAACGTCGCCGCGGCGGCCGACGCCAGCCGGGTGGTGTGGAGCCCGGAGGGCGGCACCGTGTCCTACTCGACCGACAACGGCAACTCGTGGACGGCGTGCAGCGGCGTCCCGACCGGCGCCAGGGTGGCCGCCGATCGCGTCGATCCGAAGAAGTTCTATGGCGCGGCCAGCGGCAACCTCTACGTGAGCGCGAACGGCGGACAGACCTTCACCGCTGGCGCGACCGGGCTCCCCAGCTCGGCCAGGATCAAGGCCGTCCCCGGCCGCGAGGGGGACGTCTGGCTGGCGGGCGGCGACGGCGGCCTGTGGCACTCCACCGACAGCGGCGCCACCTTCACCAAGCTCTCGAGCGTGGAGAAGGCCGACACCATCGGCTTCGGAAAGGCGGCCTCCGGGCAGAGCTACGTGGCGCTCTACACGAGCGGCCAGGTGGACGACGTCCGGGGCATCTACCGCTCGACCGACGCCGGCGCGAGCTGGACGCGGCTGAACGACGACCAGCACCAGTACGGCTCGACCAACGCCGTCATCGCCGGCGACCCGCGCGTGTTCGGCCGGGTCTACGTCGGCACCAACGGCCGCGGCATCGTCTACGGCGAGCCCTCCGGGGCAACCGCCTCCGACTTCTCGCTGTCGGCGAACCCGGCGAGCGGGACCCTGCCGCAGGGGTCGAGCGGCTCGAGCGCGATCACCATCAGCCGGACCCAGTTCACGGACAGCGTGAGCCTGACGGTGAGCGGGCTCCTGGCCGGCGTGACGGCCAGCTTCGCCCCGGCCTCGACCACGGGGACGACGAGCACGCTCACGGTCGCGGTCTCGCCCTCCGCGGAGCCCGGGACGTATCCCCTGACCGTCACCGGCACCGGCGGCGGGCTCACCCGCGCCGTGCAGCTCCACCTGACGGTGAGCGGCACCTCGACCGGCTTCTCCCTGTCGGCGAACCCGGCGGGCGGGACCCTGCCGCAGGGGTCGAGCGGCTCCAGCGCGATCACCATCAGCCGGACGGACTTCACGGATAGCGTGCGCCTGACCGTAAGCGGGCTTCCGGCCGGCGTGACGGCCGCTCTCGACCCGGCGACGACCACGGGCACGGCCAGCACGCTCACGGTCGCGGCCTCGGCCTCCGCGGCGCCCGGGACCTCCACCCTGACCGTCACCGGCACCGGCGACGGGCTCACCCGCACCGTCCAGCTCTACCTGACGGTGAGCGCCTCCGCGTCGGCCGACTTCGCGCTCTCGGCCAGCCCGTCCTCGGTGGCCGTCACCCAGGGGGCCTCCGCCGCCGCGACCCTCTCCATCGCCCGCACCGGCGGCTTCGCGAGCAGCGTGGCGCTCGCCGCCAGCGGGCTGCCGGCCGGCGTCACCGCCGCCTTCAGCCCCGCGTCCGCGACCGGCGACGGCAGCACCGTGACCTTCACCGCGTCGGCCAGCGCGGCCAGCGGCACCAGCGCGGTAACGATCACCGGGACGGGCGGCGGCCTGACGCGCTCGGTCTCCGTTCCGCTGTCGGTCAACACCGGCGGCGGCGGCGCCACCGGCGGCGTGACGGTCACCCCGGCCAGCACGAGCGGCGGCTGGTACACCGAGGACGCGGTCCATCTGAGCAGCACCGGCACGCTCACCGCCCTGACCGTGACCATCGCCATGCAGCGGACGGCCGGGCTCACCGCCGGCGGCCAGTACAACACGGTGGGCGCGCAGATCCAGCAGAGCAACGCCAGCAGCGCGGCCGCCATCGACTACCAGTTCACGCTGGCCCCGGGGCAGACGCTGGCGCCCGGGAGCGGCCACTCCTTCGTGGCCCAGGCGAGCGGCACCGGGACGGCGCACCCCACCGCGGGCGACGCCTACACCGTGACGTACACCACCGGAGGCGTGAGCTACACACAGAGCGGGCACTTCTAGCATCGCGCGCGCGAGCGGCTGCGCTCTCGCGCCCGGCGCCTGCTGCCCCTACCCCCTCAGGGGCGGCGGCGGGGAGGGGGCCATCCGGCCCCCTCCCCTTTCCTTCCCGCGGCGGATTGCTTCACGACCTCCGTGCCCGGCGACGCCGCAGCGCGAGCGGCAGCACGGCCAGGAGCGCGAGCGCGCCGCCGCCCCCCGCTCCACAGCCGCTGTCCCGCTTCGGCACCGGGCAGGACTGCGGGGACGAGACGCCCACGAGGATCTGCGCAGCGGGCTGGCCCGGCAGGCCCGTGGTCGGCCCCGTGACCGTGCGGCCGCCCGCCGGGTAGATGCCGCACACGGCGGCGACGTCGTCCTGCGTGAGCGTGCGCTTGGTGAGGTCCCCCCTGTCGGCGGTCGCCTCCATCACGGAGCCGCCGGCCGGGCAGGGGCCGGTCTCGTCGCCCGCGCCCGTGCAGACGTGCTGCAGGCCGAGGATGTGCCCCGCCTCGTGTGTGACGGCGTTCTGGACGTCGGTGTCCGCGCAGCCCGAGGCCCCGTACGGCACCGCGGAGCAGAGCGTCGTCGTGGCGGTGCAGGTGAAGTAGACGCCGGCCGGGTTGCTCGTGTCCCCGTTCCAGCCGTTGAGCTCCATGTCGGCGTCGACGATCTCCCCGGTGGCCTGCAGCCATGTCACCGTGGTGAGCGCGATCGTGTTCGACCCGTGGTCGCGGTCGTCATCCGCCCAGCAGTTGTACTTCGCGATGCAGGCGCTGAAGTCCGGCCGCCCCCGCGCGGTCAAGGGAGGGTTCTGGCAGAGCGGATCGGCGTGGAGGGAGCAGAGGCCCCTGCGGAACACGACCAGGTTGACGTTGTTCCCTGGGTCGCCCTGGTCGTACCCCAGGTCCGTCCGGGTGGTGGCGCCGCAGTCGTTGAACATGAAGTCCGTGCAGGCCACGCCGCCGCTCGCGGCGTCCTGCCAGGCCGGGAAGGAGGCGCGCACGGCGGCGGCCGCCTCCTCCGGGCCGGCGCACCCCGCCCCGACGAAGTCGCTGGCGTTCACCTGGAAGGCGATCTGGCGGGGGCGCCACCACAGGTCCAGCGCCGGGCTCGGCAGCTCGGTCCGGTCGGTGGTGGCCCGGGCGAAGGCGAGGGCGGAGGCGGCCGGCGCCAGGAGGGCGCAGGCGGCGAGGGCGCGCAGGAGGCGGCTCATCGGGCCGCCCTCACCCTTCGCTCCAGCTCCTCCACCGCCATGGGCTCGGCGCCGCGCTCGCCGGCCCGCAGGGCGCTCCGGCGCGAGAGCGACAGCCCTTCCAGGTGGGGCCGCGCCTGGCCCGCCACCACCGAGAACTTCCCCTGGCCCAGGCCCCGCACGCGGTAGTCGCCCCACTTGCTCCTGGACAGGAAGAGGACCACCTCTTCGCCCTGGGTGAACGTCGGCGCGCCGATCACGCGCTGGCCGATCCCCCCCACCACGCCGCCCGAGACGGCCACCGCGGCCAGGCTGCCTTGCAAGAACTCGCGGCGCGTCAGTTCGCTGCCGATGGCCTCGTAGAAGTTGTCCTTGCCGATTTCCCG
>Ga0209641_10004268_pt1 | contig 11813 bp, 13 predicted proteins | sample RifCSP16_1_FD_184022 | JGI IMG/M metagenome (GOLD analysis project Ga0209641, IMG submission 184022) | Soil microbial communities from Rifle, Colorado - Rifle CSP2_sed 16_1 (SPAdes) (version 2) | ecosystem: Environmental > Terrestrial > Deep subsurface > Rock core/Sediment | place: Rifle...
CCAATGAAAAATCACACAAATTGATTAATGGCACACCATCTTTCTCGATTTTTTGTATAATTCCCTCAACCGTTTCGTTAGTGGTTATGTTAATGACATTGTTTTCTTTTGTCCATATGTTTTGATTGTAGTGATAAACAATAGGGCAGGTATCTTTCCCTATTTGTCCTATCGTTGCTTCTCTTGGATAAAGGCAAACTTCACATTGTAGTTTTTTGCTACTAGATTTTTTCTTTCTAAAAATAAGTATAATTGTCTCAATCTTCACATTTTCAAAAATATTGTCGGGAAGTCTTACAATTTTTTCAATTGTTGTTTCAGACAAAAGCAGTTTTCTAACCTTTGTATAAGACTCGTTGTATAACAAAGAGTTTGGAATTATGAATCCAAAAATTCCTTCATGTTTTAATAGGGCTAATGCTTTTTCAACAAAAGTTGAGTATAAATTCATTCTATTTTCAACAGTGTCATATTTCTCAAAAAGATGAGCAACTATGCGGGGATCAAGTTGTTTAATATCTACATAAGGAGGATTTCCAATTACAACATCGAACCCACCTTCGCCCATTATCTCTTCAAATTCTTGTTCCCAATTGAAGGCTTTATTGCCTGACACTTCTTCGGAATCAATTAATGAATCTCCCATTTTGATATTCTGCCTTAATAATGGCAGTTTGTGTCCCTTTTCTGCAATCTTGAGTAGAAGATTGAGTTGCGCTATCTCAACAGCTTGTTTGTCTAAATCAACTCCAAATAGGTTACTTTTGAGGATCCTCTCTTTTGTTTTGTACGGAATACTCGTTTTAGAATCAAACTTAGCCTGCTTGTAATCTCCATGCAAATGGTAATGCTCATTCAATACGTCAAAGGCTTTAATTAAGAAACTTCCAGACCCACAAGCCGGGTCCAAAACTCTAATCTCTTCTACATTAACCTTCTTTTCACTCAGCTTTTCGCCCAAAGTATTTCGAACTATATAGTCAACAACATATGTAGGAGTATAGTATATTCCCTGTTCCTTTCTATGAATATGGTTTTCAGTAAGTTTAGCTCTATTATCGGTTTTCCTGAGAATATGACCCAAATATTGCTCATAAATGGAACCAAGAACATCGGCATCAATATCGGAAAAATTGTATGATTCTTTGTCCTTAGTGTGATACAAACCCTCTATGACTTCGTGCAGTACTTCGTTATCAATATCGAGTTTATCACAAAAATGCTCCGCAAATATTTCGCTATTGTAGTCAGTCTTAAACCGTCCAAAAGTATCTCTCAGGCTCTTTATAACGTGACCTCTGCCTTTGCTCTCCCATTCTCGGTAGTTAGAAATCAGAATCCTAGGCTCTAATTCTCTATCTTCACAATTTCTTATAAAAATTAACCTATCTAGGATTCGTTGAACAGATTCATCTAAGTCATCTTCAGTTATTTTTTCTTTTGTATTTAGTTTGGCTATGTCTCTTGACAATATAGCTCTAAACTTCGTGAAATCGGATAATAGCTGCTTGTCTATCCTTGTCTTCTTGGTTCTCTTTCCATATTTCTCCGCAATATCGTCTAGTTCGTTTTGTTCAAAACTTTCTCTTGAGAGGAGATAGAGGTCTTTGATTTTTTTTCAAACTCCCATTGCTCAAGTGTCATAAAGTGACTTTGCAAATAATTGTTGGCTTTCCATTCTGCGTTGAGGATCTTAATTCTAACGAAGTTGGTGAGAATAGCCCAAGTGCAACCTTTGTGCCATGCATAACTTACCGCCTGTTCGAAAAACTTAGGATTATCCAAATCCTCTTTTAGTGATTTAGCTTCTAAGAAGAATTTGGGAATACCATTAATTCTAAAACCATAATCTACTCTTTTCTTCGATATTGTTTCTTCTGCACTAACTTCTCTTGAATCTTTAACCTTCCACCCCAGAGCCTCAAATAATGGAAGTATGTAATCTTTCTTCGTTGTTTCTTCATTTGTTTTGCTAGCTCTGCCATCTTTAACAGCTTCGTCATATTTTTCAACGAGTAGTTTAATTTCCTTTAATGCCTGAATCTTATCCACAATAGCTACTCTTTGCTACTAGTTTCTGTTAAAAGATTTTCTATTAAATCACTAGGAGTTCGCCAAAATATAGGCAAGAAGAAACTATAACCTTCATTTGAGATGAAAAGGAACTTGACTCACTCATAGCATCCCTACCGAAGCAAACGAAATGATTGCGTATCTGCAGTGCTTGAAAGAAATATTTGCCGGTTCTCGAAATATAGTTGATAAACGAATGAATGCTATGATAAACTTAAAATAATCGGAAGAACAGTTGTGTTAACGAAATCATTGAAATTTAAAGGGAAACAGGAAGAATAGAGCATGAGCAAAAGCGAAAAACCACACTTAAACACCATAATCATGGGACACGTTGACCACGGAAAATCGACGACAACAGGTCACCTTCTGTACTTAGCTGGAGCCATCGATGAGAGAACGATAAAAGCCTTTGAAGAAGAAGCCGAGAAAATGGGCAAAGGCACTTTCAAATACGCATGGGTTCTCGACAACCTCAAGGAAGAACGAGAAAGAGGAGTAACCATTGACCTTCGATTCTTAAAGTTCGAAACCAAAAAGTACTATTTCACAGTTATCGACGCGCCGGGACATAGAGACTTCGTCAAAAACATGATTACAGGCGCAAGCCAAGCCGACGCTGCTGTGCTTTTCTGCTCAGCCAAGAAAGGCGAATTTGAAGCCGGAATTGGTCCAGGCGGCCAAACACGCGAACACGCGTTTCTCGCATTCACCTTAGGCATTCGCCAAGTGGTTGTTGCCATAAATAAGATGGATGATGCTTCAGTCAACTGGGGCAAGGACAGGTACGAAGAAGTCAAGAATGAAGTTGGAAGAATGCTGAGAATGGTAGGCTTCAAGATTGAGAAAATCAACTTTGTACCCGTTTCGGGCTGGACAGGCGATAACCTCATAAAGAAAAGCGATAAAATGCCCTGGTACACTGGACCAACGCTGATTGATGCTTTAGACCTCTTAGAAGTGCCTGCTAAACCCACCAACAAGCCGTTGCGCGTTCCCATCCAGGACATTTACAGCATCACAGGTATCGGCACCGTTCCCGTCGGCAGAGTCGAAACAGGCATACTCAAACCTGGAATGAACATTATCTTCATGCCGAGCAACAAGACTGCTGAAGTTAAATCAATCGAAATGCACCACACCCAAATCCCAGTTGCTGAACCAGGCGATAACATAGGCATGAACGTCAGAGGCATCTCAAAGACGGATGTTCACCGCGGAGACGTAGCAGGACCAACCGACAACCCGCCAACAGTAGCAAAAGAATTCATCGGACAGATAATCGTCATTTACCACCCAACCGCCATCGCCGCAGGATACACACCAGTTCTCCACTACCATACAGGACAAATCGCTTGCAAATTCACTGAATTGCTGAAGAAAATCGACCCGCGCACTGGACAAGTAACTGAAGAGAAACCAAGCTTCCTCAAAACGGGAGACGCCGCATGGGTACGAATGGAACCGCTTCATCCGATAGCTATGGAAACCTACACAGACTTTCCAGAACTCGGTCGCTTCGCGATCAGAGACATGGGTACAACCGTTGCCGCTGGTGTCGTTAAGGAAATAACCAAGAAGGGACCTTAAACTCCCATTTTATTTTTTTCCGAAATTCTACAAGTAATTTTGTCCATTGTAGTTAGCATTTTCTTGTATATTCAAGTTCGGTAACTTGTTGTTGTATAGTGGCAATCACAAGTCTATTTATCTCGAAACAGCCAATATAGCAACTAGAGGACAATTCAAACTTTCGAGATGAGAATAGTGAGTTCCGCCGTTAGGAAATCAAGACGCTCCCTGATGGATAAGGAACTACGTGAAGGTTTGCAGGAAAAAACAACTGACGTGCGATTAACCGAAATTGCCGAGAACGTCTCGTTAAAGGATATGCCCTTGGAGGAGCGACGGAAGGAAGCAAACAAGCCACTGTTCCTGACACGATATGAATAAATTCCGCTTAAAGCTTCGCAAAACACAGAATATTGTTTACATATTTCTGATTTTGATTTTTTAGAATAATTTCCGTGAGAAGCTTTTTCGAGAAGCACAAGTGAAATAAACACGAAAGTTCAGGTTACGTTAAGCGAGGTTGAACTTATGTCTGGAACTGAAACGCTGCTTCCATACCTGAATGAAAAAAAGAAGAAAGAGGAAGAACCGACAATTATCATTGACAGTCGCGAAGCAAGCACAGCGGCAAAAATCGTTAAAGGCTTGGTAGAACGCGGAGTCAAAGTGAAAACTGAACCGCTGGAAAAAGGCGATTACATTCTTTCGGATCAATGTGCGGTGGAGCGGAAAACCGTCCAAGACTTCGTTTACACTTTAACACGCAGATATCTTTTTGAGCAATTGTTCAGGCTCAAGGACGTCTATCCAAAATCACTCATTCTCCTCGAGGGATACCTGCCGATAATTTATAAGTTCAGCCACATCCAACCACAGGCGATCTGGGGCGCCATTTTCAACTTAGCCAAGAACGGCATAGCTATCATCAACACCGCATCGTACAAGGAAACGGTTGACTTTCTTTACGTGGCTGCCAGACAAGAACAGATTGTTGAAAAAAGGACACCAATGGTTCACGCGTTCAAGAAATGCGACACGCTAACCGATGCTCAATTGTATTTCGTGGCTAGTTTGCCAAGCATAGGTAGGGAAAAAGCCTTGGCGGTGCTGAAGTCCTATCAGACCCCTTTGAACTCATTGATAAACGTAGATGACTGGTCAAAAACCGTTCATGGCCTTGGACCAGTAATAACCAACAAGGTCAAGGAAGTCTTGACTACGCCTTTTAAAGAGCAATGCGAATGAAAAAGGCGGTCTTGTAAAGCCCGTTTTCTGAAACCCAGTGAGCAAAAGTTAACAAACCATAAAAGCAAAACCTGAGCCTGTATTCCTTAGAGCTAACAAGGAGACAACAGAATGGATAAAGTTCGACTAGCCCTAGTTCTAATCACCATCGCTATAACGGTAGGGCCGATCTTAGGAATAGTTCTTGTTTATCGCGATAACCTGTCGGGGCTGTTCATTCCTCCTGAGATAAATCAATTAATGAACGGTCTCCAGGGCAACACGGAAAATCCAATTCAACCCGACCAAACCAGTGACATCAATGATTTCCTGGATTCATGGCTCTCTAATGGAACGATTCCCAATGATGTCAGCGATATTATATCCGAACCGCCAGACATTCAGTACGATCCTGTTACGCGAACGTTCACTGCATCTTTCCAAATGAAGAACCCCGCACCTGTGGATATGACTCTCAATTCAATCAACGGAACCGTAGAGTGCGATGAACATAAGTTCCCCATGGGGCCAGTCGCACTCAAGAATTTGGTTAACCTGAAGGCGGGGGAAACTGCAACCGTAATTATCATTGGACAATGGACTGAAGACGCAATAAACCATTTGGAAGCGAAGCACTCGGAGGAGCAGAATGTTAGAGCCAGTTTGGTTGTAGCCGTCGTTTCCTATACAAGTTTTGGAATGAGCGGAACTTATGCGTTCCCCGAGCCGGTTGGTCTGGGTGAGATTCCGTTAACTGGGAGTTGATGAAGAATGAAAGCGAAGATAAACTGGTTTGGTCTCGCGGGCAGCATAGTTATACTCGCAGTCGTCATTGCTTCATTGTATGTTCCTTGGTGGCAAATGTCCATTGGAAATATTCAGGTGGGGGAAGGTGCCAATCCAATCATCTCTCTCGAGAACATGGAACTTGCGAACGTAAGTCTTTCACCTATGTCAACGGATATCAATTTCCTTGGGACAGGTTTTACGGTGCCTTTGATTTGGGCATTAAACATTACCGCTCTACTATTCTTGTTAACCAGTGGAATCGTGATGCTCTTGTATTCTGTGCTTCCTGCCAAATCTTATTCGAAACATCTGCTTGGTTATGCCTACAAAAAACCGCTGTTCGCCATTATATTCTTCGTAATACCGTTGATAGCGTTCCCGCTGATTACCCAAGCAGTTACCGAGAATCTCGGGTTAAACATCAGCATTCCGTTAAGTGGAACAACATCTATGGCTTTACCTGTGGGGTTCATGGGAGTTAATATGAGCGTAAGTGCTGTTGTTTCAGCCGCATTCCTATGGCCATTCTGGCTGGCTATCGTGGCGGCAGGATTGTGCATAGCCGCGAGGTTATATCACCGAAAAGTCGCTTTCATTCCAAATGTGAAGCCAGTTGACTCTGCTCCTGAAGAACCATCACCACCTACGCCGGTCGCGCCAGCAGCGCCCCCTACACCAACATCGTCGCCTCAAGAGCCGTCACCGGAACAGTCTGTACCACAAGCACCCTCTGAATCCCCTGCGCCAACAACACCTCCCCCACCAGCACCGCCAATGGAGCAGCCTGCAACATCAACCTCATAAACACAGGCAACTTCTTTCCTCAATAAATCTATCCCAATGCTCAGCTAGGATCCAATTGTTTTTGCAAGGTCCCAGATTTTGTCGCTGACATAATGCATGTTCCTAACCATAGCGCCCTTCTTGGCAGCTTTCATGGTTTCGGAGTCCTGAAGGCTTTCACCTAGCGCAAGCCGCTTCCCATACTTCTGGTCAACTACCACAATGATGTCGCCTTTGCGGAATTCACCTGCAACACTCACGACGCCTGGAGCCATAACGTCAGCCCCCTTGCAAACGTAGGGAACAGCACCCATATCGACCACGATTTTGGGCACACGCTCTAAGAACTCCTTGAAGAATAAAGTTGGAAAAACTGTGTCAGCAACGTTAAAAAGCAATGGTTTGCCATCTATTAGAATTATTTGACTTTCATCTGTTTCGACGATTTCAACATTTAATTTGTGCCCCATGGTTGCTTCTAAGTCAATCTTCAGTCGGTCGGATACGTTGCGTAAAATACTTTTTGTGTCTTTTGACTTCAAGGCATGCCTTCGGTATTTTTGTGCCATCGCGTTACCTCGTGAAACCTAAGTAGTTCAGAATAATAAAAAAGAATGTAAAAAACTGATTGGTTGGTTGCTACTTATAGGAATAAAAAATTGGGTTTGTTCAAGGAGCGCGCCTATTATCATCTGCCGTTTAGGTTGCAGAGGTTCCTTCTTTCTTGTCTTTTTCTCCAAGATTCACGTTTACAGTCTGCTGTATGTTTTGCTTCTTGTCCTTTTTGCCGAAAATGGCATTTATCACAGTGAACACTAGCCAAGCTATGAATCCGTAGATGACGCCGTTGAATACAGCTATGATTAAGGTCACCGCGTCCACGCCGCCGCCTACCAAGTAGCCAGAGGCTGCTTCTGTGCCAGGCAGAACTGCATCGTAAATGGCTTTTCCAGGGGGAATTGCTGTGTTGCCTAAGGTTATGACTACCACTATTGCGAACACTACAAGGAATACTATTGCACCCTTCATTTTTCCAAATCCTGTGAACGAATTCTACGAGCGGAGTGAATATAAGCTTTTCAGCAAAATTAGGATTGTATGAACTGAGGATGGCATAGAATGGCATCTTTATGCGCCCTTTCTATGCTTAAAGAATTCTACTTGTCGAAGCCTCTTTTCAGCTTCAGCTCGGGTTTTGTACGGTCCGCCCAAATTCTTGTTCGTTTTTTCAGAAACGACATAATATCCGTCTTCACGTTTGACAATCATGAAGTTATAACGCTTTCTCAACCCATTAAAACGAAATAGGAATTAATCAACTTTCCGAGCAGGATTCAATAAAATTATAGATTAATAGAGTGCGGCATAGTTCACTTTGTAGAAGTGTACAAGTTCATCTTCAATTGGCACTCCTGAAAGGATCAAGGATCTCTAAAAGGTTAACTAAGCGGTTCAGAACAGGAACAACACAAAGCGTGAATTTCTGGACACGTAAAAAACTTTGGGCATAGGTTTAAATGTTGAAAGCTAAAGTATAAATGACATACAGCAACATGAAGGGTTCGACAAATGAGCGAAATGACGACAGAAATCCTTGAACAGAACATAGGCAAAATCGTGCTCGTTAAATTGAAAGGCGGAAAAGGCCTGAGAGGACGATTAAAAGGGTTCGACCAACACTTAAACCTTGTCTTGGAAGAAACAGACGACACCACAAACCCGGAGAACATGAAGAAGCTAGGTCTCATAATCGTCCGTGGAGATAACGTGGTTCTTATTTCTCCGCCTCCTAGGTGACAGCAGTGGGAAAAGGTACACCATCACAGGGTAAACGTGCTGGAAAAGTCGTTCACATCAAGTGTAGAAGATGTGGAAGGCGAGCTTATCATGTGCGCAACAAGAGATGCGCAGCGTGCGGTTATGGGGAGACCACGAAAATCAGAGAGTACAGCTGGCAGACGAAGACCCTTCAGAGACAAAGAATCCTCTAAGCATTCTTTCTTTTCTTTTAATGTCCGTTTTCACTTCTAACATTTCTATCTCTCTAATAAACCACAGAGAATCGCTGAAAAATTAGGTTTAGAATAGGATTTATCAGTAGTTTGCGCCGTAATAGCCCTTGTCGATTTTCACGAAGATTAAAGGACCTTTGCTCTGAGCCATATCTCGACCTTTCCTCAAAGCGTTGTTAACCGCGATTAGGGTTTGTTCCTTGTCGCTCAGGAATTGTACGCGTTTATCGCCCAGCTCCATTTTTATCAGGTTTTCTGACAGGATTTCGGTGCCGCAGATTTCTCCGTTCTTAATTAAGGTGTTGACGATGATTTCTCGGATTTCCTGTTTAGACTCAAGATTTTTCCATAGTGGCTCTGCGTTGTTGAGAGTTTTTGAGACTTTGTTCCATCGTTTGGCATTTTCGTCGCCTATAAGTAGCTTAACGCGTTCTTTCCATTTTTTGAACCATACGCCGACCCAAACGTTCAGGAACTCGTTCAGTTCCTCACGGTTCTCGTTGACGAGTTTGTCCAGCTTTTCAACCAGTTCACATTGGTTTGCTTCTTTCCCAAAGAGTTGCCAGTGGTACTTGAGATAATTCATGAAGTCTTCACAGGCAACTTGCAAGACTTTTCGGTCTGAGCCTAAGATGTCTAAGGCTGAGTCCGATTCTTTTAGTTTCTCCCCTATCATTATCTCTACATAGTTCATGCTAATCCGCTCTGAAGCCGCTCTCCATCTTACCATTTAGATGGAGGTTTTAATTAAACTTTATTTTCGGTTCCTGATATAACTGGTTTAGGTGGTTTCTAGCAATATTCCGTGGATGGGAATATGCTCAACTGACGGAGTCAACGTGGTTTGGGAGCTGTGTAACGTCGTTTAGGATTAGGTCGGGATGTTCCAGAGCGAGTTCGGCGCGGGAGAAGAGTCCTGATAAGACTGCGACGGTTTTAGTTCCTGCGGTTTTTCCTGCCCTAACGTCGATGACGGAGTCTCCTACAATTACGCAGTCGCACATGTTAACGTCTAGGGCTTTGACTGTTTTTATTAGCGCTTCAGGCGAGGGTTTAGGCTTGTGCGTATCCAGAGCGGTTATGATGTGGCTGAAGTATTTTGCCAAGGAGAATAGTTCCAGTTCCATGATGATTTGGGTTTTTGGGACGAAACGCATCGTTATGAGAGCCAGCTGCATTTTCTGCGAGAGTTGTTCCAGTGTTGCTTGGACGTTTGGAAAGGGCTTCGTTTTCTCCATTGTCACGGAATAGTACGTTTTCAAGTACACGTTTAAGAAGTCGGTTACGCTGCCATTGACGATGCCGTTTATGGGCAAGTTTTGTTCGAGCCTCTTTGGAATCTCTAAAGCTGTTCGCTTTTCGGGAGGTTTCTGTCCGAGAATTTGGAAAGCTGTTTTTGCCGCCTCCAGGTAAGCCTCTTTCGAATCAACGATTGTGCCGTCTAAATCGAGCAGAATTCCCTTCACCCTCAGCTTAGCTTTGCTCATTCACGTCCTTTCTCCGTATGATTGCTTCTGTTGGCGATTTCTCTTTCATAAGGCTTTCATTAAGAACAGGGAGCGTGTTCACCTCAAATTGCCGCAATTGGCTGTTAAGTGTTTTGACTCCCACTCTTGTATTTGATTAGACCCTCTATAGGTTTCTGCATTCTATTTCTAATACGCTCCAAATAGGTTCGTTCTACGTTTTCAACATGGTTTTGGTTGTGTTTTTCTCCAATACGTGACCTATCCTCTATATTTTTCGCGATGTGATAGACCCCCTCTATAGTTTTATGCATTGATTGGCTATTAGGCTCCAAACATGATGGCTATTGTTTTTGTCAAGAAATTTTGACTAAGAATCGGGCGTTTCGGGCAGGTTTAGTCCAGAAACGTTGACAAAAATGTATATGAACTGCACGGATTCTTGCGTGTTGGGGAATAGGTATGAGAAAGCAGGCCGTCCTTCTGCATGTTCTTTTTCCAACGGCAGCGTGCCTAATCCCCAAAACCCTTTTCAAAGTGGCGTTTCCTAGTAGAGTTCCGATTACACGCTCACTCATTCTTTAAGCTCTGTTTAGTTCGCTTACGTTGGAGCAGTCCTTCGGCGATGAATACTGCCATGGCTGAGCCAGTTATCAGCGTTAGCAGAAGAAAGAAGATTTTGAAAACGTCGTTTTCAACAGAGTAGTGTAAGGCAAGAACAAAGAGTTCAGCAATCAAGATGCTCATGAAAATAAGGCTGTAAACCAGCATTTTCGGAATCATCCACTTGCCAATCCACACGTAGCCGCTTATGTGTGGCTTCCCTTTGGTTACGTATTCGCCGTACTCGTTCTTATGCAAATAGCCCAACTCTTCAAGCTTCTCCAAGTGCCTATAAGCCACGCTGGGACTGCTGAGGTGCGCGCCCTTCACGGCGTCTCGGGGACCGACGGGCGATCCTTTCCCAACAACGTACAAGTACACGCTTAATGTGATTCCTTCGAGTTCCTCGTTGTTCACATTTGGCATCCTTGAGCCTCTGCATGGTTGGAGATTATTCTGGTAGGTAGTGCGTATAAATTTTTTCCCAAAGGCATTTTAGAAATGAGTTTTCTCAGGGTTGAACGTGTACCTATTTGAGATACAGGTTAGATGAAAAGTGTTTCTGGTGTTCTTGAACCTTCCCCTGCGGATAATGCACGAAAGAGTTATAGACGCCTTGCTCTAATTCTGGTGAATGATGCTTAGCTATGTCTGCAACTCAAAGCAACGGTAGCCTATTCGGAATAGATTTCTCCACAGTCCTAAGCGTGTTAGTTATCGCAGTCGTGGCATTAACTCTCGAAAGAGTTTTCACTATATACCTATCAAGGTTCGCAAAACGAGCCAAGCTAGCACGCAATGCCGCGAATAACCTTGTGCTCACATTCCGTATCCTCATCTTGATAGGTACCGTGCTTGCGATATCCCGTTTTGGCGGTTTGGAACCTGAGTGGATTTTGGCGATTTCCGCCATAGCTGGAGCAGCTCTTGGCTTCGCTTCACAGAAAACTCTCGGGAACTTCCTTGCAGGTCTTTTTCTTCTGACGGCGCGACCCTTCAAGGTGGGCGACTACGTGCGTTTTGGAACCGTGGAAGGCATTGTGCAGGAGATCACGATTAATTACACGAAGGTCCTCACCATCGGTAATAGCATGGTTTCAATCAGCAACTTGCAGATTCTGGATAGGGAAATAACGAATTACGTTGTTGAGAGCCGAAGAAACTTCAGTCTCTACTGCTACACTTTTGACATCGGCTTTGACCACTCTGTCCAAACAGACAAGATCGCAGCGATTTTCAGTGAAGTCTTCGAGCGGTTCGTTCACACGCTTCCCAAGAAAACCTTTGCAGC
>Ga0209641_10004271_pt1 | contig 11810 bp, 8 predicted proteins | sample RifCSP16_1_FD_184022 | JGI IMG/M metagenome (GOLD analysis project Ga0209641, IMG submission 184022) | Soil microbial communities from Rifle, Colorado - Rifle CSP2_sed 16_1 (SPAdes) (version 2) | ecosystem: Environmental > Terrestrial > Deep subsurface > Rock core/Sediment | place: Rifle...
CCCTTCGAAGCAGATAAATAAACGGGGCCGCAACGGCCAGAAGAAACGCGAGCAGGCCTATTTTTTCGATGCTCGCGGCGAGCCCGATATTTTTCAGGATAAAAGCGTAAAGTCCATGCAACGCGGCCCATCCGTTGGCAAAATCCACATAGGAAATGAAATTACGAGGCTCAAGGAATGTCATGAATTCCGCTATTTTGAGAATATTCCAGATGAGCATCACACATAGGACGCTGAATGCAACTCGCAGGCCCCAGCCGCGAAGACCTTTCAGGAAAACCGCGAGGAACACGGCAAAGAACGGGACCTCAGTCAGCAGTATCCGCCCGCCGTAGGTGCCGCCGTTCCAGTTGAACCGGAAAGAGATGATAAAGAGCTTTATGATTATTATGAAAAACATCCCCCACAGGATGAGCGGCCCGCGCGTGCCAAATGACTCCGGCTGGCCGCGGCGGAAGAGTAAAACCCACAACCCTGCCAACATTGCAAACAGGAATACGGGAGAATAAATGAAGTAGCCCCGGAAAGGCGAGAAGAGCTGCGTAAAGAAATAAAAGCCGCTCGAATTCACCACGGACAGCTCATTCGAGAGGATGTGCCCGAACTTCAAAAAGTCATTGCCGAACTTGAACGCAAAAAGCACCATAAAAGACAGGCCGAACCACATCAGATGACGCCATCCCGCTTTTTTGCTCCTCAAATGTTCAAAGAAGACCAACGCGGCCAGACCGGCCATAGGCCAGAGATCGACCTTGGTAAGAAAAGAGACCGATAACAGAAAGCCAGGGACAACCCAGGACCGTGCCGCTGTCAAGTCCAGTTCCAGAAGGATATAGACCAGGAGCGCTGAAAGGAAGAGCGCATAAATATTCGCCTGGCCCGGCTGGATTATCATATAGAAGATATAAGGAGTCCCAAAAAACATCGCAATGACGGATATAAAGGAAGAGCGGGCGCTACCTCCGGTAAAAAGCAAGGCGATCCTATAAATAAGGAATAAAGACAGCACCCCGCAGATAAGCGTGCTCAATGAAAGGAAAAAATGAACGGGCTCGAACCTGGCAAAACCAGTATGCAACCCCGTTGACTGGAAAAGCTTGCCTATCAACAGGAATGGGGCCCAGATCACTATCCCTCCGTTGTTGTGGAAGTCGGGGTAATTGAGCGTCTCGGATAGCAATACCGGCCTGTGAAAATCATAGAACATCAGCTGGTTGGCGATGTTCAGGTCCCCGTCCGTGATAATGCTTTCCGCATAGGATATATACAACTCATATTCCGGACCGACGAATACTGTCCGCAGGAAAATAGTCCCGACAAAGGTTATCAGCAGAAAAAGGAGAAAGGCCCTGCTTCTCGCAATGCCCTGATTTTCATTCTTCAAAAATTTTTCAAAAAAGGAAGGCATATCGGTTCATTCCGGTCATTTGGGTGATTTTAAATGCATAAAATTCTATTGCATGGTCCTTCTGACAGCGAGATACATGCCTGCCTCAGCGCCATATATCAAAATACAATAGTTGCCCCACTGAATGCAATAAGTGTTGGGCACAGGCTTACAACAGGATTGCGCCTTTTTGATTTGAAACATGGTCTTTAAAGACAGAAGACAATATGGTATAAATCCGTATTTGCTAATATCAGGGCTGGACAATAAAATACATATGCAAAATACCGAGCAGCGTATAACTAGGCAAGAGGCGTATATTGCTCTTACCCTGTCCCTTGTCGTCGCATTGGCGTTCACTTTCCCTATTTTTCTTGCACTCCAGAACTGGGGCATTCAGGATTGGGACCAACACCTTGCTTATCATGAAGTGCCTCGCCTGACAGTGAGCCAATACCTCCAGATTCCCTTATGGAATCCCTATATCTGCGGCGGTACTGTCATGCTTGCCCATCCCGAGTCCCCGATTTTAACTCCGTTCTTTATTTTGCATGTTGTATTCGGCACCGTTATAGCAATTAAGTTGGAAATTTTTTTACATCTCGCTATAGGCCTCATGGGTACATATCTTCTTGCGCGTCAGATGGGCCTCAGCCGCCTTCCTGCATGCCTTCCACCAGCCATTTATATGCTATCAAGCATGTTCGCCCTCAGTCTCACAGCTGGCGTTACTTGGTTTTTGCCGGTCGTCTATTTGCCATGGTGTTTTTTTTGTATGCTTCGCTCGGAAAAGAACTGGATATGGCTCTGGGGCGCAGCGCTCAGCCTGACCCTAATGTTCACCGAAGGCGGCGTATACCCCTTCAGCATTACATCTCTTTTTCTATTGCTCTATACCTGTTGCAATATTCCCCACATTGGCATGGTTCGGGCCACGACAAAGCTGGCTGTCCTGTTTGCGCTCACTATCGGCCTTAGTGCGGTCAAACTATTACCCGCAGCCGAATTCATGATACAGCATCCACGCCCGATGGAGGACTACTCAGGATATAGCGTACAATCATTGTTTTACAGCCTCTTCAGCGCCGATCAGACCTTAGATGCCGTAAGCCGATTTGTATCGCACCCTGGATTCTGGAGCGGAATGAGCTATGCGATGGACGAGAATGGCATGTATGTTGGTTTTCTAAGTGGATTGCTGTTCTTAGCAGGGCTGCTTATATGGTTACGGAGTAGATTTTGGTGGCCACAGGCGCTGCTCTTTTTTATATTCCTGTGGTTGAGCTTCGGCGACCGCGCACCTTTTAGCCTCTGGCATCTGCTGCACAAATTCCCTGTTTACGAATCGATGAGGGTCGCCCAGCGGTTCCGAATTATCATGATGCTATACTTCGCCATTATTGCGGGATTTGGTCTGGAGGCGGTACGCAATATTGCTGCAGCCAGACTGGGCAACGACCGAGCGCGTATAACTGTCATCATGCTCCTTGCGATAGTTTATAGCAATCTTTTCTGGATAAACGCGCCGGTTTGGCGTGATGCTTTCTCTATCCCGCCAGTAAAAATAGGGGAGAAGGCCGAATTTTATCAAGTTAAACATGCCGGTTTGTATGATGCCGCAGGCAGAATAGTCGGTCGCCATACTCACAGCTCTTTTAGCAGCGAATATCCTGCTCTGCTAGCCAATATTGGCACGATCGATTGTTATGAATCTGCCAAAGTTCCCAGGCTGGCCATCCCCAACGATTCGCCAGAGTACCTTGGCGAAGTTTTTCTCTCTGGCACGAGCGGTACGGTGGCGTTTACGAGTTGGACCCCAAATCGTCTCAGAATTAGCGTTAAGGCAGAACGTGAGGGGTATATCATTATCAATCAGAACTACTATAAGGGGTGGCGTTCAGATGGCCGGACGGTTTTGAACCTTAACGGCTTGATGGGTGTCCCGGTCAGCGCGACTGACCGGGAGATCGAATTATACTATCTGCCGACCAGTTTCCTTATTGGAGCAAGTCTCTCTATGATCACTCTGATTGGCGGAATTATGATGATAATCAGAAAAAAGGATAGATTTCATCCTGACCCCGCATGCGCGAGGAAACTCACGTGAGCTTAAATTGCGCTATTACAGGCATAGCGGCTTCTGACCTCTTATCACATTCCATTTACAGAAGATTTGGCGGGAGAATCCAGCCGTAGGATGCTCAGGAAAAAGCTGTTGAAAATTATTTGAACGCCGGCCAAAAGGACGGTTGCCGAAGGGATTGCCACACGCATTGTAAAAGCAGGCGTAAGCGGACCGAAAGACTCCAGGGACCATTGCCAGAAAGCGTAAAAGGTGCCTGCAATACCCGCCACCATCAAGAGTACCCCGACGACAAGGCCCTTTTCGAGAGGGAACGCCGTCATAAAAGATTCGATCCGCCTGTCCTGTGGCAGAAAGCCGTTTTTTATCGCGAATACTTTCGTGAAGACCGCGAATGAAGTGGTCTGGATCCCGACTACAATGAGCATTGATGCGTACAGCATCGTATGTATGTCAAAGTTCACGCCGTGAAAAGTCCTCGGCTTCGGCAGAAGGAACAGCATGACCGCGAGGCCGATGACTACCATCACTATGCCGGGGTAGAAGAAAAGCCACCGCGGGCTGTAGATGAGAAGAAATCTCAGATGGCGCCAGCCATCCCTCCATGTGCGCAGATGAGGTGGACGGCTTCGCCCATCCCGCGAAAGAGTAGTCGGCACCTCGGTAATTCTTAAGCCGTTCAGGGCCGCCTTTACCACCATTTCACTCGCGAACTCCATGCCAGTGGTGTTAAGGCCAAGGCTCTCGATTGAGCTTTTTTTAAAACCCCGCAGTCCGCAATGAAAATCCCCTATTCGGTTCTTGAAGAAAAGCCGACCCAAGCCGGAAAGAACTGGGTTTCCGAGATACTTGTGAAGAAAGGGCATCGCGCCAGGAGCTATGCCGCCTTTGAACCGGTTTCCCATTACGAGGTCGTAGCCTTCCCTGAGCTTGGCCAGGAAGGAATCAAGCGCTGAAAAATCATAGCTGTCGTCGGCATCTCCCATGATGACGAATTCGCCTCTTGCCTCCTTTATTCCGCCCATGAGGGCGGCGCCGTAGCCCCGCGCCGCTACATTTACTATTTTTGCGCCGTACGATTTTGCAATCTCCTGAGAGCCATCGATGCTGCCGTTGTCAGCCACGATAATCTCTCCGGAAATATTAAGGCTCTCCAGCGCGCAGCGGGCCTTTAAAAGGCATTTGGCAAGCGTTTCGGCCTCGTTGAGGCAAGGCATCAGAATAGAAAGCTCGATCCGATTCTTATTTTCTTGATTCAGCATAAGTTTTTTGCAGATTGGGTCAGCTACGTTTAACCCAGCAAATCAGGTCAATATAGAATACAACAGCAGCCCCCAGAAGGGCCATTTTTTTCATTCCTCGAATATCTATCAAACAAGGACATAACGTCGCTTTTCCCCTTTGCGGGCGATCTTGATCCTATTGCATGGCCCTGACAGCGAGATACATGCCTGCTGCAGCGCCATATATCAAAATACAATAGTTGCCCCACTGAATGCAATAAGTGTTGGGCGCGCGCCTTTCTGCAATAGTGCGTGGGATAGAGGATGGGCAGCCTTCAATTGAAAAGAAGAGAAGATGAGGGATGACATATTGCAGGCAAGGATAAAGGAGGACCGAGCGGAAGCTCTGGTCTTATTCGCTCTCCCCTTCACCCAGGAGCCTTTTGGCGCCTATGAACCTTTTCATATAATAGGGGGCCTCAAGGTTGTCGATGGTGACCTTTTTGGCCATTGACGAGGCATGGATGAAGAGGTTGTTGCCGATGTATATGCCGACATGGGACGGAAAAGAAGCATAGGTCTTGAAAAAGACAAGGTCCCCGGCTGACAGCTGCTCCTTTTCGACCGCCTCGCCAGTTTTGAACTGCTCCCTCGCGGTCCTCGGCAATTCGATGTCGAGAAGGCCGTAGGCCTTCTTCACATAGGCGGAGCAATCGATCCCAAGGGTGGTGCTGCCCCCGAATTTGTAGGGAATATCGAGCATCTTTTTCGCAACGGTAACGAGCCTGTTCTGCGGGGCCTCTGCCTTGAATTCCTCGGATTCAGATACCTTCTTTATCTCTTCCTCGAATTTCGCGGCCTCTATTTTCGGATGCTCCTCAGCGGCAGCAGGGGCGGCCTTTTCCTTCTCTTCGAGATAGAGCTTCTGACCGGGCTTGATTTCGGACGAACCCATGCCGTTGAGGGCCATGAGGCCGCCAGCGTCCATATCGAACTTCCGCGCGATCTCCGATACAGTGTCGCCTCTCTTTACCGTATATGTCCTCGGCCCGGCGTGTTTCACCAGGAGCTTTTGACCTGCCTTGACCCTGGCTGACCTCAGATCGTTCAACTCCTTTATCGCGGCAACCTTGACCGAGTACATCCGCGCAATAGATGAAAGAGTCTCACCCTTTTTGACTTTATGGTATTTGTCCTCGGACGGCTGCTTCGGCTGGTCGGCATTGGTCTTGGCGCTGGCTTCGGGCTGCGGAAGGGCATTGTCAACCGGCTCCTGCTTGACTGCCCCTTCTTTGACCTCGGGAGAGGCCTTTGCGCTCGAAGGTACCGTGATAGTCATGCCGGGCCTGAGCTTCCTGGCCGAGATCCCGTTCTCCCTCTGCAAGGCCTTGACGCTGACATCGTACTTCTTGGCTATCCGGTAGAGGGTATCACCCTTTTTCACCGTATAATCGATTGCCGCAAACGCTTCGGAGGAAGCGAAAACGAGGATAAATGAAATGATGGCAAGAAGACATTTCGGCATCTTTAGATTCATCCCTGTCATGCAGCCTCCTTTCAGCGGTTTCAATACTATTCGGCAGATCCGGCAGATACTTCAGTAAAAAATACTTCGGCACTTCTTTGGTGTTCCGTAGACGAGCGGTGAGGCCGGGAAATTCCTGTGCAGTTCTTTGGGATGCTCAAAACAGCGAGCGTGGGGAAAGTTATCATCATACAAAAGGGATTTCAATGTTTTTTCGGCAAAATCTATACATAACAATGGGTTACGGACGCGGCAAATCTCCTGAAATAAACAAATCCCCCTTGATCAGAGATTCAGGGGGTTTGAAATCGATGGGCACAGCACACCCTGCGCTACTGTTGCTTAATACCGCGCTGCCATGTTACTCTCGTATCGCGGAAGGACCAGTCGACCCGCTCTCATACCCTCCAGGAAAGGTGCGGGAAGCGGTCCGTCCTGGATACTCAAGGTCTAAAACTTAAAGGAGCCATGTCATGACTTACGGCGATATTTTCCTTCAGGCCCTCTTAGAGGCCGCCCCTGAGAGGAAGGATGAATTTCTTAAGACATTTGAGTTCATTAAAAATCTACCCGAGCACATGGAATTCAACAAAGAGGTTCCAGAGCATGAGGCCGAGTCACTTTTAATGGCGCTTCGCCAAGAAAAGGAGAGCATACTCGCCTGGATCAACCGTGAAGATTTTAACAAATCGTCTTGTGATTCGTAATCCCTTCAGTCAATAGGGGGGCTACGCCTACCATTTTGCCTTATTCAACCTCAATTACAATAATGGGTTGCAGCTTGCGCCATAATCGTATGAAATAAACAAAGCCCCTCTGGATAATTCATCCAGAGGGGCTTTAATTTGGTAGCGGGGAAGCTCTTTGAGACTTATATTTCCCCGATTATTACCGAAATTAGGTTGGTCGCTTGACCTCTTCAGTATATTTAAGAAAAGATTTTGGCAAGTTCTTCAACAGATAATCCCGCGCTCTTTGCAGCATTAATCAATTGAGATACCAACTGAGTAACATCCTTAATACCCGTCAATGAACTTTTCACTTTTTGCAAAAAACTCTTTTCTGGACTACCATCCGGGAATTTAGATAGTTGCTCATCTATTTTGCTCTGTATCGTCAACAACATTTGGATATCAACTGATTGACTTTGGGTCTGCTGTATTATAGTACTTGGCATTCCTGAAAAAGGTGCTGGCTCATCAAAAAAATATTCGGCATGTAGCCGGGCTATTAACCCTCCCAATTTCTGCCTATAATCTAGGACACGAACGAACGCTTCCAGAGTCTGGCTTGATAATGGAGTTAATTTGAACCGACCATATTCTTGACTATTGGATATCTTAATCAATTCTGAAATTGCCTGATTATATTGTTGCCATACTGAAGCTGTATCTATATGGTCATAATTATATTTTACAGCAGGTGCCTCGGTTAGATAGCCTTGCAGTTCAGCATATAATGGCCTTATTTTATTTTTCACGATTCTTTCCATTTTAAAAAAAATTTTAGCCTATTTTCGCTAAGATTCGGTCGTAAAAAACTTCTTCACTTCTTCGAGCGATTTTCCATCGATGAGTTTTACATTACTTTTATAAGCTAATTTTTTTGCTGCGGATGTAAAAGTAGAATTAGTAATGACCCATCCTTCATCAACCCCGTAATATTGAACTGCACTAATTACTTCCTGAACAGCTTTGTTGCCGACTGTCCCCTGATATCGCTTCGCTTGAATTACAATCGTTCTTCCATCTTTTCTCACGATTAGGTCTGCCCCTTGGTCACCCGTTGCAGATGTACCGCGAACATCATCAAAACCATTCTCCTTCAGAAGTTTTGCTACCCATGCCTCAAATTCAATTCCGGACAGTTCATTCAAATTAGCAATTCTCGATGGTTTTGCCCCTTGCTTTTCATGATACTCCCTAAACAAAGTATCCAATTTTTCCTTAAGCCATCCGTACTCCGGAGCCAGGTGGCGTTTTCCCTTGAGGTATGCCTTGAAATCGATGTCGCTTATTCCTTCTCTTAGAGCTATTTTCTTTATACAAGCAAGAATCTCATTTGACAAAACATCCCAATTCTCATCACCATAATCATCAATTACGGAAACTTTTCTCTCAGCTATTTCCAGAAATTTGTTAATCAAATCCGAGTTACCGTCAATAAGTTTGTTTCCTGCCTTCTCAATCGAAATTATTCTTTCCTGCTCTCTTTGTTCTTCTTCCTTCTTTGCTGCATCTGAAAGCTGCTCATATTTTTTTAAAAACAACTCCTTCAAATATTTTTTTAATTCAAGATATTCTTGTGGAATATTATTTCGAGTCTCCCATTTAGACAGCCATTCACGATAATTGGGAGCTATATCAGAACGCCCTTCTTTCTGAGCTACTTCAGCAATGCAACTTTTCACCTCGTTATCAATGTAATATCCTCTATTGTTTGTATAAATTCTATTTAAAAATTTCTGAATAGTTTCCTGATTTCTATCGATTATATTTTTATTGGTATCAATTGACCATCGTGCCTGAGCTTGCTTACTCGTTTCACCTAACCACTCAAAAAAAGATACTAATGCCCAAGTAACGAGAATTATTAATACGAATGCGATTACAATAAAATTCATGAATTATATTTCTACTCTCGTTTTTTGTCCCAGGACTCAATCACAAATAATGCTACGGTGTGTGCTGAATGTATAGCGAGTCTCGCATGCCTTGGTGCGAGTTTATATGTTTTCTTGCCTGCACCATGAGCTGAGCTTGCGTGTGTTCTTAATGCACCAATTCCATTAACTACTGCGATAATTCCGCTGAGAACTTCCTGTAGGTCACGGTCTTCTATGCGGCTAGGGTCGAATCCAAGGTCTTTACGTACGACTGACCAAACAGGTTGCAAGTCCTGTTTGGATGGCATATCAAGATTTTCATCCTCAATATATATTTTGAAAAGGGACTCCAGTAAATTGCACGCTGCTGATACGGCTTCTCTTGGATTTGACTCAACATTTACAAGCGCGCGGTCGAACTCATAATTTATAGATGCAATATCTCTTGCAAGAATTACTTGCTCAAGAGTTCGTGAGGGTGCTGCGAGAGTGCCGACGATCTTTCCACCCTTAATATATTTCAATTCGCATTGAATTAATGCCTTAGATATTTTCTCTTTGCGTTCAAGAATATTTCGATAATAAAAGTCTTTCTCGTCAATAACTGCATCCATGTAACCTTCTATAAGACGCCCTAATATCTCGAGTGGATTAACAGAGTAGTCTTTGTTTATACGACGCAACCAACTCATTGCCTTAGATTGTTTACTCGCCGGAGGCGGGTCTCCCGGAGCACCTGCATACATAAACAGGCTATCGAGTGTTGCATGAGTTTCGCTATTAGAAATAACTTCGGATACGACTGAAATGATTGGGGAAGGAATCTCTCTACGCATCGTTTCTATCTGACTCCCACTACTATCCCGTATTTAGATGCGAATTCACCTGAACTGTTCCGTTAGATTACCTTAAACAAGCCATGAAATGCAATAGAGGTATATAGTTTCGTAGGTTGGGTTAGCGATGCGTAACCCAACAAATCAATCAATTTAGAATACAACAGCACCATCCATAATTGCAATAAGGTGTTTGAATATTGTTACAAACAAAAAGTCCCCTGAACCTTTCGGTTCAGGGGACTTTAATTTGGTAGCGGGGACAGGATTTGAACCTGCGACCTTCGGGTTATGAGCCCGACGAGCTACCGGACTGCTCCACCCCGCAGTAGAAGCGTCAGTTCATTCTTTCAAGATAGTTATATTAACAACTGGCGGTTTCTTTGTCAACCCCATTATCGGAAAAACAAGGAAAATCGCTGAAAAACCTTTTCTGGAAGGGGATTTAAGGAGCCCTTTTCACCCTCCCCTTTAGCCCCTCCCGTCGAAGGGAGGGGAGGATACAAGGCTGAGAGCAAGAAGACCACCTCACCTTCGTCCTCTCCCCCAAGGGGAGAGGAAATATCCTAATCTCCCCTTGCCCCTCTTTAGGAAAGAGGGGGATCAAAAAGAACAGAGATTGCCGCGTCGCTTCGCTCGCAATGACAGACGAGGGGGAGAGGAAACTTGCCTGTTAGGATTAACTCAAGATGAGATTGCCGCGCTTCGCTCGCAATGACAGGCACAAAGGCCCCCCTCACCTTCGTCCTCTCCCCTTAGGGGAGAGGAAACAAACATAATCTCCCCTCGCCCCTCTTTAGAAAAGAGGGGAACCGGCTACCCTGTGTCATTCTGAGCGGAGCGAAGAATCTAAAAAAGAAAATCAGATTCTTCGTCGCCTTCGGCTCCTCAGAATGACATACAATTACCATATCAGGAAAAATAGGGATATTGGAGTGCGCCTACATCTTCTCCGGCGCGGATACTCCGAGCAGGTTGAGGCCGTTTGCCGCAACCGTCGATATTGCCCTGCAGAACAGAAGCCTTGCGCCGGTAAGCTCCGGGTCGTCGGTCACGACCCTGGTCTTGTTGTAATAGGGGTGGAAGAGACCGGCAAGCTCCATGAGATAGAAGGTGATCCTGTGCGGCTCCATCGCGACCGCGCTCTTCTCCACAATTTCCTCGAACGCGGCGAGGTGCTTTATGATGGCCGCCTCTTCCTTTGAATCGATCCTTGAAAGGAGCTTCGCGTCAAAGTGCTCCGGCACGGCAATGCCCTTCTCAGCCGCGAAGCCGATGATGCTCTTTATGCGCGCGTGGCAGTACTGCACATAGTAGACCGGGTTTTCCGGGGCCTGGCTCTTGGCAAGCTCAAGGTCAAAGTCGAGCTGCGCGTCGGGCCTTCTCATGAGGAAGAAGAAACGGCAGGCGTCGGTGCCGACCTCGTCCATCACCTGGCGGAGCGTTACGAACTCGCCCTCCCTCTTGCCCATCGGCACCGGCACGCCCTTCCTCAAAAGGGCCACGAGCTGGATGAATATTATCCTCAGCTTGCTGTCGTCATGGCCGAGGGCGCGCACCAGCGCCCTTATCCTGCCCTCGTAACCGTGGTGGTCTGCGCCCCAGATATTGACGAGCGAATCAAAACCCCGCTCAAGCTTGTTCAGATGATACGCTATGTCAGAAGCGAAGTAGGTCCGCTCTCCGTCAGCCTTGATTAAAACCCTGTCCTTATCATCGCCGAACTCCGTAGTCCTGAACCAGAGCGCGCCTTCTGCCTCGTATATATAGCCCTTCTTTCTGAGGGCCTCTATCGTGTCCTTGACCTTTCCGGTGTCGTCGAGGCTCTTTTCGCTGAACCATGTATCGAAGTTGATACGGAAATCTTCCAGGTCCTTCCTTATCATGTCGAGCATCGCGGCACTGCCGAACTCTTTATATCCGGGCGCGCCGCTGCCCCCGTCGCCGTATTTGGCGACATACTCCTGCGCTATTTCCTTTACATACTCGCCCTTATAATAGTCCTGTGGGAACTCGACCTGCTTGCCCTTTAATTCTTCCGCGCGCAGGCGAATGGATTCTCCAAGGGTAAAGACCTGCCTGCCGGCGTCGTTTATGTAATATTCTTTTGTGACGGTAAAACCGGCGGCATCGAGCAGCCTTGAGAGCGAA
>Ga0209641_10004272_pt1 | contig 11805 bp, 14 predicted proteins | sample RifCSP16_1_FD_184022 | JGI IMG/M metagenome (GOLD analysis project Ga0209641, IMG submission 184022) | Soil microbial communities from Rifle, Colorado - Rifle CSP2_sed 16_1 (SPAdes) (version 2) | ecosystem: Environmental > Terrestrial > Deep subsurface > Rock core/Sediment | place: Rifle...
TTTTAGGCCCCCACACCCTCAGTGTGAGTTACGCTCCACTACCGTTCGTTACTGATTACGGCTCTAGCGCGTAGGTGATGTTGACGTGGACGCCGGTTGAACCAGACAGATCAGCACCAGCTTTGATGATGGTGATTGCTGTGTTCACGTCGTTCTGAATAAACGATCCGCCGTCAGTGAGGATTGTCACGCCAGTAGAATTCAGCGTCGCCATGACGCTGCGGGCGATCCCTGCAAGCGCGTACAACCCCAGAATAACAGCACCCGCTGCTTGAGTCGCTTTTACGTCAATCGAGGTGACACCTGCTGTTGTACCTCCAACAGCGATCAGCGCACATTCGATTAGGCGGTACTTCAACCCAGGGACAGCAGGAAGCAGTGTAAACCCCGCGTTAATCTGCGCGGTTGTCACTGTGATCCTCTTGTTCAAAACAACATCGCCACCGTTACATAACACACCACCGGCTGAACCGATAGCAAGGGCTTCTCGCTGGTTGGCCGCTGTATCCATTGGTTTGGATACAACCTTAAGTGAGCCGTCCTGCTGGAAGAAAATCCCCTGCGTGTCGTCAGGCGAAAGGAGTGACGGGACTTTCTGGACACCGTTTGGAGATAGGGCTACATAGTCAGCCATAGCTTATACCTCCTTATGCGGCTTCGAGGATTAGGTCGAATGTCCAGGTCCCCGCGTTGGTAATGTCGAAGTTCACAAACTGGAAGCCTTCCTCAGAAGTGGCGTAGAAGTCAAAAATCGCCTTCACATCGTTTGTTACGGCTGTGTAGGTCGAAGACGAATACACCATTTCAGGTGAAGTCATGCCAACTACAGTATCCACGCGAATCACGAAGCTGAAGGCCTCGGTGTTGGCGATGCCGCTCTTGGCGACAAGCCGACCACGGAGGAACCTCAACCCGGCAATCCCCATGTCTTGCGCGGCAATGTCAGCAGTCTGGTCAGCAAGCTCGACGCGAGCCGCTGCTACCCATTCTGTCGGCAGGGTAGTGACCTTATTTGCGATTGCGAATGCCATAAGTCACCCCCTTATCCGTTAGTGATTGAGAGGACCCGCTGGCACATGCGGGGGTTCATGAACTTAAGGTTCAGGGACACCCAGATGAAGCTAGACAGGATTCTCTGGTTAGACGGGCGAATGAACGGGTCAACAACGAAATAATCCCTGGACAGGAAGCAGGGGTACACATACTTCGAGTTCAGGTAGATCATCTCCTGGGCAGTCGTGAACTGATCGTGCATGACTACCGCGTTGTTGAACATCAAGTGCCGCTTGAAACCGGCCCGTGTGGTCTCTTCGTCACGCATGTAACGAATGTTCCCAACGAGCAAGTTCCAGAAGGCATTGAAGCCGAGTTGGGTTGCGATGATTGTGTCAGGTTCCTCGTTCCCAAAAGTGATGCGACCGTACTCTGTCTGCATATTCGCCAGAGACAGGTTCGCGCTGAGGGTCGTCGGGCCAGCACCACCACCACAAATCCACCACGGGTTAGACGTTCGGACAATCCCCGCGTATGTTGTCGCGGAGCTACCAAGCGCCGTCGCAATGGGGTCAACGTCAAGTGAGGTGTTCTGCGGAGCAGTCCCCCACATGGCGCGTGAAAGCTTCTGGAGGAGCGATGCCATTGCAGTCTCTTCCTTCACCTTCACAATGTCAAACACGGCAGTCGGGCCACTATTCAGTAGTACGTCAGTATACGGAATAGTGATCGGCTGACCGTAAAACTTCCACTGGATTTCGGCAGGCTGCACACTGTCCACCGCCGATGTATCAAGGATTTGGTTCAGTTTGTTATCGCCAAGTTTTTTATCTTGGCCTCTTTGGGTCTCCCCAAAGCTCAGCGCACGTTTTCACTTTCGTGTGGGGCGCTCTTGGGTGGATTATTGTTGAGACTCACCACCTGCGCGTTACGGAGTGCTACTGACCTTAGCTCTAGTAGCATTTCCTCGGCGTTGACTTGTGGGCGCTTGAGTTCTTTAAGCTTCGCTGCCGAATCTAACACCAGTTGCCTATCTCTAATTCTTCCTGTTGGTGTTATATTCTTGCAGTTAAGAACATCAAGCATAATTAAGGCTTGAGGTAATTTTCCAACTAAAAACGGAGTCATTACCTCAAGAAACCTTCTTAGTTCTGGCTTACCCTGGAGCCGTATGCTGAACACATTTTGCGGGTTCAGCCCAACTCCATGTTGAACTTTGATGTAGGGAACTTTCCCTAATGTTGTTGAGACGAGAGCGACCACTTTAGTAAGTAGGCTAGGCTCTGTATTACTTATCACAATCGCATAGCCCCAACTAGGGCGGCCATTCTCGCGGCGGTCGTAAGGGTAAATCGCAATACAGCCCTCACTATCAATCACACCGCCAAGCCAAGCTAAGTCTGCTTCCTTAATGCCTCCTGAGCCTTTCACCGATTTCGTCCCATTTTTATCGCTGTACATACTAGCCTCCTTTAGTTGGTTCACCAACCTAGGAGACTACTTTAGCACAACGAGGGGCAACTGTCAAGTATGATATTACCCCAGTAAGCTCCACCGGGAGTTTCCTCCTGATACACCACCGGCCACACAATAGCACCGCCGCCTTCCAGTTTCTTCCCGCCTCGGGTCAAGCGCCACAGGGTTGGGGAAGGCTTGAAGATAGCGTCTGCCAACACAGGAACGAAATGCTTTTGAGTAATCGCATTCGCTGTGTTAAGCAAGACTGTCGGGGGCTGAGAAAGCCCAATACCTACAGCCATGATGAAGCCTCCTTACGTTAGGCTTCCTGACCACCAGTCATGATCGCAAGGATTTCTGGATCATTCTGCGCGGCTTCAAACGCTTCGTCAACCGTCTTAGGAGCATTGTCGGGTAACTTAGCGGCTGCTTTCCGAGCAGGAATGATGGGTTGCGCCCCAAGCTTCTTTCCCTCTTCCAGCCCTTCCTTTTTCGCTTTCTCGGTTGCAGTCTTTACAGCTGCTTGTGTGCGAGTTTCCTCGGTCATCACACGATAAGCGATGTCAAGGCGGGGGATGAAATTGTCCTTAGCGAACTGCACCAAGGCTTGTTCATCCAGATTCGGGTCATGCTGCCTGAGAAGCGAAAGGACTCTTCGGTGCTGGTCTACAAGTGCTTGCCTCTTCCCCTGAGCTAAGGTGGTTTTGGTCGTCTCGACTTCCTTGTTGAGTGTCTCGATCTTTGAGGTCAAGCCAGTCACCATGTCCATCAGACGTTTCGCCACTGGATCAGCTTCTAGGCGGCCCTGCAATTCGGTGTCGGTTGTGTCGGGATCGCGGCGGATAATCTTCGCGGCCATCGCTTCAAGCTTTGCTTCAGCATCAAGGCGAGCGGCCTCAAAATCAGCCTGCCGTCGGTCGAGGTCACGACGCGCTTCTGCGATTGCAGTGGTCTTCTTTCTGTAGTCAGCGTCCTTCATATACCCGGAGCGAAGATCGCCCAGGGTAGTTTCCACACCAGAAATCGTGATCTTCTGGTCGTCAGGATACGTTTTCTTGTCTTCTAAAATTTCAGCGAGTGTTGCCATCTCTTTACCTCCGATTCTATCATCACATTGGCCTATGGCTTGCGATGCAGATTGTCGTTAGAATCCCTCCGGGGAATCAGTTACATTCCACCGGCCATTGGTGATGCCTGTGGGGGCATCCCACCCTCTGTCATCATATTCATGAGCATTTCGGGTGGAGGACCAACCGGCATTTCCTTCTGGATGTCAACTTTCACTTGCAAAACACGCTGACTGATCTGGTGAAGGTCCTTCGCAACTGTCGGGTTGATGTTCGACACTTGCGGGAGAACAGTCAGGATCAGTTTGTGTGCGAGTGTTAGAGCCTCTCCCACCCGTTCAAGTGCTTCGGATGGATTTGGAGACTGCGGCGTTAAGTCGTCAAGCGCCGAGAATGCGTCGTCGGCCATTGGGCCTGCCTGCGGGCCAGCTTGCGGTGGGACCGAAGGCGGGCCGCCCAGTGGCCCCGTTCCTGGCATGAACCCGTTAGCCATGCGTCACCTTCCTTACTTACCCTTCAAGTATCCAAGGGGATCGGCAGGTGACTTCTTGATTGGCCCCTGTACTTCGCTTCCACCGAGGGACTTCTTCGGCTGAGTGTAAAGCGGGCCTTCCAACTTCACGTCCTTCTTAGCCATTAGTTTACTCCTTATGCGTGAATGCGCGACTGCACACCGTCGCCGTGGTCTAGACCTTATTTCGCCCAGTAGCCACCGTACCATCCAACGACCATGAGAGCGAGGATGACTAGGGCGACTACAAATACCTTCTGGACGCCATTCAGCTTGTTCCAGTATCTCATGTAGTTCTCCTTATGACCACAGGCCTTCGTGATAGAAAATCTCCATCAAGTTGCCTTCATCAGCAGTCACGAACACACCATTGACTCCTACGAGATTGTATGCGTCCCATAGGAGGCCGGGGACGCCAAAGCGGGTTTCACCGGCTGCATCAACCCCAACGGATGAGAGGGAGGTGATGATCTCACCCACGTATATTCGGCGGGCAAGTGCCGCAGTTGCTTGAGTCGCGTTGGTGCGGCGCACTCGGATGTTGAATCGGGTTTGGCTTATACCAGTACCAGAACCACCGACTATCCAGTCTACTGGCGGGTCAAACAGAATAACGGCCTCGCCAGCACCCCAGTCAGCAGACCTTGGAACGTCTATAAGCATACCGGCTGCGGCAATAGCAGTCCATGCTCCATTCCAGTACTCAACGACGTGAGTAGGAGACGTACCGCTCCCTGCTGTTGTTACATCAACGCTCACTGCGCCGAACTTCCGGTCTGCCCCAACAACGAACCCATCGTTTTGGGTTGTAGTTTCTAGTGCGAAGTCGTTTGTGCCAGCGTCTTGGGCGTCGGTAGTGTCGGCTGTATATGTGGTTGTGGCGTTCACCCACTGACCAGCTTCCCACCGAGCGTCAGCCATAAAGCCAACAAGGGCACACCCCATAGCAGAACCAGTGCGATTATGGAGGCGGACAGTTACGACACGCCACGGTGCGGTCGTTGGTAGTGCGCCAGCGGCACTCGGGATGACACCCTGGCCGGTCGCAGGCTGGCCGAGCCACTTATTTGCGTTTTTATAACGAATGCTTTTCATCTAACGGCCACTCCTTGACCTGGGGGACTTGCCCCGTGACTTTTTATCGCGGGCGGGCTGGCCTGTTGGCTTCCAGCCATGCTCGACACCCCGCAGAAGGTTGACCATGCGCTTGGCGCGGGCAGGAGACTTGGCAGTAGCCCTGTGTTCACCGCCCTTTAGGACTTCTTTACCGCGAAAATCGTAAGACACTTTATAACCCCCTTCAGGTTAGGACAGTAGTACATCATATAGCATATTGTTTATGACGCACTGTGTCAAGTTTATAATGCGACTTGTCAAACAATTATTTAGCTAAGTGATCGCCACGCTGTACCATCCCACACATATATTGTCACAACTCCAGCAGTAACTCTAAACACTACACCTTTTCCGTTTGGAGGGGGATCAACTGGAGCGTTTGTTGTTATAGACAAAGGTACGACATTTCCTGTCCATACAACCGACCGGAAGAGGATTGGGTCAATTTCTAAGGACAGTGCTGTAAGCTGTGAAAGCGCCGGTGGCAACGTCCCGCCTTCTTGCGTTACTGTCCCTATAGAAGAAACCAGCACAAGTCCTACAAGATTACGAGTGAAATCAGCAACAACTGTACCTACTGCACTAATTACCTCCACTCCCGCAAGAGTTGGAGAAACATCCTGTCCGAGATTACCAATAACCCCTGTACTCGATACTCCACTAAGTTGCACGTCACTGTTCGCTGTAGGTGTACCGACGCTTCCCGCCGCAGTATGCCCCGTAATAGGTTGTTCAGGTGCAGGAGCAGAAACATCTCCAAGTATCGCAATAGAAGAAATGCCGTCTTCAGGGATAACGAAATCAACAGTTGGCGTACCGACTTCTCCAACCGCTACGACCCCCGCCAATCCGACTGTTCCTACACCCTCCGCGATAATGGTACCAGTTCCTTCAATCCCAGACACACCAGCAAGAGAAATACTTTGACTTGAAACTAAAGTCCCAACATTCGTCGTTGCTGTGACACTTGCCAGCGGGAGTTGTAGAGAAATAGAACCAACTAATCCATTCGCAGTTATACCAGTCAGTTGGGTCGGAAGGGTTGGGGTAAGTATTCCCACGGAGGCAGAAGCAAAAACACCAGTAGGTACTATAGACATTCCGCGAGAAACTGAGCCAACCGCTACCGTCGCTGCATTTCCGGTAATTGCTTTTGTTTTAGTAAGAGCAAGAGTACCAACACTACCTGTTACTGAGTTCCCAGTAGGAACTGGCCCCTGGATAACAGAGCCTACGAAGTTTATGAGAACAACAAGTTCGTTTGAGTAACCAGAAGGTCCAATACCATTAACAGCACGAACTCTATAAGTGTAGGTCGTAGCCGAAAGGATCGTCCTGTCTGTATATGTTGTTGTATTCGCCGGAAGTGTGGCAAGCAGCGCAAACGCTCCAGCGCCAATTTTCCGCTCAAGCTCGAAGTAGTCCTCGTCGGTGCTGTTGTCATCCCACGCAAGGATGGCTGTGGGGGCATTCACTCCTGTGAGCGCAACACTGTTTGGTGGTGTGGGAGTTCCTACGGCTGTGGTTCCTACAACACCTGTTAAGGCCCGAACGAGGTCTCCGATAACAGGAGTGACGGTCCCAACACTGCCTGTGGCCGCTACCCCAGTAAGTGGAGCCGTTCCGGTTGGTATAGTAACAGAACCGACACTCCCGGTAGCCTCAATCCCAGAAAGAGCGGCTTGGCGCGGAATGCCTTGTGTGGACTTAAACTTCCATGACTGGAAGCGGCCTCCAAGGTTGCCTAAGCGCCCTCTTCCTCCAGTATTCCAATAATAAACGAGCGGTTGGGAAACAGTAACAGAATCTACGCTCCCAGTTGCAGCTTCTCCTACAACCGCGACAGTAGAAGAGGGCGTGATTGTACCAACGGAAGCCGCCGCTTCGGTCCCAGAAATGGCTTGGGATTGGCTAACAGTCCCTATAAAGCCGGTAGAAGAGTTCCCCGTTAGTGGAATGCTGTAGTCTGGAGAAGCAGTCCCTACGTCAGAAGTGGCCGCAACACCAGAAACCGCCTGCGCTTGACTGACTGAACCAACTGCGCCTGTTGCTTCACTGCCTGTTAGGGAAACGTCAGCACTTTGAACAACTGTACCGACAGATGCCGTGGCACTGGGTCCGGTAATTGGCGCGTCTATATTTGGAGCAGCCGCTTGAACGGCTGTAGTTGCACTGACTCCCGTTAGAGCAGCTTCGGCATCTCCACCCTGGCTCGCAACAACAGTACCAACACTACCTATTGCTCCCTCTCCTACAAGTGGAACAGTGCTGCTTGGTACGACTGAACCAGTACCAGATGTTGCTTCAGTTCCAGTAATGGAAACGTTGGCTGAAGGTGTGAGCGTCCCTACAGCACTGGTTGCTTCAACTCCTGTAGTTGGGACGTTTTCGTTAGGGGTTAGCGTTCCTACTGCGGTAGTAGCTTCAATTCCAATAAGCGGGACACTTGAATCAGGAACAAGAGTACCGACACTGGCGGTTGCTTCAATTCCTGAAATCGCCTGTGTCGGAATAATATTATCAACAGAAGTAGTTGCGGCTACTCCCGTCAACCCGACAGTAATAGCGACTAAAAACGCCCCAAAAAGGCCGCTGCCGAATTCGCCAGTAAGCGGCGTTTCAACATCAGAAGTTAGGACTGCCTCTTTCTTGAACCGACGAGACTGAAACCAGCCGCCCCACTTTGCTGGTTTATTCCAAACACGCGCATCTACAGCCCTGAATGTGATAGTGCTTGCTGCCCATGTGTCGGAAGACCCCATTGTATATGCGGCAGGGGCTTCTGGCCCAGGAACGCCAAGGACTTTAGATGAAATCGCGACAGTGGACCCAACCGTTGTACTGGCCTGTCCAGTATTCGCTTCTACGAGATTAGTGTAACCGGAGGGAACTGCTGAGACGGTAGTATCGTCGTCATCCAAGAAAGCGACGGCGACACTAAGAGCGCCTGGGGTTACTGAAGTGGTTGCTGTGGGGTTTGGGGCGTTGCTGGTTCCTGTTGCTGGTGTCTGCCAGGCGGCGTCGAGAATTGTGTTAGGATCGCCGCCGCGCCATACCTGGACGACGTTGGACTTGAGAATAGTTGCATGTTTGACGACATCAACGGTGGTGTCCGGCGTGGCCCCCATGACCTTGTAGCCAAAGTTCGCGCCGGGGTTTGCGCCCGTTCCGTTTTCAGGGACGGTATATCCTGCCGAGGCGATGGAATCAGCACAACTAATATCGCCAGCAGTCGCTACAAGAACAAGATCGCCTGTGATTGGCGAGCCAGGAAGCGTGATGGACTGGTTGCCAGAACCAGCAGTAATAGTTGTTCCGAGTTCTCCAACCTTCAACCACGCCATTAAGGAATTATCCTAAACTGCCTGGCCGACGAATCTTATTGTAGAAAATTGATCGAGGTGCCCACGCTTGCGTCGCCCCGCCCGCCGCTACTTTATGTGCGCTAATCGTCACACCAGCCGAAGTACCCGCAGTCGCCGTCCAGGACGAATTGTATGTACCCGTGGCACTCACGATGCGGTAGGCACTAGCCGCATTCAGGCCGTCCCCACTCGTTTGGTTCCATTCAGATAATTTCGTGAAGGGCGACGCGACGGTTGTTGTGGGATTGGTGCCGTCTGGCATGAACACAAAGGAAACAAGGAAGGTATCCGCCACGGTTGTCGCAACGCCTGGCGAAGTAAATGGCGACGCACTGTCCTCCTGGCGACCCGCGACATCCAGTGATGGAGAAGCACTTGTGCCCGTACCCTCCACCACAATGATACTGCAATAAGCCGACCCCGCCGTTCCCGTGAAGGTATGGCTGCTGCCACGAAGTCCCGCACTCGCGCCATTGTTATCGTTGTAATAGACACGAAACTCTGTACCGTCACTTAGACTGAGTTGTGTGCCGATCTGCGTCCACGTATTGCCTTTGCTATCCGTTACACTGGTAAATGTACCAAAGAACCGGAAGCCAACAATAATGGTACTGCCAGCAGTCGTCGTAACGCTTGAGGTTACAACGCTCGTTCCGCTGCTGCCATTGACAGTGTCGATGCCCAGACCGAGTGCCATTAGGGGACTAACCTCAGGTTCGTCGGGGCTGCTGGCGGTGATGGGCCGGCCCCGGTTGGGTCAAACCACTTGAACGCCCCAATATCGAGTTCGTTCGTCGTGCCCCATTGAGTATCTGTGACGGCCACACCAATTCCCCGTAATCCGCTCGTACTCTGAAGATGAAACTCATTGCTGGCAAGGTCAATAACATTGGGCGTGGTTGTAACATTATTCTGATAGAATGTCGGCCAATCGGTGTTGGCCCCAACCGTAGTCCTCCCTGATCCGCCCCAATCGCGCCAACAGGAAATGTTGTTTGGGTACTCGACGCCTAGATAACGATCAAGGATGAGGTTGTTCCTCCACACGCTACCCGTGTAGGTGTCCACCATCGCGGACTGAATACGATTGTTCGAATATTCATTCCCAGCATTCTCGTTCGCGTAAATGATGTTGTTGGCATAGACGCCGTTGGTGGCTGTCGTGAAGGATGTAATGCCGATACCGCCATTATTGTAAATGACATTGTTGTAAATGAGATTATTGCTCGCATCACCACCAACTCCGCTGATCTCGATGCCGTGATCGTCCCCGCCATAAAACACGTTCCGCCGGACGGTGGTACGTTGTGCGCTGACTTCGATTCCTGGTTTATATAAGCTACTGTGCTGGGGGTCCGCGTTCACATCCTTAAAGACGTTGCCTTCGATCAAATTATACTGGCAGTTGGGAGCGCCAGTCGCCTCCCAGCCTAAGCCCATGCCGCCGTCAAAGAGATTGTTCTTCCACTGGTTGTAATCGGAGCCTTCTTTTGTCAGTCCCGTATCGTGGCCGCCGCGCTGCGAGTGGCTATACTGGATCACGTTTCTGTCAGACGAACTGCCGATTGTCACGATGGTCGAACCGTCATCTAGGCCCCATTGTCCGGCATCATGTACATAGGAATAGTGGACGAGATTGTAGCCGTTTGTGATATAAATGCCTTCTAACCAGCCTCCGCCACCCGCATCAATCTCGGCATTCACGATGGCGTTTCGCTGTCCGCCGATGTTGACGCGGGGACCGTTGCCATCGGTGTTGTCCACGTTGATCCCGTCGAGGATCAGGTAGTTCCTGCCCGAGCTGATGTAAATAGTGGACTGTCCGCCGGGGGCGTTGCTCGTCGTGATGGTCGGTGTTTCCCCGTAGTTCGCTTGGATCACGGTGCGATTCGCCTGCGTGCCGCTGTTCACAGGAATAAAAGAGTCTGAACTGTATGTGCCCCCACCGACCAGGACCAGGGTCCCAGCGGCGACTCCATTCGCAGACGAGACTTTCGGCCAGGCGTTCGCCCAGGAGGTGCCGTTTTGGGAGCCCGCACCGCCCGGCACGACGTACCGGATGGTCCCAGGCGTCGTCGTGGTGGCACTCGCCGTGTTGGAATAGGAGCCGAAAACCTCCGTGCCGCTGTCATTCTTGGCATAGGTGCGGACGCGGAAATTGTAGGTGGTGCCGTATTTGAGCCCGTACATCTGGAATTTGGCGGCGGACCCCATGCTCGTCCCGGTCCCGTCCGTGATGTCCGTGTAGTGGGCCTCGGTCACCCAGTAGGGGAGCCAGTTCCGCCCGTCGCGCGTGATCGGCAGCTCGGTCCAGGAGCTGTACCGCGAGTCCCCATCGGACTGAATCTCGACCTTGTAGCCCCAGCCAGGATTCGTGACCGCAGGCCACGTCAGATTGATCTGATTTGGACCCTTAGCGGTCGCGGTGATGACCGGCGCGTCCATATCGCTAAGTCCTCATGGATAGACCCACCACGCCTGCCTTTTCCATTAGTTAAGAGCTTCCACTACATATTGCTGTACCTGAATCCCGTTGCCGGCGTTGCTGATCGAGAAGCCAGTCCAGAAGTCAAGAATGTTCGCAATCGTGCTATCAAACCCTGTACCAACAGCAGGAGCAGTCACAGGAAGTAAGAAGGAGCCAGAAGTATTCACAGCGTCTACCTGTGAGGCAGTTAGTGTGAACATAATCCCAGCGACAAGCCCTTGACCCATGAAATTTGCTGTTGTAGTGGCTCCGATTGCCCGGCATGTAAGTAATACCTCAAGCACGAACGGCAGTGTTGTGTGTGCCGTCGCGTTAAGTTGAATTGCGCCAGAGGTCCAGACAACGATAGTGCCAAGCATAACTTGGAAAGTAATTGTCCCTGGTGTTGTCACAATGTTACTGATCCCACCAGAAACAGTTACCCGAAGAACCTTACCTTCCGAAAAGTAGTTCGGAGCGAAGGTGTAAAGTGATGTTGCTGGAATGACTGTCTTCGCGGTCGTGTAGGTATTGAACAGCGTTCCGGCAACGGACTGAGCAACAAGCGTTTCCTGCCAAGTTTGAAGGCTCATGTATTCTCTCCTTTATGCAATCCGAATGAGGCCAGTTGTGGCATCGTTCGTCGGCATTGTGAGAGTGAATGTCCCAGCAGTGATCGTCTGAGCGCCGAAGGTATGCACGCTCACCGTCTTGTTACCCTGAGTCGAGTTGTAAATCATCACCGCATCAAAGGCGGTTGCCAATGTCACAGTTGTGTACACGATGGAAGCAGTCGGCGTACTAAAGGCGGTCGTGCTAGTACTCGTC
>Ga0209641_10004273_pt1 | contig 11804 bp, 9 predicted proteins | sample RifCSP16_1_FD_184022 | JGI IMG/M metagenome (GOLD analysis project Ga0209641, IMG submission 184022) | Soil microbial communities from Rifle, Colorado - Rifle CSP2_sed 16_1 (SPAdes) (version 2) | ecosystem: Environmental > Terrestrial > Deep subsurface > Rock core/Sediment | place: Rifle...
CTTGGTCACTTCCTGGTTTTGGAATTCAGCCATTTGGTGACCACGGTTTAACACGATGACACGATTGGCGTAGGCCATTAACAACTCTGGCTCTGTTGAAAACAAGATCGTCGCAACACCCTTCACCCGCAAGCTTTCAACAATTTCCATCACCTCTTGCTTAGCACCAACGTCCATGCCCCGAGTGGGGTCATTTAGTAATAGTAGTTTGGGCGAAACGGTCAGCCATTTGCCCAGAACAACTTTTTGCTGATTACCGCCGCTCAGGCTGCTTACAATGCGCTTTGGGTCTGGTGGACGAACTCCCAGATCGTTAACTTGTTTGGTCGCAAAAACAATCTCTTTCGATTGGCGAACAAATCCGGGACAAATCGCGTTGAGGTGGGTCAGGGTGATATTTTTAAATATTTCGTTGTTAGCAAACAAGGTGGTTTGCCGGTTGGCGGGCACATAGGCAATGCCGAGTGCTCTGGCGGAGGAAGAATTGGCGAGGTGAACTGGTTTTCCTTCCAGTATGATCTCACCTTCATCCGGGTGGATGATCCCAAACAGACACTCTGCCAGTTGGGTTTTGCCGGCACCCATACTGCCAAAGATACCAACAATTTCACCAGGATAAACGTTGAAATTGATACCATGCAACTGGCGGGTGCGCTTTAAATTATGGACTTCCAGCACGGGTTTTGCTTCGGTTTTGAAACCGGTGACCTTCCTAAGGCCCAATTCAACCTTATTATCTTTACCGAGCACAGCACTAGTCAAGGCTTGCTTATCCACATCCTTGGCATTGACGGTCATCACTTTTTTCCCATTGCGCAAGACCGTGATCCGGTCGGAAATTCCCAGAACATCATCCAAGAAGTGCGATATGAAGACAATACCTTTTTTCTGCGATTTCAGAATACGAATAAACCCAAAAAGAGACTGAACTTCTTTGTGCGACAATGCTGAGGTCGGCTCATCCATGATGATAATGTCAGCCCCTGAGAAGATCACGCTGGCGATTTCGATCATCTGGCGAGTCGCAACCGTATAAGAGCTTAGTTCGCTGCGCACATCAACATTCAGCATTCCAAGCTGTTTCAAGTGGTCATCAGCCTCGCGGTACATTTTTTTCCAGTTCACTAGTCCCAGCTTATTGGAAGGAGGATCTCCCAAGAAGATATTTTCTGCGACAGAGAGTGTTTTGATAACGCTCAGCTCCTGGTAAATCATGCCAATCCCCTGAGCGAGCGCATCTTTGGTTGAAATGAAATGTACTTTTTTACCATTAAGGAAAAAATCCCCATCAAATTCCGTATGATACCCGGAAAGGATTTTCATAAGTGTGCTTTTTCCGGCGCCGTTTTCTCCGACCAGTCCGTGAACTTCCCCAGCATACAGATCGAAATCCACATGGTCTAACGCCAGCGTGCCGCCAAACCGTTTGCTGACCTCTTGGATTTCCAGCAGTTTTTCTCCGTTCATAGTACACTTCGCTCCTAAGAGTAGACCAGGCGTGGCAGGTAGAGTTGCAAGCAACCCTACCTGCCTTTTTAAGGATGAAGGGAAGCTAAAATTTAGATCCGCAGGTTTTCGGCTAGGTAGAGGATGCCAGGAGCAATGACTTTGTCAATGACTGGGCCATCTGTGCGGATAAAGGCAGGGACGGTTTCTTTAGGGGTTTTACCAGTGGCAATGTTGTAACCAACCCAGAAAGCGCCTTCGTGGACTCGACCGGTTGGGTTGACAACCGTGGCGAGTAAGCGACCATCCAAAACAGCCTTGAGTGCCGGTTCCATCCCATCGACGCCAACGAGCTTGATCTGGGATTCCCTGCCGGCAGCCTTGATCGCTTCGTATGCGGCCAAAGCCATATCATCATTGTGGAACATGCCCGCAACGATATCGGGGTACTTGACAAGTAAATCTTCCCAAGTCTTGCGGGTCAAGTCGATGTCCCAGTTGCAGGGGGTTTCGTCAACGATCTCGATCCCTGGCAATTGATCGACTACGGAGTGGAATCCCGCTGCGCGACCCTGAGCGCCTGTGTGGCCCAATGGGCCTTGGGTGTGGACGACCTGGCCTTTGCTGCCGATCGCTTCCATCAGGATCTTGGTAACAGCAGAGCCCATGAAGAAGTTGTCTGGCTCGAGGAAAGTGACGATACCTAGTGAGCTCAGGTCCTGCACCAAGCGTGTATCCATGTCGATCACTGGGATACCCTTGGCGACCATGGCCTTCACCGGATCGACAAAGGCATCGATAGCCTGCGGATGAATTTGAACCCAACTCCAATCCTGGCTGGCCATATCTTCAATATCCTTGCGTTGTTTGTCGATATTCAGTTCACCATCGAATACCGTAACATCAACACCCAGGATACCACCCATGAACTTCACGGTATCGGCACCGCGTGCGCACCAAGAACATTTCATACCGAGCTCGGAAGTGGCAACCCGCATTTTGGTTTCGGGAGCGACTTTGACGGGTTCATCGCCAGTAGTGGCGGTCGGAGCCTGGCCACAAGCAGCCAAAAGGCCAGTTATAGCGACCGCGCCGAGGCCAGTCGCTATCGCCGATTTCTTCACGAAATCACGACGAGTAATCGAACCATTTTTTGCTTGGTCTAAAATATGATCTAATTCCTTTGACATTTTTTCTTCTCCTTGGTAAGTATGGATGGAAAGAAGGATTAAGAGTGACGAGTAAGTCGTCGACTAACAACAACCTCGATATGTGGTATGGATATTTCCTCCTTTCACTGTCATCGCTTACTGTGGATAATCTGTCGGCAGTGGCAAGTGCCCAGTATCAATAAAATTCTGCCATTTGCAAAGGGAAACCGTTAAGGATTGACTACCCGGGGAGGTAATTCCAGTTCGGGTAGATCACTAATAAGTACCGTCGCTTGCTGTACACATCCAGGTTCAGAGATCGCCAGAAGCGAAAAGTCAATCGGGCCATCTTCTCGGACACTGCCTTGAACGAAACATGCCAAAAGAGCCTTCTCCTTTGAGTCATGCGTTCCTGGATACGGTTCAGCGGAGAAAAGGTCTGGATAAGCTAGTGCGCCTAGATATGCTCGCTGTGTATCCAAATCGGCTCGATGAACCTCGAGTGGGAGCAGTGGACTCAAACCTTGCGAGAAATCGATCAACCCATGCAACGCTGCCTGAGCTTTGTACGGCAAAATTAAGGCTAGGATCTTCTCATCTGTTCCCACATCTTTATTTAACCGAATGGCTTCGGATCGCGCGCTGACTGTTTTTCCAGCCCTATCGACTTCAAGCATGAGTACGCCCAAATGGTCACCTTGAAATCCCATCTGAACTATTGGGACAGTGACAGGCTTGTTTTCCAGCTGGATGACCTCCCGGCTGTGGCCACCAATGACCGCGGCAATTCCAGACACCGATTTCGCCAGCTTTTGGTCTAATTTCGAACCAAGATGCGAGAGGATCACCACCATGTCAGCTTGTTCGCGTAACAGAGGTATCTTCACTCGGGCTGTTTTGATTGGATCTCGTACCTCAAGCAAATCGCTCATCACCGGGTCAGCATTCAGGATTTCAGCAAGGTCTCCTGATGTCAAACCAAGAAAAGCTACCCGGAAACCGTTACGCTCGATAATGATGCTTTCCTGTGCAAACGGCAGTCCGGTGTCTTTGTAAACGACGTTTGCTGCCAAGAACGGAAATTCAGCCTGGTCGATAACGCTTTGTAAAACGTCCAAACCAAAGGCGAAATCTTGGTCGCCTAAAGCTGCAGCGTCATACCCCGTCATAGTCATTGCCTTTACAGATACGATTCCCCGATTGGCGTTGGATTCTGGAGTGCCAAATAAAGAATCTCCGGCATCAACCAGAAACAAATTTGGATTCTGCAATCGCAATTGGTTCACCGCGCTGGATCGTCGCGCAGCCCCGCCAGCCGAGTCGATTACACATGTGCAGGGGTCTAATTCGCCTTCTATATTGTTGGTGTAAAGAATGGTAAGGTTCAAGTTTGGGCCAGCTTGGACATCAAGACTTGTGCAGGCGCCAAGAGCAAGCGGTATCACAAGCAAGAGGATTAGTCCAAAATTGGCTTTGCGAGGGTTCATTGATTGATCCAAGTTGGAGCAATGGCACCAGGCAAAATTGTCGTCCGCTTGAGTTCTTCACCCAGGGCAACTTTACCCGGTGGATCCACATACAGTGTCCATATTGCCGACATTTCGTCCAATACCGGGTTGCCATCAGCATCTAAAGAGATTTTCAGGGTTATACCGGTTGGTGTACCCCAGGTGATGCTCGAGCTGGTAGATCGCTCGGTGTAATTCAAATCTGCCCCGGCGGTTCCGACCTTGATTTTCCAGGCAGACTGGTTGCCAGCCGCGACTAATAAGATCGTGTATTCACCTGGCTCCAAGTTGGGAACTGAGATCACCTGTGGACGTGCGGCTTTTCCTGAGTACCATCCATTTGGAATTTGACTGATTGGGAACTCGCGAGTCGGGTGGTACCCGACGGCACGCCCGGCCGGGTCAGCAAGGTAAGCCAACGCTTCACCTTCCAAAACGATGCGCAATGCGCTAGTCACTTCTAAAGCAGTCGGAGTGCTTGGTGCGCCATTTCCTTCTGAAACAGCAACCTGGCTATTCGCAACAGTCACTTCACTACCACCAGCAGCAAAAGTTGTGCTCCCACCAACGGATGAAACAGTTACTTTACTTTCATCTTTACTAATATTGAAACCGACAGCCGTGCCAGTGGCAACTGGCCCGCCTGCATCGACATGAATTGCGACAGTGTTCGATGCTGCCCAAAGTTGACCGCTTACCAGTGACAGTCCTATCCCATCACCATCAACGAGAGCAATTTCTGTATTAGGTTCCAGCATTATTTGGGAGCCATCTGTGAAAATTAACCCTGCTCGGCTTTCGGCGCTGGTTTTAACTGTGGCTCCTGCTGCTAGCTGGCTGTTATCCTGAGCAGCCGCAAGTGATCCTGCCGGACCTGTTTCGACAGTCCCAGTAACAACTCGAATGAAGGGAGGATCAACTTTTTTCGCACTTCCTCCCCCACATCCCGCTAGCACTATGCTGAGCAAAATTATCAAGTAAAACATTGTTTGTAAGGATCGTTTGGTTTTCATTCTCTTCTTCCTTAGGTTATTCGGCGATTTATATGATCCAAGTTGTTATTAGTCGAAGCAGTGCAAATGCCGGTTTAAGTGGGATGATACTTCTCGTCAATTGCACAAATCTTGGCAACCTTCCTTGCGGAACGTCCGCCTTGATATTCAGACTTTAGCCAGGTCCCGACCAGACTCTTGGCAACTTCAATACCAATAGTTAGCCCACCCAGAGTTATGATCTGGGCATTGTTGCTCGCTCGGGCGCGTACGGCAGAATAGGGGTCATATACCTGAGCAGCTCGCACACCCGGAACTTTGTTAGCAACAATCGCCATTCCGATGCCCGTGCCACAAATCAGAATGCCTCGATCGAATTCACCAGCAGCGACCCCTTCAGCGACCTGCAAGGCAATATCCGGATAATCGACGGGATTGGTATCATAAACGCCAAAATCGCTCACTTCAACCATTTCGACAGCGATTTGTTCGGATAAATATGCACGTAAAGCCTCTTTCAGTTGAAAGCCCGATTCATCACTTCCGATTGCGATTCTCATAAACACCTCAAAGCACATTGATAATGTTGGGTAGTTTTCAAAATATTGGGGGTTCAGGCTACAATGATCTTTATTCCGTTATTTTCAAAAGTTTCTCGGACAACTGGATCAATCCCATCGTCAGTGACAATAGCCGTCACATGGTCTATGGACGCAAATGAAGAGAACCCCACCACATTGAACTTGCTCGAGTCGACAAGTACATAAACTTGGTCGCTGATCTCAACCATCGCTTTCTTCAATTCCACTTCTAATAGGTTCGCATCTGTCAGGCCGTCGCGTAACGTCACCCCACGTGCACCGAAAAACGCTTTTTGCACACGGACTTCCGACAGTGTGTTACGCCCCAACCGCCCAACGCTCCCGTAGGTCTTCTCGTTAAGCATTCCACCGATCAAAATCGTTGTATGTACCTGCTTTATAAGCTCTTGCGCCGTGTTTAGGCCATTGGTCACAATCTTCAAATCGTGCATAAATTTCAAGTTCCGAGCTAAGTGAAAACAGGTAGTGGAAGAGTCCAAAATGATGGCATCACCATCGTTAATCAGTTCTACCGCCTTTGCACCAATCCGTTTTTTTTGATCCTGATGCATAGAGGCTCGCACCTGGAAGCCAATTTCTCCTAGGAGCTCCTTATCCAGCATCCGCGCCCCGCCATGAGTTCTCTCGATTAAGCCCGACTTTTTCAATGCTGCAAGATCGGATCGAACCGTTACCAGAGACACGTTTAACAGCCTGCTAAGTTCTTGAACACTTGCATATTCATTCATCAGAAGTTGATTCATGATGAGTGTCCGCCGTTGATTGGCTTGAACATTTTTAGCCGAATTGGTTATATCGAGTGAGCTTAGTGAGTTGTAATTTTGCATTCCATTTCAATCCTGTGTGATCGAAGAAGGATCGTTACGTGTTGAATGGGCGGTGTTGTTAATTTATGCCGGTTGAATTTGCTTACGCAATTTGACTAATTCAATAATCTTGATGAAAACATCGGGGTTCCATGCAGCTCGGCCAATAAATAATCCATCGATGCCAGTTTGGTCGACAAATGAAATCGCATTTTCTTGGTTCACACTTCCGCCATACAATATTGGTACCTGCTCAGCGAATTCCCAACCAAAAAGTTCCGCAATCTGCTGTCGGATCCACCCATGAATGGAACTAGCATATTCGGGGTCAGCTGGGATGCCATTCTCACCAATCGCCCAAACCGGCTCGTAGGCCAGCAGAACCTGACCCAGCTTGTCGGGGCTCACGTCGAATAAGGCGATCTTGGTTTGTTGAGCTACTCTTTCTCGGGAAATGCCTAATCGTTTCTCTTCAGCCGTTTCACCCACGCAGATTAGTGGGCGCAAACCATGTCGCAACGAGGCTTGTACTTTTTTATTCACCTGGAGGTCTGTCTCGCCAAAATAAGTGCGCCGCTCGGAATGGCCTAATTCCACCAACCTCGCCCCAGTATCTTTTACCATCAACGGAGAGATCTCACCGGTAAATGCGCCAAAATCTTCCCAACACATATTTTGTGCGCCTACCCAAACTTTTGAACCGGCAGTCACACGGCAAACATCGTACAAAACTGTGAACGGCGGTACGATAAAGACGTTGAATCCTGGGTCGGAGGCATTGAGATATGCAGACAACAAACGTCCATATGTCTCTGTGTCACTTAGTAGATGGTTCATTTTCCATCCCGTTCCGATCCAATAAGAACGCATTTAATTCCTTTATGTCAGATGTTAATCTGTTGCTCTTTAAGCTATAAGAAGAACTTAAACCAACTCGGAAGTATTTGACCGAACCCATTGGAGCATTGCGTTAGCGATTACAGTAAGGGTCACACAACCCGCATCTGGAAATCCAATCGCGCGTTCTCCGAGTGTTTTTGCCTTGCCAAATTTTGCAACATACAGCTTGCTAGCTTCTTTACCAGCTTCCGCTGCTGCAACTGCTCGCATCAACATGTCCTCGAAATCGGCACCTACTTCCGCACTCCTAGTTAAAGCAGCAGTCATGGGCGTCAACCCATCGACCAACGTTTTATCACCCGGTTTAGCCTGTCCTTTTGCCTGTATTTCCTCCAGCGCTTTCTGAAACATTTGTGCAAATTCCTTTGTTGTCATCTCGGGCTTAGGTGGCTGGTTTTTCGCTCCTGCAAAGAAAAGCAAGCCAAAGATAATGCCTGATGCTCCGCCCATCACGCGGATCATGGTACGCCCGACTGTAGCAAACAGTGTGTAAACGTCGCTGAAATCCTTGTTCAATAATTCCTGCTGCACTGCCTCAAACCCGTTCGCCATGCCAATACCATGGTCACCATCACCAATATTACGGTCAGCTTCGCTGAGAATTTCCTTGGCATCGATAACCTGCTGAGCAACGAGCAGGACCATTTCCTTCAACTGAGCCGCGGTCAAAGTCTTCAAATTAGGCTTACCTCACACCGTTCTTGTAAACCGGGGACCAAACTGGCCAGTCAATATATTTCTTCAGTTCATCATCCACACGCATCAGTGTTATCGAGACGCCTGCCATTTCCTGACAGGTGGCATAATTACCGGCATCGGTCCGATAGACCACCATACCTTTTTGCTCCAGCTGTTGCAGCGTGCGTCGCATGGCAATCAATAACTCCATGCGGGTGCTGGCTCCAAATCCATTGACCAGAACGCACACCTGGTCACCAGAATTGAAAGGCAAGTCGCGGATAATTAATTCCAACATCTCATCCACCACTTCATCTGCTGGTCGCATTTTGCCGCGCCGCACTCCTGGCTCGCCGTGCAGCCCCATGCCGATCTCCATCTCATCTTCCGGCAACGTAAAAGATGGAACTGACTCGCCTGGAATTGTCCCTGGGTAAAGCGCAACACCCATTGTGCGGGTATTATCACGCACCTTGATGGTCAAACGCTTGACCTCATCCAGGTCTAACCCAGCATCACAGGCAGCTCCAGCCACTTTGATCACAAAGAAATCACCGGCAATCCCGCGCCGGTCGGAGATTCTTTCCAGCGGAGCCGAAGCAACATCATCCCACACCCGCACAGTTTCGGTACGAATGCCTTCGAAATCTGCCAGTTCAGCGCCCATATCAAAATTAAGATTGTCCCCCGCATAGTTGCCGTATACATAAAGCACACCACGCCCTCGGTCGACTGCTTTTGTAGCTGCCAGTACAACATCGGGTGATGGAGCAGCGAAGACATTCCCCATTGCTACTGCATCAGCATACCCTTTGCCGATAAATTCAAGGAAAAGCGGTTCGTGCCCGCTTCCTCCTCCGATTACCAATCCCACCTTTTCTGAGTCCAATTGGGTTTTGACGATCGCCGTATATGATTCAACTTGTTTGAACTCGGTCGCATGCATCATCAAGAAACCTTCAATCGTCTCTTTCACTACATCTTTCGGACGGTTGATCAATTTTTTCATCCGTGGACCTCTACCTAAAATGATTTTGCGACTTGGGCGTCGATCTTCCCGGAAAATAAAGTTGCTAAATATTCGATACAAACACAGAGAGATAAGCTGACCTTGCCAAATTCCAGGAAAACGAAAGGAGATCTTTCATTAGCCTATCATGCTATCGAAATATCAGCAGATCTAAGCCAATAATAACCAATTTGCTTTGTTTTGTAAGCGATGGGAAAGATAAACGAAAGGAATAAAAAGTATTTGCGAGAAATACCTATTACACTATAACAATGGTACAAACGATTGTCAATATATTTTTCCTAATTATTGTCTCATTTTTAGTTCAATGGGTGGAGTAACCTCTTTTCGGTAAATTGCTGAACTTTAACAGAAGTAGCGAGTCAGAAGCATACTCATGCGATGATGCTCTGCATATAGAGGTCATCGAAATAAAATTGGCAAACCTAGTGTCACTGAAGAGGGTCAAACATAGAACCTCCTGATTCGAAAAGGGCTCCAAAAGGTATTTTACCCGTACATACGGGGGTTAATCGTCCAGATTGTCCGCCTATGGCGGAACATTTGTCCAAATAATCCAGATTTTCCCTTGATTCCACCCCATCTGCACCACAATTGCACCACACCTATACCAATGGATAGCGGCTCGCGTCAGGAGATTTGTAAAAATTATGAATATTTTACAAACTGACCTCTACCCAATTTAGCAATAATTTTTTACTCGCGGCTCGATGAGTAACAGACGCCTTATCAACGCCATTAGGCACAGCACTATTTGGCTTGAGAGGCAAACTCGGATTATTTACCGCTGTACGCGACCAGTAGCATCACCAGCGGCCAGCTTATCGACTTCTGCCGTCGATATCTGATTGAAATCTCCTTCAATCGTGTGCTTCAAACAAGATGCTGACACTGCAAATTCCAGCGCTTCCTGGGGAGCTTTGTTGGATATGAGGGAATAGATCAATCCACCGCCGAAACTATCGCCCCCACCCACCCTATCAACAATGTGAATGGTGTATTCCTTAGAGAAATAATAATCCCCTTTGTCGTACAACATCCCAGCCCAGCGGTTATCGTTTGCAGAAATTGAGCCACGTAAAGTAATAGCCACTTTTTCAAAACCAAAACGATCTGCCAATTGCTTAGCCACTTCTTTATAACCATCATGGCTCAGTTTTCCGTTGGTGATATCGCTGTCATCTGCTGCAATGCCAAAAACATCCTTAGCATCTTCTTCGTTGGCAATGCAGATGTCCACATAGGGCATAAGTCGAGCCATAACAGTGCCGGCTTTCTCACGCGACCATAGGTTTTTACGGTAGTTGAGGTCGCAGCTGACCGTCAGACCACGACGTTTGGCCTCTTTGCAGGCTTCCATACATATTTCAGCCACATTGTCACCTAGCGCTGGTGTTATGCCAGTGAAATGAAACCAGCAGGCGCCGTCGAAAATATTTGCCCAATCAAAATCTGTTGTGGTCGCCTCTGCGATGGATGAATTGGCTCGGTCATAGATCACCTTGGAGGCACGCTGAGAGGCGCCCTTCTCCAGGAAGTAAATGCCTACACGCTTGCCGCCGCGCACGATTTTTGATGTATCAACACCATAACGGCGCAGAGAATCAACTGCAGCCTGCCCAATCTCATGGATGGGCAACTTGGTTACATAGCGCGCATCCAGCCCAAAGTTTGCCAACGAGACAGCCACATTGGCCTCACCACCACCATAGGTTGCATCGAAGGTCTCAGCCTGAACGAAGCGGTAATATCCCAAAGGCGCCAACCGCAGCATTATTTCCCCAAAGGTCACAACTTTACCAGCCAACGGCACATTGGCCGCCTTTACAAAAGTTTCTGCCTGGGTTGCAGCCTTACCGCTAACGATTTGGACAGCCTCGCGGGTCAATTTCTCGATGGTATCAAAGTCACTGTCATTTATCAATTCGTCCTTCACCATCCAACTGCCCCCACAGGCCAAAACCTTGGTGAAAGCCAAGTACTCGCTTATATTCTTTGCATTAATTCCGCCGGTTGGAATGAATTTAAGCCCTCCATACGGCCCGGAAATCGCCTTGAGCATACTCACTCCACCAAGGTTTTCAGCAGGGAAGAACTTTACAACCTCAAGCCCACGTTCAAGCGCCTGTTCAACATCGCTCGGACTAGAGCAACCCGGCGTAATGGGAATGCCGAGCGCAATACAATGATCTACCACCCTCGGGTTGAACCCCGGTGAGACGATAAATCTAGCGCCGGCAGCCACCGCCTTGTCCACTTGCTCAATAGTCAAGACCGTACCAGCCCCAACAAGCATTTCCGGAAAGGCTACGGCAATCCGGCGGATGGCTTCTTCAGCCTGAGCTGTGCGAAAGGTAATTTCCGCGCAGGGAAGTCCGCCCAGGCACAATGCCTGTGCCAAAGGTATTGCCTTCTCCACATCGTTGATCTTTACAACCGGGATGATTTTTAATTCGTGGAGCCTTTCCAAAACTTCGTGCATATTAAAATCTCCAATCCGTGAATCAATAATCCAGAGAGGCGTTATCGAGGGATCCCGCCATAAAAGGCTACTGCCTTTGCTAGCTCGTTTAGATCTTTTTGACCAACCTGCGGCGCCTGGGGCATGTCGCCAGCGAGCATCTTCAAATCACGCAAGGCGCTGCCAGTCGCCACACAAACGATTTTGTCAGCTCGTTTGAAGGTGCCATT
>Ga0209641_10004274_pt1 | contig 11800 bp, 5 predicted proteins | sample RifCSP16_1_FD_184022 | JGI IMG/M metagenome (GOLD analysis project Ga0209641, IMG submission 184022) | Soil microbial communities from Rifle, Colorado - Rifle CSP2_sed 16_1 (SPAdes) (version 2) | ecosystem: Environmental > Terrestrial > Deep subsurface > Rock core/Sediment | place: Rifle...
AAGATAGAAATGGATGTTGATATAGAGAAAAGGGGGGTGCTTGGAGGCCCGACGGCAGTTGAATTCAAACAAAAGATTAAAGTTTTTGCCAGGGGGACGTTTGGAAGACTTGCAGAGGTAGAAATAGATCCCTCTGGAGAAAAAGAACCTGAATGGATTGACCATGGGTTTCCTCCCGATACAAAGATAGCACCTGAATCCACACCCAGTGCCGTGACCTATTCAGGAAAGGATGAGTACATCTCGGTATTTGCAAGTGCTGAAAACGGGCATCTGGTTGAGAGGTTTTTTAATGGCAATCAATGGATCTGGATAGATCACGGGGTTCCAGAAGAAGGTGTAAAAGTTGTTTTTGATCCTGCAGCGATCACGGACTTTACAGGATGCGAGCCAGTTTATGTGATATCTGTATTTGTTACAGGATCGGACGGTTTAATTCATGAATTAAATCGTGATCCTGACACAACGGCAGGAAGATGGATTCACCATGAACCTCCAGGTAATGTTGCTTTTGACTCTTCACCTTACGCAGACAGCTATGCCGGTATTGTAACAGACGGTGAATTTTCAGTAAATGTCATTAAAGTGAAAGTATTTGTGAAAGACAAAAAAGGAAGATTGCATGAACTGGACTGCATGGCAGGTGATAGCAGGTATGATGTCTGGAAGGATTACGGGCTGCTTGATCCTGCTAACGGCATAAAAGCCGGCTCAAGACCCTTCGCCATGGTTTATATTAATACGCCTCCTATTGGCATGGTTTCTTCTGATATAATTGGCAATGGAACGCACCAGGCAAAAGTATTTGCAAAAGGGTCAGATGATCAATTATGGGAGTTTAGCACTTTCAGCAAAGATGAAACGAATCAGGCAATCTCTCTGGAAGTTCCAGAAGATGAAAAAGGAAATAAAATAACGATCATATCTAATCCGCATGGTTACATCACAAGTCCGGGCTCCGAAATAAATAACGAAGATAAACATATCTTTGTAAGAGGTACTGATGGCCGTCTATGGGAAAGAATAGATGATAGACCGGATAAAAAAAACTGGAAATCTCACCACTCACCAGCAAATCTGAATCTCAGTTTCTCTCCATTTGTACTTCATGAGCGACTTCAAAAGATTTTATCTATCTTTTCAGCCAGCGATAAGAATTCCATTATAGAAAGGGATACTGAAAAAGAAACCTGGAACGAATACAAAGACCCTATCGAAACAGCGCTTACCCCTGCCCTTTCCTGGGAATACTGGAACAAGAAAGGATGGGTTGTGATAAAGGGAATAAAAGATGAAACCTCAAATCTCCTTAAAAGTGGAAAAATCATGTTTGATCTGCCGCAGGATGCTGAAGAGACCGAGATTGCGGGGCAAAAAAGCTCATGGATAAGAGCAAGGATCGTGGGAGGTGATTATGGAGAGAAAACGTTTGCTCTCCTGGAAGAATTAGATGAACGTAAAAAGCAGAAACTGATCTCCACGAAGGACAGCATCAGGCCACCCGTTATTAACAGGCTGACAATCAGTTATGCTCTTGAAACAAAGCAATATCCCCAGAAGGTATGGACATATAATAATCTTGAATATCTTGATCAGACAGATGCGAGCAAGATCGAGGACAAATTCTTTCAACCCTTTGTACAGCTGGAAGAAAGAGTAAGAACCATTTATCTGGGGTTTGAGAAATCATTCAAAGGAGGGCCGATAAACATATTCTTTGCAGCAAAGGAATTGCAATTCATCGAGGAAAAGAAGCCAAAACTGGAATGGAGCTACAGTGTAAAGAATGACTGGAAAGAATTGAAAGGCTATCTCGATTACACCGAAGGATTGATCAAACGGGATATCCTGGAATTAATGGGACATCTGGATTTTACTTCTCAGTTCAGGTTCGGCGATTCTCTTTACTGGATAAAAGGGAGCCTTACCAGAGGTGAATATGAAGAATCACCCATCCTTGACGGCATATATCTCAATACGGCATGGGCACTGCAGGCGGAAACAATCAAAGATGAAATACTCGGCTCAAGCGATGGAAGTGCTGACCAGAAATTCTCGTTCCTGAAGTTCCCTGTCCTGGAGGGACAGGAAATAAGGGTATGTGAGATACTATCAGAAGAAGAAAAACAGGAGATAATTGCATTATCAGGAGAAAAGGCGATAAAAGAAGAAAAGGATGAAAAGGGGAAGGTGATAGAAACCTGTGTTTTATGGACAGAGGTCCCTGACTTTTTCGAATCAAAACCAAGAGATAGACATTACATTCTGGACCGCGCTATGGGGCAGCTCCAGTTTGGCGACGGGATCAATGGTATGATACCCCCGATACAGGATAACAACATAAAGGCGGCTTCGTATCAATCAGGCGGGGGGAAGCAGGGAAATGTCAGTGCAGTTGAGATCAAAACACTCAAATCAGCTGTTGCTGGGGTTGAAAGTGTATCAAATCCAGTGGCTGCTGATGGTGGTGCGGATACAGCAACGCTTGATGAAATGCTGGAAATAGGGCCTGCCATGATCGACCATCGGGACCGCGCTGTGACTGCAGAAGACTTTGAATGGCTGGCCAAAAACGCATCAAGAAAAGTGATCAAAGTAAGATGTCTTCCAAATATCAATAATAGAAGACAGAAAGAGATTGGTTGGATTACTGTAATAATTGTTCCAGATTCACTGGAAGCTAAACCGTGCCCCTCCCTTGAGCTGCGAAAAAAAGTGCGCCAGCACCTTGAAGCACGCAGCGCAAACACCCTCAGCCATAAAAGACATGTCAATGTAGACAGTCCTTCATATGTGGAGGTTAGCGTCTCAGTGGATGTGTTCGTTACTTCTTTAGATAAGATCTCCGAAGTTGAGCGAGAGGTCAAGAAAAAGCTGGATGCTTTCTTCCATCCTTTGACAGGCGGCCCGGAAGAAAAGGGCTGGGACTTTGGCCGGGATGTTTCGGCCTCTGATATTTATGCATTACTGGAAGATATTGAAGGGGTGGACCATGTGGAGAATTTAAAATTTTCACATAACTACGAACCATGCCTTTTCGACATAGATCAGAATATTGACTGCAAAGAAAAAATTCTGAAAAATGGAAATTCAGACGGGGATATAGTGAAAGTAAATGAGAATTTTCTGATCGCAAACGGGACGCATATCATCAATCTTCAACCGATAACGGAGGATAAGTCTTATGAGTCTGCTTGAAAAATTTCAAAACCTCGATGATAAAACCTTTGAGGAACTGGTCAAAGAGGCGCGCACCCTGATACCGCAATATGCGAGTGGGTGGACTGACCACAATATTCATGATCCAGGGATTACCTTTATCGAGCTTTTTGCATGGCTGGCCGAGATGCAGATATATCAGCTGAATCGCGTAACTGATGCCAGCTACAGGAAGTTCCTTGAACTGGTCGGGCTTTATCCATTCGATGCTCAGCCTTCAAGAATGGATATTATTTTTAAAAATGTGAAGGATGAGAAGAAAATAGAAGCTGGTACACAGGTTATTGGCGAGGCAGGCACTGAAAAAATAATATTTGAAACCGAGGAGGACTTCAATCTCATTCCGCTGGAGATCAAATCTGTTATTACCACTCAAGATTCACTTACGACCGATAATACTGATGCCAGTGAGAAAGAGAATATATTTTTCTCTGCTTTTGGTGAAAAAGCAGGAATCGGTGCAGCTCTGGAACTGGGATTTGATAAACCACTTCCAGAAAAAGAGATTCAAATAAGTATCATCCTGTTCGAAAAAGACCTTCCTCCTCTGGATACCAGTGGAGATGAGCCGGTACCGTCTGTAAGTGTAGTATGGGAATATTTCAAAGGAGGAAGCTGGAATACTCTTCCTATTAAAAAAGATACCACACTGGCTCTGACAAGAAGTGGAAGAATTGTATTTGACGGCCCGTCTTCCATGGAAAAGAAAGATAAATATTACTGGATACGATGCCATCTAAAGGAAGGACGCTATGAGATCGCTCCGCTTGTGGAGAAAATCCTCCTCAATACCGTATCTGCTGTCCAGATAGAAACGGTACAAGAGACTCTGGGAAAAGGACTTGGCACTCCTGAACAGAAGTTTAAGTTCAAGAAAAAACCTATCATTAAGATGGCCGCACTTACTGTGGGGCATGTTCAGGATTGGCAGGGTCTGTTGAAAATTTTCAAAGATCAGGTGAAATCGGATATGCCAAGCCCTGGAAAAAGGATATGGAATATGTTTGACCAGAACACCAGGAACTTGATCAATGAATGGAGCGAAGACCAGATTCCCGGGTCTGAATTGAAACATGCAGTCGTTGCTTCTATTAATAAGTTGCTCGAAAGCAGAGATCTGTTCGATGAAGGATCATTCAGGGACATTAAACTCCCTTATGAGAGGAAAAAACTCATTAAAAGTCTGAATATTGTTCCTGATTCCAGAGTCCGGGAATTAAACCGGTTTCTAATCGAAACAGCTTACCCGGATAAGATCAAAGCAGAACTGTTAATTCAGGTTCAGACCAAAAATTATGAATGGGAAAACTGGGTGGAAGTAAATGACCTGGAATCTTCAGCTCCAGACGATCCACATTATGTTCTGGATCCAGAAGAAGGGGAGATCACCTTTGGCAATGGATTGAACGGTCGTATCCCGCTTAAAGAACAGGAGATAAAAGTCAGATATAAAACAACCCGCGGTTCTGCCGGTAATGTTCCTGCCGGACGGAAGTTTGCGATCGACAATGGAGGATCTGGCAGGATCTTCGGAAAAAACATGGAAGAAGCAGCGGGGGGGAAATCTGCTGAATCTATTGAACAAGCAAAAGATAGAGCTAAAAAGGATTTCAGGACAATTTCCCGGGCAATCACTTCAAAGGATTATGAAGATCTGGCACTTTCCACACCTGGTTTGAGGGTGGCAAGGGCTGAAGCCATCCCAAATTATGATCCTGATTATCCATGCGTTTCTATTCCAGGTACAGTTACCGTTGTTGCAGTTCCACAAGCAAGAGGGGAAAGGGTTACACCCGTGCCAGGTAAAGGTTTTCTCCAGACCGTTCTGAATCATCTGGAAATGAAGCGGCTTGTTACAACCGATGTACATGTTATCGGACCTGAATACGTAAAAGTTTCTGTAATGTGCAGGATTCGCATAAAGAAAAAGAGCAGTGAAACTGAGGTTGAGAAGCGTGTCAGGGAAAAACTTGAGGGATTTCTGGACCCTTTAAAAGGTGGACCTGACGGAAATGGATGGTCGTTTGGGCGCGCGGTCTACGCATCGGAAATATATCAAATAATTGATAATGTGGAGGGAGTTGAGTACGCGACCAGTGTATTTCTCAGCGCTGAAAATCCTAATGGCGACTATCAGAAAGCAGGACAGCTCATAAAGATTCCTCCTTTTGCACTTGTATTTTCTGGCGAACACAGGGTGATAACGACCGATTTACCACTTGAATTCATAAAAATTTCCGTTAAGTGTGAAATCAATGTAAGTGAGAATAACAACTCGAACGAGGTAAAGAGACGGATACATAAAGCACTGGAAAGATTTCTGGATCCGCTAAAGGGCGGACTGGATGGAAAAGGATGGCAGCCTGGAAAAGCCGTCTTTGCATCAGAGATCGAAAAAATAATAAAAAAAATCGAAGGTGTAGCCGGCATAGCCGAAGTTTCACTGTGTAGAGAAGGAGAGGAGTACAGGAAGTATTCCATCAAGATACCGGAAGATGCCCTTGTAATTTCAGGTGAACACCTGGTAGAAATTATAAATAGAGGCAAAATATGATCCCGCAGGAATTCAAGATACAGATCTTTAAGACACCAGAACAGTGGGGAAGCGGTCTATTGTACCGTCTTGAGATGCAAAAAGAAGGAGGCATAACTCTTTATTCCACACCAAATTTTGCCCAGAGGATAATCCAGGCTGGAAAAGGCATAAATAATCCCACTGGTCTTGCAGTGGATGAATGCCTCCAGATTTACTTCATGGATCCTGATAGGGATTCGAATACCTGCAGACTTTATCGCTATGATGAAAATGCGCATAACCTGGAGCAGCTGTCATATATCGAATACAGGGTTTCTGAGTATCAATGTCCTGCACGAATTATATTTGATGAACTTACATTATGGGTCAATGACCCTGCAAATAACAGGATTCTTGCATTTTCAAGAGAGAATTACCAGATCAAACATATAATCGACAAATATATTCTAAATAATCAGGAAAAATCAATAGAGCCGATTGATATAGGATTGGACGAGCAGGGCCATCTTTACATCCTTAATGGAATACCAGACAAAAATCAAATCATAAGATATCATAATAATGAAATTTTTAGAGAATTTGAACTGAATCTTGAAGAACCTGTCGGGTTAGCTATAGATAAAAATAATAATATATGGATAATCGACGGAAAAAGCAAAGCATTACTCAGGTATAAAGAAGAGGATTCAAAAATTAGCTCTGACCTCACTGTAGAATTATCGAACGTGTATGACGGTTTTCAGCCTAACGGTATATTTATTAACAGAAAAGAAAACATTTTCATCAGTGAAAGTTCCAGAGGATTGGTTCACCAATTTGACCCTGATGGAAGTTACATAGGAGCAGTTCCGGGTTTTAAAGGTTCGGTACAGGGTATCACTGAAGGTCAAAAAGGCGACCTCTATATCAGTAGCGATAAAGGTATCTCCAGATTTAGCACCTGGCAAACGTATACAAAAGAGGTGGGTGTTTATTATTCAAAGACCCTGGACAGCGGGATCAAGGGATGCCAGTGGCATAGATTGGCATTGGAGGCTGATATACCTCCAGGATCTATCCTGGATGTATATTATTCATCATCTGATGATCCGGAATTAAAAAAAATCATCGATAATAAACTCGCTGAAAAAATATCAGCCCAGAAAAAAGAAAAATTCATAAATGATCTTCTGACCTGGACCAGTGAACCGGAAAAAAATCCCAAGGATATGCTCTTCAGGGTGAGGAATGGACGCTATCTCTGGCTAAAGTTGCAGCTTTCAACGCTGGATGAGAAAGTAAAACCAGAAATAAAACAGATGAAGATTTTCTATCCCCGTATTTCATATCTTCGGTACCTTCCTGCCATATACCAGGAAAACAAGGTGAGTAAAGAGTTCCTGGAGAGGTTCCTTTCCATCTTTGAGACTGCGTTCTATGATCAAGAAACAAAGATAAACCGCATCCATGAATATTTTGACCCTGGAACAGTACCGGAAAATTTCCTTAACTGGCTGGCATCATGGCTTAATGTTGCTCTGGAAGAGGGCTGGCCAGAAGAAAAGAAACGTCAGTTCATCATGGAGGCATATTCACTTTATAAGATCAAAGGTACGCCATCCGGCATAAGAAAATTAATCGAAATATATGTCGGGAAAGAGCCCATGATCCTGGAACATTCAAGAACTGGCATGCCTGCTGTTCTGGGAAAAAACTTAACAGTGGGTATTAATAGCTTTCTTGTGGCGACCCCTGTCCGGGGGTTCAGACTCGATGATGATTCGATTCTTGGGATGGTGGCTCTTCGTGATGAGGTACAAAAACTGGAAGATCCTTTTCTGCCCATGGTACATCGTTTTACAGTCATCCTTGATCTTTCAGACGAAGAGGTGGCCCGTTTCGAAAAAGGATTGATGCGAATAATAGATGAAGAAAAACCCGCCCATACGGAATATAAACTTCAGTTCAATGTTATGAGGGAAGGTATGAGAGCTATTGTGGGGGTAAACACGAGGCTGGATTATCATAAGCCTGTTCGACTCGGCATTACCTCCACCATTGGATATGGAGTGGTTCTCATGAAAGGAGAACATAGCGGCAAGGTCGAAAAACATGCAAGAGTGGGGCAGGATACAGAGCTCATTTGACCTTTATAAAAAAAATCGTTTCAAAAAAAGGAGGATGAATAATATGTTAACGGAGGTAATTTATGACTGATAGAAATAAGAAATATTGCGGCACATGTGAGAATCCCTGTTTTGAGCGGAACCACTATTATTATGGCAAATTAATGACCGCCCGGGATTTATATGACGAACAGTGTTACTTCAATGAAAAGAGATGGTTGATCAACAGGATGGTTCTCGGATGGGGAGTTGTTTGCGGGCTGGATGTAAGAAGAATGCCTGTTGACCCTGAAGACCCTACAAAAGGATACGATGATAAAAATGTACTGGTAACACCCGGACTGGCCATTGACTGCTGCGGAAGGGAAATCCTCGTTTGTGAGGAGAGGAAAGTAGAATTAATTCCAGAGGAATCAACCTGCTGTACGGAACATACCGAGCAGGAAGAAAAAAAATTTATAATTTGTCTTGAATTTTACGAGTGCAAGACAGAGCAGATAAACATACCATCAATATCGTGCAATTCGAAAGAGAAATATGGGTTTAACAGAATAAGAGATAGTTATAAAATCCGGATTATAGACCCATCAAGTGAGGATAATGAGAAGGTACACAAAAGGATCTGCCCTCTTGAATATAAGAGTGAATATCTGTTTGACTGGGATAATATACCAGGAAACGATAGTGATCGACTTATAGAATTTCTAAAGAAAAATTACAATGTGGAATGGGTAAGTGCGGAAAACATAAATAAAACCAATGATACCATTGAGATCTCCAATGGAACCAAATCTCTTTCTCTTAAGCTTGTCAATGAAAGGGTTTATCTGACTATCAATGACGGCAGGACCGATGAACTCATTGTGAAGATGAAGGGCGAAACGCGGAACATATACAGGATTGAAACTGTTAATGGTTATCTCTGTAAAAAAATCAAAGAAGGATGCCCTGAATGCTCTGAACCGTTATGTCTGGTTTTAGCTGAGATAACATTTAATCCGTCTGTTGATCCGCCTATCAGGATAGATAATTGCTCAAAAAGAAAGCTGGTTTATAGAAATCCTCTGCTTTATGGCATGATCGATTGCTATCATGGAGATCTGCCACATATCATCGGGATAAACTGGAAAGAAAACGGAGCAAATATCTCATGGGAGGATTTTACGGCTGAAAACGGCATCTATTCAAAAGGGGTACAGGTTGAATTTGATTGGAAGATGAATAAGGATACGATTAATCCTTATACTTTTTTGCTTTTTGTTAAGATGGAGGATGCAGATACAGGAAATTTCGTATACGAGCAGGTACCGGGAGATGTAGATTATGATGAGAACACGTCAATCGCTACATTTTCGGTTACGTCTAAATGGCTTATGGATGTTTTCTTCGGCTATTCAAGGATTCGTGAAAAGGGGGGAGAATTTATGGTGGTCTTAAAGAGCGATTTTATTACAAGTTATGAAGAAAACGGAAAACCTGCTAAAGCTCTGGATGGGAATTTTATCGGTGGAAAATTGCCCTCAGGTAACGGCACCCAGGGTGGTGACTTTGTTAGCTGGTTTTCTGTTGAATCCAAACCTGAAGGTGAGACTGCTCAAAGGAGAGTTCGATAAATTAAATTTTATATAAAGGAGGAATAAAATGAATAAACAAAATTCAAACGATGAGAACTGTGATTTTAATGATTTCAAAAGAGTCAATTATTTTCACGGAATGCTCATGACCGATAGGGATTTCAGAGAAGAGCAGATATATCATAATGAAAAAAGAAAATTAATTAACAGGATGCTGCACGGGTGGGGAGTGGTTTGTGGACTCGGTCTCGATGGCAAACCTGGAAGTTCCATAATCACGATCGAGCAGGGAATGGCACTGGATTGCAGCGGAAATGAGATCGTAGTTTGCGAACCTTACAAAATAGATCTGACATCGAAAACCTGCCTGTGCACAAAAAATGAAAAACCTGTGAAGGACGTTGATTGCCAGGAGTTGGAAAGAGCGAGGGATCAACCCAATATTTATTATATCGGAATCAGATATAATGAAGATAATACGGATCCTGTCCCTGTTTATGCTCCTGGTGGAGACTGTGAAGAGAAACTATGTAAGAGCTCCCGCATTCGGGAGGGCTTTTGCGTAAAGATTTTTGATCATCCTCCAGTCCAGCCACAAATAAGGCCGATCCATCCAAGCCTGATCAAGCGTATCTACGATGGTTGCAAAGGTGATGTTGTGGTCCATGAAGGTTCACCTCAGAAACCCCTGGATGACCCCGAAAAAATTATGCTTGCTGCGGGTGCATCAAATGTAAATGGATTCTATAATAATATGCAAATTAGACTTGATGTAAGAGGTAATACTCAGATCAGGACAATCACAAGCTATTCCGGGACAGCTCAAACGGCAACTGTTGACAGTCCCTGGGATCCGGATTACCTTCCAGACCCTGAATCAACGTACTCAATAACTGAATCCAAAAATGAATGTATGCGTAAAACAGTGGAGGAATTCACAAAAGACTTCTGCAGCTGGTCACCACCATGCCCTGATTGCTGTCCTGATGAACACTACTTAGTACTGGGAAAAGTCGAGATAGATCCAATAAAGAAGACCATTAAGAATATCATCAGTGAAGACCGTTATTATCTGCTGACTGTGCATTTATTCCAGTATATTTTCTCATCACTGTTAAAAGGCGCTGATACATTGTTCGAGGTAACAGGAATGGACGAGCAGATCCCGGATATCAATCTGATCCACCGCAATCCAATTGCAGCTCTTTGCTGGCTGGGGAAAATATTCGTAAATGATGCGAACATAGAACCCAAAGAGGAAGGTGTTGAAAGAATGATTGCAGGCCGGAAGCTTTATAAGCGGGTTGATGTTGATTCAGAACTGGCAAAACTCAGAAAAGAGGTTGATGAACTAAAAGGCGCTTTACAAAAGCCCTCGAAAAAACAGAAGGGCGGTTAAAAAGACCGAAATGAGTTCAAACTTTGTTTAATGCAAAACCCTTTATTCACGGAATCTGAACAAGAGGATCTCCCTCTTGTTTCCTGCATAATGCCAACCTGCAACCGCAGGACGTTTGTTCCTCGTGCGATCGAATACTTTTTGCGTCAGAACTATCCCAACCGAGAGCTGATCATTGTAGATGACGGCACGGATAAAGTAAAAGACCTTGTGCCCTGCGATTCACGCATCCTTTACCTGCAACTGGACAGAAAATGCACAATCGGAGCCAAGCGAAACCTTGCCTGTGAGGAAGCAAATGGTGAAATTCTGGTACACTGGGATGATGATGACTGGATTGCTCCATGGAGGCTGGAGTATCAGGTAAAAATTCTGCAGAGAGAGGAGGCTGATATCTGCGGTCTTAACAGGCTATTTTTTTACAATCCCGTATCTGATCAGGCCTGGGAGTACATCTATCCCGGAAGAGGAAGACCATGGCTATCCGGCGGCACTTTTTGCTATACCAGGACTTTCTGGGAGAAGAAACCTTTTCCCGATATCAATGCAGGTGAAAGCACCCGCTTTATATGGACAAACCGTCCCAGGAAAATGATAGTCATGCAGGACAACACCTTCTATGTGGCCTTGATTCACAGGGGGAACACAAGCCCAAGACAGATCACAGTTAATCGATGGCATGCTCAGCCCAACAGGTTGATCAGAGATCTAATGGATGAGGATCACTCCTTCTATACGAATCTCTTTGATGATCAGAAAATTTCAGGGGGAGTAAATGGGCGAAAGAGTTAGAATAGAAAATAAAAGACCTGAGACAAAAAGTCAAAATTCAGTTTAAGATCGGGCAGCCCCGAGATAAGTACGAGCAGGAGGCTGACAGGATGGCGGAGCAGGTGATGCGGATGCCAGAGCCTGCGGCAGTCTCAGGTGGTTCACCTCACATCCAGCGGGCGTGCCCCACATGCGA
>Ga0209641_10004280_pt1 | contig 11796 bp, 9 predicted proteins | sample RifCSP16_1_FD_184022 | JGI IMG/M metagenome (GOLD analysis project Ga0209641, IMG submission 184022) | Soil microbial communities from Rifle, Colorado - Rifle CSP2_sed 16_1 (SPAdes) (version 2) | ecosystem: Environmental > Terrestrial > Deep subsurface > Rock core/Sediment | place: Rifle...
ATCAGAGGTTATATACAGATACTGCAATAAGAAAATCAATGCTATCTGGATGCTCAATAAGATACTAAAATATAAGATATGAGAATGCAGAATTTAGAATTTAGAATTCAGAATTCAGGAGTCAGAATTCAGGAGTGGGGAGTCAGAATAAAAGATGGGTTGCCTTTTTATTCTGGCTTCTGGCTTCTAACTTCTTTATTCTTCTTTATTGCAGGCTGTGGCAGTCCTTTAAAGCAAATCAATGTCAGTTCATATGAATTTTACCGCTCCCCGCAGGTAAATAAAATAGATGGCAACAGGATAGGTTTTCTTACAACGGCACTTTCAAGGATGAGTAGTCTTGGAGAATACAAGGTAACAATTTCAGATATAATAGAAAAGGCATTCCAAAAAGAAAAGCCTAAGATAAATATTATCTCATCAAGAGAGACTATCAATAGCATTAATACCTCAGAACTTACGGATATATATTCAAAGATGTTAGACTATTATGACACTACAGGAATTTTGAAGAAGGACTATTTATGGAAGATTGGAGATGCCCTAAAAGTCAGATATATCATCCAGCCTAAGCTTTTATCATTTGCAGAATCAGTCTCCTCAAGATTTTCATTCCTTGGATTGGCAATAGTCTCAACAAGAGAGACCACAGTCAAGATATCACTTCAATTATGGGATACTGTTACAGGAAATGTTATATGGGAAGGCTCCGGACAGGCAACTGTTGCTATTGAATCAATGAGGGCAAAGCCTGTAACTTTTGAAGAGGTGGCAGAGGCTGCAAGTTTCAGTGTAGTTAAAAAATTCCCTTTTTAAATCCCCTTTTTAATGTATAGGAAATTATATAGCCACAAAGGCACAAAGGCACAAAGAACTACCCCACCCTTCCCCTCCCCTTACAAAGGGGAGGGCGGGGGAGGGGTTATCTTTGAGTCTTAGAGTCTTTGAGACAGGTTTTTGTTTTTATTAACTTGTTTTTAAACAACAAATTTATTAATATATCTAAATGTAGCGACGACCTTATGGTCGGCTGAAAGCGGGGGATAAACCCCTACGCTGCAATTCTATTAAATCACAAAAAATATGGTATAGCGGGGTAATTTATGTTTGTTATTATTGGTTTTGTTGTTGTAATTGCATCAGTTTTAGGCGGTTTTGTGCTGGAGGGCGGACCTATCATGGTCCTGATGCAATGGGTAGAGTTTCTTATAATTGGAGGGACTGCGATAGGGACTCTACTTATAGGAAACTCCCCGGCAAACATAAAAAAAATAATTTCAAATCTGACAAAGACAATGTCAGGCATAAAGATAAATGAAAATTCTTATATTGAGCTGCTAAAACTTTTATTTGAGGTTGCAAACATATATAAGAAAGAAGGGGCAATTGCACTTGAAAAACACATTGAAAATCCTGAAAAGAGCCCCCTATTGAAGAAATTCCCAGCATTTATAGCAGACCATCATTCAGTTGAACTGCTATGTGACTCTCTCAGGATTATAGTACTTGGCGGTGTTCCTCCGTATGAACTTGAGGCGATGATTGATAGCTCGCTTGAAACCCACCATGAAGAGACATCCCGTATCCCGGGGGCAATTTCCAAGATTGCCGATGCCTTGCCAGGTATCGGAATAGTTGCGGCAGTCCTTGGTATTGTCATTACAATGCAGGCAATTGGAGGTCCGCCTGAAGTGATAGGGCACAAGGTTGGCGCAGCACTGGTAGGGACATTTCTTGGAATACTCCTTTCCTATGGTTTTGTTCAGCCTATTGCGACAAATATTGAGATTCTTCTTGAGCATGAGGCAAGGTATATGTACTGCATAAAGGCAGGTGTTGTTGCAATTGCTAAAGATTTTTCACCAATGGTTGTAGTTGAAATTGCGAGAAAGCAAATCTATTCAGACGACCGTCCCACCTTTGCGGCTATTGATAAAATAACAAGACAGAAATAGTGTTTTTGATTATTGAAAACAGATAATGAATAAAAACCAAATTTAAACCACAGAGAACACAGCGTGGCAAAGCCACAATCAAAAAAAAGATTTAATCTTAAACACAGAGACACAGAGGCACAAAGAAAAACCAGTAGGCAGTATGCAGTAAGCAGTAGGCAGAAAAACACTAACTACTCCATTCTGCTTACTGCCTACTCCTTACTGCATACTTTTTCCGTGACTCTGTGGTAAATTTTATAATTTTCTGTATATGGATAAAAAAGAAGATACCGCTCCAGAAATTCCTGAAGAAAATGTAAGGATAGTTGTAAAAAAGAAGAAACATAAAGGAGGGAGCCACGGTGGTGCATGGAAGGTGGCATATGCTGATTTTGTAACTGCATTAATGGCACTCTTCATTGTCCTATGGCTAACCTCACAGAGTTCCTCTGTAAAGGCATATATAGGCCAGTATTTTACAGACCCAGGCAGTTATAAAACATCAAGCATAAAGGAATCAAAGATTGAGGCAAGGACATTTGCACACGGCAGTAAAAAATCTGTTGATGAAGTCATAAAAAATTTTGATGCAAGCCAGATTGGTCTAATCAAGGCACTGCAGAAATTTAAGGATATAAAACAGGATGCAATGGTTGATGTAACACCTGACGGGCTTGAAATTGAGTTTTCCGATACTGATAAGATGATTTTCTTCAAATCCGGAAGTGCCGAGATTACAGATGATGTGAGGGCTAAGATTGTCAGTGCCTTTTCAGATATGCCGAAGATTAATTATCCAATAATTATTGAGGGACATACTGATGCCACTCCTACAGGGAGAGAGAATTATACAAATTGGGAGCTCTCAGGTGACAGGGCAAATGCATTGAGAAGAATAATAGAGGATATGAATGTGGGAAAGGTTGTTGAGGTTAAGGCGTATGGTTCATCAAGGCTTTTAAAGACCGATTCCCCTTATGATGCATCAAACCGCCGTGTCAATTTCATTATTAAGATGTTCGGTGAGTTAGAACGGGGCGATGAAAAGCCGATAGAAGAGAAAAAGGGAGAGGAAAAAGAGATTGAGCACGAAGAAAAAAAAGGAAGTCATTAGGTTTGTATATAAAAAGGATAAGCATAAAGGTCATCACGGTGGTGCGTGGAAGGTAGCCTATGCTGACTTTGTAACTGCACTCATGGCACTCTTTATTGTCCTGTGGCTTACCTCACAAAGTAACCAGGTGAAAAGTGCAGTCTCCGATTATTTTAAAGACCCGGGAAAATATATGGGTGAAAAGATACGGAAGTCCAAGGAGAGGGCAATTGTCATTTCAAAGGGAGAAGGATCGCTCGAGAAGGTAACAAAGGATGAGCATTCTAAGAAGATGGATGTTGTTATGGCTGTTCAGGAGTTCAGGAATGTTTTAAATAATATGAGGCTTGATTTTCTGGATGAAGGGATTAAGGTGGAGATGGCAGATACAAATCAGATGACATTTTTTGAAAAGGGGAGTGCCATGATTACAAAAGAGGCAGAGGCGAGACTCAGGGAATCACTGAAAAAAATGGGTGTAGTGTCTTATCCAATGATTATTGAAGGACATACAGATGCAACACCGACAGGTCGGAAAGATTATACAAACTGGGAATTATCAATGGACAGGGCTAATGCATTGAGAAGGATAATAGAGGATATAAAGATTGCCGATGTTGTAGGTGTCAGGGCTTATGGCTCAACAAGGCTGAAGAATCTTGCATTACCGTATGACCCTTCAAACAGGCGGGTCAATATCATTGTTCAGATACCAAAAAGCCAGTTGCATCATATAAAGCAAATGTGATTTCAGGAAGATACAATATTTAAGAACGAAAACATAATGAAACCACAGATTACACAGATTAACACAGATTTTAAAATCTTATTCTTAGCCATTTCTCCTCGTTATCTTGTGTAAATCTTGTGAAATCTTGTGGTTGCTTTTATAATTTACTATACATGAAAAGGAAAAATAATATAATAGCTGTAAGCAGTGGAAAGGGAGGAGTGGGGAAAAGCATTATCAGTGCAAACCTTGCTATATCCTTAGCACTGTCAAAGAGAAAGGTTGTGCTTGTTGATGCCAGTTTCGGGACTTCAAATCAGCATGCAATATTCGGCATAAAATCCCCTTCATTAACCCTGAATGATTTTGTATCAAGGAATAAGGGCAGTCTGTGGGAAATCTTGATAGATACCGAGATTGAGAATCTTAAGCTTATCAGCAGTGCAGGGGATTCCCATATTTTAGCCAATATGCCTGCTCCCCTTAAGAAAAATCTCATAAAAAATATTCAGACGCTGAATTTTGATTATGTAATCCTTGATTTGGGTCCATCTATAAATTTTAATACAATTGATTTCTTTTTATCTGCAGATTCAAGCATTGTAATCACCACCCCTGAGATTACCTCTGTTACCAATACATACAGTTACATCAGAAACATAATTTATAAAAATTTGGAAAATACATTCAAGGAGAACGAAAAAATAATAGATTTGATAAATCTCGCAAAAGACCCGCAGAACAATGAGCATATAAAGACAATAAAAGATTTGAGAGATAATATAGAATCATTTGATAAAACTGCTTTAACTGCCTTTGACATGGCACTTAGAGAGTTTCAGCCATTATTGATTTTAAATATGATAAAGGATAGTGCTGACATAAATGTTGGAAATGATATGGTGTCCCTTATCAATAAAAATCTGAATGTTAAAATTGATTACCTTGGGTATCTTGAAGACAGAGATGAGATTAGGAACTCAATTGAGAATATGAAGCCATTTGTTATCGGCTTTCCCACCGGTAAATCTGCAACACTTATTCATGATATTACAATAAGATTGATGGATTTGTTGGGGGATGGATTTAATAAAGGAATCAGTGATATTACCCTCCATGATACAAAAATCTCTGAATTGGAAAACAGGCTTAAAGCAATAGAGAGTAAGGAGTTGGAAATATTAAAAATAAAGTTAAGTAATGAAGAGAAGCTGACAAGGGGAGATATTGAAAAAAGATATGGATCTGAAAGGATTGGTAAGTTTGAAGAATTGCAGAGAGAGTTAAATGAAAAGAGAGAAATTCTTGAGAGGGAATTAAAATTAGAGATAGATGAGAGAAAATTGGAAGGGGTTAAACATTTGGAAGATGAACTCCATCAATATGAGGAAAGTCAAAGAGGGGATATTAAGTCTAAATTGCTTATTGAAGAGGAAAGGTTCAAAAAAGAGTTAGATGAGAAGATGAAGATATATGAAAATGAAAAAATTGAGTTAATCAACTCTGAAAATTTAAAAAATAAGAATGAATCTGAATCTCTTTTTGAGGAAGAGAAGAAGAGAATAATATCAGATATTGAAAAATATGAGATTGAACTGAGAGAAGAGCTGAAGCTGAAAATTTCAGAAGAGGAGAAAAAGATAATAGCTGATATAGAAGGGCGTATAAAAATAGAATTAGAGGAGAAGAGGGAGAATATTTTTGATGAGATTGAACTTGAACGGGCAAAGAAATTAGAAGAGATTAATAATTTCATTAAAGATGAGAGAGAGGGCAGGTTAAACCAATTTGAATTAGAGTTGACAGGGCAGAAAGAAAAGAAGATGGCAGAGTTTGATAATAGGATTAGAGAGGAGATGGAAAGGAAAGAAAAAGAATTTTCTGATGAGGTATCTGCTAAGAGGGATGAGATTCATAAAGAGGTTGAGGAATATAGAAAAGACAGGTTTACAAACATTGATTCAGAGATAGAAAAGGAGAAGTCTCTAAGATTAACCTCATTTCAGCAGAAGATGGAAAATGCCGAAAGGGAGGTTATGCTTGATATAGAAAAGAGATTATCCTGTGAAGAAGTGAAAATGAGAGGCCTCATTGAAGATAAGATAAAGGAAGAAGAGAGAAAAAGGATGGAGATTTTGGATGAGATTATGGCTATGGAGAGAAAGAGCAGGTTTGAATTGATACATAAAGAAATTGATAAAAAGAAGAAAGAATTGGAAATAGGTTTAATTAAGGATTTGGAGATTGAAAGAAAGAATATACTTAAAAGGATAGAGGATGAAATAGAGAGGGAAAAGACAAATAGGGTTCATATTGTTCAACAGGAGGTAGAGATTCTTTTAGGTGATAAATTAAATGAAATAGATTTAAGGATAAAAGAAGAAGATGTTAGGTTGAGGGAGTCGTTGAATATAAGGCTCATGGCGGAAGAGGTTGAAAGAAGGAATAAACTTGATTTAGAGATTTCTGAGGAGAGGGAAAAGATGGTAAATGAGATAAGAAACCTCTTAAACAGGGAGAGAGATGAAACATTAAAGAGGCTTAATGCTGAAATGAATGAGGAAAAGGAGAAAAGGTATAAGGATTTTGAGAATGAAATTAAGGAAGAGAGAGAGAGGAGAGTAAAGAGGCTTGATTCATTATTAAATGAGGAGACGGAAAGGCAGAAAAAATTTATAGAGATTGAATTGGAAAATGAAAAGATTGAGCTTGTCAAAAGGATAGAAATGAAAATAGCTGAAGAAAAGCTAAAGAAAATGCGGATGATGAATGCTGAATTGGAAGATGAGGAGAGAAAGAGAAATCAGGCTATGAAGACCTATTATGAACAGGAGATGGGAAAACGGAGGGAATGGCTGAATTTTGAGATTGAAAAAGAGAGGATAGAGTTAAAACAGAAGATGGAAGAGGAGATTGCTGAGGAAAAAAAGAGGAGGATGAAGGCAATTGAATCTGATAAAACTGTCAATCTTAATTCAACACAGAAGATAGAAGACGATTTGACTATAAACTGAGTTTTCCTTCACCCATATTCCCCCAGTGAAACACTCATGAGTCTGTGACTCACAAAGAGTGATTAAAATCTTTTTTTCACCCCCACCCTTAAACTCCCTCCCCCGTCAAGGGTGAAGGGATAAGGTAAAGGATTTTCGAATGAAAAAAAATATACTTTATCTGATAAATACCCCTGATATTAAGGGTGGCGGCGAGATAAGCCTTCTTAACTTATTAAAAAAAATAAATAAGAAAATTTATAATCCTATTGTAGCATGCCCGTCAGAAGGGAGTATGAGTTTGGCAATAAGAGATATGAATATTGATGTAGAGATTGTTTCCATGAGACGGCTGCGATATTTTAATTTATATTTCCTTGTCACAGGCGTTTTGAAATTGATACGGATTATAAATGCACATAAAATTGATGTTATACATGCCAACGGCTCAAGGTGTATGATATATGGCGGCATTGCAGGAAAAATCAAAAGAATTCCTGTAATATGGCATGTCAGAATCGTTGAAAAGGACAATTTGTTGGACAGAATCCTTTCTAAGTTGGCAGACAGAATAATAGTTATATCTAATTCTGTGAGGGATAGATTCAACTGGCTTAAAAAGAAGGAAAAAATCAGTGTCATTTATAATGGCATAGATATAGACGATTTCACCCGTAATATTAATACAGACAAAATAAGAAAAGAATTATCAATTACTGAAACAGAAATTGTCATAGGGACTGTGGGTCAATTAATTCCAATGAAGGGGCATAAATATCTTATAGAGGCAGCTAAGATTGTTCTTGAGAAGGTCAAAAATATAAAATTTTTAATTGTTGGAGGGAGTCAGGAAGATAATAGTTATGAAATGGAATTAAAAAATATGGTCAAGAATTATGGTCTTGAAGATAAAATCATTTTTACAGGATATCGGAAGGATATTAAGAATATAATAGCCTTAATTGATATATTTGTATTTTCAGCGGTAGGGGAGGGGTTTGGAAGGGTTTTGATAGAGGCAATGGCTCTGCAAAAGCCCGTTGTAGCATCAAATAGCGGCGGTATCCCGGAGATTGTTGTGGACGGTGAAACAGGTATATTAGTCCCGGAGAGAGATTCACTCTCAATTGCTTCAGCAATTATAAAGCTTATAAATGAAAAGGGTATGAGATATAAAATGGGAATAGCAGGAAGAAAGAGGGTGGAGGAAAGGTTTACAATTGAGAGACATGTAAAGGGAATAGAAGGAGAGTATTCTAAGATTTTAGGCTGAAGGCTAAAGTGAGAAATATTTTTCTTTAACCCTCAGCCTTTCCTGTTATTTACTTAATCTTTCCGCACTGTCCGTTTACACAGAATGCCGCATATCCTGTATGACAATTTTTGCATGTTGAAGCTGCTAAAGGACCATCTTTGGCAGTCATATCTTTACCATCTTCGCTGAATACACCATATACCACTGAGCCGCCTTTATACCCTGTAACAAAAAGCACCTTCATATCTTTTAGATGTAGAATCATATTGGTGCCATCATTAAATTTTCCATTTCTTGCCTTGTATGCATCTATTACAGCAGGATTGACAAGAACAGCTACTTTTCCTGGACCTCCCTGCCTTACTCCGCAGTATGTTGCAACAGTCTCCTGATAGATAGGTGGAAGCGTGCTTACATCTGCATTACAATCAGGTAATGCGCCTATTCCAGTTAATGTCGTAGAAACGCTTGTCCATTTCTGCCAGTCTGAAGGGAAGGAGGCATCGGAAGCTGCCTCTGATGAGATATAAGAAAAGATTATACTGAATGATACAATTAAGGCTAATACAAAAACTTTACTCTTCATAAATTACCCTCCTCCATTGTCATTCCGAACGAAGTGAGGAATCTCTCTTTTGAGATTGCTTCGTCTTCGCCTCGCAATGACATTTTCATTAAGTTTTTAAAATGTTAAGAATCAACTTTTATTTCATCTTTATCACCCCCTTATGACTTAAAATGTCCTACCATCTCCTTAAGAGTTTCGGATATCTTGGTAAGCTTCTCGGATGACTCTGAAATCATATTCATCCCTTCTTTAACCTTTTTGGTTGATTCAAAGGCGTTTTGAGTATTTTGTGAAATTTCTTCTGTTGCAGAGGATTGTTCTTCCATAGCTGTGGCTATACGGGTAACCGTTTCAGCAATCTCATTAACGAGACGATTAATATCATTAAGTGTATTCCCTGCATTCTGTGTCTGAATTACAAGAGTATCAACATTCTTCTTCCCTTCATTCATTGATACGACTGCCTTTTTAGTATCATTCTGAATAGTAGTTATTGTTGTATTAATCTCTTTTGTTGCCTTTGTTGTCCTTTCGGCGAGTTTTCTCACCTCATCCGCAACCACCGCGAAGCCTCTCCCATGCTCTCCTGCCCTTGCAGCCTCAATTGCTGCATTTAATGCAAGGAGATTGGTCTGGTCTGCTATATCGTCTATTACTGAAATAATCTCACCTATCTCCTCAGACCTCTTTCCAAGCTGTTCAACCATCTCTGCATTATGGCTTACATCCTTTGCAATTGTATCCATTCCGGCTATTGTATCCATTATTACCTTTGAGCCTTTATTGACACTCTCTTTTATATTTTCTGCGGATTTTGCGGCATTACTGCTGTTCTTTGCTATTTCTACTCCTGTTGCAGAGCTTTCTTCTACAGAAGTAGCGACTCTCTCCATCTGCCCGCTCTGGTCATTTACTATATTCATAACCTTTGCAGATTCATTTGAAAATGTCAGTGCATTATTTCTAATATTCTCTGAACTGACTGTAATTTCCTTTACCATCTTACATATCTTTTCAACAAATTCATTAAAATGCTCGGCGAGAGACCCAATCTCGTTTCGGGATTGAATTCTAACTTTGGAAGATAAATTAAGTGATTCTGTTATTTGTGAAATCTGCCCTGCAACTGTAACAATAGGCTTAGCTATACGACCGCCTACAAATGTGGCAATTACTGTTGAACCAATCAGGACGAGAAAAGCTACAAATAATACATTTGTCAGAACCTCATACCATGTCCCTTCAAGAGACTTAGCGGAAAAGACTGCGTAAACATTACCGCCATTTTTAATAGTTAATTCTTTCTTTATATGAAGGAGGTAATTGTTTTTATCAAAGAACTGCTCCTTTCCTTTAAGCTCGCCCTCTTTTTCTGTAATAGATTCCTTTGTCAGACCTTCTTTGAGATAACTGTATTCAATCTTTGTAGGGGGGATCTCATCTGAAAACTCAGTCTTGGGGCTTCCTGTGCTCATACCTGACATCTTAAGATAGAGTAAATCACTATTTGCCTTATAAAGGTCTTCAGCCGTCTTATTTTTTAAGTTCATCAGATTGCCGCCGTCAATATTCCTTGCAGCAAGTGAGATGACAGGCTGGAGGGCAATCAGACTCTTATCTATTATCTGATGCTCCCGTAAATTTACCTCCCTCAAATACTGAGAAGTCCCCATGCTAATCAGGGATAGCATTACAACGGATTGTATTGCAATCTGGACACTCATGCGGATACTTTTTATCTTCATAATACTTTTCCCCCATTATTAATTAAACAATGGATAACTTATAGCATGGTAACAATTTTATGTCAATCCCCTAAGTGGGTAATTAGATATTCGTCAGTTTAGCAGCCATCTTTACTGCCTCAATCAGGCTTGAGGGGTCGGCAAGATTTTTTCCTACAATATTATAGGCTGTTCCGTGGTCAACTGATGTGCGGATGAATGGGAGTCCAAGGGTTATATTTACTGCCTTTCCAAAGGCAGCCATCTTTATTGGGATGAGCCCCTGGTCATGATACATGACTACAATAGCATCAAACTTTGACCTTTTTGAAGGTGTAAAAAGGGTATCGGCAGGAAATGGCACTTGAACCTCTATGCCTTCTGCTCTTGCATCATTAATAGCAGGTATGATTTTCTTTATCTCTTCATCACCAAATATACCGCCTTCTCCTCCATGCGGGTTAAGTGCTGAGACCCCAATTCTTGGATTTAAAATCCCCCATGATTTTAAAGATGAGTTTGTAAGTCTTATAGTATTTAAGATTTTTTTTCTGCTTATCAGACGGCTTACATTTTTTATTGCAACATGAGTTGTTACAAGCACAACCCTTAATCCCCCTTTCCCCCCCTTTTCAAAGGGGGGCGGGGGGGATTCAAGCATCATGGCATAATCCCTTGTATCTGTAAATTCTGCAAGCATTTCTGTGTGACCGGGATATTTATATCCTGCCATGTGTATTGCCTCTTTGCTTATTGGTGCTGTAACAATTGCATTAACTTTTTTTATCTTTGCCAGACTTACTGCTGATTTTATATACTCCACTGCTGCCTTGCCACTGACACGGGATGGCCTGCCGATTGTAAAATTTTTTGGAATATTTTTTAAGTCAATGATATTTGATTTTGAGATGTGGAATTGAAATTTGAGTGTTTTAGCAGTTTTTTTAAAAAAATCTTTATCACCTACTATTATGGGAATGCAGTATTTGAAAATCTCTCTTTTTTCTAATGCCTTAAGTATAATCTCAGTGCCTATCCCGGCAGGGTCACCCATAGTAATGGCAATAACAGGCAGGTTTTTCATTTAAATGCAAGGTTGAGGCTGAGGTTAAGGCTAAGAAAAACCTAAATCTCAACCTTAACCTAAACCTTTTATTTTTATGTTATTTATTATGTTATTTAAGGTCAGGCAACTTCTTTTTTGAAAGAACACTCTTTATTGCCGCATATTATTTCAGTCTCTCCGCCCTTCAGCTTTTTTTCAATAAGGTATGGGTAGCCGCACTGCTGGCACTTTTCGGGGATTGGCTTATTCCATAATGCAAATTTACAGTTAGGATAATTACTGCAGCTATAAAATATTTTCCCTCTTTTTGTCCTTCTCTCAACAAGGAACCCATTACATCCATCTTGAGGGCATGATACGCCAAGGCTTATAGGCTTGGTAAATTTACATTCAGGATATTTGGTGCAGGCAAGAAATTTTCCGTATCTTC
>Ga0209641_10004282_pt1 | contig 11794 bp, 13 predicted proteins | sample RifCSP16_1_FD_184022 | JGI IMG/M metagenome (GOLD analysis project Ga0209641, IMG submission 184022) | Soil microbial communities from Rifle, Colorado - Rifle CSP2_sed 16_1 (SPAdes) (version 2) | ecosystem: Environmental > Terrestrial > Deep subsurface > Rock core/Sediment | place: Rifle...
TCAAGATACAGGCCAAAAGAGGATTTGGAAAAATGGAAGCTTAAAGACCCTCTTTTAAGGCTTAAATTATATATGGAAAAAAAGGGGCTCTGGACTAAGCAATATGAGGATGAGGTAAAGAAGAAGGCAACCGAATTTGTGGATGAAGAGATAAAGAAAGAAGAAGCTGCGGGGTTACCAGACCCAAAGGATATAATAAATTATACATACAAAGAATTAACGCAAAGGCAGAAAAAGGAGTTAGAAACTCTGTAAAACAACTTCAAAGGGTCAAAGTGTCTTACTCTGATACTCTGACTCTTTGACACTCTGACACTCATAAAACTATGGCACGATTGAACATGGTCCAGGCAATAAACCTTGCCCTGAAACAGGAAATGGAAAGAGATAAGGATGTTGTCCTTATCGGTGAAGATGTTGGCAAGGACGGTGGTGTCTTCAGGATAACAGAGGGGCTTCTGGAAAAATTCCCCGACAGGATTTTTGACACACCCCTGGCTGAATCATCTATTATCGGAACTGCAATAGGCATGGCAGCATATGGCTTAAAGCCTGTTGCAGAAATCCAGTTCATGGGATTTATCTATGCCTGCATTGAACAGCTCTTTTCCCATGCCTCAAGAATCCGCTCCCGCTCAAGAGGACGTTATTCATGCCCCATGGTTGTCAGGACACCTTATGGTCTTGGAATAAAACCACCTGAACTCCATTCAGAATCAACAGAGGCGCTCTTCTGCCACATGCCGGGAATAAAAGTAGTTGTGCCAAGCTCGCCATACAATGCAAAGGGCCTTCTCATATCAGCCATAAGAGATCCTAACCCTGTAGTATTTCTTGAACCCACGCGATTATACAGGCTTATAAAAGAAGAAGTGCCGGAGACTGAATATACAATCCCACTCGGCAAGGCAATGGTTATGCAGGAAGGAAAGGAGATTACTGTTCTTGCATGGGGGAGTATGCTGCACCATGTTCTGGAGTGCGTTGAGGGATTTGACGCAGAGGTCATTGATTTGATGTGCTTAAGCCCTTATGATGAGGAGACCATTTTAAACTCCGTGAAAAAGACTGGCCGTGTCGTCATCGTGCATGAGGCAACGCGAAACTGCGGATTCGGCGCAGAGTTGTCTGCATTCATTGCAGAAGAGGCAATGCTCAACCTCAAATCGCCTATTATGCGAGTAACCGGCCTTGATGCAGTAATCCCGATGGCAAGGCTTGAGGATTATTATGCACCGTCTAAGGAAAAGATTGTAAGGGCGCTCAAGAAGGTGATGGAGTACTGACTACAAACGCAATCTTTGGCCAAATACTGTGTCAAAACTGACTGTCCAAATACTCACATACCTAACTGCGTATGCTCCGTCTTGTCCAGCCAGCTTTTCCTTGTCTTTGGCTCAAATCTCGTGTTTGCGAAAGAAAATCTTATTTGAAGCCTTGCTCCGCCTTGCATCTGGAGCTTTTTACTGTGCCGTTGGTGAGGCAATATATTTGAATCAAATCTTGCGTTTGTATTAAAAACATAAAATATCTACTCAACCTCTTTAACATGAATAAAAAACAGCTTTACCGGTCATAGTCAAATTTCAAAAGACCCTTGAGGCTACAGTAAACAAACTGATATTGTACGGTTCGTTTGCCAGTATAATTAATTTTTAAATTATATCTCATGCAGTATAATATGCAGCCAAAAAAATATTCTCTTTAATTTCTGAAGGGTTAAGAAGATATTTCGGCAAATTTTTCTTGAATCTCCACATAAATTGACCTAAAGTTCACTAAAGATGCGTGTAGACATAAAAAAGAATGTTCCCGCCGCATGCGGCGGGAACAAGTCATTCGAACGGACAACCCTTCGGGCTGTCCGCCTTGCCGTAGCTAATATGAGCGAATGCAAGTATTCGCTCTACGCTCCGTCTGCGGTTGCCGCTCAATTCCGCCATTAGGCCATATGCGCGCGTGAGTCAAGGGGGAAACAAATGTCGATCTTTGATTTTATAACAAATGAAAAATTCCGCATTTCTTTAGAATCTGATTACAAAGAAATGAAGGGTTGTTTTGAATGTGGTGCATGGAAGGCGGTACACGTACTTGCGGGCAGCATTGTTGAAGCCGTACTTATTGATCACTTGGCATCTCAAGGAATTGTCGACAAGAAAGAAGCGCTTTCCTTAGACTTGGCAAAAACCATCAAGCTATGTAGCGATCACAAGATAATTTCTCATAAGTCGGTTGATCTTTCTTCGGCAATCAAGGAATATCGAAACCTCATTCACCCAGGAAGAGGTATTAGGTTAAACGAGGATTTGACAAGGGAAAGCGCAACCGTGGCCACATCAGTGGTGAATATTCTAATCAGTGAAGTGTCTAAGAAGATGAAAGAAAATTATGGTTATACAGCAGAACAAATTATGTCGAAGCTCGAAAGAGACGCGTCGGCGACTGCCATCATTGCTCATTTATTAAAAGAAACAAAAAGTGCAGAAATAGAGAGATTGATGACGAAGGTTCTTCCTCCTCGTTATATAGAAATATGGGACAGTGAATTCTCCAATGGAGAAACTTTGCCTTCATTTGAAGTCTGTTTCAGAAAATCTTTTGAACATATCGATAATAGCGTTAAGAGAAGGGTAATGAAATGGCTCGTCTCAGTGTTGAAAGAAAAGGATGAAAAGGAAATTGTTTCATATGCTACATCCTTTCTTCGTGCACACGACTTAAAATACTTGAACAAATCTGATCTTGCCTTAGTTAAGGAACACCTCTTATCAAGGCTCAACGGAGAGCATAGTGGAAGTCTTTTGAATGCCCTAGAAGGAATTGGGGCACATTTGCAGAAGGATGATGTTGTTAGGCTTGTTGATCCGCTCATTAAAATAATTATGTCAACATCGAAACTATCCGATAAAGCAAGAAAGATGCTGGAAGGAGAGCACCAATATACAACGCGGGATATTGACGCCCATATATTACATAGAATGAAAGCATGGGAGGCAATGTATACATCCAAACAAGACCCTATTAAAGCAGACATTATTAGGAATCTGAAGAGTGTATTTGATATTGAAATTCCCTTCTGATGGCTAACAGGGCGCTCCAGCGGACGCGGACAAGCCGCGCCGCTGAGTTCTGCCTTAGGCACTTAAAATGCTGAAATTGAATGGAGTAAATAGACGTGTTTTTAAGGAAAATAAGGACAGCGATCGTTAAATAGAATAGCATGCTCATAAAAACCCTCCAAAACTGCAAAGAATTCATTGCCGGTGACAACACCATTCTCCGGGAGCTTTTGCATCCGGATAAGGAAGACTTAAAGTTTGTCTATAGTCTGGCACATGCGGTTGTTAAGCCGGGAGAAATATCCCTCTGGCACAGACTCAGGACTTCTTCAGAGGTTTATTATATCCTTGAGGGCGAAGGTATAATGTATATTGACAATGAATCCAAGCAGGTTTATGCTGGCCAGACCATTTATATTCCGCCAAATGCAAAACAGCGTATTAAAAATACGGGAAAGGCTGATTTAAAATTCCTATGCATAGTTGACCCAGCGTGGAAGAAAGAGGACGAGGAAATAGTGTGAGTTAGGAATTAAGAATTACGAATTATGAATTAAAAACATGAAAGAAAATATTGTTCAACAAAAAAGTTATGAATTTGCACTACGAATTGTTAAACTTTACCGGCATATTGTTCAGAACAGGAAAGAATTTGTTTTATCAAAACAACTTTTGAGAAGTGGTACTGCAATTGGTGCAAATATTGAGGAGTCCATAGGAGGACAGTCTGAAAAAGACTTTCTATCAAAGACATCAATAGCATATAAAGAGGCAAGAGAAACGCATTATTGGATTAGACTATTAAGAGATTCCGATTACATAGAATCAAATCTTGCAAAGATGGTTCTGAAAGATTGCGAAGAGTTGATAAAAATTATTGGCTCTATAAATAAGACAATGAAAAACAAAATAATTAGTAATTCTTAATTCATAATTCGTAATTGGAAGGTTACTATGGGTTCAGGAGGCTGCATAGATGTCTTTTGATTTTGTTTTGCCGGACTTAGGCGAAGGGATAACAGAGGGTGAGATACGGCGGTGGCTGGTAAAGGAAGGCGATGCTGTTAATGAGCATCAGACCATCCTTGAGGTTGAGACAGATAAGGCTGTTGTTGAAGTGCCTTCTCCGAAAAAGGGTTTTGTGCAGAAGATTTATAAGCTTGAAGGTGAGATTGCAAAGGTAGGCGATGTGCTTTTGACTATCGCTGAAAATCTGGAAGAAAAGAAGGAGGAGAGAAAATCTTTTGGAGTAGTGGGCCGCCTGCCAGAGGCAGAAGAGATTCTTGCAACCCCTGCTGTTAGAAACCTTGCAAAGAGGCTTGGAGTTGATATTGAAAAGGTAAAAGGCACTGGCCCAATGGGAAGGATAACAGAGGATGATGTAGTAAAGGCATCTGGCGGCGCCAAAGATTTAATAAAAGACCAGTTTGGCTCGATAGAAAGGGTGCCGTTCAGAGGCGTAAGGCGAAGCATTGCAAAAAACCTTCTCGCAAGCATGAGAACAGCAGCATTTGTTACCGGCATGGATGATGCGGATGTCTCAGCGCTCTGGCGGCTCAGGGAAAAGGAAAAAAGGATTGCTCTGGCAAAGGGAATTAGGCTTACGTTCCTGCCGTTTTTTATGAAGGCTGTCCAACATGCTCTTGCAACTCATCCAATGCTTAACGCATCCGTTGATGAATCTGGCGAGGAGATAATAGTCAAGAAATATTGCAATATCGGCGTTGCTGTTGATACGCCGGAAGGGCTTATGGTGCCTGTTGTAAAGGATGTGGATAAAAAGACAATTCTGGATTTGGCAAAGGAGCTTCAGGAACTGAGCATCAAGGCAAAGGAGAGAAAGATAAAACTTGAGGAACTCAAAGGAAGCACATTCACCATCTCTAACTTTGGTTCATTCGGCGGCACATACGCAACACCTATTATAAACTATCCAGATGTGGCAATACTCGGCACAGGAAAGATTTCAGACAGGCCATGGGTAAAGGACGGCCAGATTGTGATAAGAAAAGTCCTCTCTCTTTCCCTCACCTTTGACCACAGGGTTGTTGACGGCGCAGAGGCAGCGCAGTTTTTGAATAAAATAATTCAGTATCTGGAAGACCCTGACCAGATTTTTATTGAAAGTGCGTAGCCTGTGGAATGATTAATCTACTGAGTGAAAGTTTTTTTAAAGATTATAAATTCCCTATTGCCAGCCTGTGTAATTTTTTCGAATATCCTCTAATAGACTTTTAAAGATAGTTTCCATCACTACATGCGTACTCTGGCGTATGGCAGATTTCTGGGCAAATGCGCCGCCGGCAAAAACCCTTCCATATCCTGAAGGGCCGTCTGCATGATATGTCTTATTAAATACCTCCTTACCCGATGAGTTTTCTATAGTAAAAGTTAAATCACAGTGGGCTGCCTGGCCGGCCATATTATAATTTATATTTGTTACTTTTATCAAGATATCATGTATTTGTTTTACAGGTAAGGCTTCGGTTTCATTAAATTCTTTGAACCCATTTTTAAGATACGCATCAGCATACCTCTGAACAGCACCCCCCACAGGGACATCCCACCTGTTAGCGATACCAGCGCCAGCTGATCTTCCGGACCATATTTTACTTTTCATAGCGTTATCCATGTAGAAAACTGCTTTTAACGGAATAGTTGTTTCATATTTCTCAGTATCGGGAGATTTAAACTCCACATAATGGGCACATCCTATAAAAAGAACCGCACATACGAGAAATATCAAATTAAATTTCTTCATATCGTCTCCCCTTTCTTTTAAATTAATCTGAGTATTTGATGCTGGAAATATTCCTTTTGCTCCAAAACGAAATTTTTACCCATAGGAACAACGGTTCTATTTTTCATACAGTATCTATTACCTCAACCTGCAATGCATTACAGATAGCTCGCTCATGGGCGAGCTGCTTCGTGTATATTACTAAATCGGGGTTGGGTTATATCTGCACTATTTCGGATATACCATATTTAGGAGATATAAGGGAATACGGCCTAAGTATCATGCAGGCTGTAATATTGTCAAGTAAAAACTATTTGTAAAACTATTTATAAAATGGTGTTTATAAAATGGTTGACAATACCATTTGCATGACTTAGACTTTTATTCCGATAATCAAGAAATTGAGCACAGAAAAAGGAGATCAGACCTTAATGACCCAAGACCTAATTATACTCATAATCTCTCTCATTGTCATTGTAATCGCAGCCGAGATATTCACCAATGCCATAGAATCCCTCGGCAGCAAGCTGAAGTTTTCAGAAGGCGTTACAGGGAGCATATTTGCGGCAGTTGGCACTGCCCTGCCTGAAACAATGGTGCCTCTGGTTGCGATATTTGCCGGCAACTCTGCAAAGGTAAGCGAGGAGGTTGGCGTTGGAGCCATACTGGGCGCGCCCTTCATGCTCTCAACAATTGCCATGTTTCTTGTGGGCGGCGCTGCATGGGTATTCAGGCACAAAAGAAAAAAGGTGACAATACATCCTGAACATTCTGGATTAAAACGAGACCTTGAGTTTTTTCTCTTTGTTTTTTCTCTGGCATTTCTTGTGGCATTTACGCCTCCAACATGGAGGCTCCTGCGCATATTTGTGGCAATAATGCTTGTGCTTTCATATTTTTATTATGTGCTGGAAACTATAAAAGCAAGCAAGGCGCTTGTAAAAGACGGTCATGCTACAGAAGAAAGCAAAAACCTTTATTTATCCGCCATATTTAAAGACCATATGTTTTTTGTTGTTGTTCAGCTTTTAATTGGCCTTGGCCTTATTATAGCCGGCGCAAAGGGATTTGTAGTTGGCGTTGAACATCTTGCAGAAATTCTTCATGTCCCGGTTATTGCCCTTTCCCTTTTAATTGTCCCTATTGCAACCGAGCTCCCTGAAAAGGTAAACAGCATTGCATGGATAAGGCAGGGAAAGGACACACTTGCAGTGGGAAACATTACCGGCGCAATGGTTTTTCAGGGAAGCCTTCTTCCTGCAATAGGCATATTCCTTACGCCGTGGACAACAAATCTTACCGTTACTGCAAGCAGTGTAGTTACTCTTTTGGCCGGCGCATGGCTGTATCTCCTTGTCGCAAAGAAGATAAAAATGACGCCCCCGTTACTGATTGTCAACGGCATTTTATATAGCCTGTTTGTAATCATTGTTTTGATAAGCCTGTAAATATAGTCTCCAGCTTTCCACTTTACTTTTAAGCAATAAAACCTTATAGTTAGTATCGTTTTTAAACTCCTTTAGAATACACTATTACACTTTATACAGGCCAATGAAAAAGAGCGAGATCTTTCTAAAATTTATCATTATTGAAAAATTTGTTTTAGGAGTGATAACAGTACTCTTGTCCTTTGGTGTGCTGAGCCTTATAAACAAGGATATGGAGGAGTTTGCAGATAAGCTTGTCACCTTCTTTAACCTTGATATGGGCAACTATTATATAGAGGCTTTGATAACCAGGATAGGGATGATTGAGAACGGGACCATTATAGGAGTATCAATCGGCATGATATCGTATGCAACCCTGAACCTTATAGAATCTTACGGCCTGCACAAGAGAAGGCGGTGGGCTGAATGGCTCACGGTAATTGCCACTGCGCTGCTTATACCGTTTGAGGTATATGAGATTATTCAGGCTCAAACCTTAATCCGCATAGGGGTATTAATATTTAATGTTGCAATTGTATACTATCTTGCAAAGCATAAAGAGTTGTTTAAGGGGCGAAAAAATCGGTGAGAAGAGGTTGAGTTACAGTGAGACCAGCAGTAGATATAAATACTATTAAATTTGATGAAAAAGGCCTTGTCCCTGCAATTGCACAGGATTACGCAACAGGTGAAGTTTTAATGATGGCATATATGAATAGAGAGGCGATAGAGAAGACTTTATCAACCGGCAAGGCGCATTATTTCAGTCGTTCAAGGAATACATTGTGGTTGAAAGGAGAGACCTCTAAAAATTTTCAGGAGTTAAAGGCCATTTATTATGATTGCGATGAGGATACAATCCTTTTAAAGATTAATCAGCTTGGTGTTGCTTGCCACACAGGGAAAAGAAGCTGTTTTTTCAGAAGGCTGGATAAAGGTGAGCAGGAGCCGGCAGGCTTGGCGATTTTGGCAGAACTTTTTAAAATAATTGAGCAGAGGAAAAAGGCCTCGGCAGAGAAGTCGTATGTTGCGTCTTTGTATGCAAAGGGCATTGATAAGATTTTAGAAAAAGTAGAAGAGGAATCCGGCGAGCTTGTTGAAGCTGCAAAGGACGGAAAGAAAAAAGAAATTATTCATGAGATGGCAGACCTCTGGTTTCATACCCTTGTCTTGCTTGGACAAAAGGATATATCCTTACAGGAGATATTGAACGAATTACAAAGAAGGTCTGGCATGTCAGGTATAGAGGAAAAGGCGGCGAGAAAAAAGCGACCATGACGATGGCGAAAAAAGCAAAACGTAAATATAGCGTTCAAACTCAAAATCGTGGAGTCAGTGTGTTTTATGAAAAGCCGCCGGCTTACCTTGTTGAGACCCCAAGAAAACAACGCGCTTCAACGGTAGCTGTATCACGAAAATATGCGGTGGCATTTGTCAGCGACGCGAAAAGCATAGCAACTGGCTGGTTAAAAACTTTCAATTTGGAAAACGCTGTCGCTTTTGGTTTGCCGGAAGTGGATGACCGCTATCATATCTGGCGTGTTCCATTGCTGAGGTCGGGAACAAAGGAAAGAATAGGGGAGATTGTCATCGATGCTTACAGCTCTTTAGTTTCTGCTGATGCTACAACTGCGCCGGATGTGCTGGAAGCCCGCTTGCTTGGACGGAACGCAACAGAAAAATTTGCGCGGAACGAAAAAGGCAAAGCCCATCAAATGCCGATTTCATTTGTTCGAAACACAGTGATTCTTGGCGACAGCGAACAGGCTTTGTTGAAGATGCCATCTCAATCGGTGGATTTGGTTTTCACGTCACCGCCTTATTATAATGCCCGTCCCGAATACGAGGATTATCTTTCCTACGAAAGTTATCTCCTGAAAATGCGTCGGGTTATTCACAACTGCCACCGTGTTTTGAGCGAGGGCCGTTCTTTTGTGATGAATGTGTCGCCTGTCCTGATTCGCAGAGCTAACCGCAATGAAGCATCTAAACGCATTGCTGTCCCTTTTGATATGCACAAAATTTTTATCGAAGAAGGGTTTGATTTCATTGACGATATTCATTGGGTAAAGCCTGAAGGGGCCGGCTGGGCAACGGGACGAGGACGCCGTTTTGCCGCAGACCGTCAACCGCTCCAATATAAAGCTGTGTGAGGTCGGATGTCAATAGTGGACACCAATTGGCTCATGCCGCAATCCTCGTTTGATAAAACTTTTTCTCATAAGCAACAGGGGATAAACGGCTTTTTTGTTGAAAGGTCAGGCATATTCCGGCCAAGAGAATATTGGATTAGGTTTAGAGTCAACATTAAGCGGAAATATCTTAATCAATATTTCTAACTCAAATATCCTTTATCAATATCTCCTATCGTTACCCGATAGGAGATTAGCACTTCTGAACGAATCCGCTGTGAAACGAGTTGGGATGCCAAGTAGGTTGGTGCCTGAAAAAGAAAATGAAAGGTTAAGGGAGGCATTTTCTGCAGAAGCAGCACAGAAGGAAAAGCTTAGAAATGATGCGTACGAAAAGGTCGGCAAATATAACTTTGCCGTGTCAAAACAAGAATCACTTGAACCAAACCAACAACTATCATACGCGGTTCTTCTTCCAGTCTATGATTGGCACGCGATAGAATCTATTATAAACCTTAACACAGGTGAAAAATCTCATCTGGATATTAGTAAACTAGCAGTTTGTTGAAAAACTCAACAAACGCTGATTACACGGATAAAAGATTAGATTTCACAGATTAAAACCCATTGAAATATCTGTGTAATCGTTTTTCCTAATCTGTGTAATCAAGGCTGTTGATGCCTTTTTCAACAGCCTGCTAGAAGCTGGCCGTACAAAGAAGTATCATAGAGTTTACAAAAGAAGTCCTGACGATGGACGACTTATATCAGTAAGCGAGCCTATGGTCATAAAATATCATAGACCCTTAAAGTGGAGCCCTGACGGAAGGTATCTGGCTATTTCTTTAGTAGAGGGGTTTAAGATTACACCATTTGAACTGGTTGTAATAGATGTAGCTGCCATAGAGGTGGTTTTTAGATATAAAAATCCTGGCGATAATTGGATAGAGGACATTGCTTGGATCCCGGACTCAAAAACGCTCGCCGTTATTTGTAAGTCTGAGAGAACGGGACTTTGGCCATGGGAACTGCTTGCCGCAATTGCCGGACATCCAATACCCCATAACAGTTTTTATCTTGAACTAATACAAACGCATTAAGTAATGTTACAAAGTCGCCTGATTTTGTTTTTTGACCATGAGTCAAGTGTCTTCTGGACTGTCGCCCAAATTGCATCAAGATTATCGAACTACCGGTTAGTGGTTGATTCATATCGAATCTGACGCCATATCCTTTCCTGCATATTTAAGGCAGGCTGATATGGCGGGAGGTACACAATCCGGAGTCTTCGATGTTTTTTCAGGAACTCCCGGATCGCATCACCCTTATGCCAACATGCTCGGTCGACATACAGCCAAATGGTGTAGCCGCGAAGCCGACTATAGAGGTGCTGCAACACCTTGAGAAATCCTTCCCGGTTACCGCGTTCCGTCTGAATCATCCCGGCGCGGCCCAGAAGAGGAGCCACCCAACCGGAAACATTCAAGCGCTTCTGATGCTGGCTGGTTGTCGGAACCTTCAACCGTTTGCCTATAAGCGCCCAACCGCGGCCCAATCGAGGATGCAGAGTAAATCCCCTTTCGTCCTGAAAGATAACAGTTTCCTTAGTCCCCAGCGTTTTGAGTTTTTTTTAAGCTCCTGGCGAGTTTCTTCGCGTCCTCGGCCTTTGCTTGAAGATAGGCATGGCTGGCTCGCTTCAAACGATACCCGAACTGATGCATCCAGTACTGGGCCTGACGGACTTTCAGCTTTATCCCAAACTGCCGCTGTATATGGGCCGCCAACGTGGGGCCGTCCCATCGGACACGGTTCAATCCGAACCTCTGAGGCGATTCCTCCAAATGACGCTCAATCTGTGCAACAATCTTCGGCGTCATACGAGGGGGACGGCCTGTCTGCTTTTTCGGAACCAGGGCTTCTACTCCGGCCTTGTTTACCGCCCGCGCCCAGCGGTTTATATTCATCCGACTCTGGCCGAGAACCTCTGAGATCCAGCCCGGCCGCTGCCCCTCCAGCACCAAAAGGAGGGTGGCTATCTTTATGCCGATCCATGCTCCTGGTACTTTCTCAGCGAGGGCCAGTAATTGCTCTTTGGATACCTTTTCTGATCTCACGGGGGAGGTTTTCATGCCCCCAGTATAATATAAGCCAGGCTAAAATGTAACAAAATTTAATGCGTTTGTATTAGTTCTAAATTAAAGAATTGAAGAACCCCGCCATAAATAATAAAATGTGGCGCTGATCCTATTTTATTCTTTCTTACATCTCTTACGTTTTTTCAATAACAGCCAACAAAAACTCCATTCGACTTGGATCTCCATTTAATAGTTGACAACTATGGGACACACAAACATCCACGGGTAGAGAGATGGCTAAAACGACATCCACGTTTTTATCTTCATTTTATCCCAACATCCGGCTCTTGGTTAAACATGG
>Ga0209641_10004288_pt1 | contig 11792 bp, 12 predicted proteins | sample RifCSP16_1_FD_184022 | JGI IMG/M metagenome (GOLD analysis project Ga0209641, IMG submission 184022) | Soil microbial communities from Rifle, Colorado - Rifle CSP2_sed 16_1 (SPAdes) (version 2) | ecosystem: Environmental > Terrestrial > Deep subsurface > Rock core/Sediment | place: Rifle...
CTCACGAGGCGGGCCACGCGCCGAGACGTGGCAATGACCGGCGAGATCACGCTGCGCGGCCGCGTGCTGCCGATCGGCGGCGTGCGCGAGAAGGTGCTGGCCGCGCACCGAGCCGGCATTCGCACCTTCATCTTGCCCAAGAAGAACGAGAAGGACCTGCTGGACGTGCCCAAGGACGTGCAGCGCGACATGACGTTCGTCTTTGTCGAGCAGATGGACCAGGTGCTCGCAGTGGCCCTGGCCCCTGCCTCCATCCAGAAAGCGGCAGCGGCGTGACCCGTGACCTGGCCAGACATTGCCATCCTGGTAGTGCTGGGCTGGTTCGTCGTCACCAGCATGCTCGCAGGACTGCTGCGTGAGGTGCTGTCCTTGATAGGCCTGATCGTGGGAGTGGTGCTTGGAGGCCGCTATTACGCGGCAATAGCGGAGCAGTGGGGTCTTTTCGAGCGCTTTGGTGATGTTCTGGGCGGGATCACGGCCTTCGCCGGCATCTTCCTGGCGATCACCGTGGCAGCACACGTCGTGGCGGCCGTGCTGCAGCGCATCGTAGGCCTGCTGTTCCTCGGGTGGCTCGACAAGCTGGGCGGGGCCGCCTTCGGCCTGGCAAAGGGGATCCTGATCGTCGAGATTGCGCTGGTCCTGTTGTTGCGCCTGCCTTCCGACGAGGTGCAGCAGACGCTCCGCGCTTCCCTCTTGGCGCCGGCCCTGTTAAAGTATGCTCCAGTGGTCTTCGGCCTGTTGCCGGCGGACTTCGACGCCGCCCGCGACCTGCTCGCGACTTGAGGCTCGGTAGGTTGGAAGAGGCTACGCCTATGGAGGATGGGCCGGTCCGGCTAACACATGCACCAGTGCTGGTGCTGAACCATAACTACGAGCCGCTTCATGTCTGCAACGCGCGACGGGCAGTCGTACTGGTATCGCGGGGAAAGGCGGAGGTCCTCGAGGAAGGGGCCGGCGCCTTCCACACCGTCGCCATGGTATATCCATTCCCATCGGTTATCCGCCTCGTCTACATTATCCATCGACCCCGCCCGCAGGTGCGACTGAACCGGCGCGAGGTGTTCGCCCGCGATGACTTCACGTGCCAGTACTGCGGGCACCGCGTGAGAGACCTGACCCTGGACCACGTGACCCCCCGTCGTCTTGGCGGAGGGCACTCGTGGGAGAACCTGGTCAGCGCCTGCAAGACGTGCAATCACCGCAAGGCGGGACGCACACCGGCGGAGGCGCGCATGCGGCTGTTGCGACCGCCGCGGCCTCCTCAGTCGACGTACGTCTTCCTGTTCCACGACTACCTGCCGCGCCATCAGGAATGGCTCAAGTTTATCCCGGGCAGCGAACGCCTCGCGGCCCCCACCTGGTTCTATGGAGACGGCGAGGAGCCGGCTTAGCCGCAAGCCCCCTTCATCTCTCCGCGCGGGCGCGGTCGTCTTTCACGGCGGTCAGCTCGTCGCCATCGAACGCCGCTGGGCGGGCGGGGAACACTACTTCCTGATCCCCGGCGGCCGGGTGGAGAACGGCGAGCGGCCCGAGGAGACCGTCGTACGTGAGTTCCAGGAGGAGACAGGCCTCACCGTGCAGGTCGGCAGATTATTGGCCACTGTGCAGAGGGGACCGCAAGCGCAGCGCTATTATCTGGCCGAGGTGGTGGGTGGCGCGTTCGGCCCCAGCGACGACCAGGCGGTTCTGCTGCCCCTCGACGCCCTAGCCTCGCTGGACCTGCGGCCCCTGCCCGTGCGCGACCTGATCGTCCGCGCGGCGAGCGAGGGCTGGCCGACCGAGACGCTGGCCTTCAAAGAGGCGGCGAGGGGGTAGGGGCAAGCCACCGCAGTTCGCTGAGTTCGGTTGGACGGGCCCGCTCCGCGGGTTGACAATCGTTCGGCTAGGCGGGAGGATTACCGCACTTACGTAGGCAAAACCGCGAAAGGCAACGGAGGCTGCCGCCATCGCCGACGCTGTCCCTCCCACCATCATCGCCGGCCGCTACGAGGTGCTGGGCACGCTCGGACAAGACGGCATGGGCGCCGTCTACCGAGCGCGGGACACACGGCTTGGCCGCATCGTGGCCATCAAGACCATCCTGCCGCAGTTCATCGCGAGTCAGCAGGTGTCGGCCCGTTTCCTGCGCGAGGCTCAGGCGCTCGCCCGCCTCACGCATTCCAACATCCTCACGCTCTAAGACTTGGGCCAGCTCATTATTACCCCACTTCATAGACTCGGACGACCTCCCAAATGGCGCGAATGACGACCGCAACAACGGTCACCTTTCTCTTCACCGACCTCTCCGGCTCGACCGAGATCCTCGAGCGCCTCGGTGACGACGCCGCCCAGAGCTTATGGCGCACGCACTTCGAGCTCCTCCGGCACGCCGTTGCTGCCCACGGCGGAACGGAAGTGAAGAGCCTCGGCGATGGCCTGATGGTCGCTTTCCCCAGCGCTCTCAGCGCAGTCGCGGCGGCCGTGGCCATGCAGCAGGCGACCAACCGGCACAACCGTCGCGAGAGCCATCCTCCCCTGAGAGTACGGGTTGGTCTCCACGCGGGCGAACCCATCCGCACGGATGATGACTACTTTGGCGCCTCTGTCGTGATCGCTCGGCGCCTGTGCGACATCGCGGCGAGCGACGGCATTTACGTTTCGTCCATAGTGCGAGGATTGATTGGCAACCGGGGCGGCTTCAAGTTCCGCGACCTTGGTCCACTGCCGTTGAAGGGGTTGAGTGAGCCAGTTAGCGCCGTTGAAGTCCTCTGGGAGCCAGCAGTGGATGAGGACGAGCCGTTGGTCACTCCGGCGACCTTGTCTGATGCCGTGACCGCGCCCGTGTTCCTGACGGCGCTTCAGAGTGGTAGGCGAGTGGCCTTAGTGGGAAGGGAGTCAGAGCTCGCTACTCTGAGACAACGCCTCGACGCCGAGGATGGCGGGGGTGGAGTTGTGCTGCTGGCGGGCGAGCCAGGCGTCGGCAAGACGCGGCTGCTCTTGGAGGCTGCCGAGCACGCTCAGAACAATGGCTGGCAGGTGCTCATCGGCCACGCCTACGACTCCGAGGGCATGCCTCCCTATCTGCCGTTCGAGGAAGCGATATCGGGTATCGTCCGCGCGACGCCCAATACAAAGCTGCATGCAGAAATCGTTGAGGCGGCGCCAGAGATCGCGCTGCTGATACCAGAGCTCCGCGACCGAGTGCAGCGGGCGGCACCGCGACCGTCCCTCGGGCCGGAAGGCGACCGCTACCGCTTGTTTGAAGGGGTAGCTCAAGTTCTAGGGGACATCGCCCGCTCCAGCCCGCGTGGGCTCCTGCTCTGTCTCGAGGACCTGCATTGGGCGGATGACTCTACCCTCTCACTGTTGGAGCACATTGCGCGCCAACTGGCCGATATTCGGGTGCTTATCGCAGTGACGTATCGAGACACCGAACTGGAGACTTCACGATCTCTGGCTCGAACGCTCGAGCAAATAGCGCGGCAAGGGTCAGTCCTCCGTCTAGACATCGAGCGCTTGGTTCACGAGGAAGTCGGTGCGTTACTCGCTAAGTTGGGAGGGCCCGAACCTCCCGCCTCCCTCATCGAGGCAGTCTACGCCGAAACGGAGGGCAACCCGTTCTTCGTGCGTGAGGTGTTCGAATACCTTCAGGAAGAGGGGCGGCTCCTTGACACGTCAGGACGCTGGCGTGTTGACCTCCACATCGCTGAATCCGATGTGCCGCCAAGCGTCAGGCTGGTCATTAGCCGCCGTCTGGAGCGGGTAAGCGAGCGGTGCCGTCGGACCCTGTCCCTGGCCGCGTTAATCGGCCGCAGCTTCGATTACGAGCTATTGCGCGTTGTGTCGGACCTGGGGAATGAGGCGTTACTGGATGCGTTGGATGAGGCGGAAAGGGCCCATCTCCTCGAGTCTACGACAGCTGGCCTGACCTTCGCCCACGAGCTGGTCCGTCAGACGCTGGTGAACAGCCTCACTCAGCCCCGACGACAGAACATCCATCTGCGCATTGCGCAGACCATGGAGGCGATCTACGCCCGCAACCTTGCGCCGTACGTATCGGAACTAGCGGGCCACTTCCGCCTAGCCGGCAATTCGGCGGACGCGAACAAGACCATCGCTTACTGCGTGCGCGCCGCCGGGGCCGCGCAAGCCCTCTTCGCCTACGCGGATGCCGTCTCCAATCTGGAAGCCGCCCTGGCTGCCCAAGAGCGGGCTCAATTGGAGGATGCAAGTCAGAAATGTGACCTGCTCTTGCAGCTTGGCGAAGCGCTAATGCCTGCTGGGGAGCCGCGGCGGGCCGTGGAGGTGGCAACCCAGGCTCTGGCTCTTGCTGAGGCCCCGGGGGACTCCAAGGCGGGCACAGCATCAGATCCTGAAAGGGGGGCGCGCGCCTGCCGAGTGGCAATCATGGCCATGTACCGCTACGGTGGCAGCGTAATGTGGGGCACGCCCGAGTGGGCGCAGTGGGCGCAATGCGCAGACCGCTACGCGGCTGAGGGGACGGTGGACAGGGTGTATGCGGACTACGCCCTGGCTGCCTTCGAGCACAACCCTGGCCGTTTTCGAGCGTGGCGTGCTCAGCGGGAACGTGCCCTGAGTCTCGCACGTCGGCTCGATCAGGCCGACCCCCTCTTCCTGGCCGCCTGGCTGTTCATCAGCTTCGATGGTGCGCCGCAACACCAGGCTGAGAGGCGGCACCTGGTGGAGGAACTAGCAGCCCGGCCAAAGGAAGGAGTCAATACCAGAACGCTGTGCTCGGTGCTGGCGGTTGGCGGGGATACGTTCCTGGGCTGGGGAGACCGCGACCGGGCGGAGGCACTGTGGCACCAGGTGAGCGATCTAGCTGCACGCACACGGGACCCTTTTGCCCGGCTGTATTCCCTGTGGGGTGAGGTGGCGGCGCGGCTATTGGCCGGCGAGTTCGAGCGGGCCGTAGAGTTGGGAGATGCTCTGGAGTCGCGGGGCGCCGACTACGGAATGGCCGTGATGGGGAGGGTAATTGCCGACAGCCTGGTCTGGCGGCCGAGGCTTTATCTTGGGCGTTTTGAGGAGGCTCTGGCCGCTCTGGGCGAGCCCGGGCGGCTGGCGGTCGCCCCGGAGGCACTGTACCTTGCCGCGAAGCGAGTGTTGACTCTGGCGCACCTCGGACGGGCTGAGGAGGCCAGGACAGCGCTGGGTCAGGTAGTGGAGAAGCTAGAAGGTGCGCTGGGAGAGGAGGACGAAACCCCAGCCTTCATGCTGTTGTACTTGCTGGAGGCGGCCGTATTGCTGGAGGAGCGCGCCCTGGTCGAGGCGTTCGCGGCGCGACTGTCTAGTCTAGCCCACCTGGCGGGGACACATAGCCACAATATGACCTGCTTCGGGCGGCACCTAGGAGCGGCCGCGGCGTTACTAGGCAAGCCGGAGGAGGCGCGAGGGTACTACGCGCAGGCACTGGACGTGGCAACGAAGATCCGCTTCCGTCCTGAGATCGCCCTCACCCGGCTCCAGCTCGCCGAGTTGCTCCTCGAGCACTACCCCGAAGAACGCGCCGAGGCCCTTGATCACCTCGACTTCGCCATAGCCGAGTTCCGCGAGATGAAGATGGCGCCGTCGCTGGAGCGGGCGTCAGCGATGCGATCGAAGGTGTTGGAGGGAACGTAGGAGATTCTTCGGTCGCCTGGCGTGCCTAACGACAGGCGGGCTCCCTCAGAATCATCCATGAGGGACTTGCAGCCCTCACGCGAACAGGATGAAAGCGCAGAGGCACGCTCTCACCCTCACCCTAACCCTCTCCCATCAAGGGAGAGGGAACTCGCTCACGCCATACCTTCAGGGCAATGATATTGAAGGGGAGAAGACGTTGGCGCTGCGGGCGAAGATGTTGGAGAGAACGTAGGAGATTCGGTCGCTGCGCTCCCTCAGAATGCCATTGGAAGGGGCTGCGGGAGCGTGAGAGCGACTGCGGCGCCTCAGCCCGCGTGCTGGGGGTACGACCCAAAGACCTTCAGTTGGGCGCTGTGGCGCGCGATGCTCTCGAGGGCCGCCGCGACGGGCGAGCTGAGGCGGTGCCCCTCCAGGTCGACCAGGAAGTAGTAGCGGCCCAGCGCCTCCTTCATGGGGCGTGACTCGACCTTGTCCAGGTTGATCTGCCGGTCGGCGAACTCGCGGAGGACGCTGACAAGCAGCCCTGGCCGGTCCTCATCGAAGGTGAAGGCGAGCGACGTCTTGTCGTGGCCGGTCGGTGCGTGGTCCTCGGTCGCGAGCACCACGAAGCGCGTCTCGTTGGCGGGGTGGTCCTGGATGCCATCGGCCAGGACAGCGGCCCCGTACAGGTCCGCGGCGCGTCGGTTCGCGATGGCCGCGGCCGGCAGAGGAAATCCCATCATCTCGGCGACGGCGGCGGCGGTGCTCGTGGTCGGGACCACGCCGGCGCTGGGGAAGTGCTCATCCAGGTAGCGCCGGCACTGTCCCAGCGCCTGTGGGTGTGAGAACACTGTGCGCACCTCTTCGCGCTGGGTGCCCGGCTTCACAAGGAGTAGATGAACCACCGGCAGCACGATCTCAGCGCGGATATGCAGCGCCGTCTCGGCGCCGAGGAGCAGGTCCAGCGTCTCGGCGACCGAGCCCTCCAGGCTGTTCTCGATGGGCACAACCCCTTCGGCGACAGCGCCGTTCTGCACTGCCCGCGCCACCGCGGTGATGGTCGGATACGGCAGGAGCTCCGCAGCTTCCCGGGCGCCATTGCGCCGGATATATGCCAGCGCGGCCTCCTCCGAGAAGGTGCCCGGCGGGCCAAGGTAGGCGACGCTCTTGCTCACGGAAGCCTCCTAAGAGCGGGTCGCACCGTCGGTCAGGACGGCTCGTAGCTGCTCGGCCGTTTCGGGGCTCGTGAGCGCCACGAGATCGTCGTCCGCTTCCAGCATCGTGTCCGGGGCGGGGACCGTCGGCATGCCGCCTCTTTTCACGATCAGCAGGACCTGGCTCGGATGGGGCAGCCGCAGGTCGCGAAGCCGGCGACCCACCACCTGCGCTCCGAGGGGCACTTTGACCTCCACGATGCCGTAGGCCGTGCCGTCTAGTAGTCGCAAGAGGTGGACCAGCGGATAGGCAGGCAGCTCCTCCTCGATGTGTTCCAGGATGACGTTGGTGGAGGAGACCGTGAAATCAATACCTATCTTCAGGAAGATAGGTTCATTCTTCGGGTTGTTGATGCGGGCTATAGCCCGCGGGACGTGAAAGAGGTGCTTGGCAACCTGACAGGCCACCAGGTTGACCTCGTCGTCGCCTGTCACGGAGATGAAGTTCTCAGCACGGGCGGCACCCGCTTCATCCAACACAGCCGTCTCGCAGCCGTCGCCCTGCAGGACGACGCTGCCGAACTCTTCGGTGAGCATCTCGCACTTGGCCGGGTCTCTTTCGACGATCAGCACCTCGTGGCCCTGGTCGAGCAGTCCCCGTGCCAGGAAGTAGCCAACTTTGCCGCCACCCACGATGATGTTGTACATCATCCGCTCCTTGGTGGCTCCGCCTGTGCGGTCGCTGGCTCGCGAAGGAGTGCCTCGTGGACCAGTTGCGCGCCGACGCGGGCCGGATTGATGGTGCGCAGGCCCAAGGACTCATAGAGCTGCTCGCGACTTGGGTCGTGAATGCGGCAAACGACTCGCTGGACGTTGAATCGGTGGCGGGCAATCTGTGCCGCCATGATGTTCTGGTTCTCGTTTTGCGTGACGGCGGCGAAGGCGTCGGCCTGCTCGATGCCGGCCCGGCGCAGCACGTCTTCATCGATGCCATTGCCAACCACCACAACGCCGCCGAAGTTAGGCGGCAGCAGGCGGAAGGCGTTCGGGTTCATATCGAGCACCGTGACCTGATGACCCTCGCTCGCCAGAAGCCCGGCCAGGATGGAGCCGGTCCGGCTGCACCCCATGATGATGGCGTTCATGATCGCTCCCCTGGAGGAGGTTCGCTGTAGAGCCAGACCGCGCAAGGTGCGTGGCGAAGGACATAGGGCGCGGTCCGGCCCAAATTGAACTCGCCAAGACGGCGTTTGTGGGTTACCCCCATGATGATCAGGTCGGCGTGGCGCTCGATAACCTCCTCAATGATGGCCGGGCCCACGTCTCGCGCCTGGATGAGGTCGGTCTCCACCTCGGTGTCAACCTCCTCGGCGACGCGCTCCGCGCGACCCAGCACCTCCTCGCCGCGGCGCGCCTCCACCTCGATGAGCGCCGTGAGGGGCAAGGCGCGCTTCACCTCGATGACGTAAACGACCGTCACCGTCGCGTGGTACCGGCGCGCAAGGTCGCAAGCGATCCGCACTGCTTCCTCGCTCGCCGGCGTCCCGTTGCTCGGCACCAGGATTCGCTTAGGTTTATGGAGCATCGTCATCTTCAAGGAACGCCCCCCCTCAAGTTTACATCGTTTGGGAGGAACCGCCGCTCGCCGGTCTGCCCGTATTTCTATTAAACCGGTTGTCTCGTAGCGACGAGGGGCAAGTGTCGCCGCCAGCGATACGCTGCGTACAGCACCAAGCCCAGTGCGATCCAGGCAAGCCCGACCCACCGGCTGTAGGGCTGACTTACGACAACGATACCCCAGACAGCTGCGGTGGCCAGCAGCCCAAGGACGGCTGTCAGCGGCAACTCACGACCGGCGATACGCGCCGAGCCCCAGGGCTTGAAGGGGCGCGGGATGTCTGGACGTCGCCAGCGCAGCACGATGATGCTGGCATGGGCGAGGCTAAAGGCCAGCATCGCACCGAAACCGTATAAGGCGCCCATGTTCTGGAAGATCAGGGGCGACCAGTACCCAGGGAGCAAGACAAGCACGGATGCAACGGCGAATAGTAGGACCGCCACGTAAGGCGTGCGGAAGCGTCCGTGCAACCTGCCGAGGAAGGTGGGGATATCGTCATGAAGGCTCATCGAATACGCGAGACGCGACGCGCCTATGAGGCCGGCATTGGCGGCAATCGTGAGGATGATAGCAGCCAACACCGCCACCAGCGGCTGGAGAACGTTGCGCAGCCAGTGCACGGGGATGCTGGCGGCGATGCCAGCCACAGGCGCGCTCGCCCAGGTCGTAGCCAGCTCAGTCGGGGTCATAGCACTAAGAGCGGCAAGGCTGACCCCGGCATACATGGCGATCACCGTGCCAACGACCAGCAGCATGGCTCGCGGCACGCGTCGCTCTGGGATGCGCGTTTCCTCGGCTACCTGAGATACGCTTTCCAGGCCGATATAGGCCACCATGGCGATGGAGACGCCGTAGGCAAGGCTCTGCGTATCGGGCCAGAAATCGGTGACATGGCGGACTATCAAGCCCACGTCGAACAACAGGACAAGGCCGAGGAGCACCAGGGTCACCTGCACGGTTAGGTCAAAGAGGGCCGCAGAGACGCTGACAAAGCCGGTCTCCCGCACGCCGATGAAGTTCAGTGCGGCTATGCAGACAACGATGGCGAGAGCGACGCTGGTGGTCCAGGCAGGGTTGGTCTTGAGCGGCTCGTAGAAGTACCCGAGGTAGGGAGCCACCGTGAGCGCCGCGACGCTGATAGTGACCACGTAGCTCAGCATGAGGGCCCAGCCGGCAATGAAGCTCGTGAGCTCATTGAAGGCCTGCCGCGCGAAAGCCGCCGCGCCGCCTGCTTCACGCAGCATGGCAGTCCCCTCGGCGTACGTGAGAGCAGTGAACACGAAGAACAGGCCGGCAATCGCCAGGGCGAGTGGGGTGGCGCCCAGCGCCGCTACGGCAGTGATGCCGAGGGCGTAGTAAATGGAGGAGCCGACGTTGCCGTAGCCTATCCCATATAGGCTCGGAATCCCCAGCACCCGGCGCAGGCGCTGGCGGCGCACCCGGGGGCGCCGGACTATGACATCGCCGGGGCGTGGCCCGCGATGCGACTCGACTCCGGACGGCTCTGAGGCCAAGGACGCTCCCGGAGCCTGCAGCTTGCTCAGGCCTGAGCGCAGAGCCCCGACGTCACAGCCAGCGCTAGGGCAAGCGCCTTCTGTGTGGTCGGGCCAGGCAGGAGTGCCATGCCGGTGCCGTGTGCTAGAGCCAGGCTTGTCGTAGACGTTGCGGTGCGCTCCCTAACCCCCAAGACATCGGCGGCGATTGTAGTGAGCGTCACAATGGTTGTCAATCGCGGCGAACTGCCCCATTTGCCCTCAAATCAAGGCGCTATGCTACAATAATTGCACCGGCTAATGTTGCCATGGAGGTTGTTACCATGGAAAAGGGAACCTGGGCACTCAAAAGAGGGCTGGCGCAAATGCTAAAGGGCGGCGTCATTATGGATGTCGTCACCCCTGAGCACGCCCGTGTCGCTGAGGAGGCGGGAGCTTGCGCCGTCATGGCCCTGGAACGCGTCCCCGCCGACATCAGATCCGCCGGAGGCGTCGCTCGCATGAGCGACCCGGCGCTGATCCTCCAGATCATGGAGACCGTGACGATCCCAGTGATGGCGAAGGCCAGGATCGGCCATTTCGTCGAGGCCCAGGTGCTCCAGGCGATCGGCGTCGACTACGTCGATGAGTCCGAGGTGCTCACGCCCGCTGACGAGCTCCACCACATCAATAAGCACCAATTCAGCGTGCCGTTTGTTTGCGGCTGCCGCGACCTCGGGGAGGCGCTGCGACGCATCTCCGAGGGAGCGGCCATGATCCGCACGAAGGGCGAGGCGGGCACCGGGAACATCGTCGAGGCGACGCGCCACATGCGGCTGGTGATGGACGAGATCCGCAAACTTCAGAACATGTCCGATGACGAGCTGTACAGCGAGGCCAAGAACCTAGGGGCGCCGGTCGAGCTCGTGCGCGAGGTCAAGGAACTCGGGCGCATGCCGGTGGTCATGTTCACCGCCGGCGGCATCGCCACGCCGGCGGATGCGGCCATGATGATGCAGCTTGGCGCGGACGGCGTGTTCGTCGGCTCTGGCATCTTCAAAGCGAGCGAGGACGAGCCTCCCGAGATCCGTATCCGAGAGCAGGGGCGCCGTGCTAAGGCGATCGTCGACGCTGTCACGCACTACAAGGACCCGGCGATCATCGCCGAGGTCTCCAAGGGTCTCGGAAAGCCTATGCCCGGTCTAGATGTGCGCTCGCTGGCGCCGGAACAACTGATGGCCGCGAGGGGATGGTAATGATGCCTAAACAGAAGGTTCATGTGATTATCTACAGGGACGCCGAAGGCGATCAATGGGTCGCCCACTGCCTTGAATATGACGTGACAACGCAGGGCGACAACGAAGAGCATGCCTTGGCGATGATCAAAGAAGCCGTGGAACTGCACATCGAAGACATGACGACGGCGGAACTCGAGCGAATCTATGTCCCGGTTGATTCGATGCCTGTCGTCAAAGAGCTAGTCGTTCGTGCCCCGACGCTACTCAACTGACGAAGTCATGCGGGCGTTGTCGCGGATCGGCTTTGAGCAAATCCGGCAACGTGGAAGCCACATACGACTGCGAGGATACTTCCGAGGTGCAACTAGGTACGTAACGATACCGTTCAAGAGAGGCAATCAGGATCCAAAGACGATGTCTTCAGTGCTAAAGCAAGCTGGCTTGACTGCGGAAGAGTTGGACATGCTGGTGGAGGGAGAACACCTCCCTGATGATCGTGCTTCGATATAAGAAAGCGATCGTTCCTAGCACTTGGGGTAGCAGCTATAGCCCGAATAGATGAGCCGCATCGGAGTGCTTTCTCTGCAAGGTGACTTCGCCGAGCATATAGCCGCGCTTCGGCGCCTAGGCGTGGAGCCGGTGGAGGTGCGTCAGGTCAGCGACCTGGACGGAATCGAAGGCCTCATCGTCCCGGGCGGCGAGAGCA
>Ga0209641_10004294_pt1 | contig 11782 bp, 7 predicted proteins | sample RifCSP16_1_FD_184022 | JGI IMG/M metagenome (GOLD analysis project Ga0209641, IMG submission 184022) | Soil microbial communities from Rifle, Colorado - Rifle CSP2_sed 16_1 (SPAdes) (version 2) | ecosystem: Environmental > Terrestrial > Deep subsurface > Rock core/Sediment | place: Rifle...
AACTTTGTGGGTAATCCTCGATCATCGTGATATCGGTGACCAGACCTGCGTGCCCCATTAACCCCTCAAGAAGGTCGTGACTGAGGACGGTGTTTTCAGGAATATGGCCTTCTACGCTGCGCGTGAAGGAATCTACGTCGTAAATTCCTTTGCCAACGTAGCTACCTTCCTCGAACAGATCCTGGTAGGCGTCGGAGACCGCCAGGGTGTACAAATCCAACCCGGCATCACCCGCGAAGAAGCGTGTAAACCAGGAATGATTAGAACTTTTGGGATGAATTTCCATTCGCGGTTGCAACACTGTGTAGCCGGAAATAACGCGACCAGTCTTGTCATCGAACACTGCCCTATTAAGGGGGTGAGCCAGGGTACCGGCCAGACGGCTAGCTGCACCCCGCGGCAATATGGTGTCTGTGTCGAGTGTGATAACGAAACGAATGTGCTGCAGCGCTTCCCTGCATGAACTTGTGGCACCGATTCCATCTGTAACGGCGGAAAATGACAGGCCTTTCTCGCCGCGCAGTAGCAGATTTAGCTCATGCAGCTTTCCGCGTTTGCGCTCCCAACCGATCCATTTTCTTTCAGACGGGTTCCACAACCGTTTGCGATGTAAGAAGAAAAAGAGGGCGGGGTTGCTATAGGGCACATCCCGCGGATTTCCATCACCATTCGTTGAGGTATTCGTGTCCCCATACTTGCGATTGAGGGCTGCGACCACCGAAGTAGCATACTGTACCAGACCCTCATCCTCTGGCAAGGATTCAAGATCCGCATCGGTAAAGTCGGTCAGTAATGCGAAAAGCAATCCTGGTTCTGGATTACGAAGGTAATGCAATTCGAGCTGGTGAGCGAGGGAGTCGACTTCTTTGCGGCTGGTAATCAAAGCGGGGATGACGACCAGGGTTTGGAAGGGATCAGGAATTTCACCCTTAAAGTCCATTTTAGGTAAAATATGCGGCCGGATCACCAGAGTGATCAACCAATTGATCAGACTGGTGGAAACCGTTAACGCTGGAATAAGGAGAGCGAAGGCAAGCGCAATCCCGACGGTCCATTGTAACGGGGTGTTTCCAGCCATTTGGGGAAAAGCCCATAGAGAATTCCCAGATGGGAGTGTGAAGGACCGAAGCAATTCTGGCAACGGCAATGCCATTGTAAGCAGACCGAGCAACAGGATTGTAAGCAGCAATATCGTGGCAAGGTAAAAAAATGTTGGATTTTGGAACACCTTGCGTTTTAACGATGTGCTCAGGTCCGGCTTGTAACCGACTTGCTGCTCCAGCACAGCCCGGCCTTTTCCTAACAGGAACTCGCCGATATGGATGCCGGAATGCACCAGAATCGGTTTATCCTGAATTTTCGCAACGCCATTATTTACGGTTAAGGTATCCGGATCGGATGGTGGATCATCTGCCCCATCCGCTTGCGAATAAGTGGAAAAGTTCAGCCCATTGGAATTCGCCAGATCCAGCATACTCTCAGCCAGCGCATTCTCGCCTCGACCAGTGGCGAGAGAAAGCTTTTCGATCTCCTTACGATACATGTCGCGGGTCTTGAAGTCCATCCGGGAATAGATTCCGGCCGGATCTTTCCGCAAAGTTTGTTCCAAGCGGCTAACCGATTCAAAGAAATCGCGCCAGTCCTGTTCGGAGATGGTTCTCAGGCTGAGGATAATGTTTGCGACACCATCGGTGTTTAGACTGCGGCCTGCGGCAGCCTCGCCGGAATAAAATTGGACGTCCTCACCTGGCAGGCCTGGGATAAATGGAGGTAAATCTGGCGGTACAGATGGTTGAATCGTCGAAAGAAGATCGTACGCCAGGAACTCAATCAAACCATAGCGCAGGAAAATAGGCAAAGCCCACAACTCACCCATTGTCAGCAGAGCACGTTCCTGGAATTGGATAATAACCGTCTGCAAGTCAACAGGGTCCAATAATAGATGTTGATTCGCGAGGATCGTCCGGGCAATGGCGTAGATGCGCGGGTAACCCTTCAGCGGATCCTCCACTAACCTTGGCAGTTGGTTGAAAAATGAGGCTGGCAAATCTTCTTTTATTTGTTGGAGCGCCTGCCGGATGATGTAATAATTATCCAGAATCCACTCCGAGGCGTAGGTTAGCGGCAACTTTTGTTGTGATGCTACGCGGAAATAGCGATGCGCCTCTGCCAGCCAGGTTTCATACAATTCCAGATCGTGCCCTGCCAGGTCCCGTTCTAACCCGACGGGTTTCGATCTTTGGCCCCTTGTCACACTGTCGACCTTCTGGTAACTGCTTACAAGAATATTTACCAGATCCTGGACCTGCTCTGTTTTGGTAACGGTAGAATATATCGTGGAACCATCGTTCTGTTCCCACGATTGATTTTTACTGTCCTCCCCCATTGTTAACGACCCCCTGATTTTTCGGCGGCTATCTCCGCAGCCGTTGGTTGAACCCGTGAACGCGGCACATCCTGGATTACCAGAACGGGTTTGGTGCCATGTTCTATGTAATTACGAGCGATACTTCCGTAAGGCCAGGTAAACTGTCCGGTGTAACCGTGAGCACATAGTACGACCAGGTCAATATCCTCTTCCTGACTGGCCAGTTCCTGGATCGCTGTGGATACATTGATGTTTTCAAGGACACGGCTTTCACATTCTACGGGTAATCGATCTTTCATTTCGTTCAGGTAACTGGTAACCGCCAGGCGGCTGACATCCATCAGTTGACTGGAGAGTTGCTCGATCTCAATGGGGTAGGGTTCTGGGATGGGAATTTCGGGCGGCTTGATGACTGCGGCGAGGATAAGCTTTGTTGGAGACTGCGAGTTTTTGAGTGGAGGATGGTGAATCGAGCGATCATCTCCCTCGGATAAAAATCCGCTGTAAATTTCTCCGCCAGCCAGCGCAATTCCTGCGGCAAGTGAACACTCTGCGCGGCGCGAACTATCGATGGGCAAGAGAATGCGGCGGTAATGTACCATGGCTTCAGTTGTGGCTGGCTGACAATACGCCCGGACAACCAACACAGGCAAATAGACCAGGTTAATCACTTTCTGGGTAACACTACTGATGTTCCAGCGGCTTAAACCGCCTGAACCATGTGTGCTGATTACTAACAAATCAATGGCTTCGCTGTGGGCGAAGTTAACAATGTTTTCCGCAGTTTTCCCTTCACGAATGGCATACTCGACACTCGTTTTTAGGTCATCTTGCGCACCCTGAGTGGCATCCGGGCTTTCTTGCAATTGCTTTCGTATCCGGGCTGCAATCCCCTGCATATACATGTCAGCTTCTGCTTTGCGGATCTGCCAACTCAATGGATCTACGGCACTGGGATTTTCGTGAAAGGAAGTTGGATCGAGGACCTGTAATAGCACAATGCTTGACCCAAAGATGCGGGCAAATTGTTCAGCATGAGGAATCGCCCGCTCCGCAAGCGTCGATCCATCCAGCGGTACAAGTATGCGGTTAAACATGGGATTTCCTCCTACGAACGAATAAGGCCGGTAAAGGTGTCTCAGAGAAAAATTATCTTCTTACCGCGCCAGATAGCCTCGATCCACAGAACAATAACTACCGGTAATCAAGTAAGCTCGATTCGAAATCAGTCAGCCCACCGTTTCAGTCACTTGCACTGGTTTTCCCAACCGGTGCTTAATAATAATGGAAACAACGAGCTTTGCCCACACCACTGACGTGCATCTTATAACAGAGGCGGCACCCTGAACAATAGCAGTTTCGTCTTTAAATTCAAGCACATCCGTTTTCCTTCCGATAACAGCCCTGAAATCATTCTACGAATAGCAGGCTATAAAAGTCCCTGCTAAAACCTATAAACCGACAGTTAAATGACCTCGCAACTGGAAATATTCAAATGGATCTGGCGAGTGTTTTTGGATAGTTGTCTAGATGATGATTTCATCTTACCCCCGATTGCAGTTTATTACAATTTCCACGTTGTTCACTAGCCTTAATCAAACAGGCGTGCACAATTTATAAAGTAGGCGTTATTAGCGTATATAATTTATATTGTCATGTCAGCAATTAACGATGAAAAATCTCGAACATACCTGAGGAATTTGCTCGAGGGAAATACATCCCTCAAGCAAATATTGCTAAATATTGACCAGGTGGTTTGGGTGTTCGACCGCAGCTCCGAACATATTCTTTATGTTAATCCGGCCTTCGAGACGGTTTGGGGTCGATCCTGTCAAAGTCTATATGCCGATCCCCTGATTCTGATCGAAAGTGTTCACCCAGAAGACCGATTGCAAGTAATGGTTGCCAGGCAGCAAAATTCTGATCAACCATTCTCTCAGGCTTACCGTATCGTCCGGCCAGATGGCATCATACGCTGGATGTCTACGCGTACTTTTTTGGTCCAAAATGAAGTCGGTGAGTCTGATATTTGGTTTAATATTGCGCTGGACATTACAGACCAGAAGGATGTTGAACTGGCGCTGCGTAAAACCCTCAACCGAACTCGTGAACAGTTTGATCTTAGCCGGAGGATGAGCCTGGCCCATCGACCTGAAGCAGTTCTTAAAACTTTAATGTCTGCCCATGAATTGCATCCAGCCGAGCGGGCAACAGTGCTTTTCTTTGATGACCCCAAAGCAGGGCCGGCGGGCGGAGTGGAACTGGTTGCTACCTGGCTGTCCAGCCAGAATCTCTCCCCCTGGCCTGGTGAATCTAATCTGTATGAAGAGCCTGCCTTTTGGGAGCTTGTCAACTCCAATCGGGCTGTCGTAATCAATGGAAACAAATCTGATCCACGACTCCAACCACTGATTTACGATACACTCGGCGAAGCAGAAATCCACACTCTGGCAATCCTTCCTTTGGTTGCATCCGGGAAATGGCTCGGTTGCCTGGTGATCTATTTCAAACACGAACATCCCATCGATCATATCGGACTCCGTCACCTCAATATCCTAGTGGACCAGGCTGCAGTTTCCCTTCACAACCTCAAATTACTTAAAGTCGAAGAACAATCACGACATGAGGCTGAGCGAGCCAATGAGATCAAAACTCAATTCCTGGCGATGATTTCACATGAGCTGCGTACTCCTTTGACATCCATTATTGGCTTTACCACCACAATGCTGGCTGAGGATGTCTCATGGGATCAAAGTGAGCAGCATGATTTTGTTATGACGATTCAAAAGGAAGCTGACCGACTGGAGGAGCTCATAGATCATCTTCTGGACCTATCTCGTCTGGAAGCAGGCAGGATGCCGATTTTCAAGGAAGCTAATTCGTTGTATGCGATCATCGAGGATGTGTCACCGCAAATTAACATTTTAACCACGGAACATAGCTTAACGTACCAATTAGCTGCCAATTTGCCGCCAGTTTTTGCCGATGCAAAGCGGATCGGGCAGGTGATCGTTAACCTGGTACGCAATGCTTCCTCTTATTCAGAAAAAGGTACAGAAATCAGCGTTTCTGCCGGTGTGCGGGGAACTTTTGTGCAGGTTAATGTCAGCGACCAAGGCCCGGGAATCCCACTGGCTGAACATAAAGGGGCATTTGAAGCTTTTCGCCGAGGTGTAAATGTTGAACAAGGCATAAAGCAAGGCGCTGGATTAGGTTTAGCGATTTGTAAAGGATTGGTCGAAGCCCATGGCGGCCGCATCTGGATCAAGAAAAAAGCTGCACCAGGGGCAACGATAAGTTTTACGATTCCCCTCGTGCCATCGTCGATCGAAGAAGGAAATCCGGAAACTGGGGGGTAAGTCTATGGGAAACATATTAATTGTTGAAGACGACCCAAGCATTCGTAAATTAGTACGAGTCAACCTTGCGAAACGCGGATATACGGTCAGTGAAGCTGCGAATAGTCACCAGGCAATCGATTTGTTCCAGCAGGTACCAGTGGACCTGGTTCTGCTCGACCTGGTGCTGCCGGGGGGACTTTCGGGAGTGGATATTTGCGCCTGGGTCCGGGCGCGGTCAGATGTGCCCATCATCATTTTAAGCGCTCGGCTGGAAGAAGATCTCAAAGTTGCTGCCCTGGATGCAGGCGCGGACGACTATGTCACCAAACCGTTTGGACAGGAAGAATTACTGGCGCGGGTACGCGCTTTCCTGCGTCGGTCTTACGTCCCGGCAAAAATATCTGAGACAAAGATCGAGATTGGCGATTTTCGGATTGACCTGGCAGAGCGCCGAGTCTTCATTGCCAATAATGATTTACACCTGACCAAAACAGAATATGCGATTCTGGCTGAACTGGCCCGTCACCTGGATGCCATTGTGACCCACGACGAGCTGATTGCAGAGGTTTGGGGAACTGAATATCGAGGTTCAAACCACTATTTACATACATATGTCGGACGCCTTCGCAAAAAAATGGGGGAATACGGCCCACTGATCGAGACGGTGCCTGGAATGGGCTACGATTTGCACTCGAAGAAGCTCTACTAAACTTTTTTTCGCTACGGTCTATGCTGGCTTCGGTCGGCAATATTTTTTAGAAATAATTTAGGTTGTATTAGGGACGTTGTTAGCTATTACCAACTAGGATGGTATGGGGCAGTAAACCACCTGTCGATGGTATATTCACAGCCCGTTTCACGAAATTGCTAATGAATATCCAGGTTGGATACTCGCCATATGCGTCTGCAAGAAAAGGTGTCCTGGCGGTTGTAATCTCAAATGGAGAACTAACCTATTTGGTTTGACAACCACCACAGGATATCAATAAAAATGCCATCCGGAAGTTGAGGAAACTAACCATGCGCCCACTAATGGCTTCGGAGCTTCATTACCGCTACCTGTTCGATAAAGCCCAGGACGGGATATTATTCCTCAATGCGGCGACCGGCATGATTGAAGACGTTAATCAATATTTAATTAAAATGTTGGGGTTCACGAGCGAGGAATTGAAAGCAAAAAAATTCTGGGAATTAGGCGCGTTTAGGAATGTTAAAGCGAGCAAAGATGCTTTCGAGACATTGCGGGAGGATGAATATATTCGTTTTGACAACTTGCCGCTGAAAACGAAAAGTAGACACCTTATTCAAGTCGAATTTATCGGTAATGTTTATCAGTTAAATGGCAAAAAAGTGATCCAATGTATCATTCGTGATAACACGGTATACAAACGAACCCTTGCAACTCTACAGGAGAACGAAAATAAATACCGCGACTTGGTCAATCAAAGCCCTGACGCAATGTTCATTATCGGCATGTCCGGCAAATTATTAACCGTCAATACGGCTATGTGCAACCTGCTTCAGTACAACGAGCAAGAAGTTCTGTCCATGAGAATCTGGGATATCTTCCCAAAAAAATATTCCAATCTTTACCATAAGAAGATAAAGAGAATCCTAAACGGTGAGAGTATTGGGGAGATTACAGAGTATGAAATTCTCAGTAAAGATGAAAAGTCCCATTATGTAGATGTAATATCAGCACCGCATTACAGCGGTAAAAAAATTGTGGGCTTTCAAGGAATCGCCCGTGATATTTCTAAAAGGAAACGGGATGAGCGAAAGATCCGCCAGCAGCTTGCCCATATCACTGCCTTAAGCGCTATAGATCGAGTGATCACTACTAGCCTAAATATGAATCTATCCCTTTCGGAAGTTCTCGTCCATGTTACGACAGAACTCGAAATTGATGCGGCTGACATCCTTGTTTTGCATCCCCATTCTTCAACTTTGAAATTAAGTGCCGCACGGGGATTTAGCAATCAATCAATCTTGAATAACCAGATACCAATGGACGACAGCTATGCTGGTCGCGTCATTTTGGAGCGCCAAATCGTTCATCTTCCAAATTTGATGGATGAGCCAGAATCCTTTTTCCCCAGAGCTTTTTTGGCCGAAGAAGAATTTGTAAGTTACATTGGGGTGCCGTTAATTGTAAAAGGGCAGGTGAATGGCGTGCTGGAAATCTTCCATCGCTCTAATCTGGAACCTGACACAGAATGGTTCGACTTTTTGAATGCCATGTCTGGACGAGCAGCGATTGCGATTGAGGATTCCAATTTATTTGAAGGGTTGCAACGCTCCAACCTGGAACTCACTCTGGCTTATGATGCCACAATCGAAGGTTGGTCGCGCGCGTTAAATTTGCGCGATAAACAAACCGAATGGCACACTCAGCGAACAACAGAAATAACGGTGAATCTTGCGCGTGTTTTAGGTATGAACGAGGTGGAGCTGGTGCAGATCCGCTGGGGAGCGCTTTTGCACGATATGGGCAAGATGGGTATTCCAGACGAGATTCTACGAAAACCAGGCCCTCTTACGGACGAGGAATGGGTGGTGATGAAGAAGCACCCAACCAATGCCTACGAGATGCTATCTCCCATTCGCTACCTGCGGTTGGCAATTGACATTCCCTATTGCCACCATGAATGGTGGGATGGCACTGGTTATCCAAATGGGCTAAAAGGCACTCAGATTCCACTGTCTGCGCGGATTTTTGCAGTGGTGGATGTGTGGGATTCATTAACCTCAGATCGCCCTTACCGCGCCGCCTGGTCAGAAAAAAAAGCACGGGAACATATTCGGGAATCATCTGGAACACACTTTGATCCCCAGGTGGTTGATGTATTCATGCAGATGCTCGTTGATTGATACCACCTGGCTCAAGAGGCGGACTTGGCTTCAGCGTGTAATATCCCCATCCCAAGCATCTTCACAAACAGCAAGACCACAATATCAAATGACTCAATGAATAACATGGTGAAATGACCTAACCAGCCACTTCAGAGCCACGTTGTTTTAATCCTATCGAACTCGCGATAACTAAATTTCGCAATTTTTTAAATCGGCTGAGGTCGTCCACAGCTCGAGCGGGCCATGTTCGGTTCCCCAAACAGGTGACGGGTGGCGGGGGCTAAAGATGTATTTTAATAGATTTTTTTTAGGTTGTATTAGGGACGTCGACAGAGGCTTTCGAATAAGATGAAATTGGTGCAAAGCACTTTCTCATGAAGAGAGTGATTGTTCTTTTCCCATCCATAAGGTGGATTTAATTGGCAGGAGGTTTAAAAAAATGCATAAACGAATTGTTCTGGTAATTTCGATCATCGTGGGACTGTCATTTTCATTGGCAGGCCTGTCGCAGAATGCGTCGGCACGCCCGCTTACGGCTACAGCGCCCTCGCTGGGTGCGGCTAACAGTTTTTCGGTCCTGGGTTTCGCAGCCGTGACGAATACCGGCACGACCAACCTCTCCGGAGATCTTGGCGTTTGGTCCGGGACCTCGATCACCGGCTTGGAGACCATTGTCGTTGGCGGAGAAGTACACCAGACTGATTCTGTAGCACAACAAGCTCAAGCCGATGCAAGCGCCGCGGACCTTAATTTAACCGGGCAGGCCAATTCAGGGGGCAGCCTCGGCGCACTCGATTCATTGGTCCTTGGCCCGGGCGTATATGACCTGGGGGCCGGAATGTTAGGCGGGGGTGTTCTTACCCTGGACGGCGAAGGTGTCTATATCTTCCGGACCACCAGTGACTTGACAACAGCCGGTTCGGTTAGTCTGATCAATGGGGCTACAGCTTGCAATGTATTTTGGCATGTCTCTACTCAGGCGAATCTGGTCAGTGGTTCATTTGTAGGGACGATCATCGCTGGAACGGGTATCGTTTTTGGCACAGGCGTTAGTTTAGACGGTCGAGCCCTGGCAATCGGCGGGCCGGTTACGATGGACACCAACAACATAACCGGACCGAGCTGCTTAACTCAACCACCAATTAACCCCACGGAGACACCTGCAGAAACACCAGCAGCTACATCGGTTGCTACATCGGTTGATACTCAAGCCACAGCCACGCTATTACCGATTGTCGCAGGGGCACCTGCTACGGGCGGTGGACCCATTCGGGATGCAGGTTTCGTTTGGAGTCTGGTCATCTTTGGCAGTGTTAGCGCGGTCGCTTTATTCTTTGGCTTAAGAGCAATGCGCCGTACCTACCGGTCAAAGTAATTATGCAATCGCAGTGCGAGTCATAATGGATCATTATGACCGCAGTTCGCTCGGTTGGATTATTGGTATTCTGATCACTGCATTATTGCTAACAGGATGTGGTACTAAAGAGACAGGGAGGGCGCGTTCTTTGCCCTCCTCGTCTCCTGTGCCATCCATGACAAACCAGCCGATGCAACGCCTTGCGAAATCTTTGGCCGGTCAACGGACTTTTCAAACGACGGTGGAACCGACTATTCAGCCGACACCCACCCTTTCCATCCTCGGAACATCCTTTGATTCTAGCCTTGACCTGAGAGACGGACCTGTTGAGGTGCCGCTCGAGCTGCAGATTCCTGTGCTCAACGTCAGTGCCCCGGTGCTTGGAGTTGGGATCACAGCAGACAATGTAATGGATGCGCCCAAAGGTCCAATTGGCGATCCGGTTTGGGAAACCGCATTTTGGTACCGAGGCAGCGGCATACCAGGCGAATCCGGTACGGCAACCATTGCCGGGCATGTCACCGGTCCGCTTGGTTTTCCTCAAATTTTTGCTCACCTGGAGGATCTTAATCCCGGCGACGTAATCATCATTCGCGCAATAAACACCGCACAAGAGATTCGCTTCATCGTGAATCTGACTCAAGTTTATTCAAGCCAGGAGTTAACGGATCCAGCTGTCCTTTCAAAGATTTACGGCCCCGGGTTACTTGAAGGCATAGGGCCACAGCCAGCACTCGACGGCCTCTCGCACCTGACGCTCATCACCTGTGCTGGAAGTTATGCGAACGGCCAGTTCGATCAGCGTACGGTCGTTTTTGCGACACGCAGCATGGAAGAGCCATCGGATTTTGAACAATAATTCGCCATGGAAAGATTTTTCTATCTGATCCTGCGACTTAATATCCAGGCGTTGATGATGCGGTTTGGCAAATTCGGGCTTGAATTTAATAGATGTTATATAGGTTGTATTAGGGACGTTGATAGCTCCTTTTATCTAGGATATTAAGTGGGATAAAACCTTCTATTGAAAGGAAGACTAATGGAACCCAATCGTAACGACGGCCACAAAACGAATTTACCGGTTGAGATCCAGCCAAATATCGGTCTGGATAGCGATGTGCGTCATTCGGTTGTGGATATTCTTAACCATACACTGGCCAACGAGGCTGTCCTCTCTCAGAAAACCCGCAGCGCCCATTGGAACGTGAGTGGAAGCGGCTTCTTGGAGCTGCATATTTTATTTGATTCTCAATATAAGCAGCTGAACGAAATTTCTGACGAGATTGCAGAACGGTCGCGGATGCTGGGCGGAATTGCCATTGGCAGCCTCCAGGAATTTATCCAACTTTCGCGCTTGGAGGAACAACCAGGCAGTGTCCCCAAAATCATGATCCTTTTAGCCGATCATGAGGCCGCGATCCGCTTTTTACGTGAGGACGCTAGAAAATGCAATGAGGAGTACGAGGACGAAGGCACATTCGAATTGCTCGTCAGTGTTATGCGCCTGCATGAAAAGATGGCCTGGATGCTGCGTTCCTACCTCGAAATTGAACCAGCCTCCATTGAAAAATTGAACGTACTGCCTCACTTACCAGTTGACATTTCTAGCCTTTCGTCATAACAACTGCGGAGATATTTATGAATGAAATTCAGCTAACCCAGATTATCGAAAAATTCAGCCGAAAGAGTGAACCGGTGGAAGGGGAGGTTAAGGTCATTCGCGTTCCGGATTATAAAACGGTGTATGTTGAGCAGATTGGCGAGGTTGGCCGGGCGATAAACCTGAACGAGTTCAAGGTTGATGGAAAAATTTACTGGGCTGGATACAGTTCGCGCAGCGATACTGTTTTTGTAAGTCAGGGA
>Ga0209641_10004297_pt1 | contig 11777 bp, 10 predicted proteins | sample RifCSP16_1_FD_184022 | JGI IMG/M metagenome (GOLD analysis project Ga0209641, IMG submission 184022) | Soil microbial communities from Rifle, Colorado - Rifle CSP2_sed 16_1 (SPAdes) (version 2) | ecosystem: Environmental > Terrestrial > Deep subsurface > Rock core/Sediment | place: Rifle...
GTGGCGAGACCTCAGCGGATTGAGAGGGCCTGGTGACGTGCAGATCACCATCTTAGGGGCTGGCGCTGGGGGGTGCGCAACAGCGGCGTATCTCAGCATGTGCGGGCATCAGGTTAACCTCTATAACCGGACTGAGGCCCGTCTAGTGCCGATCAGGGAAGCGGGAGGCCTCCGCGTCACCTTCTTCCTCGAGGGGTTTGCGGGATTGAATCTGGTCACCTCGGACATCGGCGAGGCTATCCGCCGCGTGCCACTTGTTGTTGTCTGTACCACCTCAAACGGTCACCGCCATGTCGCAGAAGCGCTGGTTCCCCACCTCGAGGATGGCCAGGCCATCCTGATCGCGTCTGCCTCAGCGGGATCACTGGAGTTCGTCCGTATCTTCAGGGCGCTGGGGATGAAGAAGGAAATTCTACTGGGCGAGACGTCGTCGTTGCCGCAGGGTAGTAGGATGCGGGGGCCTGCTACGGTGGCCCTGAAGAGGCCGCTAACAATGCGATGTGCCGCCTTTCCTGCAGCGGAAACCCCGAGGTTGGTGAAGATCTTTGGCGGCATCTTCAAGCTGAAGCCGGTTGCGAACGTCCTGGACACTGGTCTGAACAACCCTAATCACTTCGTCTTCCCAGCACCCGTCATCCTGAACTACGGTGCCATTGAACGGGCCGAGGGCAACCTAAACATCATGCGCGACTGCATAACGCCAAGTGTCCTTCGCGCCATGGACGCACTGGATGCGGAAAAGCACGCCGTCCAACTGGCCCTCGGCCTTGAGCCCGTCACCCTGGATGAGCTGTACATCGAGTCGGGCAGCAGTCCCAACGTCTATAGGGCTCCTGAGAAGCTTCCCCCCGAGTTGCAGTGGGACTTCAAGGATCCCGTCAAGCCGCGTCACATTGATGAGAGCGTTCCCTTCGGACTGGTGTTCATGGCGTCGCTGGGCAGGTTTCTAGGCGTTCCCACGCCCGTGACGGAATCCCTCGTCTATCTTGCTCAGGCGGTGAAAGGTGAGGACTACTGGAGCTACGGTCGCACCGTGGAAAAGCTAGGTATTACCGAGCTGACGAGGGGGGAACTGTTGCGATACCTTCAGGAGGGCACGATCTGAGACGCGCGTCCAGAAACCGGACGGAAGGTGGGGCGGATGGGCTTGACCGTGCTGCGCTTTCGTTCAGCGGTAGGCGAGTGGAGTTTGAGGATGCGCGAGGGGCTTGGAGCTGACTGAGAGGGGAGACGACCCGAATGGGACTATCCGTTGGAACAGCGGAGGGCAGCAAAGGGACACGGGTGAGAGGCGCTCTCGAGGTTGTCAAGGGCTTGAATTCTGTGCAGATACCTGTGGCAGTCATTACCGGCGCTGCGGACGGTCCTGTTGTCGGCCTCACCGCAGGCACGCATCCCTGCGAGTACGCCGGCGTTGAGGCGATCGGGAGGCTGTACCGGGAACTAGATCCACGGATCCTCGCCGGCGTGGTGATTCTCGTACCCGTCGTTAACATGCCCGGATTCAAGGCAATTACTGCCCGAGTGAACCCCTTGGATGGGCTGAATATTCAGAGAGTGTTCCCTGGTGTCGCGGCCGACGCGCCTCCCGACATCCACGCGAAATGGATCGGCCTCGCCGCGGGGGACAGCGTGAGCCACAGAATCGCTCGACGCATCTTCCAGGACGTGGCGCTTAGGTGTGATTACCTCATGGATTTGCATGGCGGTGATCTCGGGGAGGAACTCTTTCCTTATGTCATCTTTCGAGAGACGAGAGATGCAAGACTGACCGAGACGTGCAAAGGCATGGCCCTCGCCTTTGGCACCGAACACGTGCGCATTGGTAATCCAACAAACGACCTCATCGGCGAAGCGATGTTACAGGGAATACCGGGCATCATGACCGAGGTCGGTTTTGATGGACGGTACAACGAGGATCACATTGGGATTCTGGTTAGGGGAGCCAGGAACGTGTTGCGGCACGTCGGAGTTCTGGACGGCTCCCCGGAGCCAATCGAGGACTTCGATACCCATATCATCAAACGCCAGGAGGATGCGGTGACGGTTACGTCCACCACGAGCGGGATCTATCGTCCCTACGTGAAACCTCGACAAACTTTTCAGGAGGGAGATCTCCTGGCTGAGGTTACCGATGAGTGGGGAGAAACTGTCGAGACCTTCTCGGCTCAGCACACCGGATTGGTGCGCATCGTCTACAGAAAGCGCATCGTCAATCCTGGCGATGCGTTGTTCAAGTACGACAGGGACAGTTAGGTCAGGCCGTGGAGTCCCTAGGCCCGGGCGTCGATGGAAGATCGTATGGTAGTGCGCTCCAGGGTTTCATCGCAACAGTGGATCTCATGGTGAGCCAAGGAGGTTTCAGGTTTGAGTAGGATCACCGAAGTCTATGTCACGTCCTTGCGTATCCCGCTGAAGAGACCGCACAACACAGCCCTTGGCCCAACCACTCACCAGGAGAATACCCTGGTAAAGATGATCACGGATGACGGGTTAGAGGGGTGGGGTGAGGTTCCGTTCGGCAAGGGCCACAATCAACGGGGCGAAACCTCTGGAACAGCACGGAGTGTACTCCGGGACAGGCTGATACCTGCCCTCCTCGGTAGAGATCCACTCCGCATCGAAGAGAATCAGCGTCTGCTCGATCGGGTCCTCCCGGGGAATTTCCGTGCAAAGAGTGCGCTTAATGTTGCCTCCTATGATTTGGCGGGCAGGATTCTTCACACTCCCGTTTACAATCTTGTCGGCGGTCTGTACCGGGAGTCATTGCTCTTGAGCTGGTCTATCCCCTTCCTGGAAGAGGAAGCGGCGATTCAGGAGGTTCAAGAACGGATTGGTCTTGGCTGGCGCCTGCTGAAGGTCAAGCTCGGTCGTGGCAATTGGAAGGAAGATGTCCGAATGGTGGCGCGCATCCGAACGGCGGCGGGGCCACACGTGCGATTGCGAACAGACGCCAACCAGGCGTACGACGTTTCGACTGCGATCCGCGTAGGGCATGCCCTCGCGGAGCAAGATGTTGAGTATTTCGAACAGCCCGTGGCGCGCTGGGATCTGGAAGGCATGGCCCGGGTAAGGCAAGCTATCGAGATTCCCGTCATGGCGGACGAGAGCGTTAAAACGGCCCAGGATCTTATCGAGATGGTCCGGCTTAAGGCCGCCGATTTCGTGGCCATCTATATGAGCGATGGGGGCGGCATCACCAATGGCAAGGCGATGGCCGCCATTGCGGAAGCCGCGAACGTGCGGTGCTACATCGGAGGAGCCTACGAGAGTGCTGTTGGTGTCGCAGCCGCGTTGCACTTGGGGGCTGCATCCCCGGCTATCAATCTAGGTTGCGAACAGTTCGGGCAGTTCCTCATGGAAAGAGACGTAAGCATACTTCCGTTCAGATTTGCAGAAGGTGCCCTCTGGGTGCCCCACGGCCCGGGATTGGGAGTCGAAATTGATAGTGAAGCCATCCTCCGATACAAGTGGGGCGAGGATGAGATCTTCAGGGCCGGCCACTGAAGATGAAGCCGGGCTTACGAATGGCCAAACTGCGCCAGGGCCTTCCTCTCTCTCCACTTCTCCGGTGGGCAGTGCGGATGGAGGGGGGGTAGGGCAATGGCATCCTTCACCGGAACTCCCAAGATCGCAGTAGTTGGCAGTGATCACGCGCACACGCTGGAGATGAATCGGACGTGTCGTAGTATCACTTTTGAATACACCGTCCGATCATTTGACGAAGTTCAGCGTCAGGTTCTGGAGGGGCGACCACCCGACGCGTGTGAGTTTTCGTTGGCGAATTATGTCGTGCTGAGGGACCGAGGATGGACTTCAGGTCAGGCTATCCCGGTCTTCCCGCTTCGCGGATTTCGTCATGCGTCCGTATATGTCCGATCAGATAGCGCACTCGAGTCGCTGTCTGATCTGAGCGGCCGCCGGTTGGCGGTCGCTGAGTACGTGTCGACGGGTGTAGTTTGGTTGCGGGGGATACTCAACGAACACTACGGAGTGCATTGGAGCAACATCCGGTGGTACTCATCTGATGAGCATTTTCCTGTGCCCAAGGGAGTAGCCCACGCGCGACTTGCCCAGAATCCGGTTACGGCGTTGTTGACGGGTGATGTTGATGCCATTCTGGCATCTCGGCGGCCGAAGTTGCCTGAGAATGAGGGATCGCCTGGGGTTCTGCGCAGATTGCTACGGGATCCTCATCAGGCCGAAAGGGATTACTTGCTGTCTACGGGCATCTATCCAATTGCTCACGTTGTGGTTCTCCGAAGTAACCTTTTGGCGGAGATCCCTGAGCTTGCTGGGGCTGCATTCGAGGCCTTCGTGCGGGCCAAGCGGCGCGCCTACGAACGACGACTCGGGGACACCCTTCTGCCCTGGAGCGATCTCCTGTGGGATACGGCTGAGAAGCTCTTCGACGGTGACCCGATGCGCTATGGGCTTGATGCTCGTAACCGCATGATTATCGCCAAACTTTGCGAATATCTGCGGGAGCAGCAGTTGATTGACCATGAAACCGAGGATGTCGGCGTCCTATTTGTGCCGGAGAGCGTGGTGCTCCTGGAAGATCAGATACCGTGACCGGAACGCGGGCCGGGCGCGCCTTGGTGCACCATGAGGGAGGCCTTCGTATGGGTTCGCCGGGACGGGTTGTCCTTGGGGCTGCGTGTATGCGTTGCTCTCACGATAAGGAGCGTAATCTTCAGAAGTATGAAGCCATCATTGAGGAGGCCGCCGCCAGGCGGGTGAACCTCCTGGTCTTCCCGGAGGTGTCCGTGCAAGGCTACGTAACTCAATCCTCGCCAACCCCGGAGCAGACGGAGTACTACATGAGGCAGGCCGAGCCGGTTCCCGGACCTACTACGCGACGCATTGGGCATCTGGCGCAGCGGACCAATATGGTTATCCAAATCGGCATGGCGGAGTGTAATCGCGCGGGGACAGTGCTCTTCAACTCTGCCGTGCTAGTGGGGCCCGACGGTGTCATTGGAACTGCGCGTAAGGTTCATAACAGGATACCTATCTTCCGTTCAGGCACCTCGTTCCCCGTATTCGACACCTACGTCGGGCGCATCGGGCCCTTCATATGTGTTGACCTTAATTTCCCTGAGCACTTGCGAGCGTTGGCCGTGCAAGGTGCTCAAGTTCTGACAATGTCGACTGCCTACCCGTTGACCAGTGGAGAGATCGAAGGCGACCCGCAGTACCGTATGTACGATGTCCAGAGCAGAGCGGCGGCAATGTGCAATGGTGTTTGGATGGCGCAATCCAACCAGGTTCAACAGCCACCGACCGAGGGAGCGCCCACGTACTTCGGGCACAGCCGTATCATTTCTCCCCTAGGAGAGATAGTAGCTGGATGCGGATTCGAGGAGTGTTTAGTGACAGCCGAGGTTGACCTCATCTCGGGGATTGAGCAGCACCGGCGTGTGTGGAGTAACTACATCCAGAGACGGCGACCGGAGCTGTATCATGTTTTGGTGGATCCAGAGCTTTAGTTGGTGTGGCCACGACGTTGGCGGGTCGGACGAAAGAGTGGCAACGGGGAATGAGCGCGGAGATTTGGGGCCGCTATAGGGGGATGATGAATGACTACGATAACCATCAGCGATCGTGCCCGCGCACTCCACTCGCGGGCTATCGTGATAAATGGGAACGACTCCACACCCTCCGAGAGGTTTACTCCAGAGTATCTAGACAAATTGGCAGCTGGGGGTGTCACCGTTATCTGCCTCACCACCGTACGGATCACTACGGGGGGCAACAACTTTCAGGGCGGAGTGCTCGGGCTTCTCGGGTGCGAGACTGCTCTCAGAGAGATGGTCGAGGGTCGCTACCTGATCGTGAAGACAGCCGAAGACATCCGGAAGGCGAAGGCGGACAATAAGGTCGGCGTCATCTTCGGTTTCCAGGACCTTATGCCCATTGAGGACAATCTCGACTACCTGCCGATGTTCTACAACATGGGCCTTCGACTGACCCAACTCACGTACAATCGGCAGAATCTCCTGGGGTCAGGGTGCGGGGAACCGAGGGACTCGGGTGTGAGCAAATTCGGTCGCGAGGTGATCAGGGCCATCAACGACTTGGGTATCGTTTTGGATCTGTCCCACGCCGGGGAGCTCACAGCGCGCGAGGCCTTGGAACTCTGTGACAGCCCTCCTGTATACTCTCACGCGTGCGTCAAGGCCATCTCTGGGCATTTCCGCGGGGTCTCGGACGACCTGTTAAAGATGGTAGCGGAACGTGGCGGAGTCGTTGGGATCGTAACGCTCTCGTCGTTTCTTCGTAGGGATGGCGGTCTCAATGGTTCGACTATCGAGGACTATCTGGACCACATTGCCTACATCGCAGACAAGGTCGGCATTGAGCATGCCGGCATTGGCCTTGACCAAGCCTACGGGAAGACTGTAGCGGATACCGTGAGAATAGCGGCCAAGTTTCCCGAGTTCGGCGGCCATCCGCCCCTCAAGTTCCGCAACGTAACAGAATTGCAGCCACCCGAGGACATGCCTGTTATCACCGAGGGATTGCTACGCAGAGGCTACACCGAGGAGGATATCCGCGCAGTTCTTGGAGGTAACTTCCTGAGGGTGTTCGATCAGGTCCTACGTTGATAAGCGATGTGCCGCTCCTTCATCGGGGATTGCACCTGTCGGCCGGGGCAGGAGGACTGAGTTGATGCGTCGTGCAGTGATTTCCCGGCTGCAGGCGGCCGTCGTAACCCACGGACTTGACGCTCTGGTCGCTGCGTCACCTGACAACGTAACGTACTCACTAGGTTTTGCCATACCGTCTCAAAGCCTTGCTATCCGCAACCGGCTGTTCCTCTTCATCGTAGGCCGGAGTGGCGCCACAGCATTGATAGCGGCTGCTCCTGAGGTCACGTTCGTCCAGATGCAGGATCGTGATCTGCGGACGATACCCTACGATGAGTTTTCGGACGATCCCATGCTGGTGCTTGTTCAAGTCCTGCGGGAAATCGGTGTTGAGGAACGATGTGTCGGAATCGAGACCGACTTCCTTCCCGGCGTGTACTTCGATCGTCTGCGCATGTTGATGCCGGAGGTCGTCTTCGTCAGTGCCGCGTCGATCTACGCTGCACTTCGAGCCGTCAAGACTCCCGAGGAGGTCGAACTGCTCCGCCGGGTGAATCAGGCGGCCCGCCGCGCCTGGGTGAGGGGCTGCGCGGATGCACACGTGGGCATCGCGGAGCGCGATCTCGCCCGCTTGATGATCCACCATCTGTACGACGAAGGTGTAGATGAGGTGCGGCTGGTTCAAGTGGGCTCGGGCGTACGAAGCAGCTTCGCCAACCCATATCCTACTGACCGCCGCATCGAACAGGGTGACTTGGTCAAAGTCGACATCAGTGCGACGATGGGCGGATACTACTCGGACACGGGCGGTGCCGCTGTGGCGGGCTCTGTGCCTAAGGACTTCGCTCGCATCTGGAGCGGGATGGTGCGCACCCAGGAGGCCGTGCTCAGGGCGATGCGCCCGGGAATTTCGACGCGGGCTCTGTGGGAGATATTTGAGCGCGAGTTCGCGGCAGCGGGCCTCAAGGTAGTCAATCGTTTCATCGGCCATAGCCTCGGCATCAGTGTACACGAGGAGCCGTTCATTGGACGGGATCGTGACGTCCCCTTGGCAGAGGGGATGGTTCTCGCAGTTGAACCCGTGTTCAAGGTGCCCGGGGAACTCGGCTTCCATCTGGAGGACGTGGTTGTAGTGACTGGTGATGGGATCGACGCGCTGACCGATCCGGCTGAGTACGCCGAGTTACGCATCATCTCGTAGCACGCGGTAACTATGAGAGTCCACGCCATCACGACATATGTCATAGCCCTCCCGATGCGTCGCCCGCACTTGTCGGCCGTCGGTGCAGGCCTTCGACGCTATGTCATCGTGAAGGTCACGAGCGATACAGGCCTGGAAGGCTATGGCGAGGCAACAGTATTAAAGGAGTGGGGCGGTAGCTACGGTCGCTACTACGGCGAGTCCCACAAAACCGTTCTCCATATGGTTAACGATGTTCTTGCCCCAGCCTTGCGGGGGGTGAACGTCTTCGATCTCGAGGTGGCGCACGTCGTGATGGACCGTGCTACCAGGGGACACTTCTATGCTAAGGCCGCCATAGACATGGCCCTCTTTGACCTTCAAGGCAAGGCGCTGAATGTCCCTTGCTGGCAACTGCTGGGTGGTTGCGTGCGTGAGCAGGTCCCGATATGCCACAGTATCGGAATCATGTCCCCTGAAGACGCAGCGAAAGAAGCTGGCGAGGCGGTCGCGGAGGGAATCCGTGCGGTGAAGCTCAAGATTGGCTACGATGCAGACCGGGATGTCGAAACTGTGCGTGTCGTTCGGGAGGCGGTTGGTCGTGGCGTTGCCATCACCGTCGATGCCAATCAAGGATATCCGAGTGCGGGCTTCGCGATCCGTGTTCTGCACAAGATGGAGAGTTACGATGTGTTGTTCGCGGAACAGCCGGTGGCGGGGCTTGAGGCAATGGGAGAGGTGGCACGCAAGGTCGGGATCCCACTAATGCACGACGAAGGGGCCTGGACCCCACAGGATGTGCTCCAGATCCACGAGAAACGCGCGGGGGACTTGATCTCCCTTTATGTCGCCAAACCAGGGGGGCTGTGGCCTGCGAAGAAGATGGCGGCGGTTGCTGAGGCAGCCGGTTTTCTCTGCAACGTTAACGGGTCTGCAGAGACGGGAGTGGGTAACGCTGCGAACCTGGCCCTCGCGGGATCGACCGCAGTGGTTTCGCTCCCGTGCGTGATCCCCATCACCCGGCTAAGTAGAGAGGCGCCGACGCGGGTTGCCGGCGCATTTTACACCGACGATATCATTACTCGTCCCTTTCATTATGTCGACGGTGCGCTCAAACTGCCAACTAAACCAGGGCTTGGCATTGACGTGGACGAGGGTAAGTTGGCGCAATATGCGGCCGACTGAGCCACTGTGTTCGTGGCGGAACTACGCCGGAGCGGCATGGATAGTCATAGCGGCCGCGGGGAGTGTGGCTGGTGCCCCCCAGACCGTGACGTTTCCGGTTCAGCAGATCCAGCCGTTCTTCGTACCCGGTGCTTCGGTCTACCTCGTTCCCGAACGCGAGTATCAGAGGCAGTTTGCACCCATGGCCGCACGCCTCTACGGGGTAGACATGCTGCCACCCGCTGACCCATACCGCCGTGCGCTAGGTTCGGTGATCTTTCGCCTTGCGGAAAGCCGCCGAGTAACAGCTCAGGTGTGGGAAGAGGGGACGGGGAGGGCCGTCCGGCTCTACGCCACCGTTGATGGTCGGTGGACAGAACTGAACCGCGAGATAGTACATGAGGGTGCTGGGCTGCCGCGGAAGGAGGGCCAGGTAGTGCCGTATCGGGCCGCAGAGGTCGAGGCGCGAAAGATGCAAATCGGGCGGTACGCCTATCGGCCTCTTGCCGGATTCTGGGCAAACAGCACGCCCGTCTACGCGGCAATGCTAAGGCCCGCCGCTGGCGTGTCCCTACCTTTCGCGGTTGCGATGGTGAACCCCGCGCGAGTGGAGGCAGGCTACCTCGGCCCGAAGGGAGTTGTACTGCTCCCCACGGGTGAGACGAAGCTCAGATACTATCTGTTGAAGGTCGAGGCGAACGGTCCAGAGCTTCGAATGATCATGCGTGGCATGGGAGAATCCCCGTCCGTCGCGTTCGTCTGGCGTTGGGACGGGGCAACCTACCGATTCATCCGGGCGGCTTCGAGATCATAGAGCCGGGCTGACGCCGGGTATCCGGGAGGTGCGGGTTACTAGTTTGAGGCTGAGCTTCAGAACCTTACGACGGCCGTCGCCGCGCCAGGATGGAGTAGATCTCCCGGCGACGGCGGATAGCCCACACCGTCACCGTATGCCCTGTGATCTCGTAACAGACGCGATAGTCACCCACCCGGATTTTCCAAAGGCCAATCAAAGAGCGCCGGAGCCGTTCGCCATATCTGGCCGGCTCAGTCATCAGGCGGGTCTCAGCCGCCCGGATGATGCGCGCACGGAGATTCCGTGGCACGCGCGGGAGGTCTTCGGTGGCGACTTCTGGCCGGTACACCACCGCAGTGCGGTCACGCACCGGCTACCTGATCCTGAACCGTCGCTTGACTTCTGCGTGTGGGATCGAACGCGCCTGGTTCTTCCGCCGCTGCTTGACGATCTCTTCCAGGGCCGCATCTTCCAGCAGCTCTAGCGCCTCGCGCACGAGATCGCGGACCTTCTGAGAAAGGGAGACGCCATCCTGGGTCGCCAATCGTTTGACCGCCTCGTAGACAGGCGGTTCTAATACGGTGTTAATCCTGGGATGCGTGGAAGGCACGAATCGACACCTCCAGAAGAAGTGTAACGTAAATGTTCAACCTGATACAAGGCGGGGGATTCTCCCCGCTCTGGGTCACGATGCAAGGACATCTTACAGGGAGGACAGCCGAGTCTGCGAGGCGCCGATACCTAGACTTCGCGGCCGCGGATGGACCGCTACTGCTCCGCGAACACGCGCACGATGTGCTTTTCCAGCAGGTTCTGCGTCACCAACCGGCCGATGACCTCAGCGTTTGCATCCAGCGCCTGCAGGTACGCCGCGCCCGCCTCCGCCGCCACCCTGAACGCCACGTGGAGCAACTGCCGGAAATGTGGGTTGTAGGCCGGGTCTTCCTGATCATGGCGCAGTGCCGCCACGTATTCTGAGCTTGACCATGCTCTAACCGCCTCTGGCTTCGGTAGCCGCGTGCGGTCGATGTCGATGACGGCCGCGTACGGGGCGCACAACTCGTCGATCCTCTCATACGCCTGCGCGTAGATCTCCTGCACCAGCCTCAGGGACTCCCCGCCCGCCAGCGCCAGGCCGGGGACCTCCTCTAGCCACGTCGTGCCGGCGGTCTTGAGGTGCAGACCGGCGCCGTGCGCCCGGAGCGCGCGCCTGATCGGTCCATAGATCGAGAACTTGTCGCTCCCGGAGTGGATGCTGAGCTTGAGATTGGCGGGCAGACCGAATTCCTGGATAGCGAACGCGATTACGGCGATGTTGTCGTTGAACTGCTGCTCGAACTGAGCCACGTTGCCTACGTAGTCGATCCCCTTGTTGAAGCGGCCGGCGAACTTGGGGGCGATCGTCTGCGCGGGGATCTTCTCCTCCGCGATGGCGGCGAGAATGAAGAACAGGTCGGCAGGTGTCTGGGGTGTATCCGTTTCATCAATGGACACCTCGACGATAAAGCGGTCGCGTCCTTTGGCCGCCTCGATGTGGCGGAAGATGGCCCCGGCCTCCTGAACCGCCCGCAGGTACTTCCTGGCGATTGCTGCGATGTCGTCGGGAGACGCGCCCAGGGCGCCCTCAGTCCCGGGGACCCCACGACCCGTAGCGTACCGGCCGTAACGCTGCGCAAAGTCCTGGATGTTCTCCTTGAGAGCCGCCTCCCCGACGAAGTCAGCGACGTCGATGGTGAAGAAATCACTTCCGGCTATGAACGGCTCCACCGTCTTGAGGGTGATGTGGTCCGCGTCGACGTAGTAGGATCCCCGCCAGCCCAGTGCCTTAACCGCGGCGTCGGCTTCCGCGCGCACGCTGTCCGGGTGCGTGCCCGTGATCTGGTGCTCGCGGTGGGACTTGTTCCAGACGGGCGTGATTTCAAGGTCCCGCGCACGCGCCTGCACCAGAGCCGCCAGTTGCGCGCGGCCCTGGCGCCCGAATCGGTCGCCGATGCCCAGGCTGTACTTAGGGAGGATCATCAGGCCCGGCGGGCGCGGGCTTTCA
>Ga0209641_10004298_pt1 | contig 11776 bp, 17 predicted proteins | sample RifCSP16_1_FD_184022 | JGI IMG/M metagenome (GOLD analysis project Ga0209641, IMG submission 184022) | Soil microbial communities from Rifle, Colorado - Rifle CSP2_sed 16_1 (SPAdes) (version 2) | ecosystem: Environmental > Terrestrial > Deep subsurface > Rock core/Sediment | place: Rifle...
TAGCACACAATCGCCAGTATAACCACACGTATTGGTGATGCAGTCGAACATGAGTATCACTTTCTGTTGCTGAGGGAGGAGGCTCCCCAATTATTGAAGGTGATGCAGCGACGACTTAAGAACTGGACAGCAAAGAAAGTCAAGTATGCAATCCGTAAGGCCGAAGGATTGTATCAGGCGTGGCCAATCAAGCGGCGGCGGTGGGTTGGGGCGATCTTACTTGAACTAGTACTAGACAATTGCACCTGGTTCACCTGTGCCAAGCGATATCGAAAGAATAAGAAGTGGTCGGCCCAAGTAATAGAGCTACAGGATGGATTGAGATCAGCCCTGGCCCAGGAAACTGAGGCCCTTGAAATCTTATATCCATTCTATTATCCAATGGTAGTACCTCCGGGAGACTGGGCATTCGGAACACCAGGAGGCTATCGATATCATCGTCTACCCTTGGTCAAGTCCCATACTACCATGGCGAGCGGAACCGAACATGAATTACAACACGGTCCCGCAGTGTATCAGGCTATCAATGCCGTACAGAAAACGCCATGGAGGATAAACCGCAAGGTGCTGGCTGTGATGGAGCAGTGCTGGAAAGCAAACACCGGGAAATGGCCAGAGATTCCCTTACAGAACGAGCTTCCACACCATAGGACTCTAGTGCCTTACCCGGAATATGGCACAGAGGATGAGAAGAAAACATGGCGACAACAAGCGGCTCAAGTGTACGAACACAACATCAGCCTAACAATCTCTCGCTATCAATTCCTCTCCAATCGAATGATTGCCTGGAAGTTCTATAAGCAGGGAGCGATTTACTTCCCGCATCAAGCAGACTTTCGTGGCCGCATCTATCCGGTGCCGCACCCTCTCCAGCCCCAGGGCTCGGACCTGAGCCGAGGTTTATTGGAGTTTGCAGATGGCAAGGAACTGGGCATTGACGGATTCGACTGGTTGCTCATCCATCTGGCCAACTGCTTCGGCGTTGACAAGGTGGACATGCGCGGCCGAATCAACTGGTGTTGGGAGCGGCTGGATAAGATCGTGGCCACGGCTGTTGACCCCTTCTCCGATTCTTGGTGGGCTGAGGCCGACAAGCCCTGGCAGGCCCTGGCTTGCATCTTCGAGATCAAGGCTTCCATCGACTCCCCTGACTACCGTAGTCACTTGCCCGTCTCTGTAGACGGCTCTAACAGCGGCCTCCAGCACTTCTCAGCTATGCTTCGTGACCCGGAGGGGGCCAGATTGACAAACCTCCTACCTTCCCCAGTCCCCCAGGACATCTACAGCCTGATGGCAGGATGGGTAAACCAGGTAGTTGAGGAAGACTGCGCAAGGCTGGTAACTACAGATGATCCACTTACCCTCCAAACGGCCTGCAAGTGGTGGCAGGGCCGCATCAACCGCAAGACCCTCAAGCGGGGCACCATGACTTATGTGTACGGGGTGACTCAGCAGGGCATAGAGAACTATCTCATGTCCGACAGATTCACAGAGGGCATGCCTAACCCGTACTATGCGGCCAAATATCTCCGCAGGATTATTTGGAAGGCTTTGCAAGAGAATGTAAAGGGCGCAGCTACGGTGATGGAATGGCTGAGGATTGTGGCCAAGGCGGGGAATGAGAAGAACATTCCGATCCGCTGGGTTACACCAGCCGGGTTCGTGGCCGTCCAGGAGTACCTGGAGACAGACATGGTGGTGATTCGCACTTTGGAACGCAGTATTCGCTACCGGGTGCCCCGCCCTGAGAAGCAGGTCAATGCGTACAAGCAGAAAAATAGCCTGCCCCCTAATTTTGTACACGGGCAAGATGCAGCACATCTGATACTAACAGTTGTGGCCTGCATGGCAGTAGGTATTACCCACTTCGCCATGATCCATGACTGCTATGGTACTCATGCTGCTGATGTATCACTTCTCAATGTTGTGCTGCGGGAGGAGTTCATAAAGATGTACAGCGGTAATGTACTTGAGCAGTTCAAGGCCCAGGTAGAAGCACAGCTTGGTGTCACAGTTCCTGATCCGCCTGAACTTGGATCGTTCGATATCAGGCTGGTTAGGGATTCGGAGTTCTTCTTTGCTTAGAAGGAGGTAACAGATCGAAGCCGCATTCGCTTGGTTGGGCCAGCTTGCCACCTGGCTAGGAAACTGGGTTCCCCGACTTCGTATTTGCCGGGCTACTCACGGTGGTGTGAAATTTCGTTGTGGGAAAACTGTCAAGATCATCAAGCCGGGATTGTTCATGTACTGGCCTTGCGTCACTGAGATCGAGCTGATCCCGGTTGTGCGCCAGTCGCTCAATCTTCAACCACAACGATTAGTTACTAAGGATGACATCGCTATCTACATCAACCTCACATTGATCTATTCCGTGGAAGATGTGAAAAAGGCACTAGTAGATAGCTACAACCATGACGACAGTGCCGAGGACGTGGCCCTGGAGGCCACCACTAAGGTCGTAATCCGAAAGACCTTTGCCGAATTGAGGGAGGGGTTGCTTGGAAACATTCGTGACGAGATCACTCGCGCGGCCCGCACAGCGTTGCGGCCGTTCGGCTTGTACGTGGAGAAGTGCAGAGTCAGCGATTTTAGTCGAACTCGCCTTCTCTCGCATGACATAGCGTTGCCGCCCAACTGGATGCAAGCAAACAGCGGCAACTACAGCCCCTCTTGAAAGGAAACTATGAGAGTATACGTAGGAGGCCCCATGTCAGGCATTCCGGAGAACAACTATCCTGCCTTTCGCTATGCCTTTCGTAGGCTACGAGATGCGGGGTTCGATGTTGTTAGTCCGCACTTGCTTGAGGCAAACATCACAGTTGAGAATCGTCCGCAAATGACACGCGCCAAGATTTATCGCCTGGTTATCCCTGGTGATATTGCCGCAGTTTCTATCTGTGACGCTATGATGGTGCTGCCCGGCTTTGAAGTCAGTAGCGGCACGGCATTGGAAATGCACGCGGCTGAATTGTTTGAGATGGAGGTTGTACGTCCTGACTTCGAGTCTAATATGATTGGTCTGGAGCAATGGATGGACCTTATTATTGCCCAACTCAAACGAATGGAGCGCACTTGTCAGTAGTAGGAATAGTATCAGATATTCACCTGCCGTGGGCTCACCCGAAGTACCTACAATTTTGTAAGGATACCTTCAAACGCTTCAAGGTGAACCGGGTGGTATTCATCGGAGATGTAGTTGACTCTCATGCTATGAGCCGATTCGAGCCTAATCCTGAGGGTTACTCTCCCGGTGATGAGATTCGTGCAGCAACTGAGCACCTTCGCCCTTGGGTTAAAGCATTCCCCAAGGCCCAGGTTTGCATCGGCAACCACGACGAGCGCTACCAGCGAAGAGCATTCCGCTATGGCATTCCCTCCTGCCTGCTCAAGTCCTACCAGGAAGTCTTTGAGACTCCCGGTTGGGACTGGCAGCCTGAGTTCAAGATCGATGGGGTGCTGTATATCCATGGCACCGGCTCTACTGGCAAGGATGCAGCGATGAACCTTGCACTCCAGCGAAGGATGAGTACGGTGCAGGGTCATACGCATAGTTATGCGGGCGTAAAATTTCACGCCAATCCAGACTCATTGATCTTTGGAATGAACGTTGGATGCGGCATTGATATTGATGCCTATGCCTTCGAGTATAGCAAGCCCTTTCCCGTACGGCCTGTACTGGGCTGTGGTATAGTGATCGATGGCATGGCTGTGTTCATTCCCATGTCATGCAGCAAGGGTCAGAAATATTATCGCCATGGACAAAACACAGAGGCGTAAGGCTCAGCACCGCCAGCAGAAGTTGTACCCTAAGGCGTACCGGGCGGCTGCCAAGGCTGCCTATGCCCAACGGTATCTCAAACGGGCGGCGTGGCTGGCGAGGATCAAAATGGCCAGCGGGTGTGTGGATTGTGGATACAACACGAACCCCATCCCGCTGGAGTTTGACCATCTACCGGAGCGCGGGAAGAAACGCTTTACTATCACGCATCAGATTGCTAACTACTCATTGGCTATTCTCAAAGCTGAGATTGCCAAGTGCGAAGTGGTCTGTGCAAATTGTCATAAGATACGCACCGCCAAGCGTAGGAAAGGAGAGGCAGTGAGTCCAGCAGTTATGACGCCGCCCGATGATGACAATCAACGGGAAGCAGGCGATACACCAGAGGAGTATTCGAGTGCCTGGGAAGAGTACATCGACGAAGACGGAGCCGAGTAAGGATCAATCGATCCGAACGTCGGGTCTATTACAGGCCATCATTAATAGTGGTGCGCCTATGAGTGAGTGGCAAGTTAGACTTCGCTATGCTCTGCGATTGCAGAATGCATTTGCGCTGCTGCTTGCAGGAAACGCGGTGGCCATGCCACCACTACCCAAGGAGTTGACACATGCCGAAGGGTAACACCAAGGCCGAGATCACCAAGATCAAGCGGATTCGCACGCCCCGTGGCGTTGCTGCGTTTGCATACCTCCAGAAGCCGGATGACTCATTCGGTAAGAACCGCTATCGTATTGATATGTTCTGGCCTGACTACAAGGAAAACCCGGAGTTCACTGAGTTTCTCAAGACTCTGAGCAAGATGAATGCCGATTTCCTCAAGGGGCTCAGCCGTAAGGCTACCAAGGTTCCGGGATGCATGAAGGTCACGGATGCCAAGCTGGCTGAGTTGGTTGGTGTGCCTGTGGGCACCCCGCATATGTCTTTTGAGACGAATGCCGATACGGCTAAGGGGCCGATCCCGGTGTTCAATGCCAAGGCAGAGCGTGAGGATTCCCTCTTGGTCTACGGCGGAGATATCGTCCGGGTTGAGACTACCATCTCTGGTTGGGAACTGCCTACCGGAGCCGGGATCAAGGGCTACCTGAATTCGGTCCAGCTTCTCAAGTCCAATTGGGCTGGTGGTGCCGGCTCCACGTTCGAGGCCGAGCAGGACTTCCTGGATGAGGATGCGCCTGAGGCTAACGATGACGTGGCCGATGCCTTGGAGGAGGAAGACGAGTCCCCTTTCGAGGAAGACGAAGCCTCCGAAGAGGAGACGCCACCCGTGAAGAAGTCTGCCCGTGGTGCGAAGAAGTCCACGACTTCGACACCAGTGACTGCCTCGCCTAAGAAGGGGCGGCCTGCGGGTTCTAAGAACAAGCCCAAGGTTGAGGAACCTGTTGAAGAGTCGGACGAGTCGAGCGATGACGACGATCCGACCCTCGGCCTTCTGTGAAGTACAGACGGCTAGGCCGCAAACACTTCTTCCGATTTGATATCATCCCCATTCCTGCATCTCGCCCAAGAGTGAGTCGTTGGGGCACCTACTACACTCCAACCTACAAGCGGTTTCGCAAGCAGTTTCAGGAGATGATTGCGGAATTCCGTAAGGGATTCCGCCCTCTTCTGGGGCCACTGAAAGTAACGGTATTCTTCGAGATGAAGAAGCCTGCTAAACCTGCTCATGCATGGCCTAGGGGCGACGTAGACAACCTGCTCAAGGCCATATGGGATGGATGCAATGAGTTTATCTGGCGGGATGATAGTCAGATTGTAAAAGTAATAGCGACCAAGCATTACTGTGAAACACCGCAAATTCGTATGCTAGTGGAGGAACTGGATGAAGCCGCAAACTCTGGATATCCTGAATCAGTACTTGGCTAGACAGCATCTCCGCTGCATAGATGAACTGGCAGTGGCCTTCATCGCTAAGCACGGCATCGACCCGGACCTAGCTCAGGTGGTTCACCGCCATGAGATCAACGAGACGGGCGGTATTACGATTCGCACCTGGATCGAACGGAGGTCCAATGAAACGTGAGCCGTGTCCAGAATGCCGCAAGGCCGGTAGAGATACCAGCGGTGACAATCTCTCTTATTACCCGGACGGTGGTGCCCACTGCTTCGCCTGTGGGTATCACAAACACGGGGACGGGTCTACGGTCGAGACAGCCAGGCGCCATGCGAAGCTAACCCAGCCCTATGTGGGCCGAGTCATGTCGCTGGAGCACAGGCATATCGACCAGAAGACCACACGTCTGTTTGACTATCGCCTTGCCAAAGTTAAGGGCGAGGTAGTAGAAGTTTCCAACTACTACCGTGATGGTACGGTGGTGGCACAGCATGTCCGGGCTCCGGGCAAGAAGTTTTACTGGAAGGGAGATACGTCCAACCTCCCGTTGTTCGGACAGCATCTTTGGAGCGGCCAAGGCAAACGCATCATTGTCACCGAGGGCGAGATCGATGCCATGACCATCTCCATGCTCCAGAAAAACCGATGGCCGGTGGTGTCTCTGCCCAACGGGGCACAAAGCGCCGCCAAATCCATCGCTGAGAATCTGGAGTTCTTACAGGGCTATGACGAGGTTGTGCTTTGTTTTGATAATGACGATGCCGGCCGCCCTGCGGCCGAGGCTGCGGCCGAGAAGCTGCCGCCTGGAAAGGTCCGCATCGCCATCACGCCCCGTAAGGATGCCAACGATCATCTGCTTGCTAATGACACGCAGGCACTGTTGACAGCCCTCTATGAGGCTAGACAATACCAGCCCGATGGGATTCTCCACATCTCAGATATCCACGACGGGATGCGTCCCGCCCAGGATATCTGGCTATTCCCATGGGACTGCCTGACTGAAAGCATGATGGGCCAACGGTCAGGGGAGATGACTTTATGGGCCTCAGGCACTGGCTCTGGTAAGTCTACGCTTATCCGAGAGCTTGCCATGCATCATCTAACCAGTGGTCGAAAGGTCGGTATGCTGATGTTAGAGGAGTCACCCGTCGAAACGATGGATGACATGGTGGCCCTGCTCTTGAATAAACCGATTCGGCAAATCAGGGCAGCCCGTGTATTGAATGACCTGCTGGTTGATTCTGGTCGACAGGCCCTCAGCTTCGGCCTCACTGACAACCTCAGTGATGATGAATATGATGAGGCTCGAAAGACTCTGGCCCAATTACCTCTCTACATCTATGACCATCGTGGGTCCAACGCATTCGATAACATCTTACAACGTATCGAATACATGGCCTCTGCTCTGGAGTGTGATGTGATCGTGTTAGATCATATCACTGCTCTAATCGTTGGCCTGAACCACGCGGCTACAGAGCGAGAGGGCATAGATGAAGTGATGAAGAACCTTCGATCCATCGTGGAGAGGACCGGGGTTCACCTTGACTTAGTATCGCAGTTGAACCGCATCTCCAACGGCAAGTCAGCCGAAGAAGGCGGACAAATCAATCTGCGAAATCTCCGTGGCAGCGGCTCTCTTGGTAGTGTACCCAACAACGTAATTGCTGTTGAACGCCACCAGCAGGCCGAAGACCCGGAGGAGCGCCGGATCATGCGTATCCGCGTGCTCAAGGGCCGGTTTACCGGCACTACAGGAATCGCGGGGTTTCTGCGATTCGATCCTGACACTCGCCGCCTTGTCCAAACTGATTGGAATATGGCTGCGGGCCAAACCTTTGAGGAGGAAAGCATTGAGCGATCCAAACCTGCCGACGCCGCCCCGTACAACGAAGGGCCAGTCGATCCCGACTCTTTCGAGTGGGACGAGATCAATGGAATCGAGCCCGATCTTGTCGCGGCCGATCCAGTTTCCGCAGCCACTTCCGGGCGACGGTGAGCCGGGACGCCAGTTCTCTGAGATTCAGACGAACGTTCGTGTGCGTCAGCTTATGTTTGCAGTGAAGGAACTGCAAGACCTTGTGGTGGCCATGCTGGCCAATCGGCCTAGCTAATGCCCAAGGCATTGCACGATAAGCTTAGACGTGAGGCCAAGAAGAAGGGACTCACAGGAGAACGTGCCAATGCCTATGTGTATGGCACGATGAACAAGGTTGAGAAGGCCAAGAAGGCCAAGAAGGGTAGAAAGTAATGCCCCACATGGGTTCGTATGGCGGCAAGAAGCCGACCAAGGCAGCCAAGAAGGCGGCTAAAGAATCACACAAGAAGAAGTCCGCTAAGGCGGCAAAAGGAAAGGGTAAGTAATGTCACAGCGATCTGTTTCTGATTTCATTGAGTCGATGCGTGAAGACCTCGGCGCCTTGGAAGATCGGTTTGATTCTCAACTTGAGCAGATAGAGGGCCTGGAACTGGACGTAGAGCGTCTTAAGCGAGATGTCAAAGACCTTGAAGAGGCGGCTGAGGATGCTTCTGAGGATGACTGATTGAAATTTTTCAGCTTCGACATCGAATCCAACGGATTCGCGGAGCTACGCATCGGTAAGGGAGGAGAGGTCCAGAAGGAAGCCACCAAGGTTCACCTTTTGGTATTGCGGCACCCGGCGGGTGTGAAGGTCTACCGGAACAACCGGAAGATGAACACTCTCCGGGAGGGCTTTGAGGAATTGATGCAGGCCGATGTTATCTTTGGTCATAACTGTATCATGCATGACTTGCCCATTCTGCGGCGGCTAGTGGCACCAGACTACAAGGGCAAGCAACCTAAGGTATTCGATACCCTGATTGCCGCGCGCCTCCTGTATCCCGATGCCCAGTTCCACCCATTCGGTGGTAATAGTCTAGAAGACTGGGGCCGTGAGCTTCGTATCTTCAAGATGCCATTCAAAGGGCCATGGGATGAATGGTCTCAGGAGATGGAAGACTACTGCATTCATGACACAGCGGTATCGGAGGCGATCCGCAAATTCATAATGCCTAAGCTGATCCCATTCAAAGCCGCACTCAAGATTGAATTACGAGTGGCAGAGATCATCGCCGCTCAATGCGAGAATGGGGTTCGCATCGATGTGGATACGGCCGAGACACTGATCGAAAAGTTGGAGATAGAGAAGGCCGCGACACTAGACGCGCTATGCAAAGCCTTCCCGCCGCGCATAAAGCAGATGAAAAAGAGATGGTGGTTGTCTCCTGATGATGAACAATGGGATACTAAGAAATCCGCCATGGGGGCCGGATGGCGGGATGGGGAGCTTACATATGGTGCCTTCAAAACTAAAGAGCACCCTTTCAACCCCGGCTCTACAAAACAGATTGCCGAGCGGCTCAAAGAGAAGTATGGGTATATTGCCCCTCTAACCAAGCCGGATAAGAACGGTAATGGCGGTGGCAATCCTTCTATTGTGGAAGAAGAACTACTTGGCATGGAGTATCCAGAAGCGAATTTTCTTCTTCGCTATCAGATGGCCGAGAAGCGTTTGCAGCACCTGGGGGATTGGGTGGTAAGGGCTAGGGCATCTCGAACGCCGGGCATTATTCACCCACAGATCAATACTTGCGGGGCTGCCACATCTCGCATGACTCACCAACAGCCCAACCAAACAGCCTGTCCCAAAGTCAAGACCAAGAAGGATGCCGAGGGCAAGGAGCATCCATTGACCGGCTTCGAGATGCCCTAGCCCTGGGAATGTCGATCTCTATGGGGGCCGACTAGAGAGGGCTGGGTGCAGATTGGTGCAGATGCCAGCGGTCTTGAATTACGTATGCTGGCCAATCGACTGTGGCAATTCGATAAAGGTGCCTATGCGAAGATCGTTTTGGAAGGCGATGTACACACCGAGAATCAGAAAGCTGGTAATCTTGATACACGCCCGCAATGCAAAGAGACAATTTATGCCTATTTGTATGGCGCAGGAGATGAGAAGATCGGATACGTCATATCTGACCATGCTTCGCTTTCTCCTGAGCAAAGGACTAGATACAAAGGAAAGACAAAGCCTAGTGTAGGGCGGGTATTTAGGAATACATTCGAGAAAAAGATTCCAGCCCTGGCTCAGTTGGTTGCACTTTGCAAGAGTGCTGCCAATCGACCAGGATACATCGTCCTTCTAGACGGGCGCCATGCGCCCACACGTAGTCCTCATTCGGCGCTCAACACCATGCTTCAAGGGGATGGGGCAGTGGTCTGCAAGTGGGCGCTCGTAATCGCGGCGGCCTATCTGGCTAAACATGGCTATCGGCCGGGGCAAGACTATGCCCTTATGTTGAATGCTCATGATGAGGCACAGGCAGAAGCGCCGCCTGAGAATGCCCAATTTGTGGGCGAAGTATTAGCCTGGGCCTATGCCGAGGCTGGTCGCATACTTAAGGTTAGAGTGCCTTTAGCAGGCGAGTTCAAGATCGGCTCTAATTGGGCCGAGTGCCATTAAAAGGAGATCAAATGATCTATGACCAATTTGTGGATGCCACCTGGCGTCCTGACCAAGACGAAGCCCATGTCATGATCGCCCTGGGCGGCGAGGCAGGGGAAGTCCTCAACGAATACAAGAAGCACCGGCTTCGCGGCCCTGATACGCCTGGTCACCAACCTGCGAATTACATCAAGGATGAGCTTGGTGATCTCTTGTACTACGTGGTTCGTGCCGCGCATTTCGAGGGGATGACTCTGGATCAACTCATGGTAGCCAATATGCGCAAGCTGATCGTGCGCCGTGACCGTGAGGGCCAGGAAACTCCTAAGGAATTTCGTGATGCGGTGGCCCTGTTTATTGGGCCGATGAAAAGAACGCATCCTATTGGGCATCCTGATAATCAAGAGGTTCCAGTAAATGCCACAGTTCAGCTTCCTGCTGGCTAAGCCCTATGAACCTGATAAGCACGATATCATTGACTGGTGGGCATCCGAGAAGCTAGATGGTATGCGTGCTTGGTGGGATGGCAAGGATTTCTGGAGCCGTAATGGCAACCTGATCCACGCCCCCGCCTGGTTCAAAGCCAGTATGCCCACGAATATGATGTTCGACGGGGAGTTGTATATGGGTCGTGGCCGATTCCAGGAGACGATGAGCGTAGTACGAACATTGGTACCGGATGAACGCTGGCGAAAGGTGAAGTACTATGTGTTCGATGCGCCTGACTTAGGTGAACCGGAGGTTTTCGAGACTCGGCTGGCTCATCTGATGATCCGTATTCGACGACAATCATGCCCCTGGCTGGAGTATATACCACAGATTCCAGTCAAGAGCCATGAGCACCTGATGGAGATGGCAGAGAATAATTGGGCGCTTGGCGGTGAGGGCCTCATGCTGCGGAAACCGAAGTCCCTCTATGAGGGTAAGCGTAGCAGTACTCTCCTCAAGGTCAAGAACATCAACGATGATGTGGCCCTGGTAATCGGGCATGAACCCGGCAAGGGTAAGCACGAAGGCAGGCTGGGTGCCCTTGTATGTGCCTGGAAAGGCAGGTTGTTCAATATTGGAACGGGGTTCACTGATAAGCAGCGAGAGACACCACCAGAGATCAACTCCGCAGTGAAATTTGCATTTACGGAATTAACAGATGAGGGTTATCCTCGCTTCCCCCGGTTCCTCTGTGAAGAGAAAGGAGACTAATGCCGTATATCTCGCAAGAACTTAGAGCCGATGCAGAGTTAGCACCAGAATTACCCGGCGAACTAAACTTTGCCATCACTAAGGTAATTGATCGTTGGCTGGATTTGATGGGTGTATCCTATAGCAACCTGAACACAGCCATCGGTGCATTGGAATGTGCAAAACTAGAACTGTACCGGAGAATCGCCGCCCCATATGAGGATGCGAAACTGGCCGAGAATGGAGATGTGTACCTTTGCAAATCATAGGCTTCGGAGGAGTAGCCAAGGCTGGCAAGTCTACGGCTGCTGATGAATTGGCTAAGTGGTGTGTTGAGAATGGCTGCACTCCCAAGATCATGTCATTCGCTGGCGCTCTCAAGAGAGCGGCGGCCACGATTGGCGCGGAGAAGGGCGGGCCATTCGATGCGCTCTATCGTCGATTCTGTCAGGACGTGGGTACCGACATGCGTGATCCTAAGTATGCGCCCGGTATCACTGGCCCTGACTACTGGGTGAATCTCA
>Ga0209641_10004299_pt1 | contig 11776 bp, 8 predicted proteins | sample RifCSP16_1_FD_184022 | JGI IMG/M metagenome (GOLD analysis project Ga0209641, IMG submission 184022) | Soil microbial communities from Rifle, Colorado - Rifle CSP2_sed 16_1 (SPAdes) (version 2) | ecosystem: Environmental > Terrestrial > Deep subsurface > Rock core/Sediment | place: Rifle...
TGGTCGACTTGTTCTGGGGCGACTACAACCATTGGTCACTGCGAGTGGACGGGCAGGCGCGGGTGCAGGTGTGGCTGCTGACCGACGAGTACGACGCCCAGGTGCGTGGCAAGCTCAGGGCCGAGGTCGTGCTGGACGAGGAGGCGGAGGATGGTTCCCCGTCCGATGAGGAGCATGTCGCGCCGTACTTCGCGCAGCCGCTGATGCTCCAGCTGCCGGAGAGCCCCGGCGAGGCCCGCCACGGCGAGTGGCTCGATCGCGATGCGGCCCTGGAGTGCGCGCGACGCGGGACCCCGCTCTTGCAGCCGAGCTTCGCAGAGGCGCCGTGGCCCACCCGGCTGTCCTCGCAGCATCGCCCTCGGCGGGTTCACCTGTCTGGTGACGGGCGATGTGCACTGCGAGTGCCTGGTGGGAGCTCCCGCGGCGAGCCGCGAGTGCGAGTGCGCCTGCGACGCTCCTCCGGAAGGGACCCTCTACGTGAACGGGCGCCTGCGCGCGGACGCCATCGTCGGATACGCGAGCAAGATCTACGCGGGCGAGATCGCCTGCCGGGCGCTCGTCGACGGCACGGAGCTCCGGACCTGGGACACGGTCGTCGACGCGTCGGGCGAGCCCCGTCGTCAGCTCGGCCTCGTCCCGAGCACCTGCCGCGCGAGCGACGTACTCGAGGGCTCGGTGCTGGAGGACGAGGCCGGTCGACTCCCCGACCGCGGCCTGGGATCTTCGCCTTCGCTCGCCGCGCGCCAGGTCCCTCGCCCACGGCGGTCCACACCTTGCGCGAGCGCGATGGGCTCCACCGACTTGCGTTCCGTGCCGCCGAGGAGCCCGGCGACGAACGCGCTCAGCTGCTTCTCCCGCGAAGACCAGCCCGCGACCTCCAGGTACGGCTTCATGAACTCGCCGAGGTTCTCCGAAAGGCATTCCACGTCACGCACCGACAGGTGACCCACGTCCACCACCACGCCCATCCTGGCCTCCCGCGCCCATGTCACCCAGCGAGCACGGTGATGCCACAGATGAGATCCACGTCAACTTACGCCTCCCGCGGTGATCGCGTGGCACGGGAACCGGCGGTGCATTCGATCACGTCACCCGAAATCCTGATCGCGCGTCCCGGACGGATCCCCTCCTTCGCCACCGCTACTTCTGCTTCTCGTACAGTAGAGGTACTGTGTGTGATCTGCGATCGGCAATGAGGCGGGGCTCGTGATCACGCGGAAGCGACGTGCACCGTAAGCGCATCCATGTACTCGCTGGCGGCAGGCGCCCTGGTCCGGCCGTGAGCGAAGTGCGAAGGCATCGATCGGGTTCAGCGCCTCCATGGGGTGAGCTCGTCCTCACTGTGTAACTGTGTGTCCGCGCCTCGTAATAGTGCGCCCGTGCTTCCGAAGTGGCCACAGGTGATCGGCATTTGTCTGATCTCACTCCTCCCTATCGCGGCGCTCATTCTGCGTCGTCCATTGCAACGTTGCCGGCCTTTCCATCCAGCAGCGCCGCAGAGCGAAGCCGGATGTCGTCCACCTTCGGCTTGAGCCCCCAGGGGGCAAGCATGGAGATCAGGAAAAGGGACATCACGCCACTGATGAACAGCGAGAGGGCTACCAGGCCGCCCAGATAGGCGATGGGTTTGAACTCCGAAAGGAGGAGCGTCAGAAAGCCCAATGAAAACACCGCCACATTGAAGGCGATCGACGCTCCGGAGTGCCGAATGGCATAGAGCACCGCCTCATCCAAGGGGCCACCGTCCTCAAGACGGGACGTGGTGCGATGGAGGAAGTGGACGGAGTAGTCCACGATCCCCACCACCATGAAGGAGATCAGGGCCGTGCCAATATTCAACTCGATCTTCAAGAGCGCCATCGTCCCGTAGTACACCACCATCGTGGCCGCCAGGGGCAGAGAGGCGAGAACCCCCTGCCTGATGGACCGAAGCCAGACCATCAGGACAACGCTCACCGCGATGAACGCCAGGACGAAGCTGGTCGCCTGCCCGCTTATGATCTCGGCCAGTACTGCAGACCAGATGACGGGGGAACCTGCAACGGTCACCTCCAAGTCCGCCGGGCGGTGGGTCGCCAACCAACCATCTAGGCTGGCCAGGAGCCTCTTGTAATCGCTGGCCCTCGTGGTGTTCATTGTGAAGAGAGTCGCGGCTTGCGACGCATCACGCATGAGCACGTTGTTCAGATCGTTCCCCCCTCCGTTTTCGTACATCATCGCCAACTGTGCGCTAATTTGGTCCCCATCCAACGTCTCGGCTACCTCGCGGCCCGTGACAGGATCCGTAGTCAGGATGCTCTCGACCTTCCGGGGAAGCCGGTTGGTGCCTTCCTTCAGATCGTTGAGGACGTAGTGCATTCGCTTAAGGTAGGTCGCCAGGGAATAAGTGTATGTGACGTGGGGCTGAGACAGCAAGAACCCGTCCAACCGCTCGATGAAGGCGAGATGCTCCACGGTGAGCATGCCCCGGGGCTCCTTACCTTTGATCCGCAACCAGCCGGGGCTCGTTCCCGCAATATGGCCATTTATGAACTCGTCGGCCTGCCGGAACACATTGTCCTTCCGGAAGTACTCAGAACCCGCGTCTTCTACCACGAGACGCGTGATCAGGGCCCCGAAGACCACGAGCACCGCGCTGAAGATCCCAAGGGCCATCTTTCGGCGGGGTAACAGCCATGCCACGGTCCGCTCGAGGATCCCGCCAAGCCATTCACCATGTTCCTTTCCAGGGGCCGCGTAGACGATCTTCCGGGAACCCAGCAAATTGAGCCCGGCTGGAATCAGGAGCAGTGCAATAATCTGGGCGGACAGCAGACCGACCACCATGAACATCCCGAAAGACCTAATGCTGGAGATGTTCGTGGCTGTGGAGAACAAGAACCCAGCGATGGTCGTGGCGGTCGTAAGGACCACCGGCGAGAACATCTCCCTTACCGTTCGTGCGACGGCCTCCTTCGTGGTGAGCCCCCTCCCCTTCTGGGTGTAGTACTCGTTCATCATGTGGATCGCGTCCACGCCACAGATAGTGATAAGGAACACCGGAAGGGTGCTCGTGATCATATCCACGGGGACACGAAGCAACGCCATGGTACCGAGAGTCCACACAGTGCACATCACGACGTTGAGCATGGGAAGCAGGAACCCAAGGGGCTTTCGGAAGTAGCCGATTAGGATGACTCCGACCACCCCCATCACGAGGGGGAAGAGCCCGTTCAGGTCTCGGTCGATGAGCCGCTTCTGTTCGGCGAAGTAGATGGGGACGCCGGCGATGTAGATCGCATCCTTCAGTGCCGGGTGTGCCGTCCGGTACTCATCCACGAGACCCCTCAGGGTGTCGTAGGCGCGCACCTGCCCCTCCGCGTCGTTCTGCCGGAGGGCGAGCTCCACCGCGACAAGGGCAACCTTCTCGTCTCGAGACACGACACCATTCACCAGGAGATCATTCCCCATGATGTCACTGCGGATCCGCTCCGGAGGGGTGACCTTGTCACGTAGCGTCTTCGTGACGACCAGGGTGCCGTTCTCCACGACGATGTTGTCGCTGGCGGCCATGCCGGCCAATTCCTTCACTGGATTGAGGCGGTAGGGCAGGTACGAGAGGAAGGCGCGTTCTCCCTGGTCCAGAGCGATGGACGCAGACCGCCTTTGCAGGGCTTCCGCGTCGAACCAATCGTTTTGCTCCAGTCCACCGGCGAGGATGGACTGCACGAGACGCTGAGCTTCGGGATCGCCTTGGCAACGGCTCTCTCCGATGCGCTTCAAGTCCGTCGCATCCTGCGGTGTCGTGAGCAGGATACGTCGGGACCGCTGAGTCAGTTCATGGACTGCGTCCAGAGTAGCGCGGTTGAATATTCCTGCAGGATTGTAGAACGCTATAAGCGCCGCGTCGTACGTACCCGCGAAGTCCTTCTGCATGTCGAGGATCGTCTTCCGCGCTGGATGCGTCTCGGCCAACAGATACGGGTTGCTGTCGTTGACCAGGTTCCTCATCTGCCACCCAAAGAAGAGGGTGACAGCGCCCAGCAGAATCAGAACCGATCGCGATCTCCGGTCAACGAACCGCAGGTAGGTTTCCATGGTGGATTCCCATCTTCAGGATGCTGGTCTGGAACAGAGATGGATCGAGCCCAACGTTGTAGCGCACCTTTCCGAAGATGAGCGAGGAGGAACGACGGTTCACCAGGTCGCGCATTTCACTATCCATAACGCTCCAGATCCCCTGGACGTTCTCCACTCGATGCACTATGAGCTCCTTGAAGAGTACGCCCTTGGCGTCGAAGTAGGTCTGCCTGAGCACGAGGAAGCGCTCCTTATCCACCCAGAGGCGAGTCTTGTAGTACCCGGTCTTGGTTATGATCTTATCTCCGGCGGGCACGCGCTCGAGGATGAAGCAGGGGCGGCCCAAGACTGTCTCTTCCCCCACGTAGGTCTGCGAGAAGTCGCGCACCCTGAGCTTGTCAAGGTCGACGTAGGCGTACTGGCTGCCCATGAAGGAACCCCGCTTGTCGTTGCCGGCTATGCGCCTCGTCTGACGCATGGCGGGAAGGTACATCCACTGTTCGTCTTCCTGATCCTGGGCCTCGTCGTAGTTGACGCTCTGCAGCGCCACGCCCTTCACGTCCGCGGGACCATTGAAGTAGATCGTGACCCTCTCGTCCTTGCCGAAGTCCCTCTGAAGGAATAGGAGATCTCGGTTCCGGGTGCTGCCGCTACTCTCCGTTATTACCATCTTCACTTCGGAGTAGATGTCCTTGCCGTCATCCCTGTTCCTTACCATCGCCAAGACCGTGTTCGGGTCCGGCGCGGAACCCACTGCCGGGCAGGGGAGCAGGGCCGGTCCAAGGAGGACGGCGAAGTGTAACGCCCTCCAGGCATGAAGCGGATAGAGTCTTTTCACACTGCCTCCCGGTTCATTGTGGTCAAAAGCTGCGCTTGGCTTCCAGCCAGATCCGATCTCTATCCCGGAACTGGCCGAAGAAGCCTCTACGATTGCCCGTGAAGAAGTCACCACCTATGGACCACGCCCACCGATCATCGGGCTTCCAGGTTTCTCGGAATTGCCAGAGAACACCATCGCCATTCAGAAGGTAGCCGGTCAGGGCGATACGGGTCTCAAGACGACCACTGGACGACGATCCTGTGGCGCTCAGGGTGGTGATGAGGTCCCGGGTCGGGACGGCGAGCGCTCTTGACCACCCGTCGATGACGCGGTCAGAGGCCTGGAAGGAGAACAGCCAGTTGCGATGTAGGTAGTCCAGGCCCAGCAGAGCGGTCCAGGTGTCATTCCGAGAGAGGCCGTCGTGCTCACCATCCGTACGCGTATAAGCGGTGCGAGGGGTATAGGCCAGCTCCGAGCGCAGGACGAATCCGCGCCCGATGTTGCTGGCCAGGGATCCCCCCAGCATCAACTGGCGATGGTATTCAGGACGAAGGCCGAGAACAGGCGCCCCACCCTGACCGTAGATGATCTGCTGGCGGTAGACCGGTCTGTCATCTCGCGTGTAGAACACGCAAAGCTCCAGGTCCACGCCCTGGAAGCTCCGGCTGATCTGAGCTCCCGCTTCGCCATTTTCCAAAGCTCCTGACGGCCGGCGTTCCGGGAGGAGGATCACCTGCCCGGCCATGGCAGGATCCACGACGGGGATATGGAACTCGCTCCCGGGTTCCGCCAACTTCATGGGCTCGAACCACGGGATGTAGGACAGCTCCACGGTCCATTGTCCGATCACCCGCGAACCTGTCACCATCGGTACGGCGATGCGCATGTCGTTCAGGTCTGGCAGGAAGAACATCTGAAGGTCCAATGGGTTCACCTGGTCAAGGACCCGCAGCATGTCGGCCTTACCCCATACCATCTGGCGAACGCCAGCGGTGAACTGCCAACCGAACAACGCCGTGCTCACGTACGCCTCCCGCACATCCAACTGGAAGCGGTAGGCATCCCGGGCCTCCGTGGAGTAGCGGTTCCCAGAATAGGCTTCATTCCAGCGAAGTCGTCCTTCCCAATGCACGGCGAGTGTGCCGACTCTGCCAGAGTACTTAGGAGTCAGTTGTCCGCCCGACCAGGGGAATCGGGGAGCATCCTTCGCTCGAAGGAGGTGCCCCGCCGCGATCACGGAAGCGCTGAGGTCCCAGGTTCCTTCCACAGAAGACGCAAGGGTTGTCTGGGCGTGTATCATGACGACGGTTCCAACGACCAGGGCTCTTACATGCCACACGTGTATCCACCATCAATGGTGTAACCTTGAGCGGTGAGCCCCGCTGCGTCGTCCGATCCAAGGAATCCGATGAGGGCCGCTACTTCATCCACCGTCACGAAGCGCTTCAGCGGCATTTGGCGCTGAGCCTTCCGAATGAGGTGCTCCGGTTCGGAGCCTATGAAGGCTGCCTGTTGGTGCAACTCGCGCTGTAGCATGGGCGTGTCCACCCATCCAGGCAGGACGGCGTTGACCGTGATGCGGCGGGATGCCAAGTCCAAAGCCAGCCCCTTCGTGAATCCGAGGAGCGCGTGCTTCGATGCGCAGTACGCCGTGTTCCGGATCTTGCCTGCCCGCCCGAGAAGCGACGATACGTTAATGATGCGTCCTCCGTCGGGCATCCACCGAAGGGCTTCCACGGTGGCGTAGTAGGCGCCGTGCAAGTTGACGTTCAGTATCCGATGCCAGGCATCGACGTCTTCGGGCTCGTTTTCATCCGCGATGCCCGCGCTGTTGACCAGAACGTCCACGGGAGCCTGGCGCTCCAGCAGCGGCCGCAACTCCGTGGCCATGGCCTCGCGACGGCCGATGTCCATGACGCATGTCTCCACCGTTGGTGCATCCGCACTTTCACGCAGGTCCTTCGCCACGGCTTCCAGGATCGGCCCAGCCCGGTCCACCAGAACAAGGCTCCGAACGCCGCTCTTCCTGAACCAGCGGGCGGTACCGGCGCCGATGCCCTGCGCGGCTCCGGTAATGAGGATGGTCCTGCTCGACGACGGGTTCAGACCGTTCATGCCATCCTCAAGCCGCCGTCCAGATGTATCACTTGGCCCGTCATGTACCTGTTGCGCGGACTGGCCAGTTGAATCACCAGGTCCGCCACCTCATCGGCCTCTGCATAGCGCTTCAACAGCAGGCGGGATTTGATCTCCTCTTCGCCGTACCGTCGGATCTCCTCCGTCATATCCGTCACTACGACCCCAGGGGCCACCGCGTTGACCAGGATATCTCGCGGGGCAAGCTCCACCGCCATAGCCCGGGTAAACGCCTCAACGCCGCCTTTCGCAGCGGCGTAGCTCGCCTGGCCCCGTCCCGGCTTTTGGGCGGCGGACGAGGAAATGTTGATGATCCGTCCCCTTCGAGCCTTGAGCATGCAGCCCACCACGGCCTGCGTGGAATATATTACCCCAAGCAGGTTGGTGCGCAGCACTTGCTCGATGTCCTCGAGAGGCATGCCGCCAAGCAGGCCGTCGCGGGTGATGCCGGCGTTGTTGACCAGAATGTCGATCCGACCGAAGGCCTCAATTGTCTCATCCGCCATGGCTGAGACCCTGTGTGGATCCGATACATCGCCCTTAAGCGCGATGACCCGCCGGCCATGCGCTGTCACCGCTTCCGCGGTCTTCTTGGCTCCTGCGTCATCGCTGCAGTAGTTCAAGGCTACATCGCACCCGTGGGCGGCTAGACCGATGGCGATGGCGCGCCCGATACCTCGACTGGCCCCGGTGACGAGGGCCACTTGGTTCAGAAGAATAGACATGGGCGTCTCCTTCCTCACAAGGAGCTCTCGGCCTTATAGGCCGCAAGACGAAACCCATGCATGTGCGCCAGGGCGGCGACTTCCCGCACTTGGGCCTTGGAGATGGCGCCGTACGAGTAGTGGCCCTCCATACCCGAAAGCCCCAGAATCGCTGTTTCGGCCATGCAAGCGAAGAGCTGACCCGGCTTCAGGAATGCACGGGCACCGGGGTGGAGACTCTCGCCATTGGGGGTGGCCACGATACCACCCTGCTGGTACGTCAAGTCCGCTAGCTGAGCCGTGCGACTCCGCATCACATTCGGCGGCACAGCAATGTCACAGACGATGCTGCCTGCCTTGAACTCCCCCGGATCCAGGAAGGGTTCCGGAGCATTGGCAGAGCACACCACCACGTCACCTTGCCGGATGGAGGCGATGTCAGTCGTCATCCGAATCGGCAGATCGTCTCCAAGGCGGTCCTCCAGTGCCTTCGAGAGCACCCGGCCGCAGTTCGCCGGGGCGCCGGACACCAGCCATTCCTTCACAAGAGGCTCCTCGCGAACGAACCGTGCGAGGGCTCCCCAAGGGCCTGCGGGGCGCTCCTGGATCTCCCGGAATGCCTCTTCGTAGAGGACCTCCGCGGTGCGGCGGACCCGGTTCATGGAGCCTTCCCGCTCGCTGCCCACCAGGATGAGGCGCGTCGTTCGTTCCGCGAGGAAGGAGGCGTAGGTGGAAGCAATGTTCCCCGCGGCACCGACGAGCACAGCGGTGCAATCCGCCAGTGTCCATCCCTTGGTCGCAACGGCGTCGTCCATCGCCTCCAGAGCCATAGCCACGGTCAAGGAGTTACCAGTGGTGACCGTTATGTCCGGAACGCGAAGCGAGAGCCCATTGTTGGTGACGATGGATGCATACATCCCCAACCCCACCACCTCGCATCCATCGTCCCGAGCGGCCTTGACGCGCTCCTCGACGTCCTCCCGGATCTCGTCCAAGTTACCAGCCGTTATGTAGCCAGCCATCTGCTCCGAAATGACGCATAGCGGATAGAGGATGAAATCGATGGCACTTCCCATCGGGGACTGGATCCGCACCGGGCTGTATGGCGAGGTGCGCTTGACGGGATCCATCTTCAACACGAAGGCGCGCAATTCCTCGAACGTGAGCCCTTCCAGGGAAGGATCCACCTGCCGGAGGTAGTCCGGGGAAATGAGGTGGTTTACGAAGGCCACCTTGCGCGCCGGTCTGGAGGAGGGCCTCTCCCTTCGCAAGGGAGGCGGTGGGAATGCGGCCCTGAAGTCCTCGATCGTCCTCCTCGGCTTGGGCCGCGTGGAGCCGGTCAGGGGACACACCAGATGGACCATGTCCTGCTTGCGCACGATCTCGCACATCCTCATAAGCGCTTGTTCAATGTGGCAGATCTCCTCCTCGGTCAGTTCGAAGCCCGGCTCGATGCGCAAGACGTTGGGAGCGCTTCCCGGAGGAGCCAGGCGGATACCCTCCTCCCGAAGGAGATATCCCGAGAGCATGTAGCCCAAGGAGTCGTTGTACGCGGTCCCGCGGAGGAGGATGGATGTAGCCTCGCTCTGGTCGTGCAACTCCACGCCCAGGAATAGCCCCATGCCACGGACGTCCTTGATGACATCTGGAAAAGCTGACTGGACCCGGCGAAGCGCTTCAGACAGTCGCCGGCCCGTCTCCTGGACGCGGCGATAGACAGCCCCTTGATCCACGTCCAGCAGATCGAGCACCTTCAACGCGACTCCCGCGGACAGAGCGTCGTCCGCAAAGGTCGAGCTGTGGATGAGGCAGAACTTCTTCTGAATGCGGCTCTGGCGGATGAGAGTCGCACTGATCTTGCAGATGCCTCCGCCAAGGCTCTTGGAGAGAGTGTAATAGTCGCCGCGTACCGGAATCTGCGTACTCGCAAGAAACGTCCCGGTCCGACCCATGCCGCTCTGGATCTCGTCGATGATCAACGGGCACTCGAGTTCGTTGCAGGCCCTACGCAGGCGCCGCGCCGTGTTTTCCGGAAGCACGTGGACGCCGCCTTCTCCCTGGATAGGTTCCACCAGGAAGGCGGTGAACACGGGCATGTCGCGCTCCACGATTCGCACCGTCCGGTCCTTCACGTCGAGATCGAAGAGGGTCAGGCGCTCCTCTTCGAGGATGCGGTCGAGCTTCTCTGGCTGCTGAGCGGGAACGAACCGGGTCTTCAGCCCGAGGAACTGGAAGGGGCGCCGGAAGTCTTCGTTGTAGGTAAGCTGGACGCTTCCGATCAACTTGCCATGAAACGCCTTCTCCAGGAGTACAAACACCGGGCGATGCTGAAGCTGGGCCGTGTTGTGAGAGATGAGACCAACGATCAGCTCGTCGAAGTTCCTCACGTCGAAGACCTGCTCACGAATGTCGGCGTGCGCATAGATGCCCTCCGGAATGTCGGCTTCGCCCCGCCGGATGGCCTTGCGCACACGCTCGATGTTCAGCGTGATCTCGTCCATGAGCTTCTCTAGCTTCACCACGCGCTCGAGCTCCGCGTGCTTCACGGCCGCCTCGATGGCCTCTGCGCCGCTATTGGCAAACGTAACGATCCAGTCTTCGTCGTTCTTGAGCTCCCTCTTGAAGATCCCGTTCAATCGCTCCGCCAGCGCTCCGGCCGTCTCTCGCAAGGAGAACTGGTCATGAACAGGTACCTGCGCGCCCAGGATGCGAAGCGCTTCCGCGTTGATGGCAGGGTGGTGGTGACCGAACATCAGTGACCCGTATCCGCCCAGCAAGTCGAGCACGGAGATCTCACGCCCCTCGGCATCTCGGTAAAAGAGGTGGTTCCCCTGGGCCCGGGTATAGACCACATCCAGACCGAGAGCGGAGAGGATATCCGCCAAGTAGGGTTTGACGTACTTCCGAAATCCGTGCGCGCTCGTCATGCGGGAATGGCCTCGGGATGGGAGATGTGGAAGGCGCTGTGCGACCCGAACCAGTCGGCGGACAGCGCCAGGACGTGGTGGACTCGGCGCGAGTCGGCCACGGTCCGGTAGAGGGGGAGCCGTGAGCAGATGGGCTCCTGGAGGTTAGGGATGGGCGGCACGACGCCACGACTGAGGAGTCCCACGCCCGCCAGCAATTCCAGGGGGCAGCCCGGGACCAGACCGGTGATGGGGGTCACGCATGTTATGGGCGCGTCCGAGTGCAACCGGCGGAGGAGTTCGGCTTCCCGGAGATCCTCCTCACGGCCCGCCAAACCACGCGCCACGATAGCATCGATCGCCTTCAGGGGCGTCCGGGTCGAGACCAAGGCCTGCTCGGCGCACATCCTATAGGTGTGCACATCCTCGGAATCGGTGGAGCAGCTGAAGCGATCGGCCAGACCGCCCACGAGAGCTACGGGCTTTGCGCCCCGGAGGCGCACCTCGGGGAGCCGCTCCAGCAAAAACGCCGTCGCGCCTTCCCCGAGGAACGCACCGTCCCGCTTGGCGTCGAAAGGCCGCATAGAGGCTACCCCTCCCGAGCCGTCGCTGAGTCGCCCCATTTGCCACAGTTCCCCGACGGTGAGGGCCTCGTCGTAACTGCCCGCGCACACGACCAGTGCGACGTCCGCGTACCCATGGCGCAAGCTGAATAGTGCCGCCCGGAACGCTCCGACGGGGGCGCTCTCATCCTGCACGAATGCCCCGCAGTCACCTCGAAACTGCAGGCTCAGGCTGGTTACCGCGAGCAGATTGTTGGCCAGTGATTTGATCACGCCAAATCGGTCGATACCGCGCGCCAAAACGCACTCCCGGGTCAGCTCTGGCAGGCCCGGTCTAATCTGACCTGCGAGGGCGCCAAACCCTTCGGCGAAGGACGTGATGGAGGGGAACAGATAGTCCCCCTGGGCTGTGAAGAGACCCCGGCGGTCTTCGGGGACGGAATCAGGGACGAAGGCCGCGTGGCTCAGCGCGTCCCGCGCAGCCTTCACGCCCCATTGCGTGGATGAACTGCAGAACTTGCGCAGTTTCGGAGGGACGGCTTCCGCCGCGGCCCGCCGCTGCTCAACCGCCACGTGCCCGAAGCAAGG
>Ga0209641_10004301_pt1 | contig 11774 bp, 11 predicted proteins | sample RifCSP16_1_FD_184022 | JGI IMG/M metagenome (GOLD analysis project Ga0209641, IMG submission 184022) | Soil microbial communities from Rifle, Colorado - Rifle CSP2_sed 16_1 (SPAdes) (version 2) | ecosystem: Environmental > Terrestrial > Deep subsurface > Rock core/Sediment | place: Rifle...
AAAGCTCGCCATCTCCCACAGTTCTTCATTTGAATCGTTGAAGCCCGGCACCAGCAATGTGACCACCTCCACCCACATGCCCAGCGCGTGCGCCTTGACGATGCTGTCCAGCACGTGCTGCAGCACTCCGCCCAGCTGACGGTAGTTTTTATCCTGCATGCTCTTCAGGTCGATCTTGTAGCCCTGCATGTGCGGGCTGAGATACTCCAGCGCCTGCGGGGTGGCATAGCCGTTCGAGACCATCACGCTCTGCATGCCGGCTTCGTTCGCCAGTTTGAAAACATCCGCGGCCCACTCGCTGGTGATCAACGGTTCGTTGTAGGAGGATGCCAGAAGGCGTGCCCCCCTGTGCACAGCATAGGTAACGATCTCTTCAGCCGAGATACGTTCGACCTGCCCGATGACCTGGTCGCTGGCAGGGTCACGCCCGGCTTGCGAGCTGAGCCAGTTCTGGCAGTAGTCGCAGTGGAAGTTGCAGCCCAGCATGCCGAAGGTCAGGGCGATCGTGCCCGGTAGGAAGTGGTAGAAGGGTTTCTTCTCGACCGGGTCAGCCTGCAGCCCAGCCACGTAACCCCAGGGTGCCATCAGTACCCCGCCCCGGTTGAATCGCACCCGGCAGATGCCGCGCCGTCCCTCCCGGATAAGGCAGCGGTGGGCACAAGCCGTGCAGCGCACTGCCCCGTCTTCCAGTTTCTCAACCAGGCTGGCTTCCCTTGTGAGCCTGTCCAGCAGCTTGATCCTCTCTGTCATCGAAAACTCCTATACCCTACAATTCCATTATATGACACCCTTATAGCTTTTGTTGTCATTGCGAACCGACCAACGGGAGGTGTGGCAATCTCGTTCTCAAAAGTGACATAATAACTTCGGGAAAGCGAGATTGCTTCGTCCTTACAGGACTCCTCGAAAAGTATGAGGACTTCGTCGCAATGACATTATTCGCGGGATTACTATCCTTTAAGTAATCTGTTGTCATTGCGAACCGACCAGCGGGAGGTGTGGCAATCCCGTTATCAAAAGCGACATAATAACTTCGGGGAAGCGAGATTGCTTCGTCCTTACAGGACTCACAATGACAGTCTGAACGTTTATAATAGCGCCATGCTCACACTGGTCATCCAGGCGGGAGGCGAATCCCGCCGCATGGGTTCCGACAAGGGCCTGCTGCCATTCCTCGGTAAGCCCCTGATCCGGCGCGTGATCGAGCGCCTGTCTCCCATGGCGGACGAGGTGCTGGTGACCACCAACAACCCGGATGCATACCGCTTTCTCGACCTGCCCCTTTATGCAGACCTCCTGCCCGGGTATGGTGCCCTGGGAGGGTTGCTGACCGCCCTTTCAGCAGCGGGAAAGCCGCTGGTGGCGGTGGTGGCATGCGACATGCCCTTCGCCAGCGCCGCGCTGCTGGCAACCCTGGCGGGAAGGCTGGAGTCGAGCGGGGGAGATGTTGCCATCCCTTCCAGCGCCGAGGGACTGGAACCCCTGCACGCCGTCTACCGGCGGGAGACCTGCCTTCCGCAAGTCCGTCTCGCCCTCGAAGGGGGGGAACTGAAGCTCATTTCGTGGTTCCCCCAGGTGCGGGTCGAGGTGGTGCCCTTTGAACAGGTGGCAGCGGTCGACCCAAACCCGCATCTCTTTATGAACCTCAACACTCCCGCTGACCTGAAACGGGCGGAGTCTATTGCCCGGGGATCGAACCTGGACTAACAGCGGCAGGAAGCTCTCCTGCCGCTGTTTGCTGAGCAATATCCCAGCGGCTATTTATCGGTGCAGTAGCCGACAGTGACCAAAGGTTCGATCCATTCACAGGTCGGCTGAGCCTTGCAGGCAGATTCAGCCAGGTTGGCACAAGCCACCTGTGTGGGCTGGGCGGTGGGATCCGAAGGACCAAAGTAGGCTTCCACCCCATCCAGGCTGCCTTCCAGCTTTCCATTCGAACTCATCACCCAGCAGCGCAGATCTTCTCGGAAGTATTCAAACCCGGGAAAATCCGCCTTATTGAGCATGCCAGCCGGTTTCAACTGCAGCCAGTCGTTGTTAACGGTGCGCATGAGCACCGGGATCTGCATGCCGGACTTGACCTTTGCCAGGATGGGCCAGGCAATGGCGGGACCTTCGCGGCAGTTCAGGTCGAAACCTGGTGTAAAGATCGGGAATTCGAACAGGGGTGTGGGTTCTCCAGTCGGAAAGTCGGGCAGTTGAGCGTAATCCCAGGCGAAGGAGAAGTATTCCAGGTCGGTCTGACCCGTGCCGTTGAAGTTGAAGGAATACTCGTAGACAGGGTTGGCGGGGTTGATGGACCAGACGCCATACTGAAGGACGGGTGCATTGGCGCCGGAGAGGGAATCGACAATGATGCAGTGGGCGATGCCGGAAGCGAGGTTGAAGGAAAAGTGACCCTGGGCATCGGTGACCGTGGTCTGAGATACGGGATTGCTGCACATGTTCTCATGGGCGGTGACGGTAACTCCCGGGATGCCGGCTTCACCCTCCTGGCGCTGCCAGTCGCCGGTGATGTAGCCGTCATGCTGAACGCAGCCATCGAGGAGGGGACCGTTATATCCGACGCCGATGGGAATGGCGCACAGGTCATGGTAGATCACGCCCCCAAGCGTGTTGGTGGAAACCGGTTCATCACTGTTGTCGAACTGCCAGCCAAAATCCACACCCGGCAGGTCCTGGTCGGACGCCAGGTCGATCTCAAAGGAAGCGATGGGTGTGCCATAGGCAGCCTGCGGCTGCGTCCACCAGCCATTGATGGGTCCTCCCAGCCAGATGGGATTTTCACTGGAATCAATGCTGATGCAGTAGGTGCCGCCCTGCAGACCGTGCAGGTAGTAATCCCCGGAGGAGTCGGTGATGGTCAAGCCGAGCGGTGTACTGGCGCCGCAATCCCCGGCTCCGACCCGAACGATGACATCGGCGATGCCAAATTCACCCGCCTGGCGGATGCCATCGGCGATGGTGCCATCGGAGACGGCGGTGCAGCCGGCGGGCATGGGGGATGGTATGCTGCCATCATGGGGTACGCTGCACTGGTCACGCCAGACTTTGCCGACAATGCTGCCGGCGCCCGGTTCTGCTTCGCAGCCCTCGGTGGCAACCCGGAAGGAGAAGGTTTCCGAGAAAGGCTGCACCTGGTAGGTCATGAGCGCGCCGACCCGCCAGTAATAGCGGGTGCAGTTGCTGAGCGGGTTGGGAACCTGGAAGGTCTGCAGGGGGTCCGGTGTTTCGGTGTTGAAGACGATGTTGGCAAACTGTGGATCGGTGGCGATGTCAACATGGTAACCGGACGGTATGCAGGTGGTGCTGCTTTGCCAGACCAGGGTGGGCACCAGGTGGTTGAGGGTGGCGCCGTTGAATGGCTGCAGCAGGATGGGCGCGGTAAGCGGACCGGTCTCGCAGTTTTCACCGACGAAGAAACGCCAGATGCCGGCAAAGGGACCGTTGGCGTCAAGGGTCATGGAGGAGACCGACCAGGTGTACTCCGCACCAGCCTGCAGGGCGGGCATCTGGTAGCTGGTCTGGTCGCCATCCACGAAAGCACCGCCGGCTTCCATGAAGAGGGGACCCTTCTTGTAGGTGATGCGGTATTTCTCCGGGTGGCAGAGGTTCTCTGAATCAGCCGGGAAATGCACCTCGGGGTAATCCCAATCCAGGATGGGAGTGAGAGATGTATGGTCGTTGTTGGTTGGGGAGACATACAGGGGAGCGTGCAGGAATTCCGGCGGACAGACCGCCAGTGTGCCGCCGCGCGTAACGGTTTTGGGTGCGCAGCCGACCAGCACCAATGCGAGGGTAATCAGGATTATTGGCAGAATGGATGATCCAGGTTTGATCTTCATAGGGTCCCTCCCAGGAATATAATATTGTTCATATTTTGCGTCTTTTTGCACAATTATGCAACAACCAATCCTGTAATCCTGGCAGTCATCCGTCCAATGCAGGCTGGAAAAGCCGGGATAGGGAAAGACTGCCGATTCGTTCCGCGGAACGAATCGAAACGAATCAGGCATCTTTGTTTTCTCCATTTTCTTCGACTCCAGTTGAAAGGGCAGGGTCGGCGATCTTATTGAGCAGGTCATGAAGCCAGGACTCGGTGACTTCGGCATCGGCGGGCATATTCTTCTGGAGGCGGAGGAGGCTGGCGAAAGAAACTGACAAGTAGAGGATTTGAACTTCTGGAAAGCTAATTTCCGTATTGACTTTTAACTCTCAATCTTATATTCTATAATACGTGTGCTATATCCTCATTTATGCATTGTGGGAGATAAAAGATGAGTTATGTTTAAGAAAATTTAACAGCCAATGAAAAGGTCTTGTTTAGCGCACGAATTCACCCGTCTGTTTTCATTCCGTCGATATTGATGTTAGCAATTACGTTTATTGTCGGGTCATTTGGGTTCAGTAAAGCTGCTCGAATACAAACTCCCGGATCACCAATTCCCCCTTTGACTGCCGAAAACTTTTTTGGGGGTTTGATTATCTTGTTTTCTGGATTTCTATTCCTTTCTACAATTTATCTTGCTGTGCAGGCTGTTATCACCCTTTACACAACCGAATTCGCTATCACGAACCTTCGTATTATTGCGAAAAAAGGATTAATCCGTAGGCATACAATCGAAATGCTCATAACAAAAATTGAGAGTGTGTCAGTTAATCAGAATATCATCGGCAGATTGTTAAATTATGGTAGTGTTATCGTGACGGGGACAGGTGGGACTAGGGAGAGCTTTAACGGCATTTATGATCCGCTGGACGTAAAAAAGAAGATTCATGAAATAATAGAATACATTAATCGAAAAAAAATAATTTCTCAGGAATATCTTTATTAAAATTATGATTGATCTTGATTGAGAGGTAGAAATGATGCCAATTAAAATATTATTTAATGAGAATGACTATCCTGTAAGTCCAATTGAGATAACCACGAAAATTCATGAATTTGGGGGTGGTTACAATGAAGTGGTCAGGGAAATTATTGAAAATTCCAGGAAATTGGATGAAAAAGGTGAGACCTTCATCAATTGTGCATCGCGATTATTAGCAAATTTTAAAATGACCAGGTCTGGACCTTTTCATGGGAATCTTGAAATCAAATTACGTAATATATGGAATGAAGTTGGAGAGAGCATTGTTGAAATTAATCGTTCTGTGATGAATAGCGGTTTATCCAGAGATAGGTATATCCTTGAGATTAATGAAAAGCAACTCGAAGAATTAACAGCAGAGATATGGAAAATATCCAAAAAAATCCTTCCATTTTCAATGGGAAAAATATCTTATGGTCTTGTTGGGGCGAGCAAGATCCTTTTTTCAGTTCTGCCGGAAATTATTTTACCGGTTGACAATACTCAATGGCTTCATCTATTCAAGACAGTAGATGTTGGAGATGTAATTCATGTAATGGTCAATGATATTATGAAATGGGAAGAATTGACCGGGAGGCATCTAAATGAGTTGGATCCAACAAAGAGATTAACCACTTTACCCTCTATTTATAACGTAATGGCAATGAATGCAAGACCAATAACACTATTTTGAGAAATTAGAACAACACTTTTTTTGGTTGTTTAATCAAAGGTATAAGAAGTTTTCTTATATATTTCTCAGAATTAGCATAGAGTCAATAGATTGGTGTACATAAATTGTGCAACCCGTTTAATTGACTTCAATATTCAAAATGATGTAAGATAATAATCAGGTATTTTGCAATTTGAAAATATAAATAATTAATTGGAGATATTAATGACCATTATAGGGAATGGAAAAAGGTATATCGAACATAAATTTTCTTCTGAAAAGGAATTTGAAGATGAGGTTGTGGAAGTATCCAATATTCTTTTCGGAAAAGATACAATTTATATAAATGCGAAAAAGAAAATCGAATCGAAATCATTAGGGGGAACCATTCCCGATGGATTTTTCTTTGATTTTACAGATAAAACTGATCCGCAATTTTATGTTGTAGAAGTTGAAGTTACCCATCATAGTTTCTATAATCATATATTCCCTCAAATAACCAAGTTTTTCGCATTCTTTAAAAATACGAAGTTAAGAAAAGAGCTAGTTGATAAGTTATATACAATTGTAGATCGTGATGATTCCATTAAAGAATCGTTTCAAAGTTTAATTGGACGAAAGGAAATATATAAATTTTTAAGCGACATTATTGACTCAAATCAGAATATCCTGCTCATCGCAGATGGCCCAATTCGCCAGCTTCCTGAAATTTCTGATACATATACCGATACTTGGGGAAAGTTAGTTAAGTTTGTTGAATTAAGAAAATACACATTTAATAAAGATGTTATTTATACTATAACACCTGATTTTGAAACTATTCAATATGTTGAGCAAGCAGGATTTATTGATGATAATGATGAAACGATTGAAGAAGATCAAATAAGTGAGGAATATCATCTCGAAGGTGTTGACAAAATTGTCAAAGATATTTATGAAAAATTAAAACAAATAACCTTGGAAATAGATTCATCTGCTGTTTTTAATCCTCAAAAATATTACATTTCGATAAAAGCACCGAAGAATATTGCTTTTATGAAGATTCGAAATAAAAAAATACGACTTGTAGTAATGATGCCCGAGGAAAGGATTCGTAGTTTAGCAAAATATTATACTGTAGCTCCTTTATCTAAAGGAGTGCAGGATTTTTATAATGGTCCTTGTGCTGCAATTGATATCAATTCATTAAGCCACGAAGATGAATTGAAAATAATAATTTCTTCATTAATTAACTTCCACAGAAATAATGAGAAAGGTTTATCAGATGAATAACTTATTAATGAATTTACTCTCGTACAAAATTATAAAAGCCTAAAGTTATATATTTTAAATTAATTTATTCTGTTCAAAATGAGATTATCTCTATATCTGCAATGAAAAAAGATTCACCAAATCATTTTATTAATGCCAATTTAATTTGGAAAAGGCAAAAAGTGATTAATAATTCCCCCTATCAGAGGTGAATTGAATGTCATTAGAAAAACTGCAGCAATGTAATATTTTTTATTCCTGGGAAACAGATTTACCAAACTCTACAAATCGAGGTTTTATTCAGACTGCACTTGAAGAAGCTGCAAAAAGAATTCGTAAAGATGAAAGTATTCACATCGAACCAGTTCTCGACCGAGATACAATTGGTGTTCCAGGTGCTCCTGATATTGCTGATACTATTTTTGGGAAGATAGCAAAATCTCATATTTTCGTTGCAGATGTTTCCATTATTAACATAAATGATCATTCAAGAAAAACGCCAAACCCTAATGTTTTAATTGAGCTTGGTTTTGCAATTAATGTTTTAGGTTTCGATAGAATTTTAATGGTGATGAATACAGCCTTCGGCAATCCTGAAGTTTTACCATTTGATTTACGCATGAAGCGAATAATCTCTTATAAAATGGAACCACAAGAAACTGATCGAAGCTCTGAAAGAAAGAAACTGACTGCTATTCTTGTGGAGGGTGTACGAACAATTCTTGATAATCTAGAAAATGAAGAAATCATCACTCCAGTAAAGGTCTCCCTTGTGGATGAAGCAATTTTAGCCATAACTAATGATCAACCAAATCAATTATATTTAGTAAGGGGATTCATGAAATCATTATTCAATTTCTTAACAGAAATTGCCCCTGATTTTGCAGGCGAAAAAAGTGAAGAAGAACCTGATGAAGTATTTATGGAATCAATCGAGAAAACAAATGGTTTCCTTTTTGAATTTTCTAAATTATCAGAATCGATAGCTGTTTTAAATTCACAAGATTCAGCTTTAGCCTTATTTAAATCATTAGAGCAAATTGTTGAAAAATATAATCTTCCGCAAGGCTTTTCAGGTGGTTATAAGAAAACTCAATTTGATTTCTATAAATTCATTGGTCATGAATTATTTGTAACATTTATCTCATTTTTGATAATTGAAAATCGGTGGGAATTAATTTCAAGAATTCTTAATGACATTTTATATGTAAAGAATATTAAAAATGGATCACCTGATTCAGTTTCATTTGAACGAATTTCTGAATATATTGAAGTACTTGGTTATCGAAAAAATAGGTTAAATTCTGATCGGATGTCTATTCATGCTGATATTCTTGAAGAAAGGCATACATCAGGAGATTTACGCTTAATTTGCCCAATGGAGCAATTCATTGCAGCAGATTTTTTTCTTTTTCTACGTGCCGGGTTTGCTTGGAGACCTTCGAGTACTTTATATTTATTTAAATATCAACTCAGATTTCTCGTAGAAGCTACAAACGAGAAATTTGCAATTCAGTTATTAAAACCTTTAAACATTGAAACAATAGATGCATTACGAACATTGATAAAACAACGAATTCAAGAAATACATCATTTCTACCGTTCTGGTTTTTGGGATTCTCACTTTGAATATTATGTTGATATAGATAAAATTGGATCCAAATAATTATTTAACCCCCTTGCATTAACCGCACAAATGTTCTATAATAGTACCATCGGCTGGAGTCACCTTCCTTTTAACCATGACCCAGCCCATCGACTCCCTCCTCTCCTCCTTCCCTGAGTACACCCGCCGCGCCTCCGGCGTCGCCCTCCGTCCCTACCAGTCCGCCCCCTTCCAGCCCATCTTCGATTCCATCCTCAATCACCGCGGCGATGCTTTCACCATCGTCTTCCCCCGCCAGTCCGGCAAGGACGAGTTCCTCCTCCACCTCACCGCCTACCTTCTCGACCTCTTCTCGCCCTTCCCCGCCGGCATCATCTTTGTCAACCCCACCTACAAACCTCAGACTCTCAACACCCTCCTCCGCTTCGATCAGCTTCTTCAGAACAACCCCCTCCTTGCCCATCGCTGGCGCAAGCATGGCAGCTACATCCGCCGCATCGATCAGGCTCGTGTCACCTTCCTCTCCGGGGACGCCTCCTCCAGCATCGTCGGCGCTACCGCCTCCCTCCTCCTCATCGTCAATGAAGCCCAGGATATCTCTCCCGCCCTCTACCAGCACCGTATCCATCCCATGCTCGCCTCCACCAACGCCACCCGCATCTTTGCCGGCACCCTCTGGACTTCCGCCACCCTCCTCTCTCAGGAGATTCGCCACGCCCGTTACGCCCAATCTCAGGACGGTCATCCCCGCCTCTTCATGCTCGACGCCGACCAGGTCCGCCTTGCCCTCCCTCCTTATGGTGCCCACGTCGACGCCGTAGTAGCCCGTTGGGGTCGCCAGCATCCCCTCGTCAAAACCCAGTACTTCAATGAAGAGATCGACGCCTCCTCCGGCATGTTCACCCCCGCTCGTATGGCATTAATATTTGGTACTGACTCTCCCTCTCCCATTTTTCTTGGGGGAGGGTTGGGGTGGGGGCGGGATAGGGAAGATCTGGTTAATAGGCCAGATCAGATAATCAAACAAACACCTTCCTCCCAATCTTCCCCTCCAATTAATTCTGTCATCCTGAGCAAAGCGAAGGATCTCATACCTAATTCTGAAGATAATCAGTCTGATGAATCAGTTACCTCCTCCATAAATCCTTCCCCTCCAAATCCATCTCCTCCATCTTCCCCTCCAAATCCTGTAGGGGCGGGACATGTCCCGCCCGTTGCTTCTCTCGTATTCCTCCTCGACCTCGCCGGTCAGGACGAAGCTCTCATGGCTGACCCCGCTGCCCAACTTGCCAACCCTGCCCGCGATGCGGCTGCCCTCTCCATCGTCCAGGTCGATACCTCCTCCATTCCCATCCTCCAGTACCCCACCTATACCGTCATCCACCGCCTAAGCTGGACCGGGCTCGACCACCTCACCCTCTACGGTCAGCTCGTCAACCTCATCCACGCCTGGAATCCCCTTTACATCGTCATCGATGCCACCGGTGTTGGCGAGGGACTCTGGTCAATGCTTGCCAAAGCTTTCCCCTCCCGCCTTATCCCTGTCAAATTCACCGCTTCCGTCAAATCCGACATCGGCTATCGCTTCCTCGCCATCATCGACACCGGGCGTTTTCGAATCGCGGCACCCTCTTCCCCTCCAAATCAATCAAATTCCCCTCCAAATCCCGTAGGGGCGACGCACGCGTCGCCCTCTTCTTCCCCTCCAAATACATCCTCTCCAACCTCCCCTCCAATTGATATTGTCATTCTGAACGAAGTGAAGAATCTCACTCCATCGCCTTCAAACATATCTGCAAACCAGATAAACTCAACCTCCCCTCCAAATACGCAGTATTTGGGGGGGATTGAGGGGGGGTTGCTAGGTGAGGGGGGGTATGGGGGTTCATGGGGGGTCGCCTCCGAACAGGTACGCCTCCAATACCAGGCTTGCCAGTCCGAAGTCCTCCCTGGTCCCTCAAAGACCCTTCGCTGGGGAGTTCCCGACGGTACCCGCAACCCTGACGGACTACTCATCCATGATGATTTTGTCCTCGCTGATTCTCTTGTCACCCAGCTAGATCTCCTCGATTGGTACAGTCATTCCCCCACCCTCATCGTCGATCTGAACCTTATGGATCCCCGTCGCCTCGATACCGACCTTCTCAGGCACATTGACCGCAATTATTAGGAGTGCACATGTCTGCTTCCCTAACAACCGACCCTTCCTCCAGTCCCTATTGGAAATTTTTTACTCCTTCCGAGCAGCAGAACATTCTCAATCATCCCCTTCAGGATACGGCTATCGAGATTGACCTCCTCCGTTCACTCCTCGCTGCCTTTCTTTCAGTCTCACTTGCTCATCCCATTACAGACCCCGAACTCTCGCTTCAAGCTCTTTATTCCGTCAGCCTCACCGCTGCCGTCATCGCTTCCCTTGTCAGGGATGCCTTACAGGCAGATTTGTTCGATGGCGATTGGGAACATGCTCTCTCCGATGCCTATCATCGTACCCGTACCTTCCTCGGTATCTACACCTTTGCAATCCATTTAGGATTGGGTTCTTACGTTGGAAAAAACAACCTTGCAGAATCAACCACTTTTCCTGATTTTCCTCCTCCCCTGCTTGCGGGTAGCGAAGCATCCCGCCCTCATTCAGCGGGGTGAGGATAAAGGAGGGGGCAATTTATCCGCTACTTAACAAAAGGACCTAACTATGAAAAAAACAACAAAACGTAAACGCGGCTCCTGGCTCGTTCCAACTTCTTCTAAACAGTTTCCCTCTCCATCAGAGAAACTTCCCCTCCAAATCCATCTCCTCCATCTTCCCCTCCAAATCCATCCTCTCCAACCTCCCCTCCAAATACGCAGTATTTGGGGGGGATTGAGGGGGGGTTGCGAGGTGAGGGGGGGGTTGGGGGGGTAACAACCTCACCCACAACTAATAAAAGGACCTAACTATGAAAAAAACAACAAAACGTAAACGTGGCGCCCAGCCCGGTAACACCAATGCCATCAAACACGGCTTCTACTCATCCCGCATCCATCCTCTTGCTTGGGACGACCCTCCCACTAGCCAGCAATCCCCAGACCTTGAAAACCGCGCCTGGCAGGACATCGACCATGAGATCAGTCTAATCCGCACCATGCTCTCCCGCCACCTCCAACTCCGTCAGGAGCATCCCGCCGAATCCCCAGTCGAAAGCCTCCAGGATATGCGCGTCATCAGCTTTTCCATTTCCCGCCTGGCTAGCCTTGTTCGCCTCCGCTCCCATCATCCAGCTGGCGACCTCGCCGCTCTTCTTCGTGCCCGTCAAAACAAGGAATGGCTCACCAAATACCTCTCCGATCCCGTTTCCAATGAGAATGAGGTGGAATCCAAATGAAGATCACATCCCCATTCGTTCCGATTCGT
>Ga0209641_10004312_pt1 | contig 11755 bp, 12 predicted proteins | sample RifCSP16_1_FD_184022 | JGI IMG/M metagenome (GOLD analysis project Ga0209641, IMG submission 184022) | Soil microbial communities from Rifle, Colorado - Rifle CSP2_sed 16_1 (SPAdes) (version 2) | ecosystem: Environmental > Terrestrial > Deep subsurface > Rock core/Sediment | place: Rifle...
GGACGCCGAAAGCGCCCTGAGCAAGCGCGAGTCGGTGCTGGACACTCGATGGTTCCCGTGGGTGGTGAGGATCGGTTCCGTCGTCGTCTTCCTCGCGGTCTGGGAGTGGTACGGCCGCATGCAGGACAACACGCTCTTTTTCGTACCCTTCAGCAAGGTCGTGGTGGCTCTCTGCGACCTCATAGGCACCGCAGAGTTCTGGTCGGCTTACAAGTCCACCCTCATCCCGTTCTTTTACGGATGGTTGACGGCGATCGTGCTCGGCGTCTCGTTGGGCCTCCTCATCGGCAGATTCCGGTCAGCCTTCCAGCTGTCGACTCCCTATCTGACGTTTCTGAACGCCCTTCCCGTGTCGACCCTGGTGCCAGTCGCTGTGATCCTGTTCGGGATCGGGCGCCCGGGCTCGGTGTATCCCTGGGACCAGAAGGCTGGCATCCTCATCGTCTTCCTGTTCGCCGTAGTGGAGGTGGTGCTCAACACGGCGGCGGGAGTCCGCTACGCCTCCAGGGATCTCATCGAGATGGCCCGGTCCTTCAAGGCGAGCGAATGGCGCCTGTTTCGCAAGGTCATCCTCCCCGACTCCGTTCCCGGGATCATGGCAGGGGTTCGGATCGGCACCGGCCGTGCCGTTGTCGGCATGGTGGTCGTCGAGATTCTGCTGGTGGCGGTGGGTGTGGGTCGGCTGATCATGAGATATCGGGCGCGGTTCCAGAGCGCCAAGTTGTACGCGATGGTGTTGTCGCTGGCGATCTTCGGCGTTGCACTGCTATCGCTCGCGCGGTGGGTCGAGCGGCGCGTGACCCGGTGGAAGATCGAAATGGAGGCGATGACGTGATCGAGATCCGCGACATCTCGCGCAATTTCCAGACGCGCGACGGTGAGTTTCAGGCCCTCACCGACGTGAGCTTCGACGTTGGGGACAACGAGTTCTTCTCGATCCTCGGGCCCAGCGGATGTGGCAAGACGACCCTGCTGAAGATGGTGGCCGGCCTCATCCGTCCCAGCGCGGGGACGATCAGCATCAGAGGTACACCGGTGACCGGCCCCGGGGAGGAGCGCGCCATGGTGTTCCAGCACTTCGTGCTGCTGCCTTGGGCGGACGTGCTGACCAATGCGGGTTTCGGTCTCGAGTTGCGAGGCGTTCGCCGCAAGGACGCCCGGGAGAAGGCTCGTCCCTACCTGGAGCAAGTAGGGCTGAGTCGGTTCGGTGCTCACTACCCTCACGAGTTGTCCGGTGGCATGCAGCAGCGGGTTGGACTCGCCCGGGCTCTGGCGGTCAGCCCCGACATCCTGCTTATGGACGAGCCTTTCGGTGCCCTTGACGCCCAGACCCGGCAGATCATGCAGGAGGATCTGACCAGGCTGTGGGACAAGGAGAAGAAGACCGTCATCTTCGTCACGCACTCGATGGACGAGGCCACCTACCTGTCGGACCGGGTGCTCATCATGGACACGCATCCAGGCCGGGTGAGGGAGATTCTGGACATTCCCCTCGAGCGGCCCCGGGAGCCGGGGATCCGAAGCTCCTCGCGGTTCGCCGAACTGACCGCGCACATGTGGTCCCAGCTGCGCGGCATGATCCATGATCCCGACGGAGAGGTTGCCCCGGAGTGACCATGGGAAGGTTCGTGGCGGCGCTCAAGAGGTCGTACCTTCCCCTTGTGGGGCTCGCCGTCGGCTTTGCGGTGTGGGAGACCATCGGGCGTCTCGAGTTATCGCCGGCCTTTCCGCCGCTTACCGACGTGTTCAAGGCCTGCGTCGACGTCTGGACGAGCGAGCGCTTCCTCAACAACCTAAAGGACAGCCTGGTGAGCGTGGCACTCGCTCTTCCCCCTTCGCTCGTCTTCGGCCTTCTCATCGGCCTTCTCGTTGGCCGCTACCGGATCGTCGAGTGGTCGCTCGACCTGTTCATCAATGCGTTCCTGTCGATCCCGCTGGTCGCCCTGATCCCGGTGCTGGTGCTGATCTTCGGCCTCGGCAGGGGGAGCATCCTCGCTACGATCGCCATTTACACGTTCTTCGGCGTCGTGGTGAACACATCGGCGGGAGTGAAGACCGCTGACGGCAACCTCGTCGAGATGGCCACCTCGTTCGGCGCCACCGAGCGCCAGATCGTGCGACGTATCGTGATCCCGGCGGCGATGCCCCTGGCGTTGGCCGGGGTGCGCATCGCTACCGGCCGGGCGATCAAGGGTGTGATCATCGCCGAGCAGGTCATCGGTCTCATCGGTCTCGGCGGCATGATCCAACGTCTCGGCGGTGCGTTCGCGGTCGAGGAGTTGTACGCGGTCGTGCTGTTCGTCGGCCTCCTCGGTCTGGTGAGCATGGAATTCGTGCGCTGGGGTGAGCGGGCGGCCATGCCGTGGATGCGGGGCCGCCTCGACGGTGGCCTCGGTGAGGAGCCCGTCGGGTAGGCGTCGCCTGCCGAGAGTCTGGGGAAGGAGCAAGCGATGGGTACCGAGCGCTGGGGGGTGTGCGACGTGCACGGCCATTACCTTCCCCCGGCGGCGATGGATCTGATGGGGAGCGGCCCGATCGTCGTCGGCGATGGGGTGGGCGGCGAGTCGATCTCGGTGAACGGCATGCCGGTGGGGGCGACCGTGCACCAGTTGTCCGCGGCGGAGGAGATGATCGTCGCCATGAACCGGGCGGGAGTCGATCATCGGGTGCTCACCCCGCCGCCCTTTACCTACAGGTATTGGGCGGATCCTGCCGACGGGATTCGGCTGTGTCGTCTCATCAACGACGCTGTCGCCGAGGTGGTCGGCGCCCATCCCGACCGGTTCTCCGGCTTGGCCACCGTGCCGCTGCAGGACCCGGCTGCCGCCGTCGTCGAGCTGGACCGGGGCCTGGACGAACTCGGCCTGCTCGGTCTGGGGGTGGGTACCAACCTGGGGGGCAAGCTGCTGTCGGATCTGGCGGTGCGCAGGGTGTTCGCCAGGGCGGAAGAGCGCAATGCCGCGGTGCTGGTCCACCCCGACTTCGTCCCCAGTCCCCGGTACGGCGACTACTACCTGGTCAACCTCATCGGCATGCCCGTCGAGACCGGGACGACGGTCGCCAACATGATGATGTCCGGGATGCTCGAGCAGCTTCCCGCTCTTCGGGTCTGCTTCGTGCACGGGGGCGGGATCGCACCGTACCTGCTGGGCCGTTGGAGCCGCAGCTGGCACGTCCGAGTGGACACCAGCCGGGACTCGACCAGGCCGCCCGAGGATCTCCTGGGCTCGTTGTACTGGGACACGCTGACCCACTCGGTCGGCGCGCTGGAGTTCCTGATCGGCCAGATGGGCGCCGATCACGTGGTACTGGGGACCGACGCCCCGTTTGATGTCGAGGACGCCGACCCTGTGGGGCAGCTCGACGCCGTTCCCGGCCTGAGCGGTGAGGAAAGACACCGGATTCGGTCGCTCACCCCGCTCAAGTGGCTGCACGGTGCCGACGCCACCTGATCGAAGGAGGGAGTCATGGGAGACATCATCGACTTGCACGTGCACTACTACACGGACGGGTATCTCGCCGCTCTCGAAGGCGCCGACACCATCCGGATCACGCGGCGGGAGCACGACAGCCGCTTCGTGTGCACGTGGCGCGAGGGCATCGCACTCACCGTTCCGCAGCCCCATCCCGGGGCGGCGCAGCGGCTGGAGATGATGGATCAGCTGGGTATTGCGACCCAGGTGTTGTCGATCCCGTCGCCCAGTGTTTACTTTCTCGAGCCCCGGCAGGCGGAGACGCTGGCGCGCTCGGTGAACTCCGAACTCGCCGAGATCTGTCGTCGCCACCCGGGCCGCTTTCGGGCGCTGGCCGCCGTGGCGATGGAGGACACGGACCTCGCTCTTGGCGGGATCGATTTCGCGCTCGACGAGCTGAATATGGACGGGGTGATGATTCTCACCAACGTCAACGGCGCCCCACTCGACGACCGCCGTTTCGAGCCGATCTGGGAGTACGCCCACGAGCGGAGGCTGCTGCTGTACACCCACCCGACCGTGCCCGAGGCGGAGCACTACGAGGACTACGGTCTCGCCATCGGTGTAGGGTTCTTTGCCGACACCAATCTCCTGCTCGCCCGACTGGCGTACTCCGGGGTATTCGAGCGGTACCCCGGCATCCGTTGGGTGTTCTCCCACCTCGGTGGAACGATGCCGTTCATGCTCCCGCGCCTCGATGGCTACCACCGACAGTTTCCCGAGTTCCGGGTGAAGGCACCGCGTAACCCGTCGGAGTACATCAAGGAGCAGATCTTTGATACGGCCACCACTCATCGACCGGCGATCCGGTGCGCGGTCGAGACGCTCGGCCTCGACCGGCTCGTCTTCGGCAGCGATTATCCGCACATCCCCAGCGGAAGCGGCCCCTTCATCGAAGCACTCGACGCCACGGGCGCCGGCGCCGTCGCGATGGGGGAGTTGTTGACCGGCCGGGCGGCCACACTGTTGTCCGGAGGAGACATCTGAGGAGGAGCCGTGTGTGGACCCAGCATCGTGAACGAGTCCACTCGAACTAGGATCGCCGCCCTCTCCGCCACCCCGGGTCGCGTGTCGGCGAGCCCGTTTGGTCACGACGACCAGATCGGGATGGTCAATCTGATCACGCCAGAGATTGCGAGGGAGCAGTTGGCCCGGGCCGACGGCGGGAGGATCTTCGACCTGTCCGTGGACCTATTCATAGGGATGCCGACATGGACTGCCGGCGGTGAGCCGCCCTACAGCATCTGGATGGTGCACACCCCGCGCGGGTCGGTGGTCAACGACCCCGTGGGCGTCGGCGCCGAGCAGAACGAGCGGGTGGCCTGGTCCGCCGACGCCATCTCGATGTTCACCCACTGTGGCACCCACATCGACACCCTCAACCACTTCGGATACCACAACCGGATCTGGAACGGGTTCGACGCCGACGAACACCTTGGCAGCGCCCACTGGAGCGTGGCGGGAGCGGACCGCCACCCACCGGTTATCGCCCGTGGCATCTTGGTCGACGTCGCCTCTGCCAAGGGTCTGGCGGTGCTTCCCGACGGGTATGCCATCGGGAGTGCCGACCTGGTTGACGCTCTCGCCAGACAGCGGGTCGACCTGCGCCCCGGTGACGTGGTGATGGTGCGTACCGGGCGGGGATCGACCTGGCCCGACCCGGACGCGTACCTCCCGCGCGAGCCCGGGCTCGACCGCGACGGGGCAGAGTTTCTCGCCCGAGCGGGGGCGGCCATGATCGGAGCCGACAACATCGCCCTCGAGCATCTGCCGTCGGCCGACTCCTCCAACTGGCTCCCTGTGCACACTTATCTGCTCGCCGAGGCCGGAGTCCCGATCATGGAGGTCGTTGACCTCGAGGAGCTCTCTCGGGAGCGGGTGTACGAATTCGTGTACGTGGGTGCGGGCCTCAAGCTACGGGGGGCGACCGCCGGTCCGATCCGGCCGCTGGCGCTTCCATTGCGGGCTTAGTGCCCCGACACGCAACGTTTGGCGCGCTCGGGACGGCCCCCGACGCCCCCGGCTGCGTCCTGCTCCTCGTTGTGCCTCCTTGCCGGATGACGCCGCTGGCTCGCCCTGAGCATCACCAACGTCACCCGACGAGGCACACCAGGTTACCGCAGTGCCGGTGCGCTGATCACGAGCAGGGTGGCCTCGTCCTGGCTCCGATTGCGGATGTCGTGGGTCTCGCCTGCGGGGATGATGGCAGTGTCGCCCGGTTGTAGGACCACCGATTCCCCGCCGGTGGACACATCGAGCACCCCGGTGACGACGACGTAGATCTGAACCGAGCCCTCGTGCACGTGGAGGTCCGACCCCCCATCCGGGGAGAGCGTCCCGTGCCACACGCTGACTGCGTCGACCCCGCCGCGGTGCCTACCGGCGAGAAGACGGTTGATGACGCGGCTATGGCCGCCCGGTTCGTAGGCGGTTGTGTGCTCGAAGCGAACGATCTCGATGCCCGGCTCCCTATCGGCGAAAGACGCCCCACACTCCCCGCAAAATGTCGCTGATCTCCCCAACCGTGGCTCCGGCACGGGCGGCGACGACGACGGCGGGCATCAGGTTGGTAGCCGCGTCGGAGGCGTCGCCGTGGACCTGGTCGAGAGCCGACTGCACGGCGTTGCCGTCGCGTCGCGCCCGGTGCGCGGCGAGCCGATCGAGCTGGCGCTGCTCGAACGATCCGTCGCCGAAGGAGGGGAGGGTGAACGCGGGTGCGGCGACGTCGTCCCGGAGGTGGCTGTTCACGCCGACGATCTTCGCCTCGCCCCGGGCGATCGCCATCTCACGCTCGTAGGCCCGCCGGTCGATCTGCTCTTCGATCCAGCCGGACGCGATCAGCTCGAGCATGCCGCCCCCGGCCTCGATCTCCTCGATCAGCGCCTCCGCCCGGGACTCGATCTCGTCGGTGAGGTGCTCTAGGTAGTACGAGCCGGCGAGGGGATCGACCGTCCTGGTGATCCCGGTCTCGGTGGCGAGGATCTGCTGGGTGCGCAATGCCACGAGTGCCGACTCCTCGGTGGGGAGTCCGATGGCTTCGTCGTACCCGACAGCGTGCATCGCCTGGGCGCCCCCGAGGATCGATCCCAGCTGATGAATCGTTACCCGGACGATGTTGTTCAAGGGCTCGTTTGCGGTCAGGGACAGTCCGTCGCCTCCGGAGAAGAACCGCATCATCAGCGAGCGCTCGTCACCGGGGGCGTAGCGGTCGCGGATCAGGCGGGCCCAGAGACGGCGGCACGCCCGATGTTTGGCAACCTCCTCGAAGAGGTCGCTCATCGTCGCCAGGTTGAAGCTGATCCTGGGGGCGAAATCGTCGATACCCACCCCGCGATCGACCAGCGCCTGCACGTACACCAGCGCGTTGGAGAGGGTGAAGGCCACTTCCTGGACGGCATCGGCGCCGGCCTGGCGCATGTGGTACCCGCACACGGACACGGAGTTGAACCGGGGGAGCTCCCGGGCGCAGTACTCCATGGCATCGGTGAGGAATCGCAGGGAGGGGCCGGGGGGGAAGATATAGGTCTTGCGGGCGATGTACTCCTTGAGGATGTCGTTCTGGATCGTCCCGCGGAGGTGGGCGGCTGGCACCCCGTGACGCTCACCGGCGAGGATGTAGAAGGCGAGGACGATCGGAGCCGTGGCGTTGATGGTGAACGACGTGGACACCTCGTCGAGCGGGATCCCCGCAAAGATGTCGACCACGTCCTCGACCGAGCAGGCGGCTACCCCGGTGCGACCCACCTCGAAACGCGCCTCGGGGGCGTCGGAGTCGTACCCCATCTGGGTGGGCAGGTCGAACGCCACCGACAACCCGGTCTGGCCCTGGTCGAGCAGGAAACGGAAGCGACGATTGGTGTCGACCGCGGTCTCGAGCCCCGAGTACATCCGCATCGTCCACGGACGTCCGCGGTACATCGTGGGGTAGATGCCCCGCCCGAATGGCGGCTCTCCCGGCATCCCGTTGCGATCCTCGCTCCCTGGGGAGACGTCGTCGGAGGTGTAGACGATCTGGACCGGGATCCCGGAATCGGTGGTCGTCTGCGTAAGCGCGCCCGCCTCCGGGTGGCGCTCCAGCCAATTGTTGATGCGTCCCATTGCTCACCCGGCGGTTGCGGACCGCCTCACAAGTCCATGATGGCCTTGCGCTGGGCCCCGTCGATGATGATGTGCGCGCCGTTAATGAAGGAAGCCCGCGGTGAGGCGAGAAAGACGACCAGGTTGGCGACCTCCCCGGGTTCGGCGATCCGCCCGAACGGGATGCTCGCCACGGCCAGCTCGTGGGCGCGGGCCTGGTCGACCCCCTTGTCCCGGGCAAAGGCCTTCTCGAGACCGTCCCAGCGGTCGGTGTTCACCGGTCCGGGGTTGACGGTGTTCACGCGAATGCCGAGGCGACCGTACTGCTCTGCCATCGACGAGGCGAAGTTGATGTCGGCGGCATTGGCCACCCCGGCGGTCGTCTCCCAGTACGACGGCTTGAGCCCGTCGTTGCCGACGACCATCACGATCGCACCCTGTCTCCGTTCCCGCATCCGGGGAAGCACGGCGCGCACCGAGCGGACGTAGCCCATGAACTTTAGGTTGAGCGAACTGAACCATTGCTCGTCGGTGAGGTTCTCGACAAGGCCGCCAGCGGAACTGCCGGCACAGGTGACCAGGATGTCGATTTCGCCGAACTCGGCGGCGACCCGGGCCGTGGCCGCGTCGACGGCCCCGGTGTCGCCGGCGTCGGCGACGACGTAGAAGGCGCGTCGCCCGGTGGCCGCTGCAATCTTGTCGGTGGCCACCTCGAGGTCCTGCTCGGTGCGGGCCATCAGGGCGACATCGCAGCCTTCCTCTGCGAGGCGCATCGCCGAGGCGAACCCGATGCCCTTGCTGCCTCCGGTGACGAGCGCGATCTTGCCATCGAGACCGAGATCCATGGTCGGTGTACCTTCCCTCGGCTATATCATATCGCGAGAGGTGAAACCCCGTCGGGCGGGCGGGCGCGTGCCACCGCCCGCTGCAAGGCTCGTCCCGTCAGCACCTGGGCGAGGTGGATCTTGTAGGCCACACTGCCGTGGAGGTCGGCGAGGATGTGAACGCCGTCGGTGGCGAAGCTGGCGGCGTTGCGCACCGCCGTCGGGGAGGCATCGGTGGTGACCAGGGCATCCCGGACCGGCTTGGCCAGGAGCGGGGTGAATCCGACCCCGGTGAGCGCGACCCGTACGTCATCGACGATCCCGTCCACGAGCCTCACCCAGGCGGCGACGCCGACGACGGCGAACCCCTCCCGGGTCCCGCGGCGCCCCACCTTTTCGTATGCCGATCCTTCATCAGGGTTCGATCGCGGGATGGCGACCTCGGTCAAGATCTCAGCCGGCTGCAGTGCGGTCGTGAACAGGTCCAGGAAGAACTCCTCCGCCGGGATGTTGCGGGCTCCGCTCGTCGAGCGCGCGGTGATCGTCCCTTGCAACGCGAGCACCGCCGCTGGCTGATCTGCGGCGGCGTCGCCGTGGGCAAGCGACCCGCACAGGGTTCCCCGATTGCGCACCTGCGCGTCCCCGGTCCAGGAGGCGGCCTCGGCGAGAGCGGCGGCGTGGTGCCGGATTCGGGGGTCGGCGGCCACCCGGTGGTGTCGCACCATCGCGCCGATCGACAGGGTGTCGTCCTCGGTGATGGTGTCGACCCCGGGGATCCGGCGGAGGTCGACGAGGGTGCCAGGGCGTAGCAGGCGCATCTTCATCATCGGGATGAGGCTCATCCCACCCGCCAGAATTCTGCTGTCCTCATCGTCGGCGAGTGTGCTTAGCGCTTCGCTGATCCCTCCCGGGGCGAGGTACCGGAACGGCCGCGGGTACATCGGTCACCGTCCCCGAAACTCACGGCCGCCGCCGGGGATCACGTCGCCCGCGTCCAACGCGGGTGGAGCCTCCCCGCACTGCACTGCAGCGGCGCGCTCGACGGCATCCACGATGTTCTGGTAGCCAGTGCACCGGCACAGGTTTCCCTCGATGGCGCGCCGGATCTCGTCACGGGTGGGCGAGGGACTTTCGGTCAGCAGGGCCAGCGCCGACATGATCATCCCCGGGGTGCAGTATCCGCACTGCAGGGCGCGACTCGCGAGGAAGGCAGCGGCGACCGGGTGCAGGCTTCCTTCCGTGTCGATTCCCTCGATGGTGAGCACGCCCGATCCATCAGCTTGCACGGCGAACATCGTGCAGGACTTCACCGCTCGTCCGTCGGCGAGAACGGTGCACGCTCCGCAATAGGAGGTCTCGCATCCGATGTTGGTGCCGATCAGGCCGAGGCGTTCTCGCAGAAAGTGGACGAGCAGCATCTCAGGCGCGACCATCCCGGCAAACTCGGATCCGTTCACCCGGACTCGAATCATGATGTCGCTGCCGTTGCCGGTCACGAATCCGGATTCGGGGCCGCGTCGATGATGTGATCGTGTACCAGGCGACCGGCGCCCTCGGCGTCGCCGCGGGCGATGGCGTCGATGATGTTCTGATGCTGGTGGACCGACTCGGCGTGCTCACGTCGAGCCCGGGGCCCACCGTCGAGCATCCTCCACAACAGAGTGAGCTGCGCCTTGAGGACCGGAGACGCCGCGATCTCGTAGATGCGGAAGTGGAACTCGCGGTTGAGCCCCACGGTCTCCTCGCCGTCGGCGGCGGCGAACCGCCTGTTGATCGCCTGGAGCGCTGCCACGTCGTCGGTGGTCGCCTTGCTGGCGGCGATCTGGGTGCCGAGGCTCTCCAGCGCGGCACGGATCAAGGCGTTCTCGTACAGGGCGCGATCCTCCGAGCGAACCACGACGGCGCTGCTGTGCGCCTGGTAGATGACGAAGCCTTCCGCCTCAAGACGACGCAGCGCCTCCCGGACCGGGGTGGGACTCACCCCCAGCTGGTCGGCGACGTCGCGCTGCCGGAGCACTGACCCCGGGGCAAGCTCGCCCGAGTGGATCATCTCCTTGATCGCGCTGGCGACCAGGTCGGTCTTCGACCGGTATTCGGCCTGGACTCGCTGGCGGGTCACGAAGTACCCTCTCCCTGACTTGAAATATCATATTGGAAGAACGGCGTTGTTATCACATTAGGGGTGACGTGCCACAGGCCCAAGGCGATGACGGCGTCCGCCTCTACTTCGAGGAAGTGGGAAGCGGCGTTCCGATCTTGTTCGTGCACGAATTCGCCGGCGACCACCGCAGCTGGGAGCCTCAAGTGGCCCGCTTCGGTCGGAGCCACCGGTGCATCACCTACGCCGCCCGCGGGTATCCCCCATCCGACGTTCCCCGCGATACCGTGGCGTATTCGATGGAACGGGCGACCGCCGACGCGGTGGCGATCCTCGACCACCTCGGAATCGAGCGGGCGCACACCGTCGGGCTGTCGATGGGTGGTTTCACAGCCCTGCACATAGCGCTGAGTCATCCACAACGGACGCTGTCGGCGGTGGTCGCAGGCGTCGGATATGGGGCCCATCCCGACGTCGCCGAGCCGTTCCGCCGCGAGTGCGAGATCATCGCGGTGGCGCTCGAGAAGGGGGGGAGCCCTGCCTTCGCTTCCGAGTATGCGGTCGGGCCGGCCCGGGTGCAGTTCCAGAACAAGGATCCCCGCGGGTGGGAGGTCTTCGTTCGTCGTCTCGCCGAACACGATGCGACCGGCGCCGCCCTCACAATGCGTGGGGTGCAAATGGCCCGTCCCTCGTTGTACGAACTTCGCGAGCAGATGGCGGGCGTGACCGTGCCCGTTCTGATCCTCAACGGAGACGAGGACGAGGGATGTCTCGAAGCCGGTCTCATGATGAAGCGCACCATTCCGACCGCCGCACTCGTAATGCTCCCCCGTACCGGCCACACCAGCAACCTCGAGGAGCCGGAGGCGTTCAACGATGCCATTGCCTACCTGTTCACGTTGACCGAGGCCGGACGCTGGACCCGCCGCGACCCGCGGTCTCTTCGCAAGAGCGCCACCGGGATGAACGGGTGAGCCACCGGATCCTCGTCGCCAAGCCGGGGCTTGACGGTCACGACCGCGGGGCGAAGGTGATCGTGCGTGCCCTGCGCGACGCCGGATTCGAGGTGGTGTACACCGGCTTGCACCAGTCGATCGAGGCGATCTCGGCCGCGGCGAGTGACGAGGACGTCGAGCTGGTGGGGCTCTCAGTGCTGTCCGGAGCCCACCTCGCCTACACGGAGGAGCTCCGCCGGAGGCTCGACGACCTGGGTCTCGATCGGGTTGCCATCGTCGTCGGGGGCATCGTCCCTCCAGACGACGTGGCCAGCCTCCGCGCCGCCG
>Ga0209641_10004317_pt1 | contig 11745 bp, 7 predicted proteins | sample RifCSP16_1_FD_184022 | JGI IMG/M metagenome (GOLD analysis project Ga0209641, IMG submission 184022) | Soil microbial communities from Rifle, Colorado - Rifle CSP2_sed 16_1 (SPAdes) (version 2) | ecosystem: Environmental > Terrestrial > Deep subsurface > Rock core/Sediment | place: Rifle...
CCTGCCGCATAGATCATTATTTCTTTGGCAAGATCGTACGCTATATTTGAGCCTTTCCTGAATGAATTCATGGCTTTTTCCACCGCGAACATGATATGCTCTTTCCCTGCGATCTTATCCGCATCCAGCGCCTGTAAGGTTAAGTTCCTCTCTCTGCTTATTTTTTTGAGTTTCTGCAGAAATTCTTCAAGATCTTCTATGAATACAGAGCCTTCAAGTATTTGGATCATCGGGTTCTGAATGCTTTTTTTCATGAAAAAGATAACGATGTATGCGGCAGGAGCTTCTCAGAATACTTTGAAGCCACGCATGACTCTGTGCACTTCCCGCAGCGGACGCATCCTTCCAGGATCTTAAGCTCAGGTTCTATGACGATCGCCTGTGATTTACATACTTTCAGACATACTCCGCACCCTGTGCATTTTTTCAGCCTTATCAGTTGCTTTGCAGTATTCTCAAAGACCGATGATGCTTCATCCCTGCCGGGAGCATTGATCGAGATATGCCCTGATGAGAAGATCTTGACGCTTGAGGTCTTCGTCCTGATCAGCAGCACTCCGAGATCTTCGGAGAAAACGCTTTCGCCCAGGATATTTGTGATATCCTTTATCTTATCAGGCAAAAGCCCTGTAACCCTGCCTTCCATCGTGTAGCCCCCTGTCCTGCAGGGAGAGATCCCGCCAGTGATCGCGATCCCGAAATCATGTTCTCTGGCTTCCGGTTCTGTATTTATTTTCAGTTCCTCTGCCAGGCGCTTCATCTTCGGAGGCAGTGCTTTCCAGCGCCAGAAGCCGTGTTTTATGAATTCATCGCTCAACCCGCTCTCTTTTGCCCATTCCATGAGATACTCATTCCAGCGGGCGAAAAGCTCAGGATGCAGCTCCCTGAACCTGCAGAACTCAGCGCTCAGTTCAGCAGGGCAGAGCCAGCATCCCACGCGCTCGAAACCGAGATCGTACAAAGGATTAAACTCAAGTTTTCTGTAAAATATATAGAGCCACACTTCGATAGCGCGCCAGTTTCGAATCGGGAAGACGCTCACCTGTCCGGGAATGAAGGGGTTCTCTTCTTTAGGTGCTATCCTTGAGCGGTTGAATGACTCATATTTTCTTTTTCCATCTATTGTGATGCATTTTCTCCCTCCGCGTGTGCAGTCTTCCATGACCGTATTTATCGGCGCAAGCTTGCACACCTTGCAGCACCACCTGAAGTCTTTTGCAGGAGGTCCAAAATTCATGAGATTATTCCAGAAAGCCTCTTTTGCCTCGACCTCGATCAGGTCAATATCATTTATTTTGCAGAATCTTCTCACGAACTCCACAGTCTCAGGGAATTCGATACCTGTATTTGCAAAGAACACTTTCAATGGTGTTTTCAAAGCGCTTTTTGTAAGGTCAAGTGCTGCAAGACTGTCCTTCCCGCCGCTGAAAGAAACGTATACAGGGGAATCTTTGAAATCTTTCTGGCCTGAAATTCCGCCGATAGTGTTCACAGCATCCTTAACAAGCCTCTTCATATGGGGCGCGTTCGCCCGGATCACCTCCTCAGGCGATGGGTTTCTTGAATGGAACGTTAAATCTCTGGAGTCTATCTTCCGTATTTTCAGTGCGTGACCCGGTCTTTGCAGTTCGCTGTGATCCCTGTATGATACACCAAACCCTTTCAGGTTCTTGCTTGCCACAAGTACGGTGTCGCCTTTCTTGATGTCATTCGAGCATTCAAGCACTTCGCCTCCATCTATCGTTTTTCCGCTCAGATGCCGCCCATGCGAGAAAATCCTGACAAGCTTTCTGCTGATACCCGAATCTATGAGCGCGATCGCACCTTCGATCATCAGCTCCAGCTTGAAATCGAGTTCTTTCATATCAAATCTCAATATCCCGAAAACAAGACCATCAACCAGTATCTCATCTGTCTTATCATCGCCGGGGATCTTATTCAGAAGTATGAGTTTTCCTGCAAGCGGATTTGCGCAGAATAGGCTCATCATCAGTTCATTGATCTTCTCTTTCTCATAGGTTGAAGAGAAGCGCACATCGCCTGGCAAAGAAAGCTCAAGCTGGGAGCCTTTTTCATGGCATATACCGCATTCTTCATCCAGCAGCGGAACATTGCATTTACTGCACCAGAAGAGAAGACTTTTCTCAAGCTCGAAGCGCTGTGTGGCTTTCATGAATGTAAAATGCTCTACATCAGAGCAGCAGTAATATAAAGCTACCTTTTCGAATAATATTTATCGAAAGCATGAGAATTAAAGCTTATGGTCTATGTTACAGGTTTTAAGTGTTTCCGCTGTGCAAGAAAATATAAACCGCAGGAGATCGAAAAGCTGCCCATACCAAGATGCAGCAATTGCGGATCTGCTCTTGACGCTGTATATGATTACACCTCCATACAGAAGATCATACTGCGCGACGACTTCATGCGCAATAAGCCCAATCACTGGAAGTACTGGGCATTCATGCCTGTGAAGGATCTCTCCAAGATCATAACCATGGGAGAAGGAGGGACACCTCTTCTCGATAACAGGAAGCTTTACAAAACCGGAAGAATGCTCATAAAATATGAAGCTGCAAACCCCACAGGCTCTTTTAAAGACAGGGGTTCATCCCTCGAGATCACAAAAGCGCTTGAGTTCGGCAAGAATAAGGTCGCACTTGCCTCAACAGGAAACATGGGTGCATCTGTAGCTGCGTATGCGGCTTTTGCTGGTCTTGAGTGCAGAGTGTTCATCCCTGATTTCGTTGGAGTGGAAAAGATCAGACAGATAAAAGCCTATGGTGCAGAAACGATATCAGTTGATGGAGATTACTCGATCGCAATGAAGAGGGCAGAAGATTATGTTGTTTCTCACGGTGACTCATTTTTAACAGGTGATTATCCCTGGCGCAGCGAAGGAACAAAGACCATCGGTTTCGAGATTGCAGACCAGCTTTACTGGCACATCCCTGACCACGTCGTCGTACCTGTGGGCAACGGCACGCTGATATCGAGTATTTTTGAGGCGTTCAGGGAACTTACGCTTGTCGGGATCACGGACAGGATACCCCGCATAATAGCAGTGCAGGTCGAGAACTGCGATCCTGTGGTGCATGCATGGGAGAGTGATCTCGGTGAGGTGATGCCTGTGAGCAATCCCAGGACAATAGCCACTGCAATAGCATGCGGCGACCCCATTGACGGGATCGCCGCTCTCAGGGCGATCAGGGAGTCAGGCGGCGAGGCACTGCGCGTAAGCGACGAGGAAACGCTTGATGCCAGGGACAGGCTTGCTCGAAATGGGATCTTTGTTGAACCGAGCGGCGCAGTCGCATATGCAGGAGTTATGAAAAAGAAGTTAGAAGGCACGATCGTGTGCCTTGCCACAGGGCATGGATTGAAGGACATGTATGGAATAACCTGAACCCATTAAGATAAATAGTTTAATTGCCAACGAAGAACCATGCCCCACTATCTCGGCGAGTTGCTCCTGTACTGGTGCACTTCCTGCGACCTCCCGATACTCGGAAAAACCTGCGCCTGCGGAGCATCCACGCAGAAGATCGATATAACTCCTCCAGGCGATATCAGACCTGCATTTCAGTATGATATTGACCTGATAAATAGAACCACAGAGAAGCAGTTCGGTATAAAGCTCATCCCCCGGGGTGTCCCTGTGGTACTGAACAAGGCGCCGTATGAGGACAGGATGGATGAGGTGATATTCCACGGCACTGTCATGGGATCTCTGCGTTTTGAGCTTGACAGGATGGACTGGGTGTTCATCCCCAGGCTTGAGGGAGCAAAGCGTCTGCTCGGTAATAAAAAATGGATCATCGTGGATCAGGGTGCGGTTGAATATATCTTGAAAGGAGCTTCAGTGCTTGCGCCTGGAGTCATTGATGCTGAACCCGGTATAGTGGAGGACGACGAGGTCATAGTAATTTCGCCAAAGAAAATGGTAATAGCAACGGGCAGGGCGCGGATGAACGCAGGGAGGATGCTGACGCATGAGAAAGGACTTGCAGTGAAGACCCGCTGGAACGGACATGTGGATGAAAAACAGCTCCAGGAACAGAAAAGAACATGGAGCGATGCAGTGGATGCGAACAGGCACATATTGAAGAAGATAGAGGAAAAAGCCCACAGGTTCATAAGAAACGTGGCTGAGACAACAGGTAAGCCTGTGACAGTCTCATACTCAGGCGGAAAGGACAGCCTTGCAACCCTGCTTCTTGTTCGCGATGTACTGGATCCAGAAATTCTCTTTGCAGATACAGGTCTTGAGTTCCCTGAGACCCTGGACAATGTGAATCTGACAGCAAGGGAGCTTGATTTGCCTCTCAAGCTCCAATCTTCAGGCGATGCGTTCTGGCAGTCAATCAACAACTTCGGACCTCCGACCGTAGAGGCGCGGTGGTGCTGCAAGGTATGCAAGCTCGGAGCGATAGCCCGGGTGATAGAGAACAACTATGAGAACGGGTGCCTCACGTTCATCGGGCAGAGAAAATACGAAAGCGAGATTAGGGCTAACAGCGAACATATCTGGAGGAACCCGTGGGTGGGAAACCAGATCGGAGCCACCCCTATCCAGAACTGGACAGCAATGCACGTATGGCTCTACCTTTTCTGGAAGAAAGCGAAATACAATCCCCTGTATGAACAGGGTTTTGACAGGATAGGATGCTGGCTCTGCCCTTCGGCAAGCATGGCAGATTTCCAGCGCCTCCGGGAAATCCATCCTGAATTGAGTGAAAAGCTTGAGAACTACCTCAAAGAATACGCATCCTGCAGCGGATTACCGCAAGAATGGGCGACCATGGGTCTCTGGCGCTGGCAGGTGCTTCCAAAGTCCATCAAGGCTATAGCGGAAAAAAAGGGGATCAATGTTGTCCCTGGATCTGAGAAAAAACCCCTCAAATTCACCATGACCTCAGGATACAGGCCGTGCAGATCAGGCGGAATGACTGCTGAGGGCAGTTTTGGCACACCGCTTGCTCTTCCTTCTATCGAAGTGACAGGCTTATTGAGGGTGATCGGAAATACCAGTTCCATCGATGGCATGATCCTTGCACAGGACGGTGAGAGAACTGTGCATGTATATGCAAGCGGCACTGTAGTAGCAAGAGGCAGGGATGAAGAGAATGCGAAAGAGATGATCGGACTTGCAGAAAAGACGATAAGGCGCGCGCTGTCATGCACTGGATGCGGCCTGTGTACCGGCCAGTGCGCATCCCATGCGATCAGGATCAACGGAACTGTAAACGTAAATGAGAACTGTGCTCACTGCGGGAGGTGCACATGGTCGTGCCCCGTGGTGAAGTTCAGTTAACGCTTGCCAAAAAACCTTTCAAGTAACCCGCGTTTGAACTTGATGCCGTTTATGAAGATCTGCGCTCCCTGGGTTTTTGAGATCTTATTTCTGCTTTGCTGACATTTTCAATCTGTGCTATGATATCTTCAAATTTCATGGATCAAACCTCTTTCATATTGCATTTAAATCTTTTCTTTTCATACTCTGGAGACGGTTTTTCTATTTGCTAAATTACAACAAAAAATATTTATAGAACTACAAACATTAAGAATCATCCTTACGTCTGGAGGTAATTTATTATGACAGGGCAATTAACAGGACAGCCTATCATTGTTTTGGATAAAGATAAAACACGCACTCAGGGAAGAGATGCACTCGGATTCAATATCACAGCAGCAAAGGCTATAGCAGATGCTGTGCGCACAACACTGGGTCCAAAAGGCATGGACAAGATGCTTGTGAATCCCGTAGGCGACATGGTGATCACGAACGACGGAGCGACCATTCTTCAGGAGATGGATATAAAGCATCCTGCTGCCAAGATGATGGTGGAGATAGCCAGGACTCAGGAAGATAAAGCGGGCGACGGCACAACAAGTGCGGTCGTGCTTGCAGGAGAACTTCTCAATAAAGCACGGGTACTGGTAGAACAGGATGTGCATCCCACCACTATCACACGGGGTTATAGCCTTGCCCAGGAAAAGGCGCTTGAGATTCTCGATGAGCTGGCAATAGACGCATCGGATGATGTTCTTGAGAACATTGCAAGGACCGCGCTAACAGGAAAAAGTGCGGACATGGCGCTTGAGCCTCTGGTCCAGCTGAGCGTTAAAGCTGCTCAGTCGATCAAGGAGAGCGGCAGGGTGAACGTGAAGGAAAACATCAATATCCTGCACCAGCGCGGCGGAAGTATGAAGGATACCAAATTCATCAGAGGGCTTGTCATCGATAGGGCAAGGGCGCATAAGAACATGCCAAAGAAAGTTGAGAACGCGAGAATTGCGGTTCTTGATACCGGCATAGAGGTCGAAAAAACAAAGACCCAATCAAAGATCCAGATCTTAACTCCAGAGCTGCTCTCAGAGGCAAGGCTTGAAGAGGGCAGGCTTGTTGAGGAGAAAGTGGAGGCACTTGCAAAGAGCGGGGCAAATGTGGTATTCACAGAAAAGGGAATAGATGATGCAGGGATGCATTACCTTGCAAAGAAAGGTATCTTTGCAGTTCGAAGATGCAAGGATGAAGAGATCAAGAAAGTGGTTAAGGCAACAGGAGCACGTATCGTCTCCAAGCTGGATGGGGTGGAAGAGGAAGATCTGGGGAGAGCCGATGTTGTGGAAGAGCGCGGCGTAGGAAATTACAAGATGATCTATATCGAGGGATGCGAGAACCCGAAGGCAATATCCATCCTGATCTACAGCGGTGCTGAGCATGTGGCTGATGAGGTGGAGAGAGGACTTGATGATGCGCTGCGGGTTGTTGGCGATGTCATCGAGGATGGAAAGATAGTTGCAGGAGGAGGCTCGCCTGAGATAGAGCTTGCAATGAGGCTGCGGAGTTATGCAACTTCACTTGGAGGCAGGGAGCAGCTTGCTGTCATGGCGTATGCAGATGCACTTGAAGAAATACCGAAAGGTATAGCCGAGAATGCCGGTCTTGATGCAATCAGTATAATAGCGGATCTGAGAAACATGCACAACAACGGCGTCAGGACTGCAGGTATCAACGTCTCCACAGGCAAATCCCAGGATATGCTCGAGCTGGGGGTCATCGAACCCCTTCGTGTAAAGACACAGATCATAAAATCAGCTACCGATGCCGCAAACATGATACTTCGAGTGGATGATATACTCATGGCAAAAGAAACAGGCATGATGGATGTCAGGCCTGAGCATACTGCGGATTATTACGATGGGATCTCACCCCCTGATATGGGAGAAGAGAACTGATATTTGATAAAATTCAGTCTTCCAGGTGGTATGGATGAGCGTGTCCTGCGTTATTTAAGATCCAGTTCACGGAGTTTTTTAATGAAAAGTGATGATGAAGAAGCAAGCAAAGAAGAAAAGCAAATCGAGGAGAAAGAAAGCAAGCCACCTGGAATAAAAGAAATCGAAACAATCGAGCACCATGAAAAAGAGCTTCTAAAGGAGTTGGAGGCGAAAAAAAGACAGCTCGACGAGGAAAAAGACAGCTATCTTCGCCTGAATGCGGAATTTGATAATTTCAGAAAAAGGACTCTGAAAGAAAGGGAAGAATTTGTAAAGTATGCAAATGAAAAGCTCATACTTGAACTTATCGATATCCTGGAGAATCTCGAAAGAGGAATAGAAAATGCAAAGAGATCAGAAAAAAAAGATAAATTAATTGAGGGGATGGAGCTAATATATGATCAATTCAAAAACGTGCTCGAGAAAAATGGTCTGGTTCCAATAAAAGCCTTCGGTGAAAAATTTGATCCATACAAACACGAAGCAATGATGCTTACCCAGACCGAGGAAGGTGAGGAAGGCATGATACTTGAAGAGTTTGCAAGGGGCTATATGTTAAACAACAAGGTCATTCGTTATTCTAAAGTCAGAGTATCGAAAAAGAATGAGAATTTAAAGAATGAGGTGAAATAATGGCAAAAATCATAGGTATAGATCTTGGAACAAGCAATTCGGCTGCAGCAGTGATGCTCGGAGGAAGGCCAACAATAATCCCAAGTGCTGAAGGCATCACTCAATATGGTAAGGCATTTCCCAGTTATGTTGCTTTTACCAAGACAGGGGAGCGGCTGGTGGGTGAACCTGCGAAAAGGCAGGCGATCACGAATCCTGAAGGTACTGTCACAGCCTTCAAGAGAAAGATGGGTACTGATCACAAGTATAAGATGTTTGGAAAAGAATATTCACCGCAGGAGCTCTCGGCGATTCTGCTCCAGAAAATAAAGCGAGATGCTGAAGCCTTTCTGGGTGATAAGGTCGAGAAGGCTGTCATAACCGTGCCAGCCTATTTCAACGATAATCAGAGGCAGGCGACCAAGGATGCAGGTACGATAGCAGGGCTTGAGGTCGTGAGGATTATCAATGAACCCACAGCAGCCTCCCTTGCCTATGGACTGGACAAGCAGGAGAAAGAGCAGAAGATAATGGTGTTCGACTTCGGAGGAGGTACGCTTGATGTTACAATAATGGAATTTGGGGGCGGTGTTTTTGAGGTAAAATCCACCAGCGGTGATACCCAGCTCGGCGGAACTGACATGGATAACAAGATTGTGGATTACATCGTTGACGAGTTCAAAAAGCAGCAGGGTATTGATGTGCGCAATGATAAGGTTGCGATACAGAGAGTAAGGGATGCAGGTGAGAAAGCCAAGATCGAACTTTCCACAACACTCACATCTGATATCAATCTGCCTTTCCTGACCGCGGATGCCTCGGGGCCAAAACATCTGACGATGACCTTTACCAGAGCAAAACTTGAGGATATCGTGGGGGAAATAATCGAAAGATGCAAAGCCCCCCTGCGCAGGGCGATGGAGGACGCGAAATTAACGCCAAAGGACCTTGACACGGTGATCCTGGTGGGAGGACCAACAAGGATGCCGATAGTACAGAAGTTCGTTGAGGATTATGCTGGCAAGAAAGTGGAAAGAGGCGTTGATCCCATGGAGTGCGTCGCGAATGGTGCAGCCATCCAGGCAGGTGTACTTGCAGGTGAGGTGAAGGATATCCTGCTGCTCGACGTTATCCCTCTCACGCTCGGAATCGAGACACTCGGCCATGTCATGACCCCTCTTATACAAAGGAACACCACCATACCCACGAGAAAAAGCCAGATTTTCTCCACGGCTGCCGATACCCAGACCACTGTGGAGATCCATGTGCTGCAGGGTGAGAGGGCTATGGCGTACGATAATGTAACGCTCGGAAGGTTCAATCTTGTTGGCATACCTCCCGCACCGCGCGGCATCCCTCAGATAGAGGTTACCTTTGACATAGACGCGAACGGGATTTTGCACGTATCTGCAAAAGATCTGGGTACAGGTAAAGAGCAGAAGATGACAATAACCGCCCCTCTCAAGATGTCTTCAGACGATATAGACAGGAGGATAAAAGAGGCTGAAAAATATGCTGAAGAAGATAAGAAGAGGAAGGAAAAAATCGAACTCCAGAACCAGGCGGATTCACTGATCTATGCTACCGAGAAGACCCTGAAAGAGCTCGGAGATAAGGTTCCTGGCGATCAGAAAGCAAAGGTGGAAAAAGCCATAGAGAATGCGAAAGAAGCGATAAAGAGCGATGATGCGACAAGGATCAAGGCTGCGATCGATGAACTCACAAAAGAGATGCATGCGATAAGCACGATACTGTACCAGCAGCAGGCGCAGCAGCAGCAGGCAAAATCAGAGGAACCTGGAGAAGAGCCGAAAGAAGAAAAGGAAGAAGAAAAGGTGACTGACGCAGAATATAAAGTTGTGGATGAAGATAAGAAGTAGCTTGACATATCTTTTTTTACTGACAGAGTAATTAAGACTGCAATTCATGGCTACTAAACGCGACTATTACGAGATCCTCGGCGTGAACAAGAACGCATCAGCTGATGAGATCAAAGCAGCTTACCGCAAACTGGCGATGCAGTATCATCCTGACAGGAACAAATCCCCGGATGCAGAGGAGAAATTCAAGGAGCTTTCAGAAGCATATGCAGTGCTTTCTGACCAGAACAAGCGCCAGCAGTACGACCAGTTCGGCCATGCAGGTATAGATATGAGGTACTCGCAGGAGGATATCTTCAAGGGCGCGGACTTCGAGGATCTTTTCAGGGATCTCGGTTTTGGCGGATTTGGAGGATTCGGGCGCGGCGGGGGGATATTTGATATAATTTTTGGAGGCAGACGAGAAGGCCCGAGGCGGGGATCAGACCTGCTTTACGAATTAGCCATAAGTTTTGATGAAGCCGCATCTGGCAAATCTGTTAACATGGAAGTTCCAAGGACAGAGACATGCGACGTGTGCAATGGAAGCGGGGCAAGACCAGGGACCTCTCCAAAGACGTGCCAAACCTGCCGCGGAAGCGGACAGGTGAGCAGGACTCAGAACACCCCGTTTGGAAGGTTCATGACCACCTCCACATGCGGCACGTGCAGGGGCTCAGGGAATATAATTGACTCACCATGCATCGAGTGTCATGGTTCAGGCACGGTGCAGAGAAGGCGAAAGCTGGAAGTGAAGATACCCCCTGGTGTTGATACCGGAACAAGGCTGAGAGTGCCTGGTGAGGGAGAGGCAGGAGAGAAGGGCGGTCCTCCTGGAGACCTGTATGTTGAGATACAAGTGAAACCGCACAGTATATTCACGCGCTCGGATGATGATGTGATAATGGAAGCCCCTATCAGCTTCACCCAGGCAGCACTCGGTGATGAGATCATCGTACCAACCCTGGACGGCAAGGCGAAAATGAAGATACCTCCTGGAACCCAGTCCGGTCATGTGTTCCGTCTCAAGGGCAAGGGCTTTCCCAGACTTCATATTTCAGGGAAAGGCGATCAGCTTGTGAAAATAAAGGTCGAAGTACCCACAAAACTCACCGAAAAGCAAAAACAGCTCCTGCGGGAATTTTCCGAGATAAGCGGTGAGAAAATCAAAAGCAGAGGTATTTTCGGATAAATAATGACGCAAATTATTTCATTGTACCCAGAACATCCCTGAAATATTCAATCGTCCTTTTCAATCCCTGCTCAAGCGAGACCTCAGGCTCCCACTTCAGGATCTTCTTTGCCTTTGTAATATCTGGTCTTCGCTGTTTCGGATCATCCACAGGCAGATCTTTGAAGATGATTCTTGAGTTGCTTCCCGTCAATTCCAGTATTATTCTTGCGAACTCGAGTATGGTGTGCTCCTCAGGATTCCCTATATTCACAGGCAATACATAATCCGAATTCATGAGCCTGAAGATCCCCTCGACTTCATCGCTCGCATAGCAGAAACTTCTGGTCTGCGATCCATCACCGTATACAGTGATGTCCTCGCCGCACAGTGCCTGCTTGATAAAGTTTGGCACTACCCTTCCGTCGTTCATGCGCATTCTTGGCCCGTAAGTATTGAAAATCCTCACTATCCTTGTGTCGATTCCGTGATATCGATGGTATGCCATCGTTATGGCTTCAGCAAACCGTTTTGATTCGTCATATACTCCGCGCGGACCCACTGGATTGACATTGCCCCAGTATTCTTCGCTCTGTGGATTCACAAGCGGGTCGCCGTAGACCTCTGATGTTGAGGCAAGAAGGAACCTGGCATTTTTCTCCTTTGCAAGACCGAGCATGTTGTGCGTGCCGAGCGCTCCCACCTTTAAGGTCTGTATCGGCAGTTCCATATAATCTATCGGACTTGCAGGGCTTGCCAGATGAAATATAAGGTCTATTTTTCCTTTCAAATAAAGAGGCTTTGATACATCATGCCTGATAT
>Ga0209641_10004318_pt1 | contig 11744 bp, 15 predicted proteins | sample RifCSP16_1_FD_184022 | JGI IMG/M metagenome (GOLD analysis project Ga0209641, IMG submission 184022) | Soil microbial communities from Rifle, Colorado - Rifle CSP2_sed 16_1 (SPAdes) (version 2) | ecosystem: Environmental > Terrestrial > Deep subsurface > Rock core/Sediment | place: Rifle...
CGCGGCCCTCCCCCCTTGCCCTCTCCCACAAAGTGGGAGAGGGGGAGTTGGAAGAGGGCCTGAATGATCGGGGAGAGGGAATGAGGGTGAGGGTTTGTGACAGGACGAGCGAGCGCCGCGAGCAGGGCTACTGTTATGCTGCAAACCATTGTCATCTTATGTCCAAAAATTCCAATAATCGCTTGATCCTGTGTCGTAATTTCTTTCGGGTCTGTTTCGGGACGCGTGTTCCATAAACTGAATATTGTGACAGTCGCAATACTTTCGTTGTGCGCCGGCCCCCGCTAAACGCGACAGGACTTCCCGGTCCCTCTCGCGCACTCGGGCACGGCGCGTTGTTCTGCTTCGCAGGCCCCGGCCGCGCGGCGTCTGAGAAGCGCCACAATGGCTCTACGCCTCGCGAAGCTCGGTAACCTCGGACTACGCGCCATTGCTTCGCTGGCGCGCAGCGTTTGTAAAAAGACAATAAAAGAGTCACTATAATGACTTAAAACAAAATCAATCCACTAGGGGGATATATTATGAAAATGCTAAGGCATTATTTCATCAGTGACAACCTGGACGACTTGGAAGTCTTTGAAGAGCAACTGGAGAACGCCGGCGTTTCCACCCCGCAGATCCATGTGCTCACTTCGCACGACGCCGAGCTGGATCATCATAAGCATCTCCACCGGGTTCAATCGATCATGAAAAGAGACGTGATCCATTCAGCGTGCCTTGGCGCCGTGGTCGGTGTCTGCGCCTTCGTGCTGGCTCTTTCTGTCGCCTATTTTTCCGGCTGGACGGAGACCGCCGCCGGCTGGTTGCCTTTTGTCTTCCTTGCCATTGTGCTGTTGGGCTTCAGCACGTGGGAGGGCGGGTTGTTCGGTATTCAAAAACCCAACCACCACTTTGCCCGTTTTGAACAAGCTTTAAAAGACGATAAACATATCTTTTTTATGGATCTCGAGCCCGACCAGGAGGCGATATTGGAAAGGGTGCTGAAATCCCATCCGCAGGTGGAACGGGCGGGGACGGAATTATTCAACCACCATTGGCTTCTCGAGTTTCAAAAAAAAGTACCGCGGTTCTTTAAAGAAACGTGGCCATGACAGCAGGAACCGCTGTCTGATTATTTTTTAAAGAGGGGGAGGGAGCGTTAGTTACCCTTCGTGGAGGATCGAATTCAAAAGATCGCTCGGCCTTGCTCCGCCGCTAAATCGCCCGGTCTCCGTTTACCGATGCCCCACCGGATGTTCCATCCGGCAGCCCGGATCCCGCACTGAAGGGAAATTTTTGGTGTTATTCGGTTTCTGCCGGTTATTTCGATTGCGCCACGACGTAGTCGGCGGCGATCTCGGAATTTCCTCATTGAGCCGTCATGAAGAAAAAACCTCTCAAATTCAGCATTATGATCGCATCTGTCGTGCTGGCCGCGATGCTCGCCGGAGTGTGGCTGGCTGCAACATATCGGGAAAACGATTCGCGGGCCATGTTTCTGCCGGATCGGGTAATGACATTATTTCCCGATCCAAAGCCGCTGACGGCCTTTGCCCTCACCGATCACCGGAACCGCGTGTTCGATCTTGCCAGCTTGAAGGGTAAATGGTCCTTTCTCTTTTTCGGTTTCACCCATTGTCCGGACGTCTGTCCGGCGACTCTGGCGATATTGGCCCGCGCACGCGACAATATCGACAAGAATATTGTCGGTGCTGAAGACGTCCAATTCGTCTTTATCTCGGTGGATCCCAGGCGCGATACGGCAGACAAGGTCGGACAATACGTGACCTATTTTCATCCCGGCTTTCTCGGCGTGACCGGAGACAACGCGCAGATCGGTAACCTGGCCGGCCAGCTGGGCGCCGCGTACGAGGTTTCGATCGAACCGAGCGTGGAAAACTATCCCGTCTATCACAACGCGTCGGTATTTCTGGTGGATCCGCTGGCCCGGTATCATGCCGTGTTCACGCCGCCCCTGGATGCGGAGGTTATCGGGAAGCGTTTCAAAGTTCTGCGGGAACTTGCGGGAGCCAAAGCGACTTGAAATGGCGCCATCCGGTTTTTGCCGGCCTGACATGGGCGCTGACCCTCGTCGCCACGGCGAGCGAAGCGGCGGGTGTTTCCGTGCGCGACGCCTGGGTGCGGGAGTCGCCGCCCGGCGTGGCCATGATGGCGGGATACATGACGTTGCGCAACGACACGCCACGGGCGCAATTACTCGTGGCCGCAAACAGTTCCGACTTTGAAGCTGTAATGATTCACCGCACTATCGTCAAGGACGGCATGACGGGGATGGTGCGCGCGCCGCAAATCGAGCTGTTACCCGCGTCGAGTCTGATCTTCGCGCCCGGGGGATATCATTTGATGCTCTTGAGCCCGAAACGGACGCTGCGCGCCGGCGACCGGGTTGATATCACTCTGGAATTCCGCAGCGGCCTCCGTTTACCCGCCAGCTTCGAGGTCCGTAAATGAGAACGGGCAAGCGTCGGAACGCCGACCGACACGTCCATTCGCTTAGATCGGAAAAATCAAGGAATCCAACCTCGCAATAATCGAAAAACTTTTCGAGTATTACGCTTCCGGCCGGTTACTTCGACTGTGCCACGATGTAGTCGACGGCGGCTTTGACCTCGGCATTGCTCAGCGCCGGGTTGCCGCCCTTGGCCGGCATCACCCCCGCGTTCCCCTGTACCCCGTTGATGGCGCTGGCGTAGAGGGTGTCGAGGCCCTTGGCGATACGCTTCGCCCACAGGCCGTTATCACCCAGCTTCGGCGCGCCGGCAATACCGGCACCGTGGCAGGCGATACAGGTGCCTTGGTAAATCTGTTGCCCGTTGACCTCGGCCGGTGCAGCGGCCGCGACGGGGACGGGCTGCCGCGGGGTTTCCACCGAGGCGACATTGATCTGGCCGACGGCTTTAGTCCGCTCGGCTACACTCGAACCGGCGCCCAGCAACGCGCTGCGATTCTGTTGGACCCGGTCGGGGATGTCGCGGTGATGGGCCACGAGAACATAACTGAACAGCACCAGCACTCCACCGATCCCAAGAATGATCGAAACGTTTTTTGCAAAGCGCTTGCCGGCCATTGATAGTCCCTGTAGTCCTGTAGTCAGGAGCGGATTCTTAAAGTTAAATGACCCCCGGCAAAGCCGGGGGCTTATTGGGTGAGCGCCTCAAAGGCGCCAATAACACCGTGAGCCGCCTGAAGGCGGCGGATTTTTTCTCCTTCCCCCTTGAAGGGGGGCGAGGCGGAAACCGGAAAAGGTCCGGTGGACCTTTTCCCCGCCGAGCGGGTGCGCGAGCTTTTCGCGCACCCCGGGCAGGAATGGGGATGGGGGTGAGACGTGACGGTCCGTGCACACCGTTGACGCGGCACCCCCACCTTCGCCCTCCCCCTTCCAGGGGGAGGGAAATATATTTTGTGGCGACCGTCGCATAGGTCAAACCTCGATGAGTCCCCCGGCAGAGCCGGGGGTTTACCTTAAACTGAATTACCACGCCACGGCATTCATTGTTTCGCTTTACGGACATGCTCTAAAATCACGTCATGATTCGGTGCTGTTGGCTGTTCGTGCTGTTACTTTTCCTGACGGGCTGCGCCACGCCGGAAGCGGAGATACTGAGCAAAGTTGAATCGTTCCCGCCCACGCTCAAGGTTGAAGTACTGCTCGATCGCCCCACGCGACCGCACAAAACCATCGCCATTCTGGGGGACATCTACGGAGGCGCTCCGGAAGAAGTCAACGAACGGCTCGCGCGCAAGGCACGGGAAATCGGCGCGGACGCCATCGTCATCGTCAGTGTGCACGACAAGTCCACCACGGATTGGCTGCTGGACGATCCCTATTACTATCCCCACGGTGTGTACTGGCCGCGCTACCGCCCCATGAGACACGCTTATCGCATCGTCCGCGCACGCGCCATCAAGTATCTCGAATGACCACCGAAGATCTGTGGCTGCAAGGTGGCGGCCTTGTCACCGGTCTGATTTTCGGCGTGGTCGTGCAACGCCAACGGGTCGGTTGCTTTCCTGAGCAGTTTAGGAAATTCTGTCACCACTGTAATTACACGGGGAGTAATTATGAGTACCAATACCCTGCTTGTGATCTTGCTGGTATGGTCAGTCGCTGGAGTGCTGGCGGCCATCGCTTTCGGCAAGGCGATTCAGGAAACCTCACCGGATGACGAAGAAAGCCTTGCTTCCTCCGTCGGCACGGTCAAATGCTTTCGCAAAAACAAAGCCAAGCCTCGTGATACATCGGCAGTCGAGCCGAAATCACGTCAAGGCTCGACAAAACGGCTGTCGGTGTAGCGTTACGCGCCGTTATCCGTGCTCGTCGGCAATGGCGAGCCGGGCATTACGTTCTTGTTGATATTCCACGACAACGTAATACGTGGCCGCTTTCCCGCATAGGGATTGACGCTGTGCACCAGCTGGCTCGGGAATATCAGCATGGTCCCGGCCGCCATGCCGGGAAAAAACGGCGTGGTCATGCAACCCTCCTGATGCTGACAGCAATTTCGCAGGCGCGGATCGACGAAACAAAAGCGCCCTGACTGGGAATCGTCCGGGTCCTCATCGCCGGGATCCAGACAATAGACCACACTGGCCGTCGAACGCAGGTGGCTGTGCGGCAGACAGTAATCGCCATTACGGTAGACATTGGCCCAGCTCAAATCGACAACCGCCTGCTCGCAGTCGAGCACCTTCCGGAACAGCGCCTGCGCGCGCACGGTAATCAATTCGGCCTCGGTGCTGGCCCACTTCTCCAGATGATGGATCTTGGTGCCACAGGCGCCGCGGAAATAACGCTTGCGCAGACGGTGGTTCTCCTCGAGCTCGAGAATCTTGGCGACAAGACGCGGGTGATATTCCTGGGTGTCAGCGAAGGTGATCTTGTGGATGGTGGGATCACCACATATTTCTGACTGACAGTCCTGCGGCCATACTTCGATGGCCTTCATGCCCAGCAGGATAGTTTCGCCGCTCATCGGGTTTTTGCGCCTCGCAACCGCTGGGGACGTATTCTGTCATGTAACGGGGTGAAGAAGAAATCCCGCCAAGGAATCGGTCAACCGGTTTCGAGCGTCACAAACGCCACGGCATGATCCTGCTCGTCCGCGAGACTGATGTGGGCGATGGTAATGGATTTTTCCTGCAGGAACTCCCGGGCACGGCCGCGAAATTCCAGCAACGGCTTGCCCTGCGCGTCATGGGCCACTTCGATGTCGTGCAATTGCACGCCACGGCTGAACCCCGTACCCAGAGCCTTGGCCGCCGCCTCCTTGGCGGCAAAACGGCGCGCCAGAAAATTGGCCTTGTTGCTGTTCTGGCGATATTCGTGCAACTCATTCGCGGTAAGAATGCGCGCGGCAAAACGTTCGCCAAAACGGTCTATGTCTTCCTGCATGCGCGCCACGCGCACAATGTCGGTGCCGATTCCAAATATCATGCAGAGCCTCTAGCAAAACGAAATAGACAGGATTAACAGGATTTTTCAGGATTCACAGGATTAAAATTTAGATACAAGAAAACCTGTTAATCGTGTTTTTAATCCTGTAAATCCTGTCTGATTTTCCCTTTTATTAGCTCTTAATCGCCGCTTCATACATCAGCCGTTTCATTTCGCGCACGGCCTCCGGCAGGCCGGTAAAAAGTGCGCGTGCGATAATGGCATGGCCGATGTTCAGTTCCGAAACACCCGGGATCGCAGCGACCGCCTGAACGTTGTGATAATTGAGGCCGTGGCCGGCGTTCACTTGCAACTTGAGATCGAGCCCCTGCTGCACCGCCTGTTCGATGCGCACCAACTCCTGCCTGCCCGCCTCGCCGGATTCCGCTTCCGCGTAGCGGCCGGTGTGAATTTCGATCACCGGCGCACCGGTTTTGGCGGCCGCCTCGATCTGGTCCGGATCGGCGTCCACAAAAAGCGACACGCGTATGCTGGCACCGGCAAGTTTAGCGCAGACGCCGGTGATCTTCTTAAGGCCGCCGACGACATCCAATCCGCCTTCGGTCGTCAGTTCCTGACGTCTTTCGGGTACGAGACAAACCTCGTGCGGATGGATACGGCAGGCGAACGCCACGATATCGTCGGCCACCGCCATTTCGAGATTCATGCGCGTCTGAACCAGACGTCGCAACACCTCGACATCCTGCTCCTGAATATGCCGGCGATCCTCGCGCAGATGCAGCGTGATGGCGTCGGCGCCAGCCTGTTCCGCTTCCAGCGCCGCCTGGACAGGGTCGGGATAACGCGTGCCACGCACCTGGCGCAAGGTCGCCACGTGGTCAATGTTAACGCCCAGCTTTATCAAGTCCCGTCTCCATAGCCGTCTCCATGGCACTCAAGGGAACAACACGCCGAAACAGCTTGCGGCTGTGCAGCGGCCGGTCACCCAGATGGCGCGCCAGCGCCGCGCGCATGAGCGCTTTGGCATCACGCAGGGCTACAGGGTCACTCAAGGATTCCTGTGCCAGTGCCAACAGACTTGACCCCCGTATCTGCACACCTTCCGTCGGCCGGTTCAGCTCCGGGTATGCCAGGCGCATCGGTCCGCGATCGAGAATGTAATCATACATGGCCCGGGTATCGATCGGGGTTTTGTCCTCGATATCCTGATCCAGGACCAGCCCGTATCCCAGCTCGCGCAACAGATTTTTTTCAAAAATTCGCAACACGGACTCATTGGAGGCGTCCCTCCGCAACTGTTGCAACGCCGCCTGATAGGCGTCAAATAACGCGTTGTGCGGATCATGGCGATGTAACAGCCGCAACAATACTTCATTCATATAGAAACCACAGTACAGTGCCGGACCTTCGAGTGAGTAACCCGGCCCATCCGTCTCGGCAGCGGTCAGCACAGCAAGCTCGCCTTTACCGCTCCAGCCGATGAGCAATGGCTGGAATGGTTTCAACACTCCGCGCAGACGGCTGCTGGCGCGCCGCGCTCCTTTGGCGATCAGTCCGATACGCCCGTGGTTGGCCGTGAAGACCTCCAACAGCAGGCTCGTTTCGCTGTAGTCACGCTGGTGCAGGACCAAGGCAGGTTGCTGGTGAACGCGCATCGATCAGGCCTCGTCGGTGTAACCGAGGCTGCGCAAGGCGCGCGCGTTGTCCGACCAGCCTTCGCGCACCTTCACCCACAGATGCAGGTGCACCTTGGCGCCAAAAAGCTTCTGCATCGCCAGGCGCGCGCGACTGCCGACGGTTTTGAGACGCTGACCGTCTTTCCCGATCAGGATGGGTTTTTGCCCTTCCTTTTCCACCCAGATCGTCGCTTCGACGTGTAGCGCCCCCTTCGTGCGCCTGAATTGCTCGATACTCACCGCCGTCGCATACGGGACTTCCTGCTGGAATCCGCGGAATATCTGTTCGCGGATAAGTTCCGATGCGAGAAAACGCTCGCCGCGATCGGAGATCTGATCCGCGGGATACAAGAAAGGCTGGTATGGCAGGTGTTTGAGAATGGCGTTTTCCAGATCGTCCGTATTGGCGCCGGTGCGCGCGGAGACCGGCACGATCTCTGCGAACTCCGATTTATGACTCAATATTTCCATAAGGGGGAGCAGCTTGGCGCGATCCTTGAGCTGGTCCAGCTTGTTGATGGCCAGAATCACGGGGACGCCCTGCTTGGCCACCAATTGCAGGGGGTATTCATCTGCTTTGGTCCAGCCGCTCGCGGCGATCAACAGCACGATGCAATCCACGCCGTGCAGGCTGGCGCCGGCCACGCGATTCAAATGGCGATTCATCACGCCCTTATTATCCGTGTGCAGACCGGGCGTATCCACATAAACAATCTGTGCGTGCTCGGTGGTCTTGATGCCCAGCAACCGGTGGCGTGTCGTCTGGGCGCGGGATGAGGTGATGCTGATTTTCTGCCCGACCAGCCGGTTCAAAAGCGTGGATTTACCCGCGTTCGGACGTCCGGCCAGCGTCACGAGACCGCTGCGCGTGGTCGTGACTGCCATCAGCGTTGGTGCAGCAGATTGAGTGCCTGGGCCGCTGCTTCCTGCTCGGCATGACGGCGGCTGCTGCCCTCGCCCCGCACGGGCCGATCGAGCACCGTCACATGACACTCGACCACGAAATTCTGGTTATGCGGCTCGCCGGTCACGTCCCGGACAAGATAGGTGGGTGTCGGCAGGGAAAGTTTTTGCAAATATTCCTGGAGTTGCGTCTTCGGATCCTTGGGGATGGAATGTGGATCCAGCCCCGCCAATTTGTCGCGATAGAGGTGCAATATGACGCGTGCCGCTTCCGCCACCGATGTGTCCATGCAGATGGCGCCGACTACCGCTTCGAGGGAATCGGCCAGGATCGAGTCACGGTCATATCCGCCGCTCTTTAGCTCGCCTTCTCCCAGTCTCAGGTGATTTCCAAGATCCAGGTCACGCGCCAGCGCCGCCAATGTTTCCTTTTTGACCAGACTGGCGCGCAGGCGCGTCAGCTCGCCTTCGTACAGGTTCGGATAACGATTATAAAGTTCGGAGGAGATGGCGAAACCCAGAACGCTGTCGCCCAGAAATTCGAGCCGTTCATAGTTGGCGGCGCTCTTGCTGCGATGCGTCAATGCCCGCTCGAGCAGTTCGGGCTGCCGGAAAGTGTACGCCAGCCGGCGGGAAAGCTCGGCGGACGTCTTATTCCGGGCCACGGACCTCGATGCTGTGATCGAAAGTGAGCAGCGCGGATATGTTGAGCAGCATCGGCGTCACCGATTCATAATTGATGCGAATGACCTTGGTTCTTCCCCTGGCCGTGACAGTGAGCGAATTATCCAGATTAAAATTGTCCGCGCTGTCAATTTCAAGCCGTTTGCGGATGGCCTCCTTGATTTCACCTATTGCCATTGTTCCGGCATCCGGCTGCCGGCCCAGGCTTTCCAGCGCACTCTTCACCTTGAAGTCATCCATGTAAGGCGGAAACAGCTTGAAGAGTAAAAAAAGGGAAAAAGCCAGCGTGCCCAGGACAAAAAGCAAGCTCCACATGGTCATGCCCGCTTGGCGTTTTGGATTTTGCATCTTCATCTCCTTCAAAAATACCAAATCAGATAAAAACGTTAATAGATCGAATTGCCGATACGGTTCCAGACAACGCGCTCCCAGAACCACTTGTCCTGCCCCGCCACGTCCCAGCTGAACCAGATCAGGAAAGCCCTGCCTACCAGGTTCTGGTCCGGCACAAACCTCCAGTAGCGGCTGTCGTTGCTATGGTCGCGATTGTCGCCCATCACGAAATATTTTCCCGCGGGCACGACGATCTCCGGCAACGGATTATCCGGGCGATCGGTCGTCAGAATGTCATGCTTCACGCCGTCGAGACTCTCCGTCAACCGCAGCGCTTCGCCCCGGGCATCGCCTCCCGGGGCAAAAAAGTAAGGTCTCGCGTCGGCCTGCTCCATCAGTGTCCCGTTGATATAGAGCTTCTTATCCTTATATAGGATACGGTCGCCGGGAACGCCAACGACACGCTTTATATAGTTGATCGAGGGATTTCCCGGGAAACGGAAAACCGCCACCTCCCCCCGCTTCGGCTGGCCCGCTTCCAGAATCTTGTTATTGGCGACGGGCAGGCGCACCCCATAGGAGAACTTGTTCACCAGAATGAAATCGCCGATATAAAGGCTGGGCAACATCGAGCCGGAGGGAATGCGAAACGGTTCCACCAGGAAGGAACGGATAAAAAATACGATCAGGATGACGGGAAAGAAGGCGCGCGCGTACTCCACATATATCGGTTCCTTGCGCGCCAGCGAGGCTTCCTCGGTCTTGCCCGCCTCCGCCAGCGCCCTGGCGCGACGTTCGCGGCCTGCTGCCCACAGCCAACGGTCGAGGCCCCACAGGGTCCCGGTGCCAACCAGAATCAGCAGCATGATCAATGCGAAGTCCATGGGATTATTTCTGATCCACGCGCAGGACGGCGAGAAAGGCTTCTTGTGGAATTTCCACGGTACCCAGTTGTTTCATTCGCTTCTTTCCTTCTTTCTGTTTTTCCAGCAATTTACGTTTGCGCGTCGCATCGCCGCCATAGCATTTGGCGGTCACGTTCTTGCGCAAGGCCTTGACCGTCTCGCGCGCGATGATCTTGGAGCCGATCGCCGCCTGAATGGCGACGTCGAACATCTGCCGTGGTATCAACTCGCGCAACTTGCTCGCCAGCTCACGCCCGCGATACTGGCTCTGCTCGCGGTGCACGATCACCGACAGGGCGTCCACTTTATCGCCATTGATCAGCACGTCAAGCTTGCACAGGTCGGAGGCGCGGAACTCCACGAAATCGTAATCGAAGGAGGCGTATCCACGACTGGCCGACTTGAGCCGGTCGAAGAAATCGAGGACAACTTCATTCAATGGCAATTCATAAGTGAGCATCGCCTGGCGGCCATGATAGGTCATGTCCTTCTGGATGCCGCGCTTTTCCACGCACAATCCGATGACATTGCCGACGTATTCCTGCGGCACGAGAATGGTGGCGCGGATGATGGGCTCGCGGATTTCGACGATGCGGGACGGATCCGGCAGCTTCGCCGGATTTTCCACGAGTTGCGCCTCGTTCGCCGTCACCACTTCGTAGACCACCGTCGGGGCGGTGGTGATGAGATTAATCCCGTATTCGCGTTCAAGCCGTTCCTGGATGATCTCCATGTGCAGCATGCCGAGAAACCCGCAGCGAAAACCAGAACCGAGCGCCTGCGATGTTTCCGGCTCGTAGTGCAGCGAGGCATCGTTAAGCTGAAGCTTCGCCAGTGCGTCGCGAAAGGTCTCGTATTCCGAGGATTCCACCGGATACAGCCCGGCGAACACGCGCGGCTTGATCTCCTTGAAACCGGGCAAAGGCTTGTCCGCCGGACGATCCACGTGCGTGATAGTGTCACCGACGCGCGCGCTGCGTACGTCCTTGATGCCGGCGATGACATAACCCACTTCGCCGGGACCCAGCTCTTCCACCGGTTTGCGCTTCGGGGTGAAAATGCCGATTTGCTCGACGAGGTGATCGCGCTGCATCGCCATGAGACGGATTTTCTCCTTGGGTTTCAAGCGTCCGTCGATGACGCGCACCAGCGATACCGTGCCCAGATAGTTGTCGAACCAGGAATCAATGATCAACGCCTTGAGCGGGGCATCGGCCCGGCCCTTCGGCATGGGAATGCGCCGGACAATGGCCTCCAGGATATCCGCCACGCCTTCACCGGTCTTGGCACTGGCGCGAATGGCGTCCTTGGCGTCGATGCCGATGATGTCCTCGATTTCGTCGATCGCGCGCGCGGGATCGGCGGAAGGAAGATCGATCTTGTTCAATACCGGCAGGATTTCCAGATCAAGCTCAGCGGCGGTGTAACAGTTCGCCACCGTCTGCGCCTGCACGCCTTGGGAGGCATCCACCACCAGCAGCGCTCCTTCGCAAGCGGTCAGCGAGCGCGACACCTCATAGGAAAAATCCACGTGGCCGGGCGTGTCAATCATGTTCAGGCGGTAGGTCTGGCCGTCGCGTGCCGTGTAGTCGAGCGCAACACTCTGGGCCTTGATCGTGATGCCGCGCTCGCGCTCGAGGTCCATGGAGTCCAGCACCTGCGCCTGCATCTCGCGCGCCTCCAGGGCGCCGCACGTCTGGATAAACCGGTCCGCCAGCGTGGATTTGCCGTGATCGATGTGCGCGATGATCGAGAAATTCCGGATGCGTTCCTGGTTCCAGCTCACAAATGTAGCCCTGCTGCGCTCGTCTTGTCATTCACAAATGTCGCGACGCTCCCGCCGAACAG
>Ga0209641_10004319_pt1 | contig 11744 bp, 10 predicted proteins | sample RifCSP16_1_FD_184022 | JGI IMG/M metagenome (GOLD analysis project Ga0209641, IMG submission 184022) | Soil microbial communities from Rifle, Colorado - Rifle CSP2_sed 16_1 (SPAdes) (version 2) | ecosystem: Environmental > Terrestrial > Deep subsurface > Rock core/Sediment | place: Rifle...
CCTTTCGAGGGTACCTCGTTTTTAGACACATCCTGGGTCATCCTTCTGGCCGCCTGTGGGTCCACCCGTTCTTCGACACTTTCCAGTGCTGGCACATCGAGTCGTCCCGTCCCAGCGAGCTGCTCAATCAGGACGCCTTCTATTGGGGAACCTTGAAAGGCGTGGGCAAAGTCTATGTCCAGGTAGTCGTGGACGGCTACTGCTCGCTCGCATTCGTCAAATTCTACAACTCGAAGATGCCGATCACTGCGTGCGACCTGCTCTACGACCGGGTGCTTCCCTTCTACGAATTGCTGGGCGTTCCGGTTTAAGCGATCCTCACCGACAACGGTCGTGAGTTCTGCGGTCGTCCGGAAGTGCATTCGTACGAACTGCTCACCGCGATGGAAGGGATCGAGCATCGAACCACCAAGATCCGCTCCCCGCGCACCAACGGCTTCGTGGAGCGGTGGAACCGAATGCTGCTCGATGAGTGCTTCCGCGTGTCGGGACGCACGACCTGGTCCGTGAGCATGCGGAGTCATCAGGGATATCGTCTGCAGGGGCGCACGCCAGCGGAGGCATTGAGGGGAGCGCGGGGGATCGAAGAACTGCCGTTGTTCACCGTGTCCCTCGTGGAGTAAGAAGCGGTTCAGGACGAAGTCGTGTGACCGTTACCCCCGTGGACCGAGTGTCGGAGAATTACCGTGCTTGTACAGTCGGGTCATGAATCAAACATTTAACAACTAAATAAATCTACTATTGATCAAAAATTTCTATTGCTTCTATTATTTCGCCAACCAATTTTTGTCTTGTAAATCTATTTTGGACATACAACATATTTTCAAGTCCAACTTTATTACGGTCTTCTTCATCCATATTCGCGAATTTTAGTAATTGATTTTCTAATTTTTTCACTTCTCCATGTTCAACCGATATATTTCCTTGACATTCTTCTAATATATCGGAGATATGACTAGGTCTGGGTCCAATATATAAAATTGGACTTCCAATACACATAGCCCCATAAATTTTATTTGGATGAGTGAAGCCAATGGAACTACTTCCCTGTATCACAACGTGTATATCGGCAGCACCTAATGAGAAGTGAATCCTTTCCCTCTTTTGATACCCTATTTGAAGTATATTATCTAAATTGTGCTTTATCTTATAGTCCGTGACATCTTGTTTTCTTACTCCACCGCCTATGAAAACGAATAAAAACCTATTGTCATCTTTTAGATTCGAAACTACATTCAATAATGTATCCAAAGGATGGACTACGGAATGGTTTCCAGAATACATCACTACAATTTTGTCGCCAAAACCGTTCTCAATTCGGAAAGGATTTTCACGCCTATTACCGTTGTAGACCTCTTTCATTACAGGCCATACCGGAATCACTGAATTTCGTGCCGGCTCTATCCCCTTCTTGAGTATATATTTCGCCATATACTTGTCTAACGCTATAATATGATCGGCCTTCTTAAATGTAAAATCTGCTATCCCCAATAATATCTTTTCCCCAATACTTCCTTTTTTGATATATCCGGTTGCGATTGATAATTCAGGCTGAAGGTCCATAGCCCAATAAATAAACTTTGCTTTTTTTAATTGGGCAATTATAACACCAACGAAAGATATTAAGGGAGGAGACGTCATTCCTACTATTATATTATATTCATATTTCTTTATCGATAATAACCTTAGAAATAACATGACATTAAAAGTCATGAAATCTAGAATTCTTCCGATTTTGCCACTTTTTCCAAATCCCGTATTCCAAATTCTGACAATTTCGATCTCGCGAAATTTATCCTTTTTTTCATATTGCACTTTTGGATTCTCATAGTCCCTTCGACTTGAAAAAACTTTTACACTATGACCCTTTATTGTTAAATCTACCGCTAAATCTGTAAGGTGCTGTGATGTCGATGCCGTATCAGGCCAAAACGCCTGCGATATAACTAATATTTTCATGATACGTATGGGGATGAATAATGGGGATGGTCAAAAGTGCATGTTACCTAACTTCATCGAGATTCTTCCTGCTCATAATAACCTGTTCGAGAATCCAATTATAGGTTATCACCAATCCTTCCTTTAGCGTCTTTGAGGGAGCCCAATGCAATTTTTCCTTTATCAAATTATTATCGGATTTTCTTCCCCTGACTCCGGTAGGCCCCTCGATGTGCTTGATCCTCAACTTCTTTCCTGAAATCTCCATGCAAATCTCCGCTAATGTATTGATGGAGACCATTTCTTCCGATCCTATATTGACTGGTCCGATAAATTCCGAATTCATCAATTGTCTCATCCCTTCGAGGCATTCATCGATGTAAAGAAAGGACCGGGTTTGCTTCCCATCACCCCACATCTCGATCTCTCCCCCATCCACAGCCTCGGCTACTTTTCTGGCGATGGCGGCTGGCGCTTTTTCCTTTCCCTCCCTCCATGTTCCTTCCGGACCAAAGATGTTATGCAATCTGGCGATTCTCACCTGTAACCCGTAGTTCCGATAATAGGCGAGGTACATCCGCTCGCTAAAGAGCTTCTCCCATCCGTACTCACTGTCCGGGGCGGCAGGATAGGCGGAATCTTCGGAAAGCTTGGGATTGTCCGGATCCATTTGATTATATTCCGGATAGATACACGCAGAAGAGGTGTACAAAATCTTTTTCACGCCGACCTTTTGGCTTAAGCTCACCATGTTGAGGTTTATCGTTGCCGAATTGTGCATCACATCGGCGTCATGCTCCCCGGTAAAGATATATCCTGCTCCCCCCATATCCGCAGCCAATTGATAGACCTCGTCAAAAGGTCTATCCAATATCGATTTACAGAAACCGGGGTCCCGGAGATCCCCAATGACAAAATCATTGGAGGCCGTTTTCCTGAATTCGGGATATTTCAAATCCACCCCCCGGACCCAATATCCTTCCCGTCTCAACCTCGTTACGAGATGACCGCCGATGAACCCCCCTGCTCCGCAAACTAGGATCGTTTTCCCATTCGCCATTTCGTGACCTCACATGATGGATTGAAGGTAATATCCCTGCAACTTTGAGGACAAAACCCCGTGTAATCGGTTTTTCAATATCTGGAACCCATTATGCCTGAACGTGATCGCCCGGAAAAACGCGTTCCCGATGAACAGAAAAAATAGAATGCCCACTCCGAGACGTGCATCCCAGGGCAAACCCATCTTGCATAACAGGTACCGATAAAGCGCTCCCTGCCCTTCCGCATACTCCAATTCCTTGGATAAATCAGAAGGGCGTACAGGGTGATATACGGCACATCGAGGGAACACATCGACGCTCGCAATTTGACTCGCCTTGACGACCTCATAAAAAAAGAGCATATCCTCGCCGGACTTCAAAACCGTATCCTTTCCCGGACCAACCAGTTCATTAAAACGCGCAAACCCGATTAAATCTCCCCGGATGATATAGGCCCATAGAAAATGTTGCATGATTTTCCAGACAGGTCTTGAAAACCTCACCATCGAATCCCCCCGTTGCAAAGAACAAGGCGACTCCATTTCTTTTTCGCCCCACCGCACAGTTCCGCATGCCAATGGGATATCGTTGAAAAAAACATGTTTCCACATTTCAAAGAAATTGCGCGAGGGAACAGCATCACAATCAAGAAAATAGACATAATTTTCATTATCGAGGTTCACCATCGAGAGCCCGAGATTTCGTGCTTTGGAAGTGGAATAAAAAGATACGGCGTACACCTTCACCTGTGGGGAACATAGGGACGGAATGATATCCTTGTCGGGGGATCCCGTCTGAAAAATAACATATACCGCATAATTGATGATTTCGGCATCTTCCAGAAGAGCCAGGAGTCGGGATAAATTTTCTCTGAGAAGGTTCCTTTCGGACTCGATGGCTGGAATGATGATGTTCAGTTTTTTCATGGGCCTTCGTAAAAGATACACCAGGTCATAAATCAGTATCTCGACCACACCGGTTTTTTCCCAAGAATGACCCGGCCGACATCCAGCGCCCTTCTCGCGTTTTTTTCTCCGAGAAGACTCCATAAAATGTGCCTGATCTTCACTTTGGCAATCACGATGATCCAATAGGTGCCGATCCTCTTCTGGCCGTGACGTACCGCGGCCATCCGTGTTTCTTGAAGCATGCATCGGACGTTGCGTGGATTCGTGCTCGCCCCCCCCATCTGCATCCCTACGACTATCACATCTGGGGCAAACACGGCGGGCGCGTTCTTCAGTTCCCTGAGCAAGAATTCGTAGTCCCCCGCAATCCGGAAAGAGGAGTCAAATTTTCCATGCTTCGCGAACATTTCTCGGTGGTGCATCAAGCCAGGATGTGGCAGGGGCATCGTTTGTTTGAATTTTTCCGACACTTTTTCCCAAGGCTCCCCGATGGTGTCCAGGAATTCATCCCTCCTGTTCACATAAGCAACTCTCCCGTACACGACGAGCGACCTTGGGTATGCCGCCATAAGGTGGGGCACCAACTTCTCCAATACATCCGAACTCCAGAAATAATCATCGACACCAAGAAAGCAGATCCAATCTCCTGTCCCATGATCCAGGCCCTTGTTCCACGCGTCGTATATTCCCTTGTCCGGCCTGGACTCCCAGTAGGCCAACCGTTCGGCATTGCTCTCCAAAATATCCAACGTTCCATCATGGGATCCCGAGTCCATTACCACGATCTCCCAATTCGGGTAAGTCTGGCGATAAATGCTGTCAAGGCAACGCTGGAGTGTAGACGCCGCGTTGAAGGAAGCAATAATCACGGTGATTTTCACAGGGGTATTCATCAAACCACTCCCGCCGGCTGGATTCGGCCCGGGAGCCTGACCCTGTTGAACAGAAAGAGCAGGAGAAGCGTGCCCCAGAATATGGTTCCTTCCACGGGGCTTTGAAAGATGGAGAATATGCCAACGTACGTCAATAAATTCAAAATCATTAACGTTCCGATTTCGCCTGTTACCAGCCAATCTTGGTAGAGATTCGATAGAAAATACCCATACAGGAAAGGGATGGCGAAAAAAACCAACTCCCTTCCATCCAGATACATGCTGTACAGGATAGTATAGAAGGCATTGTAAAGGATGGGGTAGCCGTTAAGGTCGTATCCCACGACCCGGAATTCCCTCATTATGGGACCATTTTCGTTCGATATGGATTGCAGGTTCCTGTCGAACCTTCGAAAGAGAATGACGGCAATGGTGTCGATCCCTCCCAAGAGACTTCTACCGTACGAAACATCCTGATTCAGCCTTGAAGTAGGGTTCTCCAGACTCTCATCAAACAGAACGAATCCCACGGTGTGGTATTCGACCGCAAACCGTTTCAACAAATCGGCAATGGTGTCGCTGTTCTCGCTCCTCATGACGCTGAGAACCGACAAGATGAGCACCATGCATAGTGCGAGGGCGCCGATGGTCACCCTTACGTTCTTTACCGCTGCCCGAAAACCGTTGCCTATCGGATCGCGAACTCGACTTCTTTGCCGGATGAAAAGGTAGGAGATGAGAAGGAAAAAAACAAAATAATAAAAATTAAATCGCCCCAAACGCATTACCGCGTCCATGATGACCAGCACCACGGAAACCACGAGGAATCTCCTGTCTTGAAAGCAAAGATAAAAAACGATGCTGGCGAGGAGTGACACGTGGATGATCGGGGAAAATAGAAGGGCATAAAGCAACTCAAGATAATTGCTGCCGAAGAGAACGCTTGGCCTGTCAACGTCCCCGAACACCGCGTCCCTGTACCCCAGAATCCCCTCGGAAAAAAATAGATGAATTGCCTTCACGAAATAATAGGAGACGACAGGGAAGAGAAATCCGAGGATGAAGTACAAGTAGCGCCATTTCTTATGGAGCTGCAAGTTATTCCGCAGTATGTTTTTTCCATGGAAACCCGCCCTACGCTTTGCCAAAATACCTCCGCAAAGCATGGAGAAAATCATTGTCAAGATCAGGACCTGCGTGTGAATACCCGGAATAAATAATCCCGTCAGGCTAAGATTCGCAACAAATAGCCAGAAGGACCACCATAAGGCGACTATGCAGATAGGGTTGAGGATCGTCCCGAACCTGAAAAAGGTGAGAAGGCAAACAAACGAGGAGAAAACCGGAATGAAATATCTGAACTCGATCATCGCTTCTCTTAATCCCGAAAACGGATATCCTCAGCCCTCAACAACCATTTCTCTTGAAAAGCTATGTCGGGAGGGGATCAGTCACGTTGGGCAGCCTTTAGATAAATATCCTTGGTCTTGCGGGCCGTTTCGTCCCAACTGAACATTTTGACTCGCTCAAATCCCATGCCTCTTAGTGACTTTCTCTTTCCATCGTCATTCCATACCTCCCAGATTTTCTCCGCCATGTCTTCAACGGAATCGGGAGAAAACATTACAGCGCCCTCCCCCACGACTTCGGGGATGGAGGTAACATTCGAGCAAACGACGGGGCATCCGCACGCCATGGCTTCGACCAGTGGTATGCCGAATCCTTCATAAAGTGAGGGGAATACCATCACTCGCGCAAGATTGTACAGGATCGATAACTCCTCTTGTGGTAAATAGCCCAATATCTTTACCCGGCCTCCAAGTCTCGATAACTCTACAATCCTTAACAACTGTTCATGGTGTTGCATCCTCAATCCACTCAACACTAGTCCTCCATCATATTTATATCGCTCCGTCATCAATTTCATTGCCTTTACGAGATTGAGATGATTTTTATGTGGCCATGTCGCCGCCGGATAAAACATAAAGGGTTTTTCAAGGTCATATTTCTTTTGAATGCTATTAATTTTATCCACGTCCTCGATCACATGAAACTCACTCCCACATGCATTGTGTATTACTTCGATTTTATTTTCATCAATTTCGTAATTTTTCATGATGGTATCCTTTACATACTTAGATATTGCAATGATGATAGTCGCTTTTTCCAATGACAATTTGTAAGTTTTCTTTCTCCAGCGAAGTGCCTTTTTCGAAAAGAACTCCGGATAAAATTCCTGCTGAAGATCATGGAAAGTTAGAACAGATGGAAATTTCAAATCGATCGGATTTAATACCGTGAAAGGATGATGCAATACGTCAATGTGCAATCGGTTCAATATTGGTTTCATAACGTCGTAGGAAAATATCTTTTTGATCATGCGATGGATGAACCAGTGTGGCGATGGGCGAGTGATAGGATATGCCTTTGTCTCGAAATTATTATTAATTTTGACGATATGATTAAGGTTTTTGTCGTTACAAAGAACCAGATACTTGTGCTCATGATCGATTCGTTGAAGATGAATCAGCAGGTTTTTTAAGTATGTCTCCACTCCTCCCATCGATGCCGGCAGGAAATCAATCGCATTCATCCCTATTTGCATGGCTTTATGACATCCCAAATTATCTAAGTTTTTTCAGTATGACACTCGCATTCCCAAAGGTCCTTTGGGTCTCAAATCCCCTAGGATGAGCCTCGAGTAAAGAAAAGCCCGCCCAATTATTTACAATGATGTTTTTCATGAAATTGATTTTTTTATTCCGGTACTCCTTCCTCATCAACAGGATGTACTTGTCGTACCTTCCTCGCTTTTTCTCCCAATAGATAGATCGTGCAAGTATTTCCACATTTTCCGCGCAACAACAAATATGATGTAAGTCCGACTCATTGAATCGATATTGGAAAAAAAACCTTCCGTTTTCTTTGTGTTGGTGGCCATATATATTTTTATCAAGCCACTCCTCTGTACGTACAGACGACACGGGAAATGTAAGGTAAATGTGTCCTTTAGGTCTTGTAACCCGTACCATTTCCCTGACTGCATTGAAATAATTTCCATAGATGTGCTCAATGACGCTGATCGAATACACTAGGTCAAATGAATTATTCTCAAAAGGTAAATTGGTAGCGTTTCCGGGCATAAAAAAGAGATTTTCGCTTTCCAATATGTTTTTCTTTTCTTCTATGTTAATATCAGTTTTTACGACTTTACCGATCTTGCTCAGCAGATATGCCAAAATATACGGAGAAGAAACATCCAGGATTATCTTCGGTTTTATACCGCTCAGTTCAATGAATCGAAGAAGGTAAGAAAATTCAATAACACGAGTGGAATCTATCGGGTTTAAAAAAATACCGATGGATTTTCTCACGCTAGGAAGGCGGGGGATGATGTTATAGACCGCCAAGAGGGATTTCAATCTTGTCCTGATTCCTATGACCAAGTAGATTGCCGATTTTGATATTTTAAAATGTTGCTGAAAGCGTTTCTTATCGATTCCGCATATTTCGTTTCGCTGTATCTGGAATTCGTCATTTTCACTACTCTTAATGCTTCCATGCGAATCCATTCAATCGGCTTTTTGGAGAATTCCAGGAGTGTTCGCTCTATATCCTCTATATTGCAACTTAAAAAATAATGGGCCTCATCTTCCTCGAGCCCGCACTCCATGCTGACGATCGGTATTACGCCGGCGGACATCGCTGTCAAGACACTACCCGCTATCCCTTCCGAGCAGGAAGGCAGAACAACGTAGGCGCAAGTGCATGCGATATCGCGAAATATCTTTCCCTCTATATCCAAGAAACCGATCGGAAATATATTCTTGCTGTGAAATAATTCCTTTTTATATAATTTACAGAAATCCCTCTCATGCATGAATGGACTACAGATAAAAAGATTTAATTTTGGATGCAAAGAAAACACTTCAAGTAGAAGATCAAGGCCCTTGTGTACTTGACCAAGACTCGCAAGGAACAGAAAGTTGGAAGGGTTTATCCTTGAAAAATCGTCACGTTTTAAGAACGAGTATGCTGTATTCTTAATTAGAAAAACTCTTTTAAAGGAAAACTCCTCGTAAGTTCTGAAATTAAATTTGTTTGATATCATAATCAACGCATCAAAGGACTCGATCTCACTTTTCTCAAAAGGTTTTGCATAACGTCTTTGCTTAAGACGGATTCCTTTCCGCTCATACAAATCATCAAGCCTTGATAATTCGGATGTATTCGTGAAATTTGGATTTGATCCTGTCATATACGCAACCTTAACACATGTGGTATTCATAGCCTTTTCATATATTCGGTTCAAACCTGGGTGAATATCCACCACCATGTCATACATTTTATTTAAGGTAACTTTACGATCATAAAAATTGATAACATCGACGTTGTATCCAAATTCTCCAATAATTTTCGCCATCTCACGCAACTGGAATACGTTTTGATGGGAGAAATCCTTTTTCTCTGACCTGAAGGGATCAGCCAAATATAATAATAGGCAGTTCTTCTGGTAGCTTGTGTTATTAACATTCTCGCATACACCTTTACAAAAGGATCGCGAATAATATCTACCTATTACATGAAGAATTCTTCTTATGTTAATCGCTGCTATACCTCTTTATAAAAGATATGAGAATTTTTACTCTATTTTTTATTTTCGTTTCAAGAGATCTCCTTATTTTTCTATTGAAAAACTTATTATCATATAAACAATTAGGATATATATTTTCCGGATATATCATTTTTTCAGGATGAATATCAAATACAGGGAAATTGTGATTCGAATAATCGTCTGTTGTGTGTGTACCGACAAGTCCTATGTTGGATATCAGGTTTTTCTGGGGCACAATGCTAAGACCGTTATTAAAAAGGCAGGCATAGAACCATTGGGTATCCCAAGTATCGACTTCGTTTTTATATGCCTTATCAAATATAGTATTGATATGTTTTCTCATGAAAGGTTGAGTGTAAAAAGAATTAACACAGTTCCGCTTTTTCAATTCATTCCAATCCTTCATTGTGATATCGTATTTCTCCCAGGCCCTCCTCCATGTAGCCCACCCCCAAATAGAGAAATACCTTGAAAAACAGAAGCTTTCCTTAATATTGAGGGAATCCAGCAGATAGTTGGTCCCGCCGATCATCATAACCCGTTCTTCGTCTCGATATCTGGTAAGCAATTCCTCGCAAAATGGAAAAAAATCAGGGTGGGGTAGGCAGTCGTCTTCCAGGATGATCGCCTCATCAACCATTTCGAAAACCCAATCGAGTCCAGAGGAGATTCGCCGCTTGCAGCCTAGATTGAAATCGGAAAAATTCCTTTGCACCTCACAGGGCCAATCTACATCCTCGATAATTTTTCGGACAGCTACGCACTTTTCCGCCTCCCCAAGCCGGTTTTCGCGTGGCCCGTCCGCAACGACCAAGAGCCGCAAGGGCCTCGCCTCGCGGATGGCCTCGAAGACCTTGCCCGTGGTGTCGGGCCGATTGAAGACCAGGAATGCGACAGGTGTATTCAATTGCCGATTTCGCATACGTCTTTTCATCCAGGCCGTGTCGGACTCCGAAAAAACGATCGAGTGACCATGAGAGATTGTAATTGAAGGGAAAAGATCTTTCGGGTCCTCTTGTCTGTGACATTCAGCAAAAAGGAAGCCAAAGCCTGAGATATCAGGGTCGCGATGGCGGCACCGTTTACGCCATACATCGGAATCAATACGATGTTCAAAACGACATTGGCCGCCGCGCCGATAACCGTCCTTTGCAAAGATAACTTCATCAGCCCTTCGTTCAGTATCCAAGGCCCTTGGGCTACACCGAGAAATACGAACACCGCTGCCCAGATGTGAACCGCCAGGACCGTTCCCGCCCCGGAGTAGCTGTTCCCGTACAAGATACGAATCACGAATTCGGAAAGAAATGTAAGGGGGATCACTATGCTGAGGGCCATGAGGGACATCAGGCGAAAAAGCTTTGCAATCCTTTCGTAATACAACTGATCACTGACCTGCTTCGCCTCGATGATGCTCGGAAATACGGAGGAGACAACGGCAACCGGGATAAAATACCATACCTCCGAGATCCGGGTGGCCGCGCTGTACACTCCTACAGCGTGATTCCCCAGCATCTCCCCGAGCATGAGTTGGTCGATTCTCATGTAGACACCAATCGCCACTCCCGAGAGGATCAGCGGCCAACTGTCATGGAGGAGTGATTTCGCCCGGGAAATGTCCCACCGCCACGACCACAGGGACCCTCCTGTGAATCGATAGGCAAAGATCAAACCCACCGCTCCGAGGATGATTTCAGCCACTGCTGCCCAAACGAATGCTTCCAGGGGAGCATGGTTGAAGATCAACGCGATTTTGACCGTCGTTATCAGGATAAACGCACCGTTTTTTGCCCAGACGATATACCGGGACTGGACTTGAGATTGGAACCAGAAGTCAATCGCATCGAAGGACTGAAAGATCAGAGCCGTGGCGAAAATCGCCACGAGCACACGCGTGTGCGTATCCTGTCCTCTGAAAATGGCGATCGAGAGGTTGATCACCACAATGGCAAACATCCCGCCAACGAGTTTGAGGACAAACGATGTGCCCAATATCTTTGCTTTGTGCGAGGAGTCCCGTATGATATCGCGGATCACGATCCCGTCCAGCCCCAATGAGGACAGGAACCCGAACAGCGCCACGAATGCGAAGGAGTAATTGTAGAGGCCGAATTGAATTGGCCCGAGATACCGGGCCACCCAGACTCCGACAAACAATCCCACGCCCATCCGTAGGATCCTGTCGGCAAACAGCCAGCCCGTATTCCCCAGAATCCGGTGAAGGCCACTGCGGCCCTCAAGATACGGGCGCAGGAAATCCGGAAGGCATTTCGCCCAATCGATATTCACAACGATATCCGTGCACGGATGTTCATTTTCTATTGTTGTAAAAAGAGGGGATTTCTGAAGGCAACGATGGACGGATTAT